>Ga0194113_10000022_pt1 | contig 159197 bp, 144 predicted proteins | sample TA2MahC200mmetaG_FD_146193 | JGI IMG/M metagenome (GOLD analysis project Ga0194113, IMG submission 146193) | Freshwater microbial communities from Lake Tanganyika, Tanzania - TA2015017 Mahale Deep Cast 200m | ecosystem: Environmental > Aquatic > Freshwater > Lake | place: Tanzania: Lake...
TAAGTAAATTCCAAAAAAGTTTTTTTACTTTTTAAACCGCAGAGAACACAGAGAAGACGCAGAGGATACAGAGATAATCTTTTCTCTGCGTTCTCAGCGCCTCCTCTGCGACCTCTGCGGTTAGAAAAAACGACGTAGGAAAAGGTTACAATGTTTTTTGGAAGGTACTTAATAAAAAAACGAAAGCAAGAACAATTTTAGGGCTATTCAGTTTTCGGTAATCGAATCTAAAGCGAGCGCCGATTGAGTAGGCTAAGCCGTATCGAAATCAAGGCTTTTCTCACAAGCCTTGCTGTATTGCTTCACCAACCCAAAATTAGGCTTTTTTACTCCACCGCAAATTCTGTATATTTCCGAATATCAGGAGAGCGAAACCCCAAAACTATCCTATCTTTTGATACTCCTGCTTCCATAAGATAGGTTGCTATTCCGTCTTCGGTTCCGTCACGTTGTATCCAAATTTTATTATTGATAATGTCGATGTGAACAAGACAGCCGTGAACTCGCTTGACTCCATCACGTCCTATGATTACCAGCAAATAGTGGTCATTATCTCTGTCAAATACTGTTTGTGTCTGGAGCTCACCATAGGCATAAGGAATTTTAGCATATTCTCTCAAAATTTCCTGAATAATCTGACGATATTTTTCTAAGATATCCATTTTAGAATTACCTCTTTGACAGGATTAAAAACGATAAGTTGCACACGATTATTTTCAAACAAAAGTTGTCCAATTGGTTCTTCAAAAAGATTCGCAAAAATTTCTTCAGGCACGGCAAGATATAATTTTCTGTCCGGCTCTATTTTCTCCAGAACATCATGATATAAAACATATTGTCCTATTGCTTTTTCGAGTTCTTCCATCTCGGAATGTCCGGTAAAATTCCTGATTTCCACGCCAATTTTGCATCCTTCTTTTTCAGCGCCCAAAAGTTGTTCCGCACCCAGATCGACATACATATCTTTCACTCCCCATTTCAGATGCAACGGGTCGTGAGTAATTGTCCAACCATCCTTTATCAAAGCATTTTTGACATTGTTGTGATAAATATCTCTTGCCGGCATATTTTTCCTCTTAGCCTTTTATAGAGATTTTTCTGTATATTACCATTGAAACAATTTCTAAAATATGATACGATTATATCATAACCAAACAACGAAATCAAGAAAAATATCCAGTTTCTAAGGTGAAGAAATTGAAGAGAAGATGAAACTTTTTCTGGGTTTTGGCATTAGCCTCTCCACATTGAGAAAAAATAAGCTCCGGGCGGTTCTCACTGTAACCGGAACCAGCGTGGGTATTGCTATGATAATAGCCATTCTGGCCGTGGGAAACGGTCTCAGGGAATTTGTGCTCGGCGAAATGCAGCGCGCGGGTGAGTTAGATGTGGTGAAGGTTAGATTGGGCGATTGGGTCGAAAGGGAAACATGGAACGCGAAAGCTAACAGACTCACGATGGACGATTTGACCGCCATTATGAGATATTGCCCTAATGTAAAAAATGTCTCGCCAGAAACCGATGGTCAGCATATACTTGCGTCGGCGGAGGGTAAGTTCACCATGTCCGAATTAATCGGCGTATCGCCAGCCTATCCCGAGGCTTACAACTGGAAGGTGCAAGCAGGGCAGTTTATATCGCCCGATGATATGACCAACAATACCAAAGTCTGCGTCATAGGGACCAAAATCTGGACTAATCTATTCAGCAAGGGTGAGGCTATCGGAAACGAAATAGTTCTGAATAACCAAAGATTCAGGATAGTCGGTATAATGGAGGAGAAAGGGGATAGGCTCAATACGCGAGGCTGGGACCGGCGGGTATTTCTTCCCATAACTACCGTCCAACAGAGGTACACTGGCAAACGGTTTATCGACATGATAAGGGCGCAGGCTTACAGCTTCGAGGTTGTGGATGAAGCTGGCGCGGAGATTCGCCGTGTGCTGCGGCATACACACCACGGCAACGATTGGATGTTTGATTTCTGGACACCAACCAAAAGTGTGAAGGAAACGAAGCAGACCGCCAGAGTTATAACCACAACTCTCATCTGTGTGGCAAGTATAACTCTCCTCGTCGGCGCCATAGGTATCATGAACATTATGTTAGTTTCTGTGACTGAACGCACCAGTGAGATAGGATTGCGGAAGGCGGTGGGGGCCAAAAGGCTTGATATATTGCTTCAGTTTCTATCGGAAGCCGCATTGATAGGTCTGATGGGAGGTGTCCTGGGCGTGTTCATCGGCGCGGCCATCGGTAAAGGTATGGCTATGGGTATAACCGCTGTGCTCCACTCATCTTTGATTAGTAAAATATCTCAGGGGATGTTTAAGGACATGTCCTGGCCAGCAATGATTTCATGGAAAGCAGGCATAATTGCCGCCGGTGTTGCCTTCGCAACAAGCATCTTCTTTGGACTGTATCCAGCGAATAAGGCGTCCAAACTTCCGCCGGCGGACGCGTTGAGGTACGAATAGAATTGGATGTAGAGAAATTATCTAAGGTTGACCACGAAAGATGCGAAAAACAAAAGAATTTGACTAAATCAGTGGGATGGTTTTTAGGAAAAAGGAGGTAAAACGCAGGTAGGTTGAAAATCCCGATGAAATCGGGGTCAAAAGAAACACTGGGAAAAAAAGTAACATACTGCGTAGAATATTATGGAACCTGTCAAACTTGGCTATGTTGGTTGTGGCTTCATGGCGCAAAAAGTCCATATTCCAAACTTCATCAGCATTCGCGATTGTGAACTCATGGCGTTGGCAGAAGTGCGTCCCAAACTTGGTCGCAAAGTGCAGGAAAGATACAAAATTCCGCGCCTTTATGAGCATCATCTTGAACTGGCTAAAGACCAAGAAATCGAAGCGGTGGCGGTGTCCGCTGACTTCGCACTACAAGGAGAGATTGCCAAAGACCTACTCCGTGCCGGCAAGCATGTCTTCATGGAAAAACCGATGGCGGTTTCCGTTGAGCAAGCGGAATTAATTCTCGAAGCGGGACGGCAGTCGGGCAAAAAATTGATGGTTGGCTACATGAAAAGGTATGATGCGGGCAATGAGCTGGTTAAATCCACCGTGTCAAAGTTTAGGGAGACCGGCGAACTCGGAAGACTGACGTATGCCCGTAATCACGGCTTTTGTGGCGATTGGGTCTGCAATCTTGATACGCCGATGGAAACAACCGATGAGTCTAAACCAAGCGCGCCGGTAAAAGCCCCCGAGTGGCTACCGGCGAAATGGGTGGGCCCCTACCTTGGTTACTTGCAGCAGTACACGCACAATATCAATCTACTACGTTGGTTGTTGGATGCGGGCGATAAGGTACAGGTGAAAACGGTTGACCTTGATGATAATGGTTACACAGGCATTGTGATTTTTGATATGGCCGGCGTGCGTGTAACCCTGGAAACGGGGAGTATTTCGCATTATCGGTGGGATGAGCATACGCAAATCTACTTTGAACACGGTTGGGTGCATACATGGGCGCCACCGCTTCTCCTGAAAAACACTCCCGCCGAAGTTGAAATCTACCGTGCCGGAGAAGCGCAGGAAATCTCACGCCCAGTTCCAAAACCGCGTTGGACGTGGTCGTACCGCCGGGAAGCGGAACATTTCATCGCGAACGTGCGTAGCGATGAGCCATTTCGGTCTTCCGGCGAGGATACGCTGAACGATGTTCGGTTATTTGAAGAGATTTATCGGATGTTTTTGGAACAACGCTAAATCTTAGCCCGCGACTGTTTAGATTATTTTTACTTTGTAGCAGTATTACTCTGTGAACTAAGTCCTGATTGGTTTGTAGTAGCGACTTTCGCTTTTGTTACCGTATCACAACCCCCCTGCCCCAATCCCCCTCCCCCTTAATCCCCCTTACCAAAGGGGGTAGGGGGTTGTGGGGGCAGGGGGGCATACGCATCAAGTTAAGCGTTTTTTTCAGTTCCCCTCCCTTGATGGGAGGGGTTAGGGGAGGGTGAATAACAAGAGAATGCTACTATTTCACCCCCACCTAGCCTCCCCCATCAAGGGGGAGGAAGGAGGGGGGCTGCGTAATTGCCCTTAACTTGATGCGTATGGGGGTTGTGGGGGCAGGGGGGTTGTTGGTAAGGGGGACGACTGAAGTCGTTATTACAGTCATAAGTTATTTCGCCGAGTACCAATGTTTAAATGAGGTGAATATGTATGGTTTCCACTTTATCTCCTATGGTAATTTCCATTGTCGCCCTTGTTGCGACAGTAGTAATCGGATTGCTAATCTACGATTGGGCTAAAAAATCGGTCAGTCAAGGTAAAAGACAATCAACTGACGCTTCAAACATGGCAAAGAGTACACTTGAATCGGTGCAAAAATTGAAGGGAGAACTAACTGAGACTATCCAACACGTTGACAATATAAGCAACTTACAGAAAGAAACATTGCCGCTTGCCCAAAACGCGGAGAATAAGGCACACGAAGCGTTGAATGCGATTGAGGAACTGAAGCAGAAGATAGATAGAATTGCGAATCAATTCGACCAATTCCAAAACACCAGGTTTCAAACGGACATTAAAAGGGTTTTTGATTCTATCGAAGAGATTAAAATAAAGATTGAAACTGTCAGTCAATTAAGCGAACTTAAAATTGCTTCTATTGAGGATTTGATAAAAAAAATTGCTGACTTTGTAGGCTTCAACATTGTACCTACTCCGGTAGACATTTTGGGCGCAGAAGTTGGCCAGCCGCTAATTAAAGCCGGCTTAGACACAGTGGAAAAAATTGCTAATGCCGAGATAATAACTATTGCCCGAATTTTGCCCGAATTTTCCTTCAATAAGGTTATGGAAATAATCCAACAGGCAAATGATTTTAGCTCAAAGCCTTGAAAAGGTTCAGAACCTTTTCAAGGCTTGCACGATTTCTTAACATGAATGAGGAGGTCTTAATGAAACTTGGTTTAGAATCATATACAACACGCAATTCTGGATTAGAACCTGTCGAAGTTCTGAACCTTGCGGGCGGTTTGGGAGTAGGAGGAGTTCTTTTCGAGTTGTCTCCATTTCAATCGTTTAGAGATAACGAACTTGCTAGAATCAGAGGTGCCGCGGAAGATAAGAGCTTGTATCTTGAATTTGGGATGGGCTCCATATTTCACTGGCACCCAATGGCTCAAAAAGGGAGAGATTTATTGGCCGATGCCGGTTACGATGTAAATGTATCAGACGCCAAAATTGCCATTTACCATCTGGAAATAGCCAGGAAGCTAAGCTCGCCTATTATGAGATGTGTTGGGGGAAATCTTACCATTAGAGATGAAGGTTATGATATGGTATCTTTCGCTGATGAGGCTGTCTCTATTCTCAAAGAAGCGTGCACAGCCGCGGAAGATATGGGAATCAAGATTGCACTGGAGAATCATGCGGACTTTACCGTGCGTGAGCTGGCTTCTATTCTTTCGAGAGTTGATAGCCCGGCTTTCGGTTTTACTGTAGACTGTGCTAATTTGGCTTTTGACCTTGATGACCCAATCAGACTTGCCAAAATCATGGCTCCTCATGCCTTAACTACCCATTACAAAAATTATCGGATTATCAGGACTAAAAATGGTTTAGCCTTAGAGAATTGCCCTTTGGGAGAAGGAGATATAGATATTGTGTCTATCGCTCAAATTCTATCGGAGCAAAACCCTGATATAAACTTAAATATTGAGATTCATTCTCAATTCGCTCCATTTAAACTTAATATCTTTGATGAGGAATTTTGGAAAAAACATCCTGCTCCGCCGGGTGATGGGTTATCCTGGTATCTAAAAAAATCATGGGAGAAAGATATACCAGAAACTCATCCGGCTAATTTACCTGATGGAGAAGCATCTTGGGAATTGGAATACGAAAATCTTAAACTTTCAATTCGTTGGGCAAAAGAGAAGCTATCCCATATCTTAAACGTTTAGTATGAATTACTTTAACGCTCAGTGTAAGCATAGATAAAACGTGATGCGTGATGCGTGATACGTGATGCTTTCTATTCGTTGCGCTCAACGGTTATTTCAGGAATAATTCACACCAAACGTTTAACTCAACTGTCACCCAAAAGTTCATTGAGGACGTTTACAATCAAAAACGCTTGCACTCGGCATTAGGCTATCTACTGCCAGATGAATTTGAAAAAACTGGTACAAAGACAGAACTGCCTACGCCAGTCGTTGCAGTTGACAGCGGATTTCTTTGGTTTTACTAATGTTTTTGGGGTTGCGGCGGGTTTGGGTTTGTCGGACGTGTTTCGGCAACCCCTGTCGTGCTCGTCCCCCGATAGATCGGGGCAGGCTGTGTTCGTCTGCACAGCGGACAACTGAACATGGTCGTTAGTGGATGCAGCCATTCTGTTTTTTAAAGCCTTGTTCCAAGTTAATCCGTAAGGGAAGCGCAAGTGAAAGAAACAGTCGTTGACAGATACGGCAATCAGATCTATCTGACCGATGAACGGTGGCAACATATTGCCGATACTCATCCCTATATGATTGGGTATAAAGAACATTTGCTACAGACACTACGTACTGGAAGACGCAAACAGGATGCTTTCGATTCAACAAAGTACAAATATTATAAGAAGTTTGAGGATTTAGAAATCGGATTCAACCATGTTATCGTCGTTGTGAAATGTGAGAGCGCTAAAGACAACAATTTTGTTTTGACGGCATATCAAACGTTCATTTATTCGAGGTGAAACGATGAGTTTAATTCGCTTTTGCTACGATACCGAAGGGGATATTCTTGATATTACCTTTGACTTTGGAAAACCCAATCAGAGAGAAGGCTTTGAGCTCAATGATAATATCGTTCTTTTCGTTGATCGGGAAACAGACCGCCCCCTTGGGCTGATGTTCATTTCCTACTCCAAACTCCTCCAAAGAGTAATGTCCTTAGATTACCTGGATACCATGCCACCGGCGCAACAACATCGCTTAATAAAGATTCTTGGCGCCGACCTCTTGAAGCCTTTTCTGACGTTGGTCTCCCCCCGATGGCTCGGGGCAGGCTCTGCGAAACCTGAAGTCCGAGTCGGTAATCCGAATGTCAACGAATTGGTGGCTGTCGCGTGAAAATCCGGTCTAACCGCGTCGGAGGGACATCACCTGAACATTCTTACACAATCGTTCAACGCAACGATTACAAATTGACGATTTATCGCGGAATCGCTCCCCTGGAGCCCGACAACGATAATGTTGATGTTCAAGTGACTTTTCCTAATGGAGAGAGTTTCTCCGCCGTCTTCTTTACCCTTCGGAACATTGACACTTTGATGAAGAGGTACAAGAAGACTGGGGAGTGCGCTGGTGGTCTATATTTTTGGGCATCTGACATGATTATTGTCAAAAAACTCACTGAAAAAACTATCTGTGAAACGATCGACAATTTATTAGCAGAAGGGGAGTTTGGGTATGTTTTTTCAAAAAATGAAGAACTTGAAGATATTTCTCCTGAAATGGGAGACAAACTCTTCAAATGCTTTGATGAATCTCTAAATAATTCCTAATCTGAAGAATTTCCTGTTTGTTTAATCTCCTAACCAATCGTTGCAGCGGACGGCGGGGAACTTCGGTTTTATCAATGTTTTTGGGGTTGTGGTGGGTTTTGGTTTGTTGGACGTTTTCTGGCAAATCCCCACCGCAACTGAACTTTATTCGTCAGGTGTAAGGATATGGAAAAAGGATGCTCAATGACAGGAGGATGAACAATGCAAAATCTAACCCGTATAACGTTTAATCCAAATGTAATGGGAGGTAAACCTTGTATTCGGGGGTTGCGTGTCACCGTTGGAACAATAGTCGGCCTGGTTGCTACCGGATATTCCATTGCTGATATTCTGAAAGCATATCCTTATTTGGAAGAAGAAGATATCCGTGAAGCACTTGCCTATGCTGCTTGGCGGGTTGAAGAAATAGAATTGCCGCTAATTGCCTATGAAGTTGCTAATTGATATGAACCTTTCTCCTGATTGGGTCGAAGTTTTTGAACGACAAGGATGGCAGGCGGTTCACTGGTCAGCAGTAGATGACCCTCGCGCGTCAGATAACACCATTATGGCGTGGGCACGTGCAAACGGTTATGTTGTGTTTACGCATAATCTTGACTTTGGAACGCTGCTGGCAACTACCCGTGTGCGAGGACCGAGTGTAATTCAAGTTCGCACGCAGGACGTTATGCCTCACAATTTGGGGAGCAGGTTAGTGCAGATACTTCGTCAATACGAGTCTGCGTTAGAAAGTGGTGCCTTGATTACCGTGGACGAAGCTCGGGCTAGAATGCGTATTCTGCCATTTTAAATGAATCGCATAGTTGTAACTAACGAGTCCGTTAGACAGCGGTCTTGCCAATCAAGGTGAAGGTTCCCCCCAAATTTGAACCCCGTCAGTTTATCTCCGTCGGAGCGCATCTACAGGCGTAAGAAGGGATGCTTTATACGCTGGATAAAGCCCGAAGAATATGCCCACACAGGTACACGCAAAGATTGCGAAGAGTACGCTGTAAAATGATAATATGGGCAACCAGGGGACAGGCGGGTTAGCAACAGCGTTCATGAACCATGAGACAACGCGAGTGAAGCCAAATCCTACCACTATTCCACCGCCCGCCCCTACGAGACTGAGCACCACGGATTCCACCAGAAATTGTAATAGAATATCGCGCCGCTTCGCTCCCATAGCTTTTCTTAACCCGACCTCGTAGGTTCTTTCATTCACTGCTGCCAACATGATATTCATAATCCCTAGCCCGCCCACCAGAAGCGCGCTCGTAGCCAGTCCGCCAATGGCTACCTGAAGGACGAGCATCATCTTGTTGATGTATTTCAATATATCCTTCAGCGACCAGGTTCTGAAGAAATCCTGCCCACCGTGTCTTGCCATGAGTATCGACGCCGCTTCACCCCGGGCTATATCCACCGTCTCAAGATTGGTGGTTTTAACCAGGAAATGTTCCACTCGGTCATTACCCGTGATGCGCTTCTGAGCGGTGGTGATTGGCACAATCACTTTTTTGTCCATATCCTCGTCCTTCTCTTCCAAAACGCCGGCGACGACGTACCTATTCTCCTCTAATCTCACTTCCCTGCCTATGGGGTCGGTTTCCAGACCGAACAAGTATTTCGCTACCCGCAGTCCCAGAATGCACATTTTTATCTGATTATCTGCATCGCTGTAGCGCATAGTTCTGCCAAGTTCAGTGAACCATTCCATCCCCAGCGAGAAAGATGCTGATGTGCCCATTACATCCACGTGCCTACCCTCAAAGCCCACAGACGCCCGAAGATTCCCCTCTATCATCGGCACAACATGCGTGATATATTGGCACCGTTTTTCCAGAGCTACGGCATCGTCATAAGTCAGATATCCACTGCTACGATTAGGAACCATCTTGCCCTTCTCAAAGAAGAAAGGGGGACGAAAGATGCCGAACATGTTGGCTCCACCAACTATATTATCTAACTGCCCCATGAGGACGCCTTTCACACTCTCACCGATTGAGACCATGCCCACGATACCACCTACGCCGATGATTATCCCCAGCATGGTTAGCAGTGACCGCATTTTGTTAGCCAGTATAACTCGCAAACCGGATTGGGCGCTTTCGGATAATATCGTGTATAGATTAAGTTGCATAGGATGCTGTTTCAGAAACCAAGTTTCTCGGAGAAACTTGGTTTCTATGTGCTAATCCTCCCACATGAACAGGTCTTTCCGGCTCAATTCCGGCACCTTGACCCTGTCGCCTTCTTTCAAACCTTCAAGTAGCTCTATATTATTTTCATTGCGCCGACCTACGACCAAACGGGCTTCCTTTGTCCCAATTGGGGATGCATCATTGGTTGGCGAATGTTCATCTCCAACTATCAAGAGAGCGTAGGGTTCTCTCTCTTTATGTACTATACAGACTATATCGGTTAAATTTTGGGTGTCCGACAGAAATATGTCCATGGGCACGGGCGGCCCCCAGCGAAACTCATCCGGGTTATTTTCCACTCTTATGCACACCTCATATATCACCACATCATCTATGTACCTCGTATCCTGGGGAATCTTCGTAACTTCGGCAGGGAACAATTTTTCATTGTTCGGCAGTTTCACCTTCAACTTCTGGCTGACCTTGAATTTATCTATTTCTTTCTCAGGTATCCTGGCATATACCAGAGTTACATCTTTTTCGATGAGCGCTGATATGGGCATCTGGAGAACGTTATCCAGTTCAGAGACTATTATATCCACATCAGCCGTCATCTGCAGGCGGAGTTCTTTTGACGCATTGGTGATGAGAACCGTAACTTCGAACGAGCGTATATTATCCTTCAGTTTAGCCGTCGGCGCTATTTTCCACACTTTGCCGTCGAAGACCCTGTCCCGGTAGGCGCTGACACGAATTTCCGCCCGCTGACTCTTCTGTACTTTTCTTATTTCTATCTCATTCACATAAGCTCTGACCACCATCTGGGACAGGTCTGAGATTTTCATAATCGGCTGGCCACCGCCCCACTCTGAACGTCCGGAGGCAACTGCTTGTCCTTCCTCTATTTGGCAGTCAGTTATCGTCCCACTGCGCGGAGCGCGCTTGACAGTCCATCTCAGTTCCTCCTTTTGCCTGTTCAGTTCCGCTTCAGAACGTTCCATATATTTTTTCGCGCCTAATACTCTCAACTCAGCATTCTTCTTCTGTTCATCCGCGGAATCCAATTGATTCTGCAGTTCCTTCTCTTGCTGTTCCGCTCTGAGTTTCGCTTCCGCTGTTTGAGCTTCCGCGGATTGCTTCCATATTTTCAGACTTTCCTCCTGATTCGCGATGTCTTCTTTCAACTGCTGAAGACTTTTCCTGGCGGATTCCAGACTGAGTTGAGCCGCTTTCACCTCTCCCGCCGCGCTCTCGTAGATTGCCTGCGCCTCCGTAAGCTGTTTTTGCACCAATTCGTACTGAGAGTTAGACACAAACTTCTGCTCCAGGAGTTTCCGATACCTCTCTGCTTCAGACTTGGCCATATCCAACGCCGCTTTCTTGGTCTTTAAGTCGACTTCTGCCTTAGTTTGTAAAAGTTCTGCCTTGTCCAATTCCATCTTGTATCTGTCCGTTGTTTCTGTTTTGAGCTTATTCAACTCTATCTCGGCACGAAGCGTTGTTTGTTCACCTGTGGCTATAACGGAATTAAGATTCGCCCTGGCCAGTTCCAGGCCCTTGCGTGCCATTTCTATACTGCTATCTATGCGTTTAATCTCTAAATCTCTGCTGATGCCAGCCTGGTCCACCTGTCCGCTGGCGACATCATATTCAGCCTGAGAAGCCTTCAGTCTCTGTTTGATGTATTCATCATCTATCCTGAAGAGTTCCTGTCCTTCCTCCACACTATCGCCGTCTTCTACGTACAGTTCCTTTATGACGCCGGCCACGTCGGATTTAATCTCAACTTCCTCCAGCGCCTCTAAATCGCCCCGTTCGCTTATCCGCTCTACAAACATGGCTTTCTGCACCGTTTCTATCTGTACATGCTTCGTTTTTCCCTCATTCTTGCCAGAAAATTTGTTGAAGAGGTAACGAGCAGCGATGATAACAGCAGCGATAACTGCAAGTACAATGATGAATTTCAAAGACTTTTTGGCATAGCTCAATGTTCCTCTCCGTTTTCTAGCCATCTTTATTTATACCGCCCGCTGCGGTAGCAGAGACTACCGCACTCCAAATACCCGCGAAATTTCCTTAGCGAACCACTAATACTGCATGCTGCGCCAGTTTTACCACGCTTTCAGTGATACTATTAAAAATTATTTCATACAATTTACCGTGTCGAGATGCAGGAATAGCGATTAAATCACAGCCATATTGCGGCGCTGTTTCGATGATGCCTGCAACTGAAGCGCCGATTTGAGTTGGAAACTCCATGGGGAAAGGATAAAATTCCAAATACTCTTCCATCCGCTGGGAAACTTCGTTCGCCAGCGGCTCTGTACTTCCTATTGCTAAACACACCAAAGGCACTTGTGCCCGCTGACCAATCTCCGATGCCACTTCCACAACGCGGTCGCCGCGCGGATGTCCGTCATGTACTACTAAGATTTTTTTTATAGATTGTGCGTGTTCATGTACCACAATAGTTGGTTTCATAGTACGCAGCAAAATCGAATCTAATCTATCATAGACTAACTTGAGGCCATCAGTTTTGATAGATTCAGGAATTCCCAGCAGGAGTATATCCACCGTCCGGGCGCGTTCACAAATATCCTGCGGTGACCGCCCCGATACAATACGGATATCCGGTTCTAATTGGTATTTGGCGCAAGTGGCGCGCGTAACATTCATAATCGGAACAGGCGCAAATCTTTGTTGCGGCTGTTCATCATCATCCTCTCCTTTGGGAACTTCTGCGAACAATGTACACACAAGATGAGCCTTCACCGCAGCACTCAACTGACAGGCATACTCTAAAGCCACTTGCTCATAAGGTTCTTGACCAAGAGCTACCATCATCTTGCGAATCATAATGGCGCCTCCTTTCATGCCTTCGCCAGAAACCCGTTCTCTGGAGAAAACGGGTTTCTGAACCCTAACTCGTCAAAAAAGTATTCAATTGCTGCCACGAATCCACAATAAGAATAGTCCTATTCATATCAAATCGAACTTTGCTGAATTTATCCTCGTCGCTTAATTTCTTGAATGGAAGATTAAAATGTGAGATAACCCGCATGACCGTTTTGCCGCGCCCAAACAACACTCCAATATCTGCCGTTAGTATCGCCAGTAAGTCGGATACGGAATCCCCAATATATAAATTACTTCCCACATCTGATTTTAACCTTTGATAATACTTTAACTTGTCAAAAGGAGAAAGGATATGCAACTTGATTTGTCCTGTCGAGATGCCATCTTCGCTAAATTCAAGGTCATTAGAAATGATGTTATCAGACAAATTGCCCATCACTCCGATAATGAGTTCTTTCGACCAGTTCGCTGAAATAACATTAATTTGTATACCCGCTTCTCTCATTTGGGCTAATATAATTTCAACATTCGCCTGCTTCTTGATATTTTGGCCAATACTTCTCAGTTTCTCCCGTTTAATACCAGCTAAGAATTTCCCTGAAATAACTCTCTTAACGGATGCCAATTCAATTTCGTCAAACGAGGCTAAAAATTTTGATAGCGCATCATAAATATTTTGAGAGGGTTGAGGTTGGTTGAGCAAGCTCTCAAAAAGTTGAATATATTCATCGGAAAACTGCTTGACGACGCGTTGCCACGATAATAGAAAGTCATTGTAAGAAATGTCTCCAGATACCGCTACCAGAAAATTATCCGCCGCGGCATAAGCTATATTGGCTATTGTATCTTCGACGGTTATGGTTCTATCAAAATCAGTTATCAGTCTCGTTATTGGATATGTTTTCATATTTAACACAGTTAAGCGGCAAGATTAGAGGAGGCAAGGAGGCAAGATGGCAATTGGATTGTTGATTGTCGATTGATGATTGCCTTAGGATTGTCGATTGTCGATTGTTGATTGGCGATTGAAAAAAAATTTTCTCAATCAACAATCAACAATCATCAATCATCAATCATCAATTAAGATGCCCTCTTGCCCCCTTGCCCTCCTCGCACTATCCAGCAGGTTTGGCTTCTTCTACTACTGCTTCTGCTAAGTGGCGTTCTGCTTCCTCACGTTGAGCCTGTTGAGCAAGAGCTTGTTGAGCTTGTTGAGTTTCACGCGCTCTAAGTAATTCAATAGCGTCTTCTACTGTTGTACCTTTTGGAAAAACACGACTTGCTGGGCCAACCCAGAAGCTATTTTCAAGTTTTATAGTATACAGCAATTTTGCGGTCGTCGTATTCGCATTGGAGCCAGATAAAATTCCTGTGCGCGCACTACCGTCATTTGTGATTATGAAAACTTCGTCTCCGATTGAAACCGGACTTTGTTCTGCCATAATTCTTTCCTTTCGGTAAATTTTTAATTTCTTGAGAACCGTGAATGTTAATCACTTATTACTCATCACGTTTTACGCATAACATATCTAATTCACACCGAATATTAGTATATCACAAAAATCTAAGGAATGCAAAATTTTTATACTTGACATCATTAAATAAGAGTGCTAATATATTAAAAATGTTATTATTAATTTGACTTCGGTAAATTAATCTGAGGCGTGAAACATGAAACGTGATGATAATCTAATCACGCATCACGTTTCACTCATCACGTTTCAAAGATTCATCAAATTTTTAACAACGATTAGGAGGAGATTACAATGAAATCGACCAGTTTCACCAAAAAGAAAAGTAGAAGAGGAAATTTTTTCTTGAAAACTCTGAGTATCCTCGTTGCTTTTGCGTTTATCGCTGGGTGCGCCGGCGCCATGAAAAACGCGGATGAGCTTGCAGCTAAAGGTGATTATAAGGGCGCGATAGACGTGTATCAACAAACAATCCAAAAAGACCCCAGTTCGAGTGATGCTCGGAAAGCGCAACTTGCTATCGCGGCGTTGTACCTTGATAAGATGAATAACATAGAAGAAGGTTTAAAGGCTTATCAAAAAGTGGTGGATGATGCGCCGGATAGCGAGGAAGCCGCGGAGGCCCTGTACCGAATGGGCATTTATTTCTTCAAAACTGAGCTTTATGAGAAAGCTGAGGCAATGTTTACAGAAGTTGTCAATAAATATCCTCAGTTGTCTCGCAGTCAAGATGCCCAACTGTTGTTAGCCAAAACCTACGAAAAGGCGAATGAATACAATAAAGCTGCTGATGTCTATGATTCAGTCATCAAACGTGACCCGCAAAGTAAAAGAGCCGTTCAAGCCATGTTTAGCAAAGGCAAACTCTATCAGGATAAAGTTCAAGACCAGGAAAAAGCAATCAAGACATATCAGCAGATTGTCAAGGATTATGGCAAAAATGTTGACGTACAAGAACAAGTCGAAGAGGCGAAAAAAGAACTTGGAAGTGCAGGCGCAGAGATTCCCCAACCAGTAGATGAGTTAGCTACTCCAGAAGGGCGCCGTGCGGCGCGTAGAGAAGCTACACGCGAGCGTGATAGGCCACGTGGTAGTCCCGCACCGGAAACCACGAAGAAAGAGGATACTGGGCGCGGCATTCAAAGTTTTGGCGTTGACCCAGAGATGATTATGCAAAGCATCCAAATCTCCATGGATGGCCAGGGCACGTACTATGATGCGATGTTCATGGTAGCAAATATGAAATTCGGAGAAGAAAATTATAGAGAGGCTGGTGCTCTATACGAAAGAGCGCTTCAATTAGGATTAAAAGACCCAATCGCTTACCGTAATCTTGCTGACTGCTATCGCAAGATAGGATTAGCGGACAAAGGGCGTGAAGTTCTCAAACAGGGAATGGGAAAAGACCCACAAATGCTTGATAGCATCATCGAGAGCGGCGAAGCGCAATACCAGTTTGAAAATTACGAGGCGGCGCTTGGTATATACCAATCAATCGTTGGATTGTCCCCAGGCAAGGATAGTAAGCTCTATCATCGCATCGGATTGGTGTACAAAAAGCTCAATAATCCGGACAAAGAAATTGAGGCTTATGAACAATCCATCGCCATCAATCCGAATGACGTAGAGGTTCTCCAACTTATGGCCGAAGCGTTGTACTATCGCAAAGGAGATCGAACTAAAGCGGGTATCTATCAGGATGCCGCGGATGGAAAAGTCAACAGCTATGAAGTACAAAAAGAGTTGGCGGACATAGCCTATAAGCATGGCAACTATAATTGGGCGAAAACAAAATATGAAACTGCCGTTCGAGTTCTCCAACGGGAGATAGAGAAACCTCAAAGCGAAAAAGCCAAATTCGAAGCGCAGAAAGAAGCGACAGCGGACTTAGCTGAAAAAGCGAAGTTGAAAAAAGAAATTGATAGGCTTCAAAGTGAAATTGATGACCTATCGTGGAAAATCTTGTTGATGCAGGTTAAAACGGCTTTAGCAGTAGCGCATAAAGATGGTATAGAAGCGGGTAAGCAGCTTATAGATGCATTAGCGGCGCAAAATCCTGACCACGCTATCACCCACTATGGTCTGGGAGAATTCGCCTTGATGCAGGGCGATACCGCAAGCGCTATTGCAGAATTTCAAAAATCCATAGAGCTTGAGAATTTCCTTGAACCGAACGTAGCTTTGGGCGAATATTACCTTTCGCAGGGGAATAAAGAGGAAGCGCTCAAACTATGGGAAGCTTATACGACCAAGAATTATACCGATAGAACGATGAGAAATAGAGTTGAGGCGTTGAAACAGGAATTGCATCCTGAAACTACTCCCAAATCAAAAGCGCCAACTCCTGCTCTCAAGGGCTCACAATAAAAGGCAAGACGGCAAGATGGTAAGACGGCAAGGGGGCAAAGTGGAAAGACGCTTGCTGTTTAGCCATTTTGCCCTTTACCTGAAACGGAACGAATATGCAAAATTCTAATTTTCTTATAGTTGCTAAAGATATTGCCAAGAAAGCAGGTAACTTACTGCTCGAATATTACGGAAATATTGATGATTTTGAATACAAAGGCGTGGGCGATGTTGTCACAAAAGCTGATAAAGAATCGGAAACATTGATTAATAATCGGTTGAAAGCGGAGTTTCCCGAATTTTCCATACTTGGCGAGGAATACGGTTTATTAGATTTACAATCAGACTACTGTTGGGCGGCTGACCCGTTGGACGGAACATCAAACTATGCCGCTGGACTTCCCATATTCTCAGTATCTATATCGCTTTTATATAAAGGCAGCCCCATCATCGGAGTTGTCTATGACCCAAATCAAAATCTAATGTATTGGGGCGCAAAAGGCGAAGGCGCGTATTTGAATGGACGTAGAATTCAAGTTAGCAACCACACTCAACTTGAAGCTATTTCGCTTTTTGGCGCTTCGACGGATATAATCGAAGCCCTGCCAAACTATCTTAGTAAAGTCGGAAAAGTTCGCAGTTTAGGTTCAGCCGCTATTCACCTTTCCACTGTAGCAGCAGGCTATTTCGATGGCTGTATTGATATAAACACCAAGCTATGGGATGTAGCCGCGGGCGCGCTCATTTTACAGGAAGCCGGCGGCACTTTTACTTACCATTCGGGCAATCCCGTTTTCCCGTTAGAAAAATCATCTCCTGCTTATCACGGACAGCGGATTCCATTCTTAGCTACCAATGGAAAAATTCATCAACAAGCTCTCCAGTTAATTGCCACTTAGAGGCTATCTATTGAGTCAAAGATTAAAGTGGAATGTACTGCCAACACACAATCTTAGCTAAGCCCCGATGAAGTCGGGGTCAGGGACCTTAGCCGTCATTTTCATTCAACAACGGTTTTCGATTACCTTATGTTACAGACTGCACTAATACTTACCGGTTCTTTCGGGGGAAGCGGAAAGGGAAAACCCCCTTCCAGTTAGCAGATATTGAGGTGAGTACGGATGACTGGCTCCAACTGTTAGGATTCTCCCCGGAATCGGAAAAAGTGTCAAGTAATTTTTAACGGAAAAATGAAACATGCCTGAATATTAGCCAAATTATTCTCAATCATCATGGAAGGCGTCTTGATAAAACAATATTCGCAAACCCCAAAATTATAGCGATGGGTTCGCTGTCGAAGGAGGAATTCTGAAATAGCAGCGAACAAAATTTAGAAAATAGGAGATGAAAGATATGTTAGCCATTAGAGGAATTTACGATGGCACCCAAATTAAGCCGTTAGAGGAAATTCCGTATAAACAGGAACGAATGGTTATTATTACCTTCCTTGATAAGGATGTGGAAGTCAATATGGATTTGGCTTTCTTTGCCGCTGAAGGTCGTAAATTGAAGGAAAGAATTCGACAGCGTGGTGTCGAGGATACTGGCGATTCTGTTGAAATTCTGCGCGAAATTCGAGAGGAAAGGAGTAACCGATGAGTGAACCAAAAGAGGTTTGTGTTGATGCATCTCTCGCTGTCAAATGGGTTGTCAAAGAATCTTATGATGAAGAAGCTGCGGCACTTCTGGAAAAATGGCGGATAGATAAGGTGGAGTTGATTGCGCCTGCTTTTTTTGAAGTTGAAGTGGATAGTATCATACGGAAAAAAGTCGTTTCAAGAAAAACGCTTACGGCATCCGAAGGAGATATCGCTTTTGAACTTCTGCAGCACCTTTCTATCAAAATTCTAAATTTACCCAATCAACGCCAGCGTGCATGGGAACTTGCCAAAGAACTTGACCTACCGACAATCTATGACGCTACTTATCTTGCATTGTCTTTCTTACGCGGCTGCGAGTTCTGGACTGCTGATGAAAAACTTTATAACAGCGTGAAAAATAAATTACCTTTTGTAAAGTGGTTGGGCGAGTATAAAATTGATGAGTGATTTTATAGCGTTCCAGAGTTTACGCTTATGTGACAGATAGTTTTGCTGAATTTAAAGATTACGTCTAAAGACAAGGTGCTGCTTCTATAAACCAACACCGAATCTTTAGATTGCGTCTTTAGACCGATGTTCTGAAGTACGCATTACAAAAAAATTAAGTCAAGATCCAAAGGAGAACCAAAATGTTAAACATCAAAAAAGCCGAAGTTGCGAGGAACGAAGCAATCACCGTTTCAAAAATTTTACTCAATAGCGTCCGCCCCATATCAGTTAGCAAGGAGGTTCATCATGTTATCCAGATTGCAAAAACATTTTAAGTTTCTGGAATTAGTAACTATTTTCTTTCTTTTTCAGATTATATATGTTGTCGCTGCCTATGGCGCTGACTTTTACGTCTCCGCAACGGCAGGCTCAGACGAGACCGGCGATGGTTCAGCATCAAACCCGTGGAAAACTATCCAGCACGCCATAGACAATGCTCCCGACGGCACTGAAGCTAATCCAACCAACATTCACGTCCTGCCGGGATTGTATAAAGAGTGCGTGGAGGTATGGGATAGAAACTATCTCTGCCTACTTGGCTCTGGCGCTGAGTCCACTATAATTCACGCCTGGCCACAGCAAGGCGACCTCGACGGCGATGGCTATGTTACGGAATCCGATGCGAATATTTTACAAGACATCGTTGTAGGCAATCGTGAGCCAACCCCGAACGATTGGCAGCAAGGCGATGTCAATAGAGATGGCAAATTTACCGTGCATGATGTGGTAAAGCTTTTGAGACTCCCCAAACAAAGAGGAAGTTGTGTGTCGTTTCGGGAGTCACAGGGAGGGAAGATTTCGGGCTTCACGATAACAGGTGGAGATTGTAGCGGGATTTATTATTTTTACAATTCTTTCGACACGATAACCGATAACACCATCACGATAACCGATAACACCATCACTGGGAATTCGGCAAAAGACGGGTTTGGCGGTGGGATTTGTTGCTACAATTCTTCCGCCACGATAACCGATAACACCATCACTGGGAATTCGGCAAGAGGGTACGGCGGCGGGATTTACTGCCGCGATTCGGGTTCCCCCACAATAACCGGAAACACCATCACTGGGAATTCGGCTGATCATGGCGGTGGGATTTGCGTGTACAGCGTCGAGAGTAGTTCCCCCACAATAACCGAAAACACTATCACAGGGAATTCGGCAGAAGTGCATGGCGGTGGGATTTACGTGTACGGCGTCGAGAGTAGTTCCTCCATAATAACCGAAAACACCATCACGGGGAATTCGGCAGAAGTGCATGGCGGTGGGATTTACGTGTACGGCGTCGAGAGTAGTTCCTCCATAATAACCGAAAACACCATCACGGGGAATTACGGCGGCGGGATTGTTTGTGACAATTCTTCCGCCACGATAACCAAAAATAGTATCACGGAGAATTCGGGCAGCGGGATTGTTTGTGACAATTCTTCCGCCACGATAACCAAAAATAGTATCACGGAGAATTCGGGCAGCGGGATTGTTTGTGACAATTCTTCCGCCACGATAACCAAAAATAGTATCACGGAGAATTCGGGCAGCGGGATTTATTGTAGCAATTCTTCCGCCACGATAACTGATAACATTATCATGATAACCGAAAACAGTATCACGGGGAATTCGCCAGAATACGGGTTTGGCGGCGGGATTTATTGCGACAATTCTTCCGCCACGATAACCGATAACATTATCACGGAGAATCTAGGCGGGATTTACGGCGGTTACGGGCAGTACCACGGCGGGAGTTGTTCCTCCACAATAACCAAAAACACTATCACGAAGAATTCGGGCGAAGGGATTTCCTGGGTGGGGAGTGGTTCCCTCACAATAACCGAAAACACTATCACTGAGAATTCGGGCAGCGGGATTTATTGCAACAATCCTTACGCCACGATAACCGAAAACACTATCACGGGGAATTCAGCAGAAATGGGCGGCGGGATTTATTGCTCTAGTGCTTCCACAGTAACCAAAAACATTATCACGGAGAATTCGGCAGGATCTTACGGCGGCGGGATTTTCATTTTATGTGACGGTTGGTCCCCCGCAATAACCGAAAACACTATCATGGGGAATTCGGCAGAAGATGACGGCGGCGGGATTGCCTGCTATTCGGGTTCCCCTATGATAACCGAAAACATTATCACGGGGAATTCGGCAAAAAGGCACGGCGGTGGGATTTTCATTATGTTCCCGTGGTCCTCTGTAATAATCATCTCTGCAACAATCACTGGTGGTAGTATCACTGGTAATCATGCAGGGAGTTGTGGAGGAGGCGTAGCCTATGATTCGTTGTATTCGACTCTGAACGCACCGGTATCTGGGAATACGTGCGACGACTATGTTCCGCCTCCAGGGTATCATTTAGTGCAAGATATAGACAATGTATGTGATTTTTCAAAGCCATACATCGAACCGGATAAAGTGGGGGGTAAATAATGAACAATCTGAACATAATTCAAAAAGCAATTTTGATAGCTATTATACTTTTATTACTTTTATTGATGGCCGTCTCCAGTTTTGGCGCTACGGCCGAGTTATCGGTAGAAACTAACATCGAGTTATCGGTAGAAACTAACATTAATCCTGAAGGTACTAAAGCAGAAGTTACTTTGCATTACTCCAGCGCCTGGACGTTCGCGGGATTTGATGTCGGATTGAAATACGACCAGGCTATACTCACTCTCACCGATGTGCAACTGGGCAGTGAGGTATCTAATTTCAGGATGGTTACGTCTGATTTTTCAGCTAATCCAGGGAATGTAATGGTCGATGCTGTCGATTACTCGCTGGCAGGCAATACAGGCAAAGGTAATTTATTGCGCTTCTTTTTTGACATAGTCTCGGGTGCAAAAGACCAGGCAACGTGCCCTTTTAATTTCCACGATATTCGTTTCTGTGATACATACGGAAATGATTTATCTGTTGCCCTTAAATTTAGACCTGTACTTTTGGTGTATGGCTGGCATGGAAGTACCGCAAATTGGGATTTAATAAAACAGTGGCTTGAAGATGATGGTTATATTGTTGACATTCTTGAATACGACGACTCCCAATCTGCTGCTATAGCAGCCGGAGAACTTTCTAAAAAGATAGATAAAATGAAGGTGGATTTGAAGCTGCCGCCAACAGCAAAAATTGATATTATAGCTCACAGTTTTGGAGGGCTGGTTTCCAGATATTACATAGAGTCTGTAGGAATGGGACGGGACGAAAATGTAAGAAACCTTATTATGATAGCAACTCCAAATCATGGCTCTCACCTTGCTGATTATTTAACTGGGGAGTTAGACGATGAACAAGGTAAGAATATTGCCAAAACTTTGGTAGAGTTTTACGCAATGTTTAGGCCAGACAGAAAGTGGGGGTCTTCGTTGGATTTAAGAACAATAAACAATGACTTTCTAACTCGGTTGAATATAGGTTTCAATCCGGGGAGCACCAAATATTCCGTAATTGCAGGAACAGGGCACTATCCTAAAAAATATTCCTCGCATAAGATGTTTCTTCCAGGACATGATGACGGAGTTGTTAGTGTTGATAGTGCAAGCTTGGAGGGAAAAGGTGTCCCTCTGTATTGCGTTGAATTAGACCATTCTTCCATTGTTAACCCGTATAGGGTTTTAGACAGGAAAAGTGAAGAACAATTGTCCAGAGCTGAACTATTACTGGATATGTATAGCGATATCATAAGACCTATTCTTGAAGGTTGTCCTCCTTCTCCTTCTTCAGTTAGCTGTAATTGTCCTACAGGTGAAGACCCAGATGATAATCAACAGCTTCCTTACAGACTCAATCTTTTTACACTAAGATTAAGACAAGGTGATAGTACAGAAGGAATCTTCGACGCTCCATCTGAAGGTGTAAGGATTGAGTTTGGTTTTACAATTCCATTTGGCGACTTTGATTTTACCCTAACCAGCCCTACAGGTAGAGAGATAACACCAGATGTTGCTAACCAAGACCCGGATATAGATTATGTTACATTAGATAACTACTGGTATTACTCGATTAAAAATCCAGAACCGGGCGGGTGGCAATATCATATCACAGCAGTAGAAGTGCCTGAAGAAGGGGTTGATGTTACTATTATTGCAGTTGCAGAGGTTAGCGGCGTTCCTAATGTTTTGGGTGATGTCTCCCAGGATGGGAGAGTAAAAGCCAACGATGCACTTCTTGTCCTGCAGCATGCAGTCGGCCTTATCACTCTTTTACCTGAACAACAACAAGCCGCAGATGTTAATGGCGATGACAAAATTACTGCTTTTGATGCCGCTTTAATAATGCAATATACCGTTGGGTTGATTACGGAATTTCCCGTTCAGGGTGTGCCAATTCTGGTTGCCAAGGATGACAATCCCCTGGCCCCCTTTATTCCCCTTAATAAAGGGGGGCAGGGGGGTTGTAAGGGGGATGAAAATCAACTATTGGCTAAAATTATTGCTGAACTTGAAAATTCTTCTCTTTCAGCAGAGCAAAAGCGAGTTTTAGAAGAATTAAAACATCTACTCTGGCAGCGGACATTGCCAAAACAGACAGCTTTACTCCAAAACTATCCTAATCCTTTCAACCCAGAAACGTGGATACCATTCGAGCTTGCTCAAGATGCATCTGTAACAATCAGCATATATAATGTCAAAGGTCAACTTATCCGCACCATTGAATTAGGCAATCAGAAGGCCGGTATTTATGTGGCCGAAGACAAAGCCGCCTATTGGAATGGTAAGGATAGTTTGGGTGAGAAGGTAGCATCGGGTATGTATTTTTATACCTTGCAGGCTGGAAAGTTCAGGACTACGAGAAAAATGGTCATCATGAAATAGTTGGTGCTGTCAAACATAACGAAGGTTCTTAAAAAATCGAATCGAGGATAAAATGAGGAGAAAAGTATATGCTTCAACCAAACACTGCGTTATCGCCATCAACTATCCCTTTGGGTTTAGCTGAAATAATAGACCGATTGACTGTTGAGGAAAAACGGGAATTTGTGAAGATAGTCGATTGGGATGAATTACAAAGATTACGAGTAGAAATAGCGCGGGATGAGAGTAAGAATTTGGGTGAACCAAAGGTTTACATTGGAACAACAGAGAATGGTTTGTCTTTGGAATTACCGATGGAATTTGTTTTACCCTTTATCAACTTTCTACCGGAAGTTTTGACTATTGATGAGATTGAGATTTTCATTCTGGATAATCGAGGTTCAAAAGAATATCGTTGCACTACTTCTGAGTTAAAGAATTTCTTAGAGGAACCTTTGGAAGCTCTTATACTAATTTAGTGAGGGTTACATCATGATTGAATTTGGACCACATATTTTGATTTCAGGAGCGGAGGTTGTTTATCACTATCGTTAGAGAATGTTCCAAAGGCGATAGTGAAGGAGATAGCAAGGAAAGGCCTGGAACCTTGTGGTTTTGAGTACCAATTCAAAGTGGAATAATTTCCTCTTCTTTTCTTTTTGATCAAACTTTTTCTTTTAGGAAAAGAAAAAGTTTGGAAAGTAAGAAGTTAAAATCTGATTAAAGGAGGCTGACAATTCTTATTTTTGTCGATTTCAGATGAGTAAACAAAAAGTTCTGATAATTGGATTAGATAGCGCTCCGCCGGAGTTAATTTTTGACCAATATCTTTCGGATTTGCCAAATATTCGTAGTTTAATGGAACGCGGCGTTTATGGGAAACTTTGTAGCACCATTCCCGCCATTACTTGCCCGGCCTGGATGTCGATGATGACGAGCAAAGACCCTGGCAAGTTAGGTTTCTACGGTTTTCGGAATCGAGTTGATTATTCGTATGACAAAATGGCCATTGCTAATTCCCGTACTGTGAAAGAGGACACTGTTTGGGATATTTTGTCAAGAGCAGGGAAAACTTCAATTGTGGTTGGCGTTCCGCAGACTTATCCACCCAAACCGTTGCGTGGATACATGATAACCTCGTTTCTGACACCCTCAACCGAAAGTCAATACACCTACCCGCCATCGTTGAAATATGAAATTGAAAAAATGGTGGACGGCTATATGCTTGATGTCGAAGGGTTTCGCACAGAAGATAAATCATCTCTGCTTGACCAGATATACGAAATGACGGAAAAACGCTTCACGGTGGCAAAACATCTGATGCAGAATAAAGAGTGGGATTTTTTCATGTTGGTTGAGATGGGGCCAGACCGCATCCATCATGGATTCTGGAAATACTGTGACCCCACCCATCGCAAATATGAACCCGGTTCTCAGTATGAACACGCCATCAAAGATTATTACATCTACCTTGACGAAGAAATTGGCGAAATGCTAAAATTGATAGATGGTAATACTGCTGTGCTGGTCGTCTCCGACCACGGAGCGAAACGAATGGATGGCGGCATCTGTGTGAATGAATGGTTGATAAAGGAAGGATACCTCAGTCTTGAGGAATATCCACAACAGATGGTTTCGTTCTCAGATGTCGAAATCGACTGGTCGCGCACTCAAGCATGGGGCGAAGGCGGATATTACGCGCGCATCTTTATGAATGTCAAAGGCCGAGAACCCAATGGCGTCATTAAACCCAAAAATTACGAAAAAATCCGCGATGAAATCAAGCGCAAAGTGGAAGCTTTGGGTGATGAAAATGGCCGTCCCATTGGCACGAAAGTTTTTAAACCTCAAGAAATTTATCCCGTTGTTAATGGCGTCCCACCGGATTTAATCGTGTACTTTGGGGATTTATACTGGCGTTCCGTAGGCAGTGTTGGGTTGAATACTATCCATACATTTGAAAATGACACGGGCCCCGACGATGCCAATCATGACCAGTATGGCATATTCGTGCTGGCGGCTCCTGGGCAAACATCAGGACGGCAAGATAGATTGCATCTGATGGATGTAGCGCCTACAGTGCTAAAGCTGTTGGATGTGGATGTGCCTGAAGATATGGAGGGGAAAGTGGTTGAGTAAAAAATGCTGATACATCTTTTGGGGTTTGACAGGTAGATTCGAGATTGCTTCGTCACTTCGTTCCTCGCACTGATACCCTTTTTTTGTCATTGCGAGCGGAGCGAAGCAATCCCATTTCTCCGCTATATTAATTGAATCCGTCAATCCCAAATTGACAAGGTACTGGGATTTTCTATCTCATAACAAGTTAGTGGTTATAGGAGGTAACATGATAAATCGTATTCCAATATTATCTGCAATTACTGATGTTATAAAACGGTCTTCCATATACTCAGAATCCAAAGGAACGGTCGAATTTGAAAGGCTTTATTTCATTGCAGAAGGACTAGAAAACTTTGTTAGTATCACACAAAATGGCTTCGCGCAACCAGATCCGGAAATTATTCAAGAGGATTTCTTTTTTGATATTCGCCGTGGCGATAAATGGCAGTTAGCAGATACAGATTACTTTGTACGTCTTCGAATAGTTCGTAATCGTCAGGGTGAATTTGAAAAAGGAGAGATAAAAGTAGGTTACCCGGGGCCTTTATCAAATCCTAATGCTCGATTCTCACCAGCAGAAAAGTTGACAGAGGATGCGATTAAGGCTTGGGAAAACCATCTCAAGTTTTTGGGATTTGAGTTAGAACGCCGCTATAAGAAAAAACGCATTCCTTTCAAAATTAGCAAACGTTACCAAGGATTTGAAATGGAACTTGAAGCGGATAAATTTACTGAAGATTCTTTCAATGGTACGCTGGCAGGCAAATCCTTTGTCTCAATTTCAATAGAAGCAGAAGGTTCAGAAAATGTTAAAGCCGAAGAAGCCTTAATGCAAGCCTATAAAGAGTTGAATAAACTGGGTGTCAGTATAAAAGAATGTGTTGGAAACTATGAATACTATTATTACGGACGTGAGGTCCTCCCATTACATGAAAAAGCAATTGGCGTTGAACTTAGAGAGATTAGTCAAAACGAATTTGATGACTTTGTACAAAAATACCCATGGTTATCTCAACTCATTGAAAAATGTTCAGATGGACCTTTGTTTAAAATTGATGAAGATGTAATTGATGAGGATCTTCTTGCTACTAAAACATCTGAGTCTAGCTATGATTCCGGATATAATTACTACTCCGCGTTTTATGCTGTTGAAAGTACAAAACTCTTTAATCTCAGAGATGTAAAGTCCGACACTAAAACTAAACTAACTATAAAAGAAGCCCTGTCCAGACTAGGAATCATTCCTGATTTTATAGTGAGGGCTTACTATGTTGAGTGTGATGAATGGAAAGATTTCGAGCTGAGGATTTACAAAAATAAATCCAAGTAGAGACGACAATATGGCAGAAAATAAAAGAGACCCACTCCCGAAGCCTGACGCTTCGATAGAGGAAATAGCTGAATTTTGGGATACTCACAGTTTAGCTGATTACTGGGATGTGACGAAGGAAGTCGAGTTTGAAGTTGACATTACCAAAGAAACACGATGGATTGAATTAGACGAAGAAATTGCCAAAAAGGTGTACGAAGTGGCGAAGCGGAAGAATATACCGGTTCAAATTCTTGTAAATTCATGGGTAAACGAAAAAGCATGGGAAGACAAAATTGATTTGGAGGTTTAATTTACTACATATAAGGAGATAAAAAATGAAAGGTTACGCAGGTAAAATGTTGCTGGTTGACCTATCCAATCGAAAAGTGGAAGATATACCAGTAGACGATGAGTTAGCGCAAAATTTTCTCGGTGGTTATGGCATTGGTGCCAAAATGGTCTATGACCTTGTAAAGCCAAATGTTGACTCACTTGGTCCTGAAAATGTCGTTGGATTTACGACTGGGGCGCTTGTGGCAACGGGCGCACCCTGCGCTGTCCGTACTACAGTAGTCGGAAAATCGCCGCTCACCGATACATGGGGAGACGCGAGCAGCGGTGGCAACTTCGCCGCTGAAGTAAAGCGTGCAGGATATGACGCCATTTTCGTCACAGGAATATCAGAAAAGCCCGTCTACCTGTGGGTGAATGACAATAAAGCAGAAATACGAGACGCAACGGATTTGTGGGGAAAACAGACCGTAGAGACTGAAGATATTCTTCGAGAACGATTGGGTGACCGGAGGATAGAGCTCTGTTGTATCGGACCGAGTGGAGAAAACCTCTCGCGCATTGCCTGTCCGATAATCGATAAAGGAAATGCGCCTGGGCGGTCTGGTTTAGGCGCGATAATGGGCGCCAAAAAGTTGAAAGCAGTTGTTGCGAGAGGCACGCTGGAAATTGATGTTGCGGACGCCGAAAAGATGAAAGAACTTACAAGGGAGGCTTATAAAGCTTATGGCGACGGCGGGGGATTAAGAAAATACGGCACATGCGGTGGAACAGCAAACTGCGTTGAAACAGGCGATTGCCCAACGAAAAATTGGTTCGGCGGTGGACCTGTGGATTTCCCCAATGCGAAAGCCATAAGCGATGAAAATGTCATTAAGTATCGAACCAGATTCGTTACCTGCCGGGGCTGTTCCATATCGTGCAATAGTTTAGTGGATGTGGAAAGCGGTCCGTATGCCATCAAAGATGCGCAGAAACCAGAATATGAGACTCTGGGCGCTTTCGGCGCCATGTGCCTCAATGACAATGTTGAATCCATCATAATGTGCAATGATATCTGCAATAGGTATGGTCTGGACACAATCTCCGCCGGTTGCGCCATCGCTTACGCGATAGAATGCTATGAGAATGGCTTAATTGATAAGTCAGATACCGATGGAATAGAACTGACGTGGGGCAATCATGAAGCTATCGTAGCGATGACCTGGAAAATGGCGAAGCGTGAAGGTTTGGGGAATATCCTGGCGGATGGCGTAAAGCGCGCCGCGGAGAAAATAACCGGTTCAGATGAATATGCGGTCCATGTTCAGGGACAAGAACTTCCTATGCATGACCCCAAAATGGGACAGCCGGAAAGCTGGCCGCGCATTTTAGGAATCGTCTACCAGGCCGACGCAACGCCCGGCAGACACACCGCTTCCATTGATAATGGAGGTTTTGCTTATCGTGCTACGGGATTATGCACCTTCGGCGGCGGTCCATTCGGCGGCGAAAAATTAACCGATTTCCTCAAAGCAGCAACAGGCGAGGACTTCCCCAATGAACGTCTGGAAAAAATTGGCGAACGGATAAAATGTATGCGCCAGGCCTTTAACCTGCGAGAGGGATTCAAAGGCTATTTCAGACTCCCAGGGCGCGTCACCGGCAACCCACCGTTGAAAACGGGACCGTTGGCAGGTGTTACCATAGATGCAAATGGTGAAACAGAGGAATACTTCAAAACTATCGGCTGGGATAAGAAAGGAAAGCCAGGCCGACAGCGGTTAGAAGAACTTGGTGGATTTGATAAAGTCATCGCTGATTTGTATTAACCAATAGCGATAGTTTTTCCCAGGATGCAAGATTATTTTGCAAACAGGGATTGGTGAAAAGGTGATAAGTGATGAGTGATGAGTGAACAGCATTATCACTCATCACTCATCTGAAAAGGTCAAAATGTTTCTTTATTAAGGAGGACTTCACTATGAATGAAAACATTATGCAAACTCAGATAAATCAAATATTGGAGATAGTGAAATCTCACGACAACCGATTTAGTGTAATAGATAATCGGTTCAACGCAATAGAAGGCCGGTTTAATGCGATAGAGGAACAAATTGATGAACGTTTCGACGTGCTATCCGAGCAAATTCGCCAATTGGACAAACAACATGGAGAACGCTTGATAAGGTTAGAAACTATGGTATCGCAACACGATAATCAAATAGGTAGATTAGCTGATAGAGTGGATTCGATGTACAAATGGGTTATCGGGTTGATTATCGGATTATTGCTGCCAATGTGGGCTTCTATCATTATCGCCATTTTGCTAAAGTAGCATCGAAAATTTTGAGGTGCAGTGTAATGAAAGGATTAGAACTTTGCCAGCGCTTTTTCTGGGAGGTAGGGTTTCCCGCCATCAAGCAACATCTGCCGGAATGTTTGCCATACTTGGCGGCCGGATTAGCTGGCGGCTCGCAATGCCATGGAAACGATGACGAGGTATCGCGAGACCACGGCTGGGGACCAGGGTTTGCAATGTGGCTACTTCGGGAAGAGTACGACCGATTTGTTGAGCCACTTCAGACCATTTTGGAACAACTTCCTCGGGAATTTCTTGGATACGGCTGGCAGTCTCAGCCTAAGCAAACATGCGCCGTGTATGAGATTGGGCGATACGTGAAATCCGTCGTTGGCTGTGAAAAAGCTCCCGAGGCTGACCTCGATTGGCTTCATATTCCGGAAGAATATCTGTTTGAAATTACGCACCGACCGGTGTTTTATGATGCCACCGGAGAGGTGACAAAGCGCTTTGAATCGTTTGCACAATATCCTGAAGATGTCTGGAAGAAGCGACTGAGTGCATGTCTTGCATGGCTTTGGGAATGGGGAGTGAAACAGTTGCGGCGAGCAGAGCAGCGAGGAGATACAATTACGGCAGCTACGTATTGGTGTAGATTTACAACGTATGCCATGAAAGTTGGATTTCTTCTGAATCGTCGTTATGCCCCTTACCATAAATGGTTGTATTGTGAATTTCTCAAGCTCCCGCAAATAGCTACAGAGGTGGCTCCACTGCTCAGAAAAGGTTTTGAGCAGACCGAAGGGAGAAACCAGGTAGCATCACAGATAGCGGAGATATACACACGGCATCTTGTGCGTCTTGGTTATTGCCCTATTATTCTCACGACCGAAGAACATAGAAACATTGCCTATCCAGATAATGAACTTCTTAAATATGCTATGGCCGTGCGCGACTCTATCCGCATTCCAGAAATCAGGGATTTGAAACTCCGGTTGGAGATATATCCACCTCCTTGGATGCCAACTTGGACATGGGTTTCCCCATCATAACGGAACAAGCATGAGAGAATAGCACAGATATAGAAGCAACTCAACGGTAATCATTAGCAAGTACCGATTCTTGGAATTCCGAAAAGGGGAATAGAAAACCGATTTTCACGTTTTACGTTTCACGTTTCACGCATCACGTTTCACGCATCACGCATCACGTAATCCGAAATTGCTATTAGGAGGACAACAATATGTCAGCAATAAAGATTGGTTGTGGCGCATCCAAGATAACACCCGAACTTGGTGTTTCAATGGCTGGATATTTCACTGAAAGAAAAGCTACCGCAATCCACGATGATTTGTATGCTAAAGTTATAATATTCGACGATGGTATCGTGTTTGCTGGTTTGCTGTGTTGTGATTTAATATGTATACATAAAGATGATGTAGCGCGGATTAGGGACATTATTTCAGAAAAAACAGGGATGAAGGGCGAAAATGTGATGATATGCGGCACTCATACTCATACAGGACCGCAGACTCGAAAATTCCGAATGAGCGAAGATGATAAAGTAACTCCTCAATGGCTCGAAGGCTTTCCAGAAAGGGCGGCGCAAGCTGCCGTAGAAGCTATGGAAAATTTAGAACTTTGCGAAATTGCAGGCGGTATTTCTTATGAAGACCGAATCGCGTTCAACCGTCGTTATCGCATGAAAGATGGTACAGTCCAAACCAACCCCGGAAACCAAAATCCGAATATCATCGGACCTGCCGGACCTATCGACCCGGAAGTTGGAGTAATCTCTTTCACAAGACAGGATGGAAGTATCAAAGCATTATATGTGAATTACGCATGCCATTTGGACAATGTAGGCGGCACAGAGATTTCTGCTGATTATCCCGGATATTTGACCAGAAGACTTCAAGAACGCCTGGAGGATAAGCCTTTTGTGTTGTATACAAACGGCGCATGTGGGGATATTAATCACATAGACGTGCGCAGTCCATACGGCCGCAAAGGACATGAGCATTCTCGCTGGATGGGTGAAACGCTAACGGGTGATGTATGCGAGGCGTTGAAAAACATGACACCTCTCTCCAATGAAGTTATTGGAGTAGCTAACAAAATTATACAACTTCCCATGCGAGATGACGTTTCCGAGAAGGAAATTGGGGAAGTGGAAATACAAGCAATCAAAGTGGGAGACATAGGATTCGTAAGTTCTCCCAGTGAATACTTTGTGGAACTCCAATTGGACATCAAAAAGCGTTCGCCGTTCAAGCGCACTTTCGTCTCAGAATTGGCAAATGGATGGGTTGGATACGTGCCTACAAAAAAAGCGTTTGAAGAGAATATGAAGCACGTGCCATCAGAGCCGATGAAAAACTTCGACCATAAGGGCTACGAAGTCCGGTCTGCTTTATCGCGGGGATTTCTACCAGGGGTTGGAGAGTTGATAGCTGATACTGCTGTGGAATTGCTTGAAAGGCTTTTTCCGTGAAAGGAGATGTTACTGATGGGAAAGCAAATTTCCAGGAAAATTCGTTCTCTTCCTGCTGAACGGACGATTATTTATCCAGAATCGGATGGTAAACCTATGGCTGAAACTGACATTCACCGAGATTTGATGGTAGATATGATAGATATCCTCAAAAATCATTTTACTGATATACCTGATGTTTATGTTTCTGGTAACTTGCTTCTGTATTATGAGCCTGGAAATCCCAGAAAGCATGTCGCTCCTGATGTATTTGCTGTCTTTGGAGTTGAGAAAAAAAGGCGTCGAACGTATCTACTGTGGGAAGAAGGAAAAGGACCAGATGTCGTTTTGGAGCTGGTTAGCAGAAAGACTTATCGGAAGGATTTGGGAGAAAAGAAAGAGTTATACGCTTCTGTCTTTTCCGTCAAGGAATACTACCTTTATGACCCCGACGGACGGTATTTACAGCCCACTCTTCAAGGGTATCGTCTGGCGCATGGTGTTTATTTCCCAATCCAACGGACTTTGGAAGATAGACTTCCTTCTTTTGTATTAGGCTTAGAGCTTGGCGAAACGGATATTGGCCTGGGTCTGTATAATCCCCAAACGAACCAATGGTTATTGAAACCGGTGGAGGAGGAAGCTTCCGCTCGAAGGCAAGCAGAGGAGAAAGCTCAAAGGGAATTTCAAGCAAGGCAACAAGAAGCCGAAGCCCGAAGACAAGCAGAGGCAAGAGCACAACAAGCAGAAGCTGAATTGGCTCGCTTACGAACCGAACTTGAGCGATTACGCAACCCTTCCAAAATATGAGGAGATGTTACCTATGGGAAAGCAGATTTCCAAAAAGATTCGTTCCCTCCCAACTGAACGGACGATTATTTATCCAGAATCGGATGGTAAACCTATGGCTGAAACTGATATTCATAGAGATTTGATGGTGGACATGATAGATATCCTAAGAAATCAATTTACTGATATACCTGATGTTTATGTTTCTGGTAACTTGCTTCTGTATTATGAGCATGGAAATCCCAAAAAGCATGTCGCTCCTGATGTGTTTGTTGTCTTCGGAGTTGAGAAAAAAAAGCGTCGAACATATCTTCTGTGGGAAGAAGGAAAAGGACCAGATTTCGTTCTGGAGCTTGTTAGCAGAAGGACTTATCGTAAGGATTTGGGAGAAAAGAAAGAGTTATACGCTTCCGTGTTTTCCGTCAAGGAATACTATCTTTATGACCCAGACGGACGATATTTACAGCCTAACCTTCAGGGATATCGCCTTGCGCACGGTGTTTATTTCCCAATCCAACGGACTTTGGAAGATAGACTCCCTTCCTTTGTGCTAAACTTAGAGCTTGGCGAAACAGATATTGGCCTGGGTCTGTATAATCCCCAAACGAACCAATGGTTATTGAAACCGGTGGAGGAGGAAGCTGAAGCACGCAGACAAGCAGAAGTTAGAGCCCAGGAAGCTGAAACAAGAGCGCAGCAAGCTGAAGCCGAATTAGTTCAATTGCGAGCTGAGCTTGAGCGATTACGTAATCCTGAACAATGATGCAAATAAGGTGTTTTTTTTATGTTTACTTTGTTCACCGACCTGTCCCGACGAAGACGGGGCGACTTCGTCTTACAGTTGGAAAATGAAAACATCAGCAGACGCAATTTTCTAAAGCGGCTTGCTGGTATGTTAATTGCACTTTTCCTCTTTTTTCTATCAGATGCAATAGGTCAGGAACAACCCCCAAATGTCATTCTGATTTCCATCGACAGTTTACGAGCAGACCATTTAGGCTGCTACGGTTATCCGAAACCTACCTCCCCCAACATAGACGCTCTGGCGAATGAAAGCGTTGTGTTTACAAATGCAATAAGCACGACGACGTGGACTCTGCCAGCGCACATTTCAATGCTTACTTCCCTCTATCCCGAAGTCCATCAAGTCATCAATGATGGTAATAAGTTGAGCGATAAGGCGGTTGTTTGCGCTGAAATAATGAAAGAAGCCGGCTATCTTACTGCGGGATTTGTGAGCGGCCCGTATTTATCCTCCAAATTTGGCTACAATCAGGGATTTGACCTCTATGATGATTACACCATCAACTATTCTTCAAATGAAGAATCACACCGAGGAATAACCTCGCCAAAAATTCATCAGCAAGTCACAAAATGGTTAGAACAAAACTATCGTAGCCCATTCTTCCTCTTCATTCACTACTGGGATGTTCATTATGATTACGTCCCGCCGCCGCCGTTCGACACTATGTTTGACCCAGATTACACAGGGATAATCACAGGACAAGATTATGAGAGAAATGAACTGATAAATCCACAGATGCCTGAGCGCGATTTGGAACATATCATCGCACTCTATGATGGGGAAATAGCGTTTACGGATTCATACATCGGGAAATTGATGACATACTTGAAGAAACTGGATATTTATGAGAATACGATGGTAATACTAACATCAGACCACGGCGATGAGTTTTTTGAACACGGCTGTAAAGGCCATCGTAACAATCTCTTTGATGAAACACTGAAAGTTCCTCTGATTATCAAGTTTCCATCCGAAAAGAAGAACCCTATCTTTGCTTCGCTTAGTCCTCACGAAGTAAGCACTGAACGAAGTGAACAGGCTCCGATAAAACCGGTGGTTTTATCGGAACAGGTCAGTATCGTCGATATCGGCCCGACATTTATAGATTATCTTAGCATTACCCCGAATAGCAATCTTGATGGACAAAGTCTTCTACCATTGGTTGCAGGCAATATTCAGACTGGCACAGAGGTTCCTACCAATTTTAAACCGTACAAGTTTGCGGATTTGCATGGATTTATGAAATGCGTAAGAACGAACCAATTCAAATACATTCATATCGCTCAAGCTGAGGACGTCAGAAAAAAGGAGACGCGCATCTTTAGTTTGCACCGTCTCTTCGATAAAATACGCGAGAGTCAAGATATGAAAGCCGAAGAGATAGAGAAAACTCTCCTTTTTAATTTACAGGATGACCCGATAGAATGTCATAACCTGGCGATGTCAAACCCAGAAATTAAGATTGAGATGCATCAGATTCTGATGAATTGGTTGAATAAATCAAAAATTCTTGCGGAAAATATTGGTAAAAGCGATTTTGAATATGATGAAAACTTAAAGAAAAAGTTGAGAGATTTGGGTTATATACAATAGTACTACAACGGGTAGTCACCATTTTATACTTTGCTTTAGTGACGAGTGATGAGTAATGAGTAATGAGTAACGAGTGTCACCAATCACCAGTTCTTATGTAAGGCTTCCCGATAATCAAAGTATTAGATAGTGAGCACCGAAAATGGTAATTGGGTGAAAATGTGTATATGACAACGAATTAGTGGATTGACCAAATCCTATTCGATAAATCCTTAAATTTGTTGTCATATACAGTTTCTTTAATAAGCCAATGACGATGTTGTATAAATATTCTTGCCTTTGACTGTTGCTACGGGCACAAGTTTCTGATGTCCTATCAGCGTTACCTTGAGCACATCTGTAAATTCAAAATCACCTTCCTGAAGGTCAAACACCGCGACATCGCCAGTAGGGGCGGGCGTCCCTGCCAGCCCGACTTTGAGCGTTCCTATTTCATCTTCCATGCCCATTGTTTTGGCGGGGACTGTGGTAACTTTGGCGATTACCTCGTCGAAAGGCATGCCAAGCAAGAGGAATTTCGATGCGGTCGTCGCTAAATCGTAGACGGGGCCATGAATATTGTAAAAATGCAAGTCGCTTGATATAGTACCCGGCGGGAAATCTTGAGCAAGCCCGGCTTTTGCCACTTCAAATGAAAAACTTCCCGCGCCATGGCCGACATCCATCAGAACACCTCGCTGCACAGCCTTCCTAAATTCCGGTCTAATCTTGCCATCTTCGCCTAAAATACCTGAAGGACCGCGATGATAACAATGAGTCATTATATCCCCGCTTTTCATTTCATTGAGCATATCCGAAGTGGTCATCGGACCGCCGGGATGCACCATCAGTGGTAACCCCGTAGCGTCTGCGACAGCTCTGGCGCGCTTTAAACATTCAAGACCATGTTCACCCACTAAGTTGTTGCCGAGTCGGATCTTTACGCCCACGATGTCGGCCTTATTGTCCTCGCACATTTTGATAGCGCGGTTCACATCCGCCCACTGTAAATCAAGAAGTTCGCCCACGACATTCGAGAGTTGTCCCTGCATCGAGACATGCAAAAATGCTTTGATGCGCGTGGCGCTAACGTCAATAACGTATTTTTTGAACCCAGGGAACGTTTGAGCGCCAGAAGAACCAGCGTCGAAAACTGTCGTCGCGCCTTTGGCAACGCAGTTCGGGTCTGGTTCAATTCCTAAATGCGCTACGCCCCAGTAAACATGGACATGGAGGTCTACCAAACCCGGCGTTACAATGTTGCCCGATGCGTCAACAACGGTCTCGGCTTCATCTGTAGGTAAATCTTTCTCCAATGCCGCTATTCGACCATCTCCAATGCCCACATCTCTGACTTCATGCAGACCTTGAGAAGGGTCTACAACTGTTCCGCCTTTTACTATGATATCATATTTTTTCATTTCCTAAATCTTCGGCGCTAACCATCTAATACTTTGTTTATAACGTGAAGGGCAATATGGCAAGACGGTAAGACGGCAAGAGGGCAATTGGATTGTCGATTGTCGATTGTTGATTGAGGAATATTTTTTCAATCATCAATCAACAATCATCAATCATCAATCATCCTTGCCCCCTTGCCATTTAGCCGTCTAGCCGTTTAGCCCCCTTGCCCTTTTCCTTCCTGGCAAAACCAATGTAATAAATGGTAACTACCAAATCCTCCATCGTTGGTTTATTTCATCCTGATAGCCGGTGATTTTTTCATCGAATACATCCGCAACCTTCACTGCCTGACCGCACCACGAGGATTCGTAAATAGCTTCGCAAATCGTCTGCGCTTTGAGACCATCCAGACCATCCAATTCCGGCCGTGTCCGCTGGACGACTGATTGGATGAAATCATACACCTCAATAGTCACACCTTCGGTGATGCCATGCGGGAAAAGCCGTTCTTTTTCTTCTTGGCTCAAGCTATCCATGTACATCTGTTGCAATTTATCCGGCTCTGTGATAGTGTCATTCCACAATTGTAATTGCGGCGCTTGTGGATATGTACCGCCACCGCCGTAGATGGAACCACGGCTGCCATGATATGAATTATAGCTAATACTACGTCCTGGCGCTGCGCCTGTGACAATCCAGGTCCCCGTGACGCCGTTTTTAAAAGTCAAGGTGGCGATGCTGGTATCTTCCACCGTCGCGGGGACAAGATTATCATGTTCATCGCGGAATTGAAACTTCTTAAGATTATCAACTTTCGCATAGACTTCGTCGACCTCGCCGAAGAAATAAATAAGCAAATCCGCGTAGTGAACGCCGCCGTCGATAATACCGTTGCCGCCGCCTGTTAATTTGTTCTGACGCCAGGTAATACGTTGATTGCGGATGGGATTTTCTGGGTCATCTCTAGGCCCGCCCACTGTTTGACAGAAAAACATGTGTGGTTTGCCTATCAGTTTCTCTTTGTTGATAGCCCATTCGACTGTCCGAGGCCCGACCCATCGGCGCACCTGCTCCGCCGTCGCAAGAATACGATTGTATTTTTCCGCCGCTTCAATCATCTTCTTGCCGGCTTTCACGGTCACCGCTAACGGTTTTTCAACTATCACGTCCACACCTGCTTCCATACACGCAATCGCCGTTGTATGATGCAGAAAATGAGGCATACATATATCCGCCGCGTGAAGTTCCTCGTTTTCGAGCATCGCATTCATGTCAGTATATACCTTCGGCGTTACGCCGCCTTGACTCTCAGCAGCTTTTTGCGCGAACTGTTGCGCTTGACTTTCCACAACATCGCACATAGCGACAAAATCAAACTGGTCAATTCCCTGATTTTTGAGATGAATGTACCCATTCAAGTGAGCGCCTGCCATTCCGCCACATCCGATAATGGCTAAACGTACTTTCTCCGTTGACATTACGAATACCTCCTAATTTGACGTTGGTAAATTAGTACGTAAAACGTAATACGTAATACGTAATTATTTTTTCTTACGTATTACGCATTACGCATTACGTTTCACCGGCGGCCAGGGTTCCAGTGTCGCGCCTGTTGGTCGGCGTCCGTATGGTCGCCATGGCAAGGTTTCATAGGAACGATAAGCTACACCTAAATGCGGTGTTTCCAGGCGAATATAGCCTTGATAGCGCGAATCCAGCGCGGCTTCCAGCACTCCACTTGCGAGCAAAGTGCGCTCAACTGGATAGGTCGGGATACCGGTCACGAACATCTCTTCAATGTTTAGACTCAAATAGCTAAAATGTGCATGCGGTTCGCCGTTCTGCAGATAAAATTCCGTGCCTTGAATAACGCCGCCAACGCGGCCAGCATAAGCTAAATCAGTGACGTAACCGTTGAGCATCAACACCGCCCCGCGCAATCCATCCCGGTACTCGACGAGAAACAGCGCTGGGTTCTTACAATGTTCTTCCATTGAACCGGCTGGCTTGTTCTCAATGGGCGCGCATGCTGCTTCTGCCAATTCCCGCGACCAGAGACCATCCTTAGCTGCCTGCCATACGGCATCGCCCTCCAAACAGGTAACCGCGGCAACGCCTGTTTCGCCGCCGACGCGACGTTCCACCATACACTGGAGCGTTTCTAAGGTATGAAAACCGTAAATGTCCAGACCCGAAAATCCGATGGCGATTGCTTCTTCGACCGGCGTTTCAAGTTCGTATTCCAACCATGGATTGCGCCAGCCCAAAGGCAGTGACGAACCAGCCATAAACGGCGCGCCGAGTTGGCGGGCGCGGTCATACATCCATTTGGCATCGTGCCAGTTGTAGGACAGATGCTTGTCGTTGTAGATTGGCACTGCACGACCACTGGTGGCTAAGACACCACAAATTTGTTCCATGAAATACTTGCGCGGATAGAGATGCTGTTCCTTCTCATTCCAGGCGTAGTCGCCATGCTCACCGATAAGCAAAACTCCATCGACCGCCAGCTTATTGCCGCCTAATGTCAATGCTTTGACGATGCTGGGAAAAATTGGAACATCGTGTTCCGCCGCGATAGAACGACCTATATCAGCATCCGGAAATTGGTCGATATACATTGATGCAATGTCAACACGCGGCTCCAAAAGACCATCGTCCGTGGGGAAGCCTTTGAGAAATTTAGTAACGATGACATCCGCATGCGAGCGTGGACGATATTCTGTAATGATAGCCGCTATTTTTTTGCGTTCTGACATAAAAATTACCTGCCTCCTAAAGCCATTATTTCATTAGCAAACGGAAAAAGCCCGTTGAGGTTGAACCCTCAACGGGCTTTTTTCTATAAATCTCATCTTCAGAAATACAACTTATTTCCAAATTGTGTTAACCAATCGTAAATTTGTAATCTGTTCATCTTTTGTCAGGATAGCCACCTCATCGCCTTGTTCTTGCAGATATAAAGCCGTGGCTACAATCTGCCTATCGTGCATTTCAAGGACAGGTATTGATAGAGTTTTATTTAAGATATCTCTGTCTAATGGATATATTTTTATTTGGGGGCTTCCATCAATATCTGATATTAAGTCAGATACACTTGGGATTTTAGTTCTGCTTAACTCCACCATAAATATTGCTTCTGCGAGTGCGATGATAGGAAGTACAAATTCTTTGGTATCATCCTCCATAATTGATTTTGCTTTGGAACCTAATCTTGGATTTCCCTCTAAGTACCATATCAACGCGTGGGTATCAATGATATAAATCACATATTTACACCTCGTCATTTGATGGAAACCACTCAGCAATTTTGAAGTCTTCCTCGGTAGACATCCTTCCCCTTATGTTCGCATATTTTCCATATATAAATGTTCCAGTTTTCTTTTGTTGCTTTTCTTTCTCCAACCTCTCAATTATCAGTTTGATAAGTTTTAGGCATTCATACTCAGAAAAATTCCGTGTTTGTTTAGCTATCTCATCAATGGATAAAACTTGCATTTGTATCCACCGCCATTTTTCTGAATTTTTATCCCTTGAAAGATTTCAATCTCCAAAGGGAGAATCTCATCTTTGCTACGTGACAACCATGTCGCTGAGTAGCGAGCAAGATTTGTATTTCAATCTCCAAAGGGAGAATCTCATCTTTGCTACACCTTCAACCAATGTTGCATCTCATCGAAGGCGCCTTATTTCAATCTCCAAAGGGAGAATCTCATCTTTGCTACAAAAGCGAGGCGCAAGAGTTGCCAGCCTGCAAGATAATTTCAATCTCCAAAGGGAGAATCTCATCTTTGCTACCCGAACGGAGTTTGATGTCCACGTCAGCGAGGATATTATTTCAATCTCCAAAGGGAGAATCTCATCTTTGCTACATAATTTCTCAACATCCAGTATGGTGGGGAAGTCATATTTCAATCTCCAAAGGGAGAATCTCATCTTTGCTACGACTTTGGCGTGGGCGGCAAGGTGAACAACCATATCAATTTCAATCTCCAAAGGGAGAATCTCATCTTTGCTACGTTGTATGGTGCGTCTGATACAGGCAAGACCTATACATTTCAATCTCCAAAGGGAGAATCTCATCTTTGCTACCAAATAGGGGCAAGGGATGGTAGGCGACCAGACGAAATTTCAATCTCCAAAGGGAGAATCTCATCTTTGCTACGAAAGAATCGATTAATGGCAACTATTTATGTAGATTTATTTCAATCTCCAAAGGGAGAATCTCATCTTTGCTACGTGTCCACATTGTCAACAGTGATGTGGACAATGTGGAATTTCAATCTCCAAAGGGAGAATCTCATCTTTGCTACTGAGCACTGCGGATACAAACATTCTAACTCTTGCTCATATTTCAATCTCCAAAGGGAGAATCTCATCTTTGCTACGCGGAAAAGATAGGCGTGAAGCGAACAAACTTGTACTAATTTCAATCTCCAAAGGGAGAATCTCATCTTTGCTACCCTATATGGAATCTTAATATGAACGTACCACTCTGTATTTCAATCTCCAAAGGGAGAATCTCATCTTTGCTACCTATACCATTGAGCATACTCGTAACGATGTTATTATATTTCAATCTCCAAAGGGAGAATCTCATCTTTGCTACGGCACGTGGGGATTACATTTCGGCGCAATACGGTATATTTCAATCTCCAAAGGGAGAATCTCATCTTTGCTACTGATAGGGCGTCCAGCACAAAACACTTTGGTGTATTATTTCAATCTCCAAAGGGAGAATCTCATCTTTGCTACAATCGAATTGTTCTACCAACACGTGAAATTGTTTCAGAATTTCAATCTCCAAAGGGAGAATCTCATCTTTGCTACGTGGGTTGTCATTGGAGCTGATAGCAAAGGGCATAACCATTTCAATCTCCAAAGGGAGAATCTCATCTTTGCTACCCGTTGTAGCGTTGGGCTTAGTAGAGCAGGCGTCATATTTCAATCTCCAAAGGGAGAATCTCATCTTTGCTACAAAAAGGCGGATACAACTCAAAAAAGCCGCCGAAGAATTTCAATCTCCAAAGGGAGAATCTCATCTTTGCTACATTTGCGTGGTGGCAAGTTTAATCCAGACGCTTTCATATTTCAATCTCCAAAGGGAGAATCTCATCTTTGCTACGCGGCAACAACAGGTTTCCGAAAACCGTATGTTTTTAATTTCAATCTCCAAAGGGAGAATCTCATCTTTGCTACATGTCAATTTCGGTTCCGTTCATAGTAATATCCAACGTAATTTCAATCTCCAAAGGGAGAATCTCATCTTTGCTACCTTGACGAGCAAGCGCTAATTTATGAACCGTACTTGATATTTCAATCTCCAAAGGGAGAATCTCATCTTTGCTACTATTATCTAGAAGCGCCGCCATAACACGTGTGTCAGGATTTCAATCTCCAAAGGGAGAATCTCATCTTTGCTACTATTAACTCCTTCAAATCAATTTCCAAAAAAGTTGCTAATTTCAATCTCCAAAGGGAGAATCTCATCTTTGCTACGGAAGTAATACTCGGCGGAAACGGAAGAACCATGATATTTCAATCTCCAAAGGGAGAATCTCATCTTTGCTACATATCAAACGTTCCCTGCTTTGTGGTACATCGTAAATTTCAATCTCCAAAGGGAGAATCTCATCTTTGCTACTTCTTGATGAGCGGGCGCCCACTCACCAAGCTCTTATATTTCAATCTCCAAAGGGAGAATCTCATCTTTGCTACAAGTAAGTTACGCTTAGGAAAATCTCTCCGACTCGTATTTCAATCTCCAAAGGGAGAATCTCATCTTTGCTACGGAAATTCCTTCGTCAGCTTCGGATGCCTACAAAGTATTTCAATCTCCAAAGGGAGAATCTCATCTTTGCTACAGCCCCGCTGGGAACCCAGTCGTAGCATAAGCCCAAAACGGAATTTGCGCGGCAGAGGTTTCAGAGGATAAATTTGGGGATAAATTTGGCAAAAATTTACATCTCTCATTTTTGCAACTCCAAAGCACGACTGGTTTTACGGCACTTGCGAGGCACCCTTGGAAAAAAGTTAGCACAGCCCGCCTCGCAAAATTTTGAAAACCGAATATAATAATACCATTTTTCGATTTCAGTGTCAAGTAAAAATTTCAACTAAAAGTAAAAATGTGATTTTAGGGCTTGCAAAATGCTTTGTGGATATGGTATATTTTTCTTAGTTATAAACATTTAGGAAAAGAAATGGAGGTTATTCATGAAAAGGACAGTTTTAACAACATCCTGGCTTGTAACGATAGCATTATGCTTGCATTTAATCTTTTCCCAAATTACTTCCTATGCCGACATCTTTGAGCATGTGGGGCGAGAAGATGAAAGTTTCAAATGGGAAAAGGTTTGGGAAGGTGAGCTACCAACAGGCGCTACGGTTTATGACATCAAATTGACTTCACAAACCTGGGAGAATATAGTTTGGGAACATAGATTGAAATTGATAAAACCTTCGGAACTTGAAAATCCCTCTTTAGCTTTACTGTTAATAATGGGAAGCGGAAGCGGGAATGAGGAACTGATATACGGCTCTGAGATGGCTGCGAATATGGGTTCTTTGGTCGCGATACTTCACGATGTTCCCAACCAGCCGCTATTCGGTGGCTTGCACGAAGATGGGCTAATATCTTACACCTTCCAAAAGTTTCTTGAGACCAAAGATGAAGATTTGCCCCTGTTGTTCCCCATGACAAAGAGCGCGGTGAAAGCTATGGACGCTATACAACAGTTTTCTAAGAAGGAACTCGGCGTGGAGGTCTCAGGATTTACGGTGGGTGGAGGCTCCAAGAGGGGATGGACGACATGGTTTTCTGCGGCCGTGGATGAAAGGGTGAAAGCTATTTTCCCGATGGTTTATGATAATCTCTGGCTTCCAGAGCAGATGAAACATCAGATCGAAACTTGGGGAAAATATAGCGAACAAATAGCCGATTATTCCGAGAAAAATCTTCCACAGATTTTGGAAACCGAGGAAGGAAGTGAATTAGGGAGTTTAGTTGACCCATTTACCTACAAGGATAAAATAGCAGCCCCAAAATTTATCATAATCGGGACAAACGACAGATATTGGCCACTTGATGCCTTAAACATCTATTATGATGACCTTGTCGGGGAAAAACACATCTATTACGCGCCAAACTCTGGGCATGGACTCGAAAATAGCCGCACGCAGGTTATCAGCAACGCCGTAGCTTTCCACCTGAAAACAGCCGGTAAATTAGAATTTCCAAAACTTTCCTGGGAATGCAAAAAAGATGGCGATTTTGTAGAGTTCTCAATCCTTCCTGACCCAAAGGTGAAACCGGAGAGTGCTTTCATCTGGACGGCGACATCGAAAACAAGGGATTTTAGGGATGCAACCTGGCAAAAGACGGTCGCAACTCTAAAGGATTCAAAATACGTCTATAAGGTTAAAAAGCCGAATGATGGCTACTTTGCTCTATTTGGCGAAACTGGCTACCAACAAAATGGGAAAAACTTTTTCCTGTCAACAAATGTCTATATTTATGGCGAATAGGGATGATATATATTGAGTGAACTCGGTTTCTGAAAAAATGAGACACTTGTAGGGGATGCTCTCCGTCCCGTCCCGTTCACGGTCGGGGACAGAGAGCCGACCCTACGAATATGAACTTTAATATTGAAAATTACCTAAGGCGGAAGATTTCTACACAGACCTTTGACTCGCAATTCACGATATATTATGGCTTTTGAAATTATATTTTATCGAAAAGAAAGCGGAAGAAGTCCTGTCGAGGATTTTATTTTAAGATGTAATGAACCAGAAAAGGTTGAAATTGTAGCTCATCTTGACGTTCTAAGCCAGCTTGGTTTCAAGGCAAGAAGGCCATTGGTTGATTACCTGGAAGATGGTATTTACGAATTAAGAATCCGGGTTGTAAAAAAGCAAATTCGAGTTTTTTATTTTTTCTTTCATCGAGATAAAATTGTTATCACAAATGCCTTTGTCAAAAAATCAACTAAAATTTATGTAAAAGAAATTGAAAAAGCCCAAAGATTTAGAGAGGATTTTATGTCGAGGAGTTAAAACGATGGATGAACTCAATAAATTGATTACAAAAATAGACAAGAAATCACCTGGGTTTAAAGAGAAAGTCAGAAAACGTTCACACGAGATTCAAATTGCTCATCAATTAAGATTAGCCAGAGAATCTTTAAATCTTACCCAGAAAGATGTGGCTGAAAGATGGAATATTACTCAACAGGCGATTTCTAAAATTGAAAATGCTAAAGGTTACAATATTTCTTTGCATACGTTAGACGAATACGCAAAGATATTAGGTTATAGCTTAAAAATTGAACTTGTTGTTTCCGAGTAGAGCATGTTCGCTCCGTTCAGTAATTTACTTCGTAAACTACCTGCCAGCTTTTTCCTTCAGTCTACATCTACGTTTTGTGAAATTATGACCACCCCTTAAATAGTAAGGAGAAAAAGGCAATGAGTATTTTTGCGGAAATGGCGTCGAATATTATTACATATACGCCGGCGGAGAAGATAGTATATTTCATCTCGCCGGACGGCAAACCGGACAACCAGGGTACTAAAGAATCTCCTTGGGACATCGCTTCTACTCTGGAAGGCGAGCATAAGGTAGAACCTGGCGCCACTATCTACCTCCGCGGCGGCGTATACAAGCGTCGTCCAAATGACCATTTCAACGTGCGTCTGGTTGGCACAAAAGAGAACCCCATTCAAGTACGCCCCCTACCTGGCGAAAGAGCGACTATTGACGGCGGCATCTATATTCTGTCCCCGACGGCCTACCTGTGGATGTGGGAGTTAGAGTTTATGGTCTCCGAACCGAATCCTGTGGACCCGATCGAGCCAGGCTCTCATCCAGAAAGTTTTACCCGTCCTCACGGCGGCGTGGACATTCGCGGAAGCCGGGAGTGCAAGTTCATCAACCTTGTCATCCATCATTGTCGAGGCGGCTTTGGATTTTGGTCCGATGACATCAATAGCGAACTACACGGCTGCATCATCTACGACAACGGCTGGTGGGGCACTGACCGCGGACATGGGCATGCTATCTATACTCAAAACAAAGATGGAACCAAAGTCATCTCCGACTGCATCATGACCGGCGGCTACTCCTATACCATGCATGCCTACGGCTCATCCAGAGCTTATGTGGACAATTTCCTCATTGAAGGGAATATCGCTTACGACGGCGGTCCGTTCCTCGTCGGTGGAGGTAGACCCAGCCAAAACATTCGCGTTCTGAACAACTACCTCTACAATGTGGGCCTGCGCATCGGGTATAACGCACCCTACAACGAAGACTGCGCCATCCGCGATAATGTCATCGTCAACTTAGGGCTTGAAATAAAGAACTACCGTGAAGGCAACGTGCGAAATAATCTCATCGTTAATGGTGACATTCGTGCGATTAACTCTGAAGACGTCGTCAGGGAAGAAAATCAGGTTATCACCACCAAAGACCTCCAATCGAAAGGACATCTCGTTGTCCTGCGACCCAACAAGTACGACGCAAATCGGGCTAACCTCGCAATCTATAACTGGAATAAGGCTCTAACTGTCCAAATAGACGTCTCCAGTTTCCTCAAGAACGGTGAGGAGTATACGCTCAAAAACCCCAAGCATTTCTTCGCTGACCCTGTCCACTGGGGCGTCTGTGAGAAAAGCAAGATAATGATACCCATGTTCCACCAGGAATTTGCAGCCTTTGTTATGTTGAAAAACGGCTAATTGCAAAAGTCGTATCCTTAACGGCAATTCGTCTCAATTTCCTTAAAGCCACCGGCGAAACCAGTCAACCGCCGCCTGGCGAGCTTCTGGCGGATAATCATGGTCGCCGGCGTACCAATGGTATAAAACGCGGTCGCCGTATCCCAATGCCTGGTAAACTTGTTTTACCGCCGCGTAATTCTCCTCCTCCATCGGACGGCGCTCTCCCACTGCCTGGCCAACCAATAACGGCCGCGGCGCTATCAATGCCGTAAACTCGTAAAAAGTCACCGGAAGAGGAAGTGTGTGGTCGAGGACGTAAGGTCTCATAGCCGGAAGGGATTGGCTATTACGCGCTCCCTTCGGGACTCCCCAGTGCATCCCATGATGAAGGAAGTCGGAGACAGGGCCGTTGGAAACCGCCACTTTGATTCTCGGCTCTAACGCGGCTGCAAATATGGTGCTATGACCGCCGTAGGAATGGCCTGTCATGCCAATCTTTTCCGCATCGACAAAATCCAGTGTCTGGAGGTAATCAATGGCGCGGGAATTATCCCAGATGTCTTTGCCGTGTATAGACCAGTCCGGGAACTGTTCATAAAAGTCAGTTGTATCGTAAGGTTGGCGTCCGGGCTTGATACGCTCGCCGTCACGAAGATAATCGGCCGCGAAGGCGACGAAACCCGCTTCGACTATGTCCAGCGCGAAACTATAATTTCTTGCCGGTGGCGACCCCGGTTCTCTGCCGGACAAACCCACCGTTGTTTCTTTGCCAGCCCCGCTGGTCGTCCCATAGAAACAGATGATAGCAGGCACACGCCCTTTGATATTCTTGGGAATCAGCAGATACGCCGGCATGTGGTCGTCCGGCTGGACGGCAATGGAAATTTTTGGGCGAATATAGCCGCCGCAATCTTCCGCCGAAATGATTTTTGGGTCCAAGGGTATTTTTGCAGCAGGAAAGGGACCCAGAACCTTCATGACGCCATCTATGATACGCTGTTGCTCCTGGTGCCAGTTCTGCGCGGTGATAGGCTCTCGCCAGAGGTTATCAGCAGGATGCGAATTCATCTCGCGGAGCAAGATAGGTCTTCCGGGGTGTGCGGGCTGGTATTTATCTTTCTTTGCCAAATAGTCTGCCTTAATCTCGTCGGCCGTCAATTCTCGTGGAATAATCCAGGCTTCTGCAATCATGCCTCCCATAGGCATAGCCAAGCGGATTGGTTCTTTTATTCCTTCGCCGGCCTCGCAAAATGGACGCATATACCCGGCGGAAGCAGCATTACGGTCTGTGTGGATTAAAGTACCATTTTGATAGAACTTCTGGTAACCCTGGGCATCCTTGACTACTACCAACTGATTCCAGGTGTTAATAAAAACCTCGTTCAGCGTAACATGAGGAAATGGCATTCGCCCGTTGCCATGAATGGCGCCGAAGAAAAAACCATGCTGGTCAGTGCCTAAACAAAAATTGATATATTTATCGTTAGGCGGAAACATGCGCTCGCCGAGTTGAGCAACTTCGGGAACTCCCCGGCAGAATAAGGTTTGCTCACCTGACCTCCGGCAATAAAACCAGCCGCCGACTGTCATCTCCTGGATGTCGTCTAACATTTTCGCAATACCTACCACAGTCTCCTGGTCTACGACTATACTTTGAAAGGCATTGGTAAATTCTAAGGGCGGCTCGAATTTCCACTGTATTCCCTCTTTCGAGTAAGAGGTTTTTCCGAGATAAGTTATGCCGGTGATTGCTTGCCTGGAAAGGTTTGGCGAGGTGACAACGTAAGGCAACTCCCCAGAAGTATGGTGTTTTTTAGGATTCATGATGCATGACCTCCTTACATTTTAGGGCCAAAGGGTTGAGGAAATAATAGCCTTTTTCGACTCGAAGGTCAAGAATTATGGGCTCTTCGGAATTAAGTGTGGGAATGAAAATTGCATAAAAAGAAATCGTCTCTTAATTGCCCACAGAGGACAGTGAGTTACGAAGTAACGAGTTCGGGAGCAATCAACTGTTTTCCTGTATCGGTCTGCGGACTATATTTCCCACTGCCACAATAAACATCCTTTTAAACCCCCAGGTGATTTGCGTCAGTAGGGTCAGGTTTCAAATCTGCCCATGCTCATCAATTTAAGGGGTGAGAACACGGAAAGGAACATTTAACAAGTCCGAGGCTGACTACACAAGAACTAAACATACCTTAAATTTTAGCATAATGGTACTTCGAATGTCATATTTCCGTGTAGCCGACGATTCTTGGCAGAAACAGGTTAACTGGTGAGTGGTGACTGGTAAACTGGTGTCTGGAGATTGGTGACAGTAGAAACTCCCTTGACATATTACAGGCTATTAGTGTATAATATGTGAAATTTATCTGGAAGTGGTTCATTTCTATCTATGAGGACTGGTTTACTTCGTAAACACCGTGGTTTACGCCCCCTATGGTCCCCCGTACACAGGGGACGGAGTAAAACCATTCTCACCTTTTCGTGTGCCTTGTGCTCAACAACTGCATTTACAGTTAGAGCGCACAATGTGATAACCCCGCCAGGTTAAAGAAAGGGGAATTAAGTGCAAATGGCAGAATTAAACCATAAGGCGAATGTGGCTTCCCCCCACTGGGGGGACAGGAGAGGGGATTTGGTGAGCGAAGTGAACAGAGCGCGGGCGCCTGTCCGCATTGACTTCGCGGGTGGCTGGACAGATGTTGCTCGCTTTACCGAAGAATCTAAAGGCTATGTTGTCAATGCCGCAATAAATATTTATTCTTATGTGACGGTAAAACAACGACCGCCAAAAGAAATACTGACAAATAGTTACGGTTACAAACATAAACAATCGGCGCCAGACACTTCAGTGAGAATTTACTCGGCAGATTTCGATTTATATGAGGAAGCTGAAGATATTAAACAACTTGAATACAATGGCAACATTGATTTAGCCAAGGCGGCAATCAAGCAGATGAGAATTGTGGATGGACTGGAAATCATTACTCGCTCCAATGCTCCTGCCGGGTCCGGTTTGGGTACTTCAGCGGCGATGGGCGTGGCGTTAATCGGCGCTTTGAGCCAATTGGCCAGGAAACCACTGCTCCCCTACGAATTCGCGGAAGCGGCAAGTGCGATCGAACGCTTTGAACTGGGTATCTTCGGTGGCAAGCAAGACCAATATGCCAGCGCGCTCGGCGGGTTCAATTTCATGGAATTTGCTGGTGAGGAAGTTAAAGTTTCCCCGTTGGCGATTGCCCCTGATGTCCTCTATGAATTAGAAAAACATTTAGTGTTGTGCTATACGGGCAAATCGCGGCTTTCAGGTGATATTCATCGCAAGGTAGTCGAAGCTTATCAAGGGAATGACCCGAAAAACCGCACTGCCCTTCGAAATTTGAAAACTATTGCTGTGCAGATGAAAGATGCTCTATTGACTGGCGATTTGGAAATGTTTGGCGCACTCCTTTCTGAGAACTGGCAAAATCAAAAAGAACTGCACCCTTCGGTTACCAATCTTCAAATTGATGCATTGTTCGACGCCGTGAAAGCCAAAGGCGCTATAGGCGGAAAAGCCTGTGGCGCTGGGGGCGGTGGGTGTCTTGTCTTTTATTCGCGGTCTGATTACGAGCATACTGTCCGGCGTGAACTTGAACAAGCCGGCGTAAAAATTATTGATTTCAATTTCGACTTTCGGGGTTTGCAAATGTGGGTAACCCAAATCCAATCGACTTGCCAGTGACCGGCAGGTTGCGTTAATCAGGAGTTCTAACTTTGGTTAAAGATATCAGTAAGCATCAAACGATTCTCGTCACTGGTTGCGCCGGTTTTATCGCTTCCAAAATTACGGCATTCCTACTCGAACGCGGAGATATCGTCGTGGGCGTGGATAACCTTAATAACGCTTACCACCCGTCGTTGAAAGAATGGCGCCTGGTGCAACTTCAGAAATTTCCCGAATTTGAGTATGAGCGACGGGATATTACTCACTTTAAGGCAATAAAGGAGTTATTTCAACAATATGATTTTGATGCGGTGATGAATCTCGCTGCCCGTGCTGGAGTACGGGCAAGCGTTGAGAAGCCATGGGTTTATATCGAAACGAACATCACCGGAACACTCAACCTTCTGGAATTGTGCCGAGAATTTGGAGTAAAAAAATTCCTTCTTGCTTCCACATCAAGCATCTATGGTGAAAGTGAAATGCCCTTTAGTGAAAACAAGCAGACGGATTTCCAACTCTCTCCTTACGCCGCCTCCAAAAAAGGCGCAGAATCCCTGGCATATACTTACCACTATCTCTATGGAATTGACCTAACGATTCCACGCTATTTTACCGTTTATGGTCCTGCGGGACGACCCGATATGAGTATTTTCAAGTTCATTCATTGCATTGCTGAAGGATTACCTATTCCTGTCTATGGCGATGGAACTCAGGAACGGGATTTCACTTACATCGACGATATCGCCCATGGTTCAATTGCTGCTCTCAAACTGCTCGGTTTTGAAGTCATCAACCTCGGTTCCGACCGACCGGTAAAGCTGAATTATGTAATCCAGTTAATTGAACAAAACTTGGGCAAGAAAGCTCAAATAGAATTCCAACCACGTCATCCGGCGGACGTCCCCGCTACCTGGGCTGACATTTCAAAGGCGAAAGAGTTGCTTTTTTGGCGTCCTTTAGTGTCAATTGAGGAAGGAATTCAAAAAACTGTGGCGTGGTATCTTGCAAATCGAGAGTGGGCTAAAGATGTTGGAGCCTTCGAGCATTAAATTGGAGAATATTATGGAACTAACACTTATGAAAGGTTTTACCGAAGAGCATATACAAAGGTTTGGCCCTGTGAAGGAATATGAGGTACTATCAACTGAGCGCCATGTGTATACCACCCCTTTCATGTACCAAAATGTTGAGGTAGGAAACTTCTACGAAATCGACCCTACCAAAGGAATCGAGTTCAAAGCCGATGATGGATTTCTTACCATCAAGGAGGAGAAACCAATCGTAGCGGTCACGGTGGTTGGTAGCGGATGTGCTCCGCGCGGTTATAATATCTGCGAATGGTGGGCTGAAGGGGAGAACATCGACAATATGAAAGACCAACTGGTCAAAAGGCAACGAGTCGATAATCTAAACGGAACACATCCAAGCATCTGGTCGCAATTGCTTATGGGGACATTTCCGGGTTTAACATTTAATGATATTGCTCCGGAGGAGATGAAAGGAGCTGTGGATTGCCTGAAGAAATTAAGCCTGGGGTATTACGAGGGTTACTATATGGGCTTCTACGAGAACACGGCTTACTTCAGAGTGGGACCTCCTTATCCTCGTAAGATAACTATCCGGTGTGGGTGCAAAGTTCCGGAAGACCCAGGCACGAGCATAGAACGGTATCCGGGCGACTATGCCATTAGGGTGGTTGAAACGACGGTGGTGAGGTAGAAAATGAGATTTTGAATCGTCTTTGAGATGACTTGAGCTTTGAGCCTGTTCGTTTTGTTCAGCAATCCCCCTTTTTCCCCTTTGAAAGAGGGGGCAGGGGGATTTAGGCTACATAGGAAGCTAATATTGTCAAGATAATTAGAACTTATACTGGTTTCGGTTTGCTTTTTCCCATCTTAGGGAAAGGAAGGAAGGGAAGCAAGGACAATTCATCCTTTCCTTCCATTTCTTTCTCTTAACAAGAAAGCACAATCCTAAATCAGTATTAGATAATCACCAATGCCTTTCTCTCAATTTCATCCCAGTTTGGTTCCTCCACAGGATAATCCCCGCAGGCGATGTACATATACCCATTCTCAACAACCATCGTCCCCTGGAATGTCGGTTTAGCGTCCTTCGGCAGTGGAACCAGACCGGGTGCTTCGAAAATTGGGTCATTTTTTATCGCTAAGATTACGTGTGGGTTTCCTCCATGCACCTCGACTCCAAAGCTCTCCGCCAGATGAGCAAGCTTTATCTGGCCGGTTATTCCTACCCCACGCTGACGGACGATATCAACAGCCTGCATGGCAAGAAATGCTGAGGCGTTATACGGTTGTCCTCCTATTGCCCCTATCCACTCCAGCGCTAAAATCGGCAAATCCAGGGTATCGCTAAGCTTCTTTAACCCCATGAGGTCGTAATCCTGAAGTGGCTCTTCCATCCAGGCGTAGTTCAGCTTTTCAAGTGCTCGTCCGACTTTCACGGCATCGTCGTAGGTATACGACTCGACAGGGTCGTGCATCAGCAGGAAATCATCCCCCACCGCGGCACGGATTTCCTTCGCCAGTTCAATATTCTTCTTTACGCCTAAATAGAAATGGTCTTTACAACCCTTAAACTCCTGCTTCTTCGCCATTACTGCGCCTTCTACCCCACCAATATTAAGGTAGGCGGGTATTTTGTCCCTGTATCCTCCCAAGAGCTTATAAAGCGGTAGTCTGGCATGCCTGCTGGCTAAATCCCAGAGCATATTGTCTATCGTGTCCACAAGAACTCTACCGGTATAGAAGAAACGTTGGGCATACCAGAGTCTTTGCCAGATATACTCCCGGTCGAGTGCATCGACATTGAGCAACAAGGGAGCAATTGTCGTCTTGACTCCTTTAGCTTCCCACAAAAGTTCTTCCTGATTGAAACCACTCTTGAAATTCGTGTACGCGTCTATCCCACCATCGGTAACCAGCCGCAGCATCAGTGTGTATGTCGGCTGGGGAGTTGAATCCTTATACTCAATAATCTCCTCCGGCGTTTGGCTGTGAAACCCTGGCGAATGAGTAAACAGACCTGACAACCCGGGAGGCACCTTATCAATTGTTCTCCCCCTCGAGGTGACGTGCCTGATAGAAGGTGTTCCCTCAAGGATATAGAATTTCACAGACTTTATCTGCATTGAAAAACTCCTTTCAGGTCTATAACACGAGTAAGTAGTCCAATGGCATCGGCGATAGTAGCCAAATGACGATACATTCCCTCGTTGTCAAAGTTCATGTATATATAAAGTATACAACAAATTCACGCAGTTTGCCAAGCTAAATTTTCTTAGTAATTGAGCAAACGGTCTCAAAATCTTACCTAATCCTGGTCGTTGTGATACCAAAGGCTTTTATCGGCACGGTTACAGAATGTTCCCGCGTAAAAAGTGTTTTCTCATTCTCCTCCACAAGATTTGTCTGGTATGCCTTCTTGATTGTGAGGAAAGGCAACGTCACAGTAACATTGCTATCTTCGCCTTCAGTTTCGATTAGTCGAACGATGATTCCATCCTCGTCCTCTGCCTTTTTCAAAGTTAATAGAAGCACATTTGGTTTATCAACCTGACAAAAACTCATGGATTTTGGCATCGCGCCTTCTCGTTTGCCGTTAATGCGAACGGGAATAAGTGGATTTGAAATTGCCCATCCAAAATCGCGCGGCCGTCCTTCTTTCCAATCGCCTTTATGCGTAGTGATTGAATAGCGGAAGAGCATGTCGCCTTGCTGAGTAGGCTGGAAGTTGGTGCGGAAATTGCTGTCAATGACATACGAGTAGATGTAACCCCTCGTAAGTTCGCCCGGTTTGAGAAACTCATGTTCAAAATAGGGCGGTGTAAAACCGTGATGCGCTTGCGAGACGTAACCGGGCCACAAGCCGCCAAATTCGACGAGGTGCGCTTCGATGCTCGAAAAAGTAACACCACCCACCCCTGCCCCTCCAAAGGAGGGGATCCCGTCGGAAACGTCCGCCCAGTGTTGCATCGTGTAGTAATCGGAGTTCGAGCCGGGAAATTGGTCAACTAAGGGTTCGATGACGGAGTTGGAACCCTCGAAGCGGAAACGAGGCTTTTCCATCAGGAATGGGAAAGCGAAATAGATTTCCATCGCGGGCGTGGAATCCTTCAAGAGACGGTTGCGAATATCAATCCGTTTTATCTTGTCGTAAAGCACAATCTCCTGCGTCCTCTGTGGACAACCAGCGCCATCGCCGGTCACTACCAGGCTTCCATAAACAGGCCCATTTTGTCCTTTTCTAATATTCGAACTCAGAGGACTAACTTTTTCTCCACTTGTTACCCACCGAGCTATGAACTGATTTAACCGATGCGGCGCGTTTTTATCTACAATTTCCCTCTTTAACTCTTGGTCATAGATGCTTTCTATCGTGCCGGTCTGAGGATTCAGAGTTACCTTGAAGAAGCAATTTTCCAGACTTGTTTCATTTACCAGGACTTTGTTCTCAAAAGAAGTAGTTTCTTCTTTTGGCACGATACGATAAGTTTTGTATCCCAAAGATGGAACATTCTCAGCGACGAAGACGAGTTCAAAAAGCTCCGGGCGATTGAACTGCCCTCTACCGTAGCGACCGGCGGCATAAGGCACAGGCGCTTGTGGGCTGTCAAGTTCGACAATCTGATAAGGCACTTCCTCGCCTGTATCTTCATCAATGAGCGCAAATGGTTTTTCGCCGAAGAAGCCCGGGGCATTTACCACATCCGTTCTTGGAAATGAAAGCGAGTTGAAGACGACAATGTGAACACCTTCTTCTTTGAGTGCAATCTCACCGGCAATTCTACCGGGACTTGAATTTAAAATAGCTTGTGTCAGGCCAGCTGCTTTATAGGCGCAACGGCTTTTATCGCACCAGTCCCAGTCTTGTACCTCTCCGATTTGATGCGCCATCCCCCAGGTATGTTCGTCGTAAAGCAGAAGATTATCATAAGCTTCGCGGATTCTTTCGGCTGGATATGGATAATCGCTCACTAAAGAAGCAATGGTGGCAAGTTTTTCGGCGGTGTGCAGTTTGTCGTGAGTGATACGATTTATCCCTGTTTCTTTAGCCGTGGAAATAGCACCGACGACATAATCGGTATGCGGCAGTTCGCCTCTGAATACGCGTAGGTCTGAACATTGCTTAAACAGATTTTCAAAGAACATGGAGTTTGTCGCTACGATAAGTTTAGGATAAGCCCACTTGCTATTCCACTCGCGCGCAATATGGCTGACGCGCACATCAGGCGGCGTGTTATCGCCACAGCCATAACCGCCGTAACGCATAACGGAAAATGGGCATCCTCTCTTCTCCATTGGAGTAAGCATGTCCGGAAGCTGGTTAAGCACGTCTTGATAAGACGATGGACTCCAGCATCCATAACTTCCCTGATAATATACCAACACAGTTTCTCCGTCAGGTCCTTCCCAGAGGAAGGCGTCAGGTCTGCCGTGTTCTCGCAATACCGCAGTTTCATCCCAGAATGTATGTATATCATTTCTGCCCCACTCAAAATAATTCGGCAAACCGGCGAAGAAATATTTCACCCCTGCGCCAGCTAACACCGTCGGCAAACCCCAGCTCAAACCGGGAATGTCGGTGATGCTTGCCGTGCGAATCGGCGCGCCGTATTTTCGCTTCAAGCGAAACGACGGATACATCAATCTTATCAATTCCTCGTGGCTACACAGCGCGCTTATCTCATTGCCAAAGAGCGCGGGAATTTCAATTCTACCCTCCTTTACGTACTTCGCGAGCTTTTCAACTACTCCCTCTGGTCGATTTTCGATGAAATGCTGTATTGACCAGGATTCTTCTACCATATACCTGAACTTCGCTTCAAAGGGCCAATCCTCCGTTTCTTCGCAGAAGCGCAGGATGTCATCGTAGAAACCGTCGTATCTGAACAAAACATCCTCGATTGTATGTGTGTATCCGAAATCGTGGTGTGAGATGGGAACCAGGTACACTTCCCAATGTTTTCGCGGTTTCCAGTCCATTTCACACCGGTCCTGAACTTTTCCATCAGCTTTAAAGATAAATGCTGCGCGCGCTGGCTCACGGACATCGGGAACATAAATTCGGTACACATCTTTGCCTTCTTCTACCTTGCCAATGACTATATTCCTCTCTGTTGAATCAAACTTGACATCAATGTTGACTTCTATAGCCCCTTCGGTATTTTCGATGGATATGTCCACCGCCTGCAAAAGTTCGTTTTTCTCCTTGATAAAAAACAATGTTGGTTCAATTTTGTTGATACGTAACATAAAAAGGCCTCCTCTTTATAGCCGCTGATTTCCAGACAACGCTGATTATCAGCGAGGTCAACAACTACACTCTATTTCAGCCATGGGAAGTTTTGAACGAGGATTTGGATAGATTTGTAAACTCCTCGGTTCAACAATCAAATCAAGTGTTTCCATAATTATGGCTCCAACCAACGCGTATCTTTTCTTCGGTTCTACTATTGCTTCAAATATTCCCTTCCTATCACAAATTTCCACTTCTACGCCCCAAACGACATCCTTTTCCGCTGTTTCTTCATTGGCATATTTTACATTTTGCTTCCTAATAATAGGAAATGCAAATTCTTCTGAAACATCTCCAGGTATAACTAATAAAATAGCTCCTGTATCAACTTTTGCCTTTAGTTCTACGGCTTCGCTATCAGTTAATGCATTTCTAAGCTTTATGTTTGTATAAATTATTCCCATAAACTCTATCCTCCCATTAGATTTATAATTATGGACAAAAAACGCGCTGTAAAACTCATAATGTGTTAATCATAGTTTTGCAGCGCGTTTGTGTAGTTGCTGTCTTTTTCTGTGCTGCGGTAGAGGGCAAAGCCGACGTTGCCGACTTCCGTTTCGGTGACCCAGCGGAGGGTAACTTGCCTATCGCCAGAGGTGACGGTGAAGGAACTGAGTTCAACAGGGAGGGAATAATCTCCGCCGCCAAATGTCCAGGTCTCATCGTCCCCAGTACCATCGTATCCACCAAATAATACAAGATAATTTGAACCATCCATACTGGTCTCGGAGAGTCCAAGATGCTCTCTTTTCGACGGCTGGGTGGTATTCGAATCCAGGGTCCATCGGTTGCCGCTAAGGTCGTACACCCACGTATCATTGAAACGACCGGTTGCACCGTTGTACCCGCCAAACACCAACGCCCCATCTCCGCCGATATAAGCCATTGCATGCCGGCCACGCACATCCGGAGAAGCTGAAGGGTTTTTTGTAGTCCAGAGGTTGCTATTAACATCATACACCCATGTATCACCTTGATAGCCACCTGGGCTGCTATGGCCGCCAAACAAGATTGCCTGATTCCCACCGAAGTAAGCCATTGCATGCTCACTTCGCGCCAACGGGCTACCTGACGGCTCTTTATTAGTCCAGGTGTTGTCGCTGAGGTCGTAGACCCAGGTATCGCCTAACTTGGTCAAATCATCAGACCCTAAGCCGCCAAACAATAGAATTCGATCGCCGCCGATGTAAGCCATAGCATGCGTGTCTCGTGCCGACGGTTTCGTACCGCCCCAGTTAGGTTCATCGTCTTGTTTGTTCCAGGTGTTGTCGCTGAGATCGTATAGCCAGGTCTCATCAATTTCATTAGAACCATCGTATCCGCCGAATAGAAGTACCCCATCACCGCCGATGTAAGCCATTGCATGGTAAGTTAGCTGCGGCGGGTGCGGTAAAGGACTTTTCTGAGTCCAGATGTTAGCACTGAGGTCATAGACCCAGGTCTCTTCTGGTGTACCAACCCCTCCAAATAAAAGCACCTTATCCTCACCGATGTAAGCCATACCATGGCGGTACGTTGTCGAAGGTTTAGGCGAAGGGAACTTCTGAGTCCAGTCATCAATAGCGTCTACCGCGTTTACTAACACTATGAAACTCAAGAATATACTACAAATTATGGTTTTCATTTTAATCACCTCCTTGCAGCAAATTATGCGCTATCCAAGTTTGATGGCAAAAACATATATTGACTTCATTGATAAAGTCGTTATTGATTTTATCACCCAAAATTTCCGATAGTCAAGAAAAAAATGAAGTTTTTTTTATACTACACTGTCAAATAAGTTTTGACAACAGCAATATTTTATGTTATTCTCTCCTGAAAAAACTAAGGAGATAATAACTTGTCAGAAAAATATAGAGTAAAACTGGTCGATTTTAAAAATTCGTATAGGCTCAACAAAAGTCGCGGCCTACAATCACTTTCCTATTTGCTCTGCCATATTCAAGGTGCGTGGAGCGATGCTGCCAGACGCTCTGAGGCTCGCTGGGCGACCTGGCGCAAAGCCTCCGGTTCAAGGTGGTCGAGCGCCTCCAGCAAGGCCGATAGCGGCACGCGCAACGGCACCGATTGCTCGGCTTGTCGCCGCTTTTGAAACATCGCTCGTAATCGTTCTGCATCCTGGATGGCATCCTCTGCGTTCAGCAGTTCTGCTTCAGGTTCATGCACACTTCCTCTGTGCATCATCATTTTTCACCTTCCTTATGTTTGTGCGTTGGCCTCGGCCATGATGATAATGAGTCTCACTATCTTCGTGGATGAGTACATGGCACAAGACATTTGCTGTCTGGTAAATCCGTTCAATGAATGCGATGCTATAGTGAGTCCCTTGCTGCTGGCAACGCTCTAATCGTTCCTTCACCTTGTTGGCTGTAAGTAGACCTTCATCCACGGCCATGAGCAGGACACCAGCGAAGCCAGACACACTCAGATTGAGTTCTACGGCTACCGCGCGGGCAGCCAACTCGTCCAGCAACAGTATACTACCGGCAAATTCCGGCCGTTGCACAAGCACCATCACTTCGGCCTCTCCCAGATGGTTGTCGGGTTCTGCATCCCTTGATGCCGGATGCACCGCAATGCGCCTGGCAAACTCTTTAGCCTGTACCGATTCAAGGTCTGTCAGTTTATCGCTGGTAATGGCTGTGCCGGCCTGGACGAGTGCATCACCCCAATCGTGTTTCATCAGTTCAACCACACAAGCTTCGGAAGTGTGAATGCGACCGAACAGTGCTAAGACGAGGTCAAGGCTATCAGACTGGAAAATCAAGATTAACGGTCCCGTGTTACTCACAGTAATTGGCAAGCTTTCTCGTATCTCTGGCATGATATCGCTCCATTTTATTTGCTCGAACTATAGCCCGAAGGTTGCTTCTTTCATAATTTGGTTTTTCTATCTGCGAATAGTGGACGTCTTTTTACTACTTCATCAAAACGCTGCATCTCTTCTGGTGTCAAATCTGATAGCATTCCAGCAAATTCCGAAATATCGTAATCTTCTTTTTTCGTTGGCTGAATGTTTTCCTCATCTAATACATCTATCACCTGTTCTCTAAAATTAAGGAACTCAATATAAACGACAAGTTCATTCAACGCCTTGGGTGATAAGGTTGTCAAGCTTGACACAATTTTAGATTTGGCTTGTTCGGGCAAAAGCTCTTACCTTTTATTTGGGGGAATTGCTATTGCTTTCCTTCTCCTTATACATACTGTTACCGTCTGACAGACCAGTAAAATTTAGCATAGTTCTTTTGTTATATCAAGGAAAATCTCTCCTCAATTTATGAGCCGCTGATTTCCAGACGCCGCTGATTGGAGCGTCTTTAAAATCAGCGTCGTCCGATAATCAGCGGCTATAGAATAACTAAACCCTTGTTTTTCGCGCGTAGACAAAAATATGCCTTGTAACATCTAAGGCAACAACGTGAAAACCAATTCCCTCCATAATGCTTTTAACTTCATCTGGGGTGTAGAATCTCATCTTAGCGGGTGAATATGTTCGATTCTCCAGGCTGTAATTCAAAAAGAAAAAACAATTTTCGGTATGAAGGATATTGGAAAATTGGAGATAGACGCTGCCATTATTTTTCAAAACTCGGTAAATCTCTGCGAGATAACAGACTGTATCCTCTTTTTCTATATGCTGAAACACAAACACTGAGAAAACGAAATCGATGCTGTCATCTGGCAGAAAGCCAAGCGAGCGCCCGTCATTTTTGATAAAGTGGATATTCGCGTAATCTTTCAGCCGTTTTCGGGCTCTTTTGAGCATTTTTCCGGAGACATCAACGGCGTAAATTTCCCGACAAAGCGGCGCGAGAAATTTCTCTACTCGGCCAATTCCGCATCCGACATCGAGTATGATAGCATCGCTATTGATATAGCCTCGAATACGCTCGACAAATTCCTCGCCTTTGGCGTCAAATGTCGCTTCATTCTCAACGCCAGTGAGAATAGCGCTCATCGCTGTCTTTTGGCGCATCGCATGAAAATTCCATACTTTGGAATATGAATTGAATATTTTAAAGAAACAACCGCGCGCAAAATCTTTAAATAGTCGAATAATACGCTCTGAGGAATTTTGCATACTGTTACCTCCGTAGAACGTGAAATCTTATCAACAAAAGGACAATCACCAAAACAATTGCCATGAACGTTCGCTTCTCACTTTTTATGGCGCGACGCAGAGAAAAATCGTGTTCGGGTCCTGAGCGAAGCGAAGGATTGGCATATAGGATTCGGGGGATAAATCGCGGAACATTAGCATAGTAGTCATCGTAAATTTTACCGCACTCTTTGCGTAGATGAGCTTCTTCAGAAAAGATGATAGGCAGATATTGAAATATGTAGCCGACAAGAAAAATCGGAATCATCCAGTGTACGCCTGAGATAATGCAGATACCAAGGCTGAGAAGAAAATTCCCTAAATAAAGCGGGTTCCGAACGTAAGCATACGGCCCAGCCGTCACCAATTGTCGCGCCGCGCCCATTGAGCGTGTTCGCGTAGCCGCGCCGGCATAACCGACCGCCCAGATTCTTAGCAATTCACCGAGGATAACAATGATGAATCCGATGCTGAATGAAAACTGCGATGGATGCGCAAAAATGATTAATAAAATTATCAGCGGAATTGGTGTAAAACTTCTGATGCGAAAAAGAAAACGTCCAAGGGTTTTCATGTTTTGACGGAAGAAACCGAGTTTCTCCCAGAAACTCGGTTTCTTTTCGCTCAAGGACTATAAACCTCTTCATTCGGTCTAGGGAGTCTTGCTTCAACAGGAAGCAAGTCCGGACCGCCTTTTCGTGGTTCTGATAGATAGTAGTAGGCTGTGCTGGAATAATCGTTACTGAGTTTGTTGGCATGACCGTGTTCAATGCTTACGAGAATGCTCTTGCGGAAGCGGATTGGGTCTTCAATATGATAGCGATACACCGTGTTTTTTCCCTTCCAACTCCAGCTTGGGCTGCCGCTGTAGAGAATAATGCCGTGGTAAGGAGCGTTGTATTCCTGAGTGGGACAGTAGGCGCAATGAAACCAATCCTCTGTCCCTGTACCGTGGAGGGAAGGCGGCCATTGTTCGCCATCAATGAAAATCATATCGTCACCTTCGCCGTACCAGTCGTTGGGGTTCCGCTGAAAACAGTCGATGTCGAGATGCGCGCCGCAGTAGATGCCGTTCCCTTCGGCTTCAAGGATGATGTAGTTATCTTTGCCGTTCTTGTTGATAATGCGTGGGTCCTTCCAGATAGCCTCCCGAGGGAGTTTCTCTTCATAAGCCCAACCCTTAGTGTCGGTTTCGCGCCGCCACTGGACATGGAAATACGCCATGTTAGCTACTGCATCCGCACTCTCGTAGGCTTCATAATCAACGTAAAAATAGTGAGCATAAGGTTCATCGCCCTGGTTTTCAACTTCCACGATAGCTTTTTCGCGGAACGGCATCGGCCACCAACTGTTGAATCCCTTGCCATTCTGTGGACTCATCTGCAAAGGCAACGTGATGAAGTTTTTTCGCATTCCGTGCCCCAAACCGAAAAAATCACCAATGGGCGACTCAACACTGGCTTCTGGGCAGTCATCCCAATACATTCGCAGGACAATGCGCCGGCAATAGTCTTCTTTTGGAAGTCCCAGAGTCGTCCAGATATGTTCGCTTCGCTCACCGACGCCTTCGGCTTACGGCTTGATACAGCCTGGACCGTTAATTTCGGCAAGCACTCGTTTCTCGCCCGGCGCTATTCGCCAGGCATCAGCATTGCCGCCGGTTTTATCGTAACTTGAAATCCGAAGGCTTCTGTAGTCCCGCAGAAGCGGGAGAGATGAAAGGCTCGTTTGTCCAATCATTTTTGTCGTTCCTCCTGGTAATAAAGTTTGTAAGCTAAAGCGTGATGCGTAATGCGTAAAACGTAATGAGTAAAGTCTTTACGTTTTACGCATTACGTATTACGTTTTACTACACCGGCTTCTCACGCCAAACTATCTGGCACCGATTTCCCTCTGGGTCATTGAAAAATATGACTCTCGTTCCTGAAAAAGGGCTAACTTCAGCTTCCAGCGGTACACCGTTTGCCTTCAGTTTTTTCATGGTTTTATCGAAATCATCGGTTTTGAAAGCTAAATGAAAAACCAGACCGGTGTCAATTGTTGGCGCTGGTTCACGACGCGGGATAATCTCAATGCACACCCCGTCTGCGTCTTTTACGAAAAAAACGGGAGGCGTTGCCTTACTTTCGTAGGCTACTTTCATATCGAAGTTTTTACAATACCAATCTTTTAATGCCACAGTGTCATCTGCAAAGATGGCAACATGCTCAATTGTAGTCATAATTACCTCCAAATTACGTGTTTATTTTCGATGGGAATATTATAGCATTGAAAGCATGTATTGTCAATGAAGTTCTGCTATTATGTCATTTAAAAACTGGGAAACTTTAACTGCATTTGTGGACAGCAAAAAGGAGAAAATTTCTTTGCAAAAGACGATAGATTATGGTAAAATAAATACAGTCAGTTTAGAGAATTGGTAAGGGAACAAGAAAACCATGCCAGTTAGGTAGCTTTGATGATTAAAGTTGAACTTTTTAAACCACCAAGACACAAAAGCACAAAGATTTTTTATCCGCGAATAACGCGAATTTACACGAATAAAAAAAATGTAACAACTTACTACAACCCTTTTCAGACATGCTCTCAGGCAAGTTTCAGCGCCCAGAGTATTCCCTCAAGAAGATGTTTTTGAAGCCATTCCTCATGCCAGAGGTTTTTGGGATGGCCAAATGCAGTGTAGAAGACACGTCCTTCGCCGTAGTTATGGCACCAGGCGAGCGCATAATCTTTATCTTCGCGATTACCCTTGCTGATATCCACCGAACTATTATCGAGCCTTATCAGGACATGGGTTTTATCGCGCGACCAATCTCTGTGGACGTATATCTCATCGAACACCTTAAATGACGGTGGGAGATGCCGGGTTGACGGATGATTCCTATCCTCGACTACGGCGACTATCTCCTGTGTCCACGGATGTCCGTTGAAATAACCGCCTACCATTTTCCCATACTCAGGGAATTTGTAGAAGGTATCAGTAGCGTTGTGAACACCGATGAACGCTCTACCTGACTTAACAAAGTCTAAAATCGACTGTTTCTGCTCGTCGGACATTGGCAACTCGCCCGTCGTTGCGAAAAACAGCGCATCGTAGTTTTTCAGGTTTTCAGCGTTTATCAGTGAGCAATCCTGAGTAGTGGTCGCTTCAAATTTCCCTGATTTTTTCCCAATTTCAATTACGGTTTCTTCCGCATTCGGAAGATAATCATGTTTGAACCCAGCCGAGTGGGTTAGCATCAATAATTTTTTCATTGTTTCCTCCTAAGTAAGTTTTAGAAAAACCTCTAAGAATTTTGGTTCTTCCGACTTGAGTGTGGTAGAGTAGTGATTGGTGATTGGTGATTGGTGATTGATGCTCACTACTCACCAGTAACCAGTAACCAATCACCAGTAACCAGTTACCAGCATGTCTAATATCTTCATTTCCACACTTAACCCTGAAGAACCAGAATTTTTACGTTTTACTTTCTTCCATAGTTTTTCTTTTGATCAAACTCCAAACTTTTTCTTTTCCTGGCAACCCTCTAACCACTACTCGCCTACCCACTTACTCACTTACCCACTCACTCACCTTCCGTTCACGTTTCACGTTCCACACATCGTGCAATACGAATAACAATATCATGTTGAAACGCGGGAACTGAAATACGGATAGCTTTTCCAGGCTGTACAGGCATCCAAGGGGAATATAAACCAGTTACTGGTGAAAAACACGCCATTTTGTAAGAACCTTCTGGTAGGTCAAATGCGATATCGCCCTGGATTGTATCCCCCGCGCCTGGGTCAGTCAGTTTTCGCGCATCCGCTAAATAAATGCAGTAGTCTTCTCCCTCGACCGCCAACACCGATTCGACGGTTTTATCAGGTTTTTCCTTGAGCCAATCGACGAGAGGTTTTGCCCTGACTAAATCGATTGAATGGATAAATTCGGAGAGATGTTTCATCCAGGTTCGGATATAACGTTGCGATTCTACAGTTCCTGTCTCACAGTAATTGATAATGGAAAAATCAATATAATCATAATGGCAACCGCAGAAAAGTGTAGTCCAGGCGCGTTTTCGGTGAATTGTCCAACCATCGTAATCTTTGTACTGGGAAGCAATATTGTCTTCATCGAGATTCAAGGGTTTGGGTTCATAACGCGTCGCGGAACAATAATCCCGTAGCGCACGCAACTTGAGTTGTTTGGACATAAATTCGCCCATATCGTAACTTATGCCACCATAAGTCGTATTGGGCAATGGGTGGATGTTTACGATGTCAATGCCTAAGTCTTTGAAGGATTTAGCCGAAGACTGTTCCCACGGGTGATAAGTAAAAGCTTCCTGACCAGCGATAAGATGCTTGTTGGGTAAATCGGCTTCGGTTTCGCGGACTAACCTGGCAATCGCCATTTGCCAGTCGTTGACTTCTTCCAGTGTTGGTTTATTATCGCCCGGAAGTTTTCCCCCCGGCTCGTTGCATATCTCGTAAATGATATTGTCGTATTTATTGGTCTCCTCGACGATTTTACGGACATGCACACACTGCCGCCGGAAAAGTTTAGGATGACGCATAGTCATATAATCCTGCCATTCGCTTTCTTCCACGTCATTCAGATTATTTTTAGAATTCAGTGGATTCAATGACCATACTACCGATGAGTATGTGTTACTCAAAAACACAACCTCAACGATGATGCCGTAATCTGACGCTAATGACAGAAACCGGTGGAGTCGGTCGAAAAATTCTGGGTTCCATTGGTCTAAGTCGTACTTTGGCTGCCCGTCGAGTGCCATACCTGGCCCTGTGCGTTTGAAGGGAGCAACGTAGTCCGGGGATTCCGGCTTGCCGGTAGAATAAGGATTATGGCTGGTCTGAAGTTCCCGGAAAAGCATGAACAAACGCGTCAAGGTTTGGGATTTTTCGTGAGCGTCAGCTAAGTAACGCTCAAAACGGAATGGACGATTCATCACAGCACCGTAATGCTCTGTAGCACAGAGGAGAATGCGGGGTTTTCCTCGAAATTCAAAAATCTTTGGGTTTTGTGGATGTATTTGGATTGGATAGGTCATTAATGTAAGCTCCTTTCTCATTACTATGAACTTAACAAAATTCGAGACGGGACAGAGAGTGTCCACTACGACTCTTCGTTATCAAGTGTGGTTTACCCGTAGCGTCATCCCTCAGTGGTGACACTGGCGATACTGAGAAACGCTGCTACAATGGTGTTTTGGCAGCACGGAGGCATGCCGCTACAATGGCTTACCACACTCATTCGCGAAGAACCTAAAATCTATGGTTTGCTTGTTATTCCTCCATCATTCCCAGGCGACACGCAGTTTCTATCGCTCGTTTACATCGGGCCTGAACGGCGTCAGTCAATCCCTGGGCGAGTCGTTGATACTCTGTCAAAGCAGCTTCGCCAAATAGCGAGAGCAGGTGTTTAGGGATGCAGGCTGTCCCATGCAGGCATGCGGATAATACCGCAGACAAGTTTGCGATTGTATCACTATCCCGACCAATATTCGCGCCGCCAAGCATACACTGCCACACATCACCTCGAGCGACTTTAAAAATCGCTAACGTAAATGTGATAACTTCCCAGGGGTCCTGACCATTATATTCAAGGTATCCCGCGTAGAGTATTTCTCGCGCCGCCAGAACATCTGGACATCCTTCCACCGCGGTTAAGGCGCTTCTAAGATGTGCCTGGGCATCTCGCGGTTCGTGACGATTGAAATAGGCTACTGGGTCAGCAGGCGCTGCCGCAATCGCAGTTTCCAACACAGTCTCCACAGTGGCGTTAGGACGCAGAGCTTCTGCCACCGCCGCGCACATAATCGCGGTTGCATAAACGTCGAAGCCGCGCTGGTAAAGGTAAGATAACTCAAGAGCATCTGCGGCAGCCTGCCGCGGGTCTCCAGCGTGATACATCCCGCACGAGGAACAACCCATCATCGCGCTGCCGGTGACGATGTTCCAGTGGCCGCAAGCATGAGGCGGTATACCTTGCAGAATTAAATCATAAGAATGCTGCGTATCATAATAGTAGTTAGAGCGCACCAATTTTTGGCGAAATGTCTCAGCCAGGTCTTCCACGCGGGCGCGCTCACTACACCGGATATACGTTTCCGCCCAAATTTTGGTCATCGCCGCGTCATCTTCTGACTCAAGCCGACCGGGATTGAGGATTCGGTCTAATACACCGAAATGCTCCACAATCCAGGGGTAATCTCGGTCTTCCACTGGACTGCCCATCGTGTTGCCGATAGCGCCAGCTAAAAGCCCGGCAAGAATCTTGTCATAAAGCATGGACTCTTTCTTACCACCATCAGTCAGCGGGAGGATTTCTTCAGCTATGCGAACCTCGTTTTGCAACTTCGTCTGCAGCAGGTTCGCACTATTCACTACCCACTCGGACAGGCATTCCTTGTGCAATTCACCTGCTTGTTCGCGCCAAACAGTGGGTAGGTTTTCGTCACCATAAATTGCCGCAAACAAACTAAGCACAATCATCGAACCGAAACGACTGTCGCAGCCTTGTAGCACTGAACACATCAGGCATGCCACATCAGTAGAATGGGCAGTGAAGAATTCCATCCCGGCCACGGCTGCGTAGAAATCTGCGAGCCAGTCCACGTTGTACTTCGACAGTGCTCGCCGGTAATTTGGTTCCCTTACCATTATTCCACACTTTGCATCATCTACCACTTGCTGTCCTATCTTTAGCGCACGGCGCACCAACGTCGCAATCCGCGCATCTCGCTTGTCAGCCATAGTCAGCAACGCGGCGCGGACGTCAGTCCATGTCGAACCGGGGCGCAACGCCTCTGCTAACATTGCAGCAATCAGTCCCGTCAAGATGACACCGTCTCCGCCGCCTTGGGTTCGCGCCAGGAGGACTGCATCCTCATAAGCGTGATGCGGATATCCAGCATGATAGCAGGCAATCGGCCAGGCAATCCAACATCCCGATAACACACTCGGCGCATATAACCCGGCAATACGGGGATTCATTCCCTCGGCCATCAACTCTATGCAAGTCCGACCCACCGCTTGCGGACGGAGCCATTCACGCTCCCGCAGCAAAAAGTCCCGGAATAGTTCGGGCGAGAGAGGGCCGCCTTGCCGCGTGTATTCCATCCCCAGTGCGCAGATGTAGGGCACCAGGTCGCCATAGCCAGTAGGCCCCCATCCGGGTGTGGTAATAGTTGGCGTTTTCTGCAATACGGGGCGCATCCATTCTGGGTTGAGCAGATTCTCCGCCGAAAGCGCATTGTCGGATTGACCACCCTGGGAGAAATTCCACCATTTGCGTTCCGACCATTGACCCATTTGATGGCCTAAGAGCATGCCAAACGCCGCTGTCTCCATACGATGTTCAGCTTCCACAAAGCATTTCATCTATATTACCTCCGTGGAGTGGGGCAGACATTCCTGTCTGCCAGGGAAATGAAAAATTTCCAATTATGATACACAATCCCCGCGCCCGACTTCGGCGGAAGACCTGCCCACATAATTGGACATGCTGGCTTACATCCAGAACCGGTAAGTTCCCACAACTTACGGGGCTGTTGTGTACGGTCAATACCAGGGAATCATTAGCTTCTGCCGCGAGTTGGGGTAAATCAGTTTCGGAACTGGAAAAGTTCAGCCCGATTAATCCGGACACCTGATTTATCTCTCCAATTACATGGTTAATGCTACCGCAGGAATGAAGAAACACTCCCCCAAATGCGGCGGCGATTTGCTCTAAGCAGGGGCGCATAAACTCCTGCACCACTTGTGGGGAAACTACAGCGACCAAATCTTCGCTAATCGCAATCCCTTTCCCCGGAGGAAGCCAAACCGCCGGGACACAATGGTATGGAATCCAATCCCCGTCCACTGACTCACGCATCATCTCAGCGAATTTGATTACAACATCTGTGCATCGCGATAACAAATGATGCGCCTCGTTCGGATATTCATAAATCGCCGCCAGGAAATTCTCTATCCCCCAGACTTGACTTGCTACTGAGAAAGGTCCCTGCAAATCAGCTTCATAAATTGACAACAATCCATGAGTCTCACGCCGAAAATAACGCATCCGTTCTAACATCTGACCGCCTGGAGTCTCCGGTCCGAAGCCCAATTCCGGTAAGTCATACACATCACGCGGGTCATGTACGACCGATTTCACCTGACTGGTCATTGACGTTCGCGCCTCGGTACAGCCAAAGTAAGCAGGAATCATCACCTGACAGATACCTGGCACAAGACCGGGCACATAGTCATCCGGCCATTCTCCATGTTCATAAATCGTCTGCAACTGGGTAATTAGTTCGCGCTGTTCGCCTGACACATCATTTGCCAACACAGGCGGCTGTTTAAGTGGCATCCCATACAGTACATACGGAATTCGGTCCGTCATTGACAGAAGATTCCATAGGGACTGTAATCGTTGTTTTGTTGCCTCCACCCGTTCTTGAGGATAGCGCTCTTTAATCAGGTGGAGGATATCTTCGATTTTATTATTTTCCATGAGCTTCATTTCTTTTCTTTTGAGCGGGATTAGTCAAGGCGCTTGTTAAACCTAAAGATGCTAAACGATAGAGTTGTCCCACCGAGCAGTATCATTGCGAGTGCTTGCTGCCAGAGCATGGATAAACCTGAACCTTTTAATGCTATCCCCCTGATGATTACGAGAAAATACCGCAACGGTATAAGATAGGTTATATATTGTATAACTTTGGGCATGTTTTCAATGGGAAAAATGAACCCTGATAAAAGTATCCACGGTAGGATAAGAAAAAAGGTAGTCATCATTGCTTGTTGTTGAGTTCGTGAGATGGTTGAGATGAGAATGCCCATTCCTAACGTGTTAGATAAGAATAATAATGATAACAACAGAAGTAAGGGGATGCTACCGTGAATCGGGACCTTGAACCAAAATGTGCCAACCAGTAAGATTATGATGACATCAATGAATCCTATCCCCATGAAGGGCAAAACCTTGCCTAAGATTAATTCATAAGGCGCTATCGGAGAGACTATCAACTGTTCGATGGTGCCTTTTTCTTTTTCCCTGACGATAGCCACTGAAGTGAGCATAGTGGTAACAATCGCTAAAATTGTGCATATAATTCCTGGTACGATAAAGTTCACGTTGTCTAATTCCGGGTTGTACCAGACTCGGAGGTGTAAATCTACGCCAGGAAGCGAACTTAGGGTTTTTTGTAACCGCTGTGTTATAATTTTCACTGAATTTCTCTGGGCTATATCGTTAGCATATCCCAAAACGATGCCTGCTGTAGTCGAATCCGTGCCATCAACTATGAACTGTACGGAAGCGGTTTCGTTACGTTTTAACTGGCGTGAAAAACCACGCGGCACGTTGATAACCAATTTTACCTTGCCGCTGTCGAGCAATCCATCTATCTCAGAGTTTGACTGAAGATAATATTTCAACCGAAAATATCCCGAATTACTGAAACTCAGCACGAATTGTCTACTTGCCTGCGTCCCATCCTGGTCTAAAACCGCTGTTGGAATGTCATCAACATTAGTAGCCGCGACGTATCCAAAAAGCGTCAATTGGATGATAGGAGCCATGAACAACATCGGCAGGTAAGCTCTATCACGTAACACCTGTAAGTATTCTTTTTTGACAAGGTGGAAGATGTTTTTCATTTTTTCTTACGGCAGAACCTCGACTGACATAGAGTGCAAGTCGGGGTTATTGACCTTATTGAGTTAAAATTATCGATATGCCTCCCGGCGGTGTTTGCAAGAGTAAAGACTTACAAGATCTGTCTCCTTCAATATCATCGCGCATGCGGTAACTTCCTGAAGCAATACGCCATTGCCCTTCACCTCCTGGTACATCAGTAAGCTTTTTGATTTTATTTTGTCTGTTATTATTGTAAGGGTCTTGTTTCAGAATCTCGACTATTGCTTCAATGCGTTCAAGAAGCGCGGGGTTGCGCTGAATAAGCTTGCGAACATCACGTTCGTAACCTGAAGTTGTATATGTTCTGTATCGCTTGGGCATATCAAAATCCTACTTTTGGAAATTAAACTTCTCCTTCAGTTCGCTATGAAGTTCCGCAAAAAACTCGCTACTTGTGCGCGTCTTCCCAGCCTTATACTCTTCATAGCCCTCCCTGATTTGCGCTTTGATGCTGGGATTTCGTACATCCAGATAGTCTTCTAATTCCTCCGCATCCATTTCGGAGAGGATAAAGATAGTTACTTCAGTTCCTTCAGGAAGTTCCACTCTTTCCAAAAGTTCAAGCATTCCATTTTTATATTTTGCTTTTACCGTTTTTGGCGACATAAACGCCTCCATTCAAGTAAGCATAATTTTATTTCCCCAGCCGCGATACAAATATATCTTCCAAACTCGGTTGGACTTTACGCACATCCGTGACATTTACGCCTTGCGATTCAAGAAACGATATAATCTCCTGCTCACTGCCACTGGTTTTTACCAGCACACGCAGTTTATCGCTGAAAGCCTGCACACTCTCAACAATATCATGCGATTTCAAATACGTGTTAGCCATATATGGTTGCGCGCATTTTATTTCGATGACCTCCCCTGTCATTTGTCTTTTTAACTCAGCCGGAGTGTTCACCAGCAAAAGTTTTCCCGCGTGAATCAAGCCTATTCGCTTGCACCGTTCCGCTTCGTCCATGTACGGAGTGGAAATCAAGAGGGTTACGCCTTCAGCCAATAACCGGTGTAAGATTTTCCAGAAATCTCTTCGCGAAACGGGGTCAACTCCCGTCGTCGGTTCATCTAATAATAGAATAGGCGGTTCATGAATTACAGTGCAGATTAACGCTAACTTTTGCTTCATCCCCCCCGAAAGCTGTCCTGCCAATCTATCGACAAAAGGTGTCAAGCGGCTGAATTCCAACAATCCGCCCATTCTTTCCTGGCGCGTTGATTTGTCAACTCCATAGAGGTCGGAAAAGAAAACTATATTTTGTAGAACGCTCAAGCTTTCATACAAACTAAAACGTTGTGGCATGTAGCCGATGAGTTCTCTCGCCTTGTCCGTTTGTTTTGCTAAATCAAAATCGCCAATTTTTACGTCTCCGGCGGTGGGTGTAATTGCACCGCATAACAACCGCATTACGGTGGTCTTGCCCGCGCCATCCGGTCCAAGCAAGGCGAAGCTTTCGCCGGCGTTTATATGGAGATTGAGATTGTTTACTGCAACTAAATCTCCGAACTGCTTTATAAGATTTTGGGTCACGATTACAGTATCCATTTTGCCTCTCGGGTACAGCAAAAACAATAATCGCACTACAAAGTCCGTTAAAATTTCAAAACGGCGTCCGCCGGCATTCCCGGCTTCAGCAATTTCTCAGGATTTTCCAACTCTTTTAGTCTTTTGCGGAGATCTTCGATTGTCAACTGCTTGAGTAGCTCTTCTTTGGGGATAAAGGGCAAAAGTTTCGGTCCGATGTCATTAGCGATGAATGCCAATTTTTCTTTAGAAAGTCCATGTCCTGCCATTTCTATTACCTCCCTTGTCATTTGAGGGTTGACATGATACGTAAACTCAACATAAGCGTCGAAGCAATTATTCTTCACGGTATCGAACATTTTTTTCCTTATCTTCCAACTCTTTTAATCTTTTCCGGAGTTCATCAGTAGTGAGATTCGCGAGTCTATCCTCAACTGTCAAATGTTTGAGCAACTCTTCTTTGGGGATAAAGGGCAAAAGTTTCGGTCCGATGTCATTAGCGATGAATGCCAATTTTTCTTTAGAAAGTCCATGTCCTGCCATTTCTATTACCTCCTTTGTTATTTGAGGGTTGACACAATACGCAAACTCGACATAAGCGTCGAAGCAATTATTCTTCACGGTATCAAGCAAAAACTTTTTGAACTTCTTCTTCGACGAAGTGAACATTAATAACGGATAATTTTTTGCCGTTGTCTCAAGTTCGTTTATCACTATCAGGTTGACCGGAGGGTTGTTCGTAGATTGATAATAACCTTCTCCAAGCGGCAAAAACTCAACTTCTGAATCTGACCGCAAAACTTTTCTTGGTTTGCGAGAACAGATGATAGTGATAGTCATCTGTTCAGCAGGAATCTCATTTTCACCCATGTATAGATTAGCTCGGCCCAAGATTAGCCGAAATCCGGGGATTGTCAGCGGGTCGGAAATTCCCTTGAATTCGATTTGGTTGTGAGTTCGGACGTAATAAAAAGGCGTTTCAGAGCGCACTTTTTCCAAATCGCTTTCCTTATCAAGAATGAGCATCACAGCAATGGTACGAGGAAGCCTGCTGACTTCTACCTGCGTTTTGAGCGGGATGCCGAGTTTCCCGAAGCTAAAATCCAATACCGCCTTAAAAAGTGGGTCGATTTCCGAACGTCCATCAGTTTCTCTATGCACCTTGCCTGGTTCATCATTCAAGAAAGCCATTATGGTAAATGCGCCAATCACATAATACCTCATTTTCGATTGTTGATTTTCGATTGATGATTGAAAAGATGTTTTCAATCAACAATCACCAATCATCAATCATCAATTGAATCTTTAGGTCAAAAAAATTCTCGTTTTCTTTAATTTGGCTTATGTTAAGCACTTGTGCAGAAGAAACCGAGTTTCTTGGAGAAACTCGGTTTCTTTTCGCGACTCATCAAAACTTCAAAACTGCATCCGCCGGCATGCCCGGCTTCAGTAATTTCTCAGGATTTTCCAACTCTATTTTCACCCCGTAGACTAACTTTACACGCTCCTCTTTAGTCTGAATATTTTTCGGCGTAAATTCCGCTTCGGGTGAGATGTACGTCACCTTTCCGTTGAAAGTTCTATCGGGGAAAGAATCAACACTCACTTGCGCTCTCTGTCCCAATTTAACTTTGCCCAGTTTGGTTTCTGGCACGAAAATTGTCAAATAGACAGTATCCAGATTAGTGATGACGGCAATCGGCATGCCGGGTGAGACAAGTTCGCCAATCTCAACAACTTTCGTGGTAACGATTCCTGCTGTCGGGGCGGTTATCTTCGCATCATTGATTTGAGTTTGCAGCAATTCAACTGCGTCTTGAGCTGATTTGACTTGCATCTCAGCAAGAAGTACGTTCTGCTGTTGAATTTGCGGTTGGACGGTATTCGCTTCAGCGAATTGAAGCGCCGCCTTCGCCTGGTCAACGCTTGCCTGTGTTGACTCTACGTCCTCTTTACGCAACTTATTTTGCAAAGCGTTTGCTTTTGCTAAAGCCAAAGTTGCTTCAGCCTGTTTAACAGCGGCCCTTGCAACTTCTACATCCTTTGCTCTGACATTGTTTTGAATCAAAGCCGACTGCGCTAATTGAAGCGCCGCCTCCGCCTGGTCAACCTGTGCCTGCGCCGCTTCTTTATCTTCATAGCGCGCGCCTTCTTTAATCAAGCTCAGTTGCTCTTGGGCGGATTTATATTGTGACTGAGCTACATCAAATTGTAACTGAGCTAAATCGAGCTGTTGTTTCGAGATTGTCCCTTCAGAATGTAGTTTCTGCATCCGTTCAAAATTTGATTTTGCATTGTCAAAGTTAGCTTTAGCCTGAGAAACGCTATTTTCCACAACCTTAACTTCCTGTTCCCTGGCGCCTTTTTCAGCAATGGAAAGCCGCGTCGTTGCCACTTTGAGAGTTGCTTCAGCTTGTTCAACCTGACTTTTCGATTGAGCTTGCGCGAAGAGATAAAGTTCTTGAGCCTGGTTAAGTCGTTCCGTAGCTTGAGCCAGTGCAGATTCTGCTTGCTGAATTTGCGTATCGGTCGCAGTTTGCTGAAGTTCCTCGCCGATTTGAGCTTGCGATAGACGACTGGAAGATACTTCAAGTAGAGCTTTTGCCTGCTGGATTTGAGTTTGCGTTTGCGTGGAGGTCAACTGTGCCATCAGCTTCGCCTGCGCCAGGCGCGCCTGCGCCGACGCCAAATTTGCCTGCGCCTGCCGCAGTTGAATATCCAATTTCGTATGGTCGATTTCAGCGATAACCTGACCTTTTTGGACGGAATCGCCCTCTTCAATTTGCAGGGATACTATTTGCCCTACGACTTGAGTGCTGACATCAACATCTCTGGCTTCTATCGTGCCCGAAGCTGAAATGCTTTCTTTATCCTCTGAATTGCCACATGAAATCAAAATTAAAGGCCACGAAAGGTTTATGGCAATGAGCGAAACGATTATAAATATTCGGGAAAGTATCATTTGACATACCTCTTTGGTTGCTTCGTCAGAAACCAAGTTTTTTCGGAAAAACTCGGTTTCTGAGAACTCTGAAAGGTTACAATTTCCGTTTTCCATCGTCGTTCAGAATAGATTCTACCTTTTCGGAAGAAAAACGTTCCAGTAACAATGCCCGCAACAAGGCATTTTTTTCTTCAGCAGTGATAGCTTCCGCAATTTCTTGGGGGCGTGTGCGTTGAAGCAAACCAGGTAATATAATCTCTACCTGCTCATCAGTAATTGCTCGTGCAATTCTTTCTGCTCCTAAATCATCGAAGATAACCCGGATATTCTCCTCAACGGTGGGAAAATCTTTACTCATTGAAAACACCTCCATTACGTCTTCTGGATATAATTGATACGCCAAGCGCAGATATTCTATTGCTACTTGTCGCGTTTCCGGAGACGCAGTTCTGCGAACTAATTCCTTCAAAAACTCTTTCCGTTTTCTGCCTTTAGAAAAGAGCAACAAAGGAAAATTCTGCTCTTCTATTGTTAACTCCGCAACAACTATAACGTAAAATGGGAAGTTATCGCTCCAAATTTTTCTTTTAAAAAGAAAAGTTTAATCAAAAGAAACACTAAGGAATAAAGTAAAGCGCATCAGAAATCTTCGAGAACTTCACAAGTTCAGGAATTTTATCAAGAACCTTGACCGGTTTTCCCGATGTAACAGCGCATACAGTAAGCATAGACAAATCATCCAGTTCAACTTCAGCCATATACAAATAAGCTCTGGCAATGATACGTTTGTATTCGGCTGGTGTTAAGGGGTCTGAAGGAGATTTGAATTCCAACAGATTATGTCGTGCAAAAAAGGTGAAGGGAGATACTGAAGCCAATCTTTTCGTTTCCTCTTTTGAGCAGGCTAAAGCAATATCAATGGTTCTTGGCAATCTCCCAACTTCTACCTCAGTGGTTACAGTTACCCTTTCTTTTTGAAAAAATCGCATCAGCACTTGCTTATAAAGAGCATCCCAAGGTGTAGGCAGAAAAACGTCCTCCGGGTTTTGTTTGTATTATTGTATCATCACTTGCGCAGATTGTCAACTATGGCGATATAGCTGAGACTGAGGAAAAATAAAAATTCCCTATAGCCGCTGATTATCTGACCGCGCTGATTCGTAGGGGCTTTCTAATCAGCGGCATCTGGAAATCAGCGGCTATTAATTATTATGCAACCTCCACGTATAATTCGCAACCTGGATTATCATAATCGCTGTGTGGTCCTGCGGATAATTTCCTCTTGTTCCGTTGACGCCAAATCGATAAAACGAGCGCTGTAACCTGCTACTTTAACCATCAGATGAGGGTAGTTTTCAGGATGCTGTTGCGCACTGCGCAAGGTCTCTTCATCTACCATACTTATCTGCATCGTCATCACCCCGAGTTCTACAAATCCTTTGAGAAATCCGACGACTTTATCGCGTCCTTCCTTTGTAAGCAACGGTGCCGGGTCGAAACGTAGGTCTAACGAACTACCGTTGGGGAATTTTGTAAAGTCGATATTTGAAAGCGACCCAAGTATGCCTGTCGGACCTTCCCGGTCAGTGCCCCAGGAGGGATTGAGATTGCGTGTAAGCAATGTCCTGGCTCGACGCCCATCGGCGGATGCGCCTACAGCAGTTCCGAGCCCATGATTGGCGACAAAGGAATAAAGCGCCAACTGCCAGCGTCCTCCGCGTGGGTTGGTACGATGCCGAAATTCCGAATACAGCATTTCGGTCACATCCGTCGCCAAAGCATCCACATTACTATCGCCGTTGCCCCATTTTGGAGCCGCGAGTAATTGACGCCTGAGTTGCTCCTGTCCATCAAAGTCGGTGCGAAGCGCTGTCATCAGTTCAGACATTGTCATCTGGTTTTTGGAAAATACGCATTCCTTGATTGCCATCAGCGAGTTGACGACATTGGGGAGTCCTGCCACGATACATCCAGTCATGTTATAATGCGCTCCGCCAGCGCAGACATCTTTTCCTTTAGCAATGCAATCATCCATGAAGAGCGACATTGTCGGATAACGCCGATGGGCAATATGGGATTCGTCCGAGTAATTGACAAGAGATACAAGCCTATCGCATACGTAATGGAGTTGCTGCTCAAACGATTCCATAGCGTCGGAAAATGTCCTGAAATCCTCCGGTTCAGGCGTATTGAACCCCAATTGTTCGCCCGTCAAGAGGCACTTACCTTGATTGAGCGCTAATTCCAACACCAACGGGAGATTCAGATAAGCCGCGTTGGGGTGAAAAGCTTCACGACCGGGAATCGTATTCTCATAGCAACAAGAACAGATATAATCCCTGGCATCCTCCAGAGAGCGTCCATGTCGTAACATCGCGGGCACCAGCACTTCATCGTTGACAACAGGAAAACCCAATCCTCCCGCAATGTAATTGGCAGCCGCTTGCCAGTAATGTTCAGGAGCATCCTTATGCAGGCGGAGCGAAATATACGGCGCGGGCATGGCAATGCGCAGAGAAGCCTCCATGATGAGGAAAGTAAGTTCATTGGACGCATCTGCTCCGGTTGTCGTTACACCGCCAAGGCTGGCCTGACTCCCAGGGGTAAAATGCTGATGGCCTGTATAGTAATCAACGTGCCGAAAGCAAAGAAGGAATAATTCCATAAGTTCCAGAGCTTCCGCCCTGGTCAACCGTCCTGCCTCGATATCTTTGACGTAATAAGGATAGAGGAACTGGTCGAGTCGGCCGAGTCCTAAGCCTCCGCCGGGCACACATCCGCCCATTTCTAAGGTAACGAGGATGTATACTATCCAGAACGATTGTAAGGCCTCACGGAATGTAGTCGCGGGATTCTCTGGCACTCTGCGTAAAATATCAGCGGCTCCCAGCCATTCTTTGGATTTCTCCGTATCATCTGTTGACTTTGCTAAAGCCTCCGCTGCTTCACGATAGCGTTTGGCATAAACTAACACTGCGTCACAGGCAATCAAAGCTGATTCCCAAAAGAGCTTCTGCTCCACACTACCAGGAGATTCAGGACGAAAATCAGATAACCTATCTTCAATTCGGCTACGTATTCCAGCAATGCCCTGGCTAAGTACATCATCCAGACCGGGGGTGATATGTCCTTCAAAACATGCCGCATAAAATGCGCTTGCTTTTCGCAGGCGTTCCGATTCCTTGTCAGGGGTGCGGCCAAAGCGCGCATGCCCATCGGAGGTTAAACTCGGCAGCATCAGATTAAAGAAAAAAGGCTCCTCGCCACCGAGAAAGACTGTGTCTTCTTCAATAGTGATGTCGCAGTTATCCACGATATGTCGCAAAGCCCGCGCCCTGGCAAGGCCTGGGTCAATCAGAGCGTTTTCTAAATAAATTTGTTTAGCCGCTTCCTGCAATTGCAGATAATGTTCTGGCGTGTTGCGCTTCTCCAGGCCCATACGGAACCGGCGTTCGCGCAATCGAGCAGAGCGCGGCGTACTGCAGTCAGGTCCGCAATTAGGGGGGCGAAAATATAGTTTATCTATTTTTTGTTTCATTATTCTTTATCTCCTATTAAAGGGCAAAGGGGATAAAAAGCAACTTTGCATTTGTACCCTCTTGCCGTTTTGCCATTTAGCCATTCACGTTTCCAACTTCTTCTGAAATTTCACAGCACTGATGAAAACCATAACCATACTAAAAATCAGCAACCATATCACATCCATCCACAACACACGCAACCCTACGCCCTTCAAAAAGATGCCCCGCAAAATCTCCAGAAAGTATCGCGCTGGCACGAGATATGTAACTAACTGAAGCGCTCTTGGCATATTTTCAATGGGAAAGACAAATCCCGACAGTAAAAAGGTCGGCAACAATGAAATTAACATAGACAACAACATAGCCACTCGCTGTGTTTTGGCGATTGCGGAGATGAACAATCCCATTCCAAGCGCGCTGAACAGAAATAGCGTGGATAAACAGAGTAAAAGCGGTATGCTTCCTTTAATGGGTACTTTGAACCAGAATTTGCCTACCAACAGGCAAAATATTACATCAATGAATGCAAGTATAACGTAAGGGAATATTTTGCCGATGACTAACTCATAAGGGCGAACAGGCGTGACAATTAATTTTTCAAAAGTCCCGCGTTCTCTTTCGCTGACGATGGATAGCGACGTTGAGATGGCACCGAGCATCATCATAATCGTTGCAATCAAACCAGGCACAATAAAATTTAGGCTCTTCAGTTCGGGGTTGTACCAAACGCGCGGAATCATCTCTATCGGCGGGAAACTTCCCTCTATTTGGAAGCCGTGTGCCCAAAGAGTTGAGGTCGAAATCTTTATCGAATACCGCTGTACAATCTGATTGATGTAGCCGATGGCTATCGTAGCATTATTCGCATTTGAACCATCGACGATTGCCTGCAAGGTTGCGATTTTATCCTTGGCGAGTTTGCGCGAAAAATCAGCCGGAATACACAATGCTAACTTCGCTTTGCCATTGCCAAGTTGTTTATCTATATCGTCATATCGTTTGATGTATCCGATGTTGAAATAGCCAGAGTTTTTAAATTTGCCAATGAGTTCCCGACTGTTTTTACTGTTATCCAAGTCGTATACCACCGTCTCAATGGATTTTAGGTCAAAGTTGACAGCATAGCTATACAATACCAGCATCATGACTGGCAAAACTAATACCATCACTAACGTGCGTGGGTCGCGACGTATTTCTACAAATTCTTTGCGTGATACAGGAAAAATTCTGTTTTTCATATTGTTATTCTTGAGACTCTATCAACGAAACGAAAACATCCTCAAGCGCTGGAGTAATTTTTTCGACTCTCAGCATCCTGATATTTTCCCGGTTTAATGCGGACGCAATTTTCGGAACAGCAGTTTGAGCCTTTAGCACAGTTACATGCAGAAGCGCGCCGAAGAGAGCTACATCGGATACACCTGGAATTTCACTCAGCACTTCCAGGCCTTCCATCAACGGTTCGCATTCTACCTCCAACAATTCGCCGTGATGTGCCGCTTTGAGTTCAGCGGGCGTCCCAAGAGCTATCAGCTTGCCGCGATAGATTAAACCGAGCCTATCGCAATGTTCAGCTTCGTCCATGTAATGGGTTGTCACAAGTACCGTAGCGCCTGCGCTCGCCACCCGATAAATTAGGTCCCAGAAATTCCGGCGGGAAATCGGGTCAACCCCAGATGTCGGCTCATCGAGGAAAAGGATTTTCGGCTGGTGGATAATCGCGCAACCAAGCGCTAATCGCTGCTTCCAACCTCCCGACAATTCAGCCGCCAATCTTTTTTCCTGTCCCGTCAAACCTGCCATGTCCAGAATGTACGCTTTCCGGCTCTTTCGCTCTCTATTCTTTAAGCCGTAAATTCCACCGTAAAAGTCGATGTTCTCTGCAACTGTCAAGTCATCATATAGCGAGAATCGCTGTGACATGTAGCCAATGCGTTTTTTTATTTCCTCTTGATGTTTGGTTATGTCATACCCAGCCACAGTGCCAGTGCCTTCAGTTGGTTTCAAAATGCCGCATAGCATCCTGATAGTGGTGGATTTCCCGGCGCCGTTTGGCCCTAAAAATCCAAAGATTTCACCGCGCTTGACTTGAAAATTTACCTTATCAACAGCGGTAAATTTACCAAAACGCTTGGTTAAATTTATTACTTCAATTGCTATTTCTCCGTTTTTGTTGGTCATTTTCTTTAAGTTATCATTCTTTTTAAAGAACCCACCAGCCACTTTAGAAACTAAATGTTAGTAATTTTAGCAATTTTTCATCTTTCTTTCAACAAAAATCTAACATTTAGCTTGTCCTACCCAGAAAAAATTTCTTGCCAGAGATGTTCACTCATGTTACATTTATGGTAACCAAACTCATCTGGAGTTCGGGCTTGCTCCCGAATTCTTGCTAATTCGGCGCGATTTGTATCACACCCAAGGATTTTTCGGAAAGGAGTTAAAAGAAAAAGATGAACAAAAAATTTGGGATTCTACCGTGTTTATTAGTTATAACAATTTTGGGAATGGTATTGCTCAATCAAAGTGGTTTACGAAGCAAACCATTGAGTGAAGCAAAGATGAATACCAATGGACTTATAGTGCTGCTGACGGATTATGGTGAAAAAGATTTCTATGTCGGCGCGCTGAAAGGCTCTATATACTCCACTTATGAGAAAGCCAGGATTGATTCTATCACCCACCAGATTACCAAATTCGCTATCGCGGAGGGTGCGTATACTTTAGCAAGAGCAGCGGCAGAGTTCCCAGGTGGCACTGTTTTCGTCGCCGTTGTAGACCCAGGAGTTGGAAGTGAACGAAAGCCTATCGCATTAAAAACGAAGGACGGTAAATATTTTGTCGGTCCAGATAATGGTCTGTTTACATTGGTTCTTGAGGAATTTGGTTTAGCCGAACTCAGGGAAATTACAAATTCCGCGTTGATGCGTAAAACGCAGCTTTCCAGTACCTTTCATGGAAGGGATATCTTTGGGCCGGTGGCGGCTCACTTAGCTGCTGGCACACCGTTAGAAGAAGTCGGGCCGCTTATGAAAAACTGCATAAAGCTAAAAATTCAACAAGCGCGGGTTGTCAATGGTCAGATTATCGGAGAAATTTCCTCCATAGATGTATATGGAAACGCCATAACAAATATTTCCCAACAGCTTTTTGATGAAGCCGGATTTAGAAGAGGAGATATTCTAAACCTTCAATTTGCTAATGGTAGCGTTATAGAATGCCAGTATTCAAAGACTTATTCTGATGTGTCTGTTGGACAATATGTCTGCTTGTTTGGCACTGGTGGTTTTGAGATAGCTATCAATCAGGGCGACCTCGCCCAAAAGCTGAATTTAAAAAGTCGCATGAAAGTTACTGTCAGCACAGGAAGGTGAACGGAATTCGGATTTCGGAATTTTAGGATTGATGATTGTTGATTGATGATGGTCGATTGAAAAACTTTACAATCAACAATCATCAATTGACAATCGACAATCAAAGAAAATAATTGGAAGAGAAAAGTTCCATCATAAGAAACACTAAGGAATAAAGTAAATTTTTATTGACATGATGTTGAAAATCTTCTAAATTACTATAGAGCCGTAGATTAGCGGTTTGTAAGACAATGCTGATTTATAGAATTATCTTCATCAGTAGTGTCTTAAAATCAGCGGCTATATCAGGAGGAAAATAATGTTACAGAAATACAATAAAATTCAAACTTTAATAAATGAGGAAAAGCTTGCCTATATTCTTAAACATAGCTTTACGCGAAAGGATATTATTTCATTAGTGAACAGGTGTGGAATAGGATATGAAGGTATGCGTCTTAATGATGTCCCAGTAGAACAACTTATCTCAGACCTCGCCGAGTATTTCTTCAAAGAGTTTGACACTGGTAAATTAATAATTCAGGATTTAGAAAAGAATTTCGTCAATGTATGCAATCGGGTACATGATATGACCCCTGAAGAAATTCAACTCTTTTTTTCAAACACGGTTCAATTGGTTAAGGATAATGAATTTGGGCCAATTGTCTGGTCATTGTTAATTGATGAGCGCATCGAAGTTAATAACCATGCTAATAAATTGTTAGAAAATTATGCTGAGTATATTCAGCAGGAAAAATCCAGGAAGTTTGAAGAATTAGAGAAATTAGAAACCTTATTTGAAGAGTTGGATAAAGAAGAAAAAAAGGAGACGCACGTTGAACAATACACTGCTGAAGACATTGCTAATCTTGAAGATAAAATTGCTGACCTCCAGCTTGAATTAAAAGAAAAATTAAAAGATATTGAACATAGAATCCGAACAGAAAAACGTCTCGAGGAAAAAAACGAAAAACTTCATGACCAGATTGAAATTTTTAAACGGTCACTGAGTGAATTGGCCAGTGAAAAAGGGGAACTCAAATATCAAATCAAACAATTGGAAACAGAAAACCTGCGTTTGAGAAGAATAAAGCGTGATGTGACTAATGGGGGAGAATCAACTCAACATCAGTTGGAGCGAGAAAATAAGAAATTGAAATATGATTTGGAAAAAGCTCTCCAAAGTTTAGCAGAACTCAATAAGCTGAAAATGGAGAAGGCGACGTTAGAAATTGAATTGAAAGCTACTGAGGAAGAATTCCAGGAATATAAAATTGAAAAAGAAAAGGAGATAGGTGGTTTGCAAAGAGATTTGCAAAAACAAAAAGAAGAATTAGCTTTAGCTTTGGAAGCTACTAATCAAAAGCTCAAGGAATTAACCGTTTCTCAAGTAAAAGAGCCTCTAAACTTTCGTGGCCTTTCGCAACGTAATAACTCTGAAAAACCAAGAGTCGGTGTTTTCGTTGATGTCCAGAATATGTTTTATGCTGCTAAAGATAGATATAATGCTCGTTTAGATTATATAAAGTTATTGGATATGATAGTGGGAGACAGGATGGTTGTTGCTGCTACAGCTTATGTTGTACAAATGCCTGAAGTTGACCAAACAGCATTTATCTCGTTTCTCGAACACAATGGCTATTATGTTAAGAGCAAAGAACTCAGGATGAGATTAGATGGGTCAGCCAAAGGCGACTGGGACATGGGTATTGCTATAGACATTATTTCTATGCTGGATGATTTAGATGTGGTAATTTTAGCAAGTGGAGATGGCGATTTCTGCGCCTTAGTGGAAATGGTAAAGGAGAAAGGATGCCGGGTCGAAGTTGTCGCTTTTCCACACAATACATCAGTTGACCTTCAGCAGGCAGCAGACGAATTTTTCCCAATAGGAGGAGATATGTTGATTTAAACGTTTGGTGTGAATAGACTTAGGAAGTTCTCAGCCAAATCCATGAAAACTTCCGAAGTTTTGTTTTTAAAAGAAAAGTTTGGAGGGAGATTTTGTCATGCTTCAACCACTTATTGTTCCTCCTGGAACCAAAATCAAATTGAAGGATTATGATGCCGAATACGCCGGTGAGTATAAACGTAAAAGCGAAATAAACGAACCAATGGCTGAAATTCAAGAGCGGATGCGAGAGCTGCAAGGGTTACTCTACGCGGAAAGTAAACACGCGCTTCTGATTATCCTACAAGCGATGGATGCCGGCGGAAAAGATGGTACAATTAGAAAGGTGATATCAGGCGTGAATCCGCAAGGCTGTGACGTAGTCAGTTTCAAAGTTCCGTCGGCTGAAGAAATAGCGCACGATTTCTTGTGGCGTATTCACAAAGCTGTGCCTCCCAAAGGCAAGATGGTGATTTTCAACCGTTCGCACTATGAGGATGTGCTCGTTGTTCGCGTCCACAACCTGGTGCCGAAAGAAGTATGGCGTGCGCGGTATGACCAAATCAACAGTTTTGAAAAAATTCTCGTCGAAAATGGGACGGTAATCCTGAAGTTCTTCCTGCACATTTCTAAAGCGGAACAGAAGAAGAGATTCGAAGAACGCCTCGCTGACCCCACGAAGCACTGGAAATTTGCCGAAGCGGATGTCCGAGAGCGGGAATACTGGGATGACTATATGGAGGCATACGAGGATGCCATCAGTAAATGTAGCACGGAATGGGCGCCCTGGTATATCGTCCCCGCCAACAAGAAGTGGTACCGCGATTTAGTTGTTGGGGAGACGATTGTGACAGCGCTAAAAGATTTGAATATGAAATACCCGGCGCTCAAGATAGACCCCAGCACGATAAAAATTGAATAAGGTATTTGGAGTGCAATAATTAGCACCGTGGGGTAGACATCTTGTCTGCCATAATTCAGAAACCAGGTTTTTCCCCCAAAACCTGGTTTCTATGATATATCTTTTCAATGGAGGCGTAATGTTACCAAACGAAGAAGAAGACAACATCAAATCTGGTCCCAAACTCATCAGTATTATCATGGGCAGTGATTCTGATTTAGAGGTGATGAAAGAAACCGCGAAAGTTTTGGAAGAATTCGCAATACCCTTTGAGATGACCATTTCTTCAGCACACCGTTCTCCTGTAAGAACTATCGAATACGCTTCAAGCGCATCCAAGCGTGGTATAGAAATTATCATTGCGGGAGCCGGGAGAGCCGCGCATTTAGCGGGAGTAATTGCGGCGCATACGACTTTGCCTGTGATTGGTGTGCCGATAGATGGTGGTCCTTTAAATGGCATAGATGCTTTGTATTCCACTGTCCAGATGCCCCCAGGCGTCCCCGTCGCAACAATGGCAATCGGCAGCGGCGGCGCAAGAAACGCTGGTGTCTTTGCGGTTCAGATTCTGGCGCTGAAATATCCATCCCTCAAAGCGGAGCTGGAAACCTATAAAAGTAAACTCGCAGAAGAGGTGGAGCGGAAAGCGGCGCGATTGGAAGAACTTGGTTACAAAAAATATAGTTCGAAAGATAAAGAGCAACCGATTGAGCGACTTGCAGATGCTATCTTGTCTGAAGCAAGAGCGAAGGCTCAATAGGATGTTTGCGTTGGACTCATCAATACGGATTTGAGACTCAAATCATCAGTGGACGAGTACATGGCAAACGACATAGGAAAAATATGCAATCGATATTCACAACTCATAGTCCTAAAGAAACTCAGGAATTAGGATTCCGAATTGGCAAGCGACTGAAAAAAAGCAGTATCGTCGCTCTCATCGGCGATTTAGGCACAGGTAAAACCTGCCTGACACAAGGTATTGCTCAAGGAGTTGGCATAGATGCCAAACAGATTGTTAATAGCCCATCATACATCCTGATTAACGAATATACAGGCCCATGTCCCATCTATCACCTTGACTTGTATCGCATCCGATATTCAGCCGAGTTAGAAGATTTAGGCTTAGAAGAATACATATACGGACATGGAATCTGCGTTATTGAGTGGGCCGATAGATTACTGGAAGCTCTGCCTGAATCTTATCTGAAAATCGTACTTACTCATGGCAAAACAGAAAACACAAGAACAATAAAGATAATCGGCGTTGGGGTGGAATACACCGAGTTAATCAGGGACTTTCAGCCTGATAATCATGAACATTCATAAATTAATCAGGTAATCAACAAATTCCTAATTCCCCTTTATTAAAGGGGGATAAAGGGGGTTGTGTTTTAAGGCTTCTATTACCCGATTATTTTCTTAACTCTCATAATTATCAGGCTGAAAGCTGAAGTCGTCTCAAGACGACTAAACTCAATCGTAGTCAACTTTTAGTTGACTTTAGCTATTAGCCTTGAATGTGAATTCAAGGCAATGAATGATTACCTCAAAAATGAAAGTGCTTGGAATAGATACTTCTTCCGCCGTTGGCAGTATAGGAATAATAGAAGATGAATCAGTTATCGCCGAATATAGCTTGAATGTCGTAGAATCCCATTCGGCTCGGTTGATGCTCGCCATAGATGACGTGCTCAAACGTGCAGGGTTAAAAATTCAGGAGATAGATGCTTTCGCCGTTACAACTGGGCCAGGTTCGTTTACAGGTTTGCGTATCGGGATGAGTACAGTAAAAGGTTTCTGTTACGCGCTGAAAAAGCCGATTGTCGGTGTCGTCACCCTTGATGTACTTGCATACAACCTGAAATATGCCGATAAGCTCATCTGCCCGATTTTAGACGCACGCAAGCAGGAAGTGTACAGTGCCATTTACCGCGGCGGTCTTAAACTTGTACGCCAGACCGATTACCTCTGCGCGAAAATAGAATCCATCCTTGCACAGCTTACCGAACCGACAATATTCGTAGGCGATGGTGTGAATCGCTACCGAGAAGTCATCATCCAAAATCTCAAAGAGCTCGCAATCATTGCAGAACCGCCCTTTGGATTCTGCCGAGGCGCTGTTGTCGCGCTATTGGGTTACGAACGGCTTGCAAACGGCGAATCCGATGATTACTTTTCCATCACGCCCTTTTACATCCGCAAATCGGAAGCGGAGGTTAGGATGGAAGGTAACCAAACTTTTCGTAAACGAAAGAAAAGTTCCATCATAAGAAATAACTAATTTTCAAAAACAACCTTTCGTTTTTCATTGTGTCCCTTCTGGACGCCTGATTCTTCACTTCGTTCAGAATGACATTACTTGTTGGGGGAAATACCCGAACAAGTTCGGGCGTCCGGAAATGTAAATTTTCTGAAAAATGCTTAAGAGGAAGAATGTAAAGAAAATATTTAGACTTCCGAAGTCTCGAAGACTTCGGAAGTCTGGGAGAGAGAATTATGCCTCAAATCATTGATAATCGTTATCAAATTCTTTCTGAAATCGGTCAAGGAAGCATGAGCACCGTTTACCAAGCCCTGGATACGGAAACCAATCAGTCCGTGGCGGTAAAGATGCTTGCCGAAAGCACTAAAGAGAGAAAACTGGAAAGTATCCTGCGTTTCCGCAGGGAAGCTACCACGATGGCAAAACTCTCCCACCCCAATATCGTTCAACTCCATGCGGTGGGAGAATATGACGGCACGAACTATCTGGTGATGGAACTGCTGGAGGGGCAGACGTTAAAAAATTGGTTAGCGCAAGAGAAACTTCCGATAGAAACGATTACCCCAATCATCATTCAATTGGCGTCAGCGTTGGATTATGCCCATCAGCGTCACATCGTTCACCGAGATGTCAAACCGTCCAACGTCATGGTTTGTGGAATAATGGCAAAATGGCAAGAGGGCAAGGGGGCAAGAGGACAAGTAACCGTTAAGTTGATGGACTTCGGACTCGCTCGCCTGATTGACCTTCGCGATTTCGTGGATTCCGACGCCATCATTGGCACGGTAGCATACATGGCTCCTGAACAGACGGGCATTTTGAAAAGACCGGTCGATTTTCGGGCGGATTTGTATGCGTTGGGTATCACGTGGTATGAGATGCTGACAGGTCAATTGCCGTTTGTAGGGACGGATTTCGGAGAGATTATCCACCAGCACATCGCCAAAACGCCCACGCCACCGCGACAGTTGAATCCTGACATCCCCGAACCAATCGAACTTATGGCGCTGAAACTGCTTGCCAAAGCCCCAGAAGCCCGATACCAGACCGCAAAAGGCTTGCTAAATGACCTTACGGAATATCAGCGGTTGGCAAAAGAAGGAATGCCTTTCGTGTCAGGCTTTCGTGTCGCTCAAACCGACCGACGCTCAGAATTGACCTTTCAAACGCGCTTAATCGGCAGAGAAGAGGAACTGAATCGCCTATCGCTGGCTTTTGACGACGCCACCGTAGGCAAGGGCAGTTTATTTTTAATCTGCGGAGAATCGGGAAGCGGCAAAACGCGTCTTGTGGACGAATTGCGAGAATATGCCCATATGTCGAGCGGAAAGGGCGCAACGTTCCTTGCGGGCAAATGCTATGAATATGCCACGAACATCGCCTATAATCCCTTTGTCGAAGCCATCGAAGAATATGTGGAACAGGTTAAAAGATTATCAGAAGCTGAACGAGCTTCCGCCGTCTCACGCATGAAAAACGCTTTAGGCATACTGGGCGCGGAATTGACAAGGGTTGTGCCTTCGTTAGAAACTCTTATTGGCGAACAGCCGCCCAGCGTGGAACTTGAACCTGACCGCCAGCGCTTTCGCTTTTTCAACATCGTGAGCGATTTTCTGTGTAGTATAGCGACTGTTCCCGACGGGGTTGAACCCGTGCGGGGTGCAACCCCGCACCAACAGCATCGCCCGTTAGTGCTGTTTTTAGATGACCTGCAGTGGGGCGACGACGGCACCTTGCGCCTGATGCAACATCTGACAAACAGAATTGCCGATGTCCATGTCCTCCTCATCGGCGCGTATCGCAGGGAAGAAGTCGGCGAGGAGCACTTATTAACGCGGGTTATCGCCGAATTGCAAGAACAAAACCGCCCGCTGAAACAGTTGACGCTACAAACCCTTGCCCCTGCGGATGTCCGTGAAATGGTGGCTGAAATATTGGGAGCAAAAGAGGTATCACCCTCGCCAGCCCTCTCCTCTTCTCCCTCCCCAGAGGTATCACCCTCACCAGCCCTCTCCTCTTCTCCCTCCCCGTTGACGGGGAGGGCCGGGGTGGGGTGGAAAGGAGAATATATCGCAGACGCGTCCCGCTCTACGGCGCTCACGCAACTGCATGGACACATCCTTGCGCAGACACAGGGCAATCCCTTCTTTATAAGTGAAATGGTCAAAACGCTCGTTGAAGCGGGCGTGCTCACCGCGGATGTTTCAGGTTCGGCGGGAGCCTCACCCTCCCGTTGGAACATCCAGCTTGACAGACTCGGCGATGTCCCGCTGACCGCCAGCGTCGCTGATATTGTGTTGAAACGCATCAACGCGCTCACGCCCCGTAACTTAGAGGCTTTGAGCGTCGCATCGGCCATCGGTAAACAGTTTGAGTTTGACCTGTTATTGAAATTATGTAGCGGACGGGCTCAGTCCCGTCCATACTCGTCAGATGAAATGCTGGACATCCTCGATGAAGGCGTTCAATTCCAACTGATTCGAGAGCAATTCGGCGCGCCCAACGTCTACAGCTTTGCCCATGACAAAATTATCGAGGCGCTTTACAATCGTCTCCCGTCGGAAATTAGAACGCAACTGCACGGGCAAATCGGCGCAACGCTGGAAGTTGCGCTCACTGAACCAGCAGGCGCTGTCATCTACGAACTAGCCCACCATTTTAGCCAAAGTGAGGACAAAGCTAAAGCGTTAGACTATTCCATTCGCGCAGGTAATCTGGCGAAAGCGACTTATGCCAATGCCGAAGCGATTACGTTCTATGAACGCGCGTTGAATTTGATGCCCCCGAATATTCCTCCCTCCCCGTTGACGGGGAGGGCCGGGGTGGGGGAGAATGCGTGGCTCAAAGTCGTTGAAAACCTTGCCGATGTTTACAGCCTGGCAGGGAATTTCGACAAAGCTGTGGCAAGCTATGAGAAACTTCTGCCACACTTTCAAGGGTTTGACCTCCTGAGAATCGAAACCAAGATTGCTTTCGGCCTCACCACGGTTTCCAGGTTCGCTGAAAGCTTAACGCATTTTGAAAAAGCATTGGCAGCAATAGGAAAGAGGACGCCGCGCACTTCATTCGGCTGGACGCTATCCTTACTGGCACAGCTTGGCACTCAAATCGGACACAGTTTGTTCCCTTTCCTGCTCCGAAAGTATCCCAAGGCTCAAGCGCTAACGAAGATATATATGTCTATGGCTTGGATGTATGTCTATTCATCAGATTTGAATAGAACAATGTGTTATGCGCTTAAAAGTTTTAATGAAGCGGACCATGCCTACGATAGCGTTGAACGTGTTTTTGCATACGCTGGTATTTGTATCGCTTCTGCAGCCTACGGAATGCGCAAGCTATCTCAAAAGATGGGTAAGAAGATTCGAACCATAGTTGAGAGAATGGACAATCCAGTCGCTACCGCTATCTATGAGTCACACGCTGGTACAGCGGATTACTATTGCGAAGATTACAATAGTTCTATCCAGCATTTCCTCAAAGCCATTGAGATATATTATCGAACCGGTGATATTTTTCAGGTGGATCTATCCTGCACCTTCTTGGATTATTCTTATTTTGCCAAAGGAGAGCTTGAAAATGTACTGAAATACCATAGACTGGGATTGGAGATAATGGAGCAAACTGGCGGACTCAAGGAAAAATACCTGGCTCCCACCGGACGGATATATGGATACCAGGGCAGATTGGACGAAGGAATCGACTTAATCCGACAAAGTCTGCCATCTTTCGAATCCAGCCGGCTTCTTGCTTGGCTACCTCCAAATTATAGGAGCCTTGGGGAACTATATGCGATGAAGGGGGATTGGGAGGAATCCATCCGATGGATGGAAAAGGGCTTACAAGTAATCAAAGAAACGCGTCATTTACCTCGGCTATCTTGTCAAAATTATATATGCCTGGCAGAGACACTCTTGGGCGATAGAGCCAAAATTGAAGGGATGAGCCAGAAGGAAAAGCGTGCGCATTTCAAGGAAGTGGATAAACTTTGCCGGCATGGCATCCGCGCGGGCGCGGATTTAGTGCGTGGACAGGCGTATCGCGTGCAAGGGAGACGCTGGAGACTTGCGGGGAATCCAAAGAAAGCGATGGGATATTTCCAGAAAAGCATTAAAGTCCTGACCAGGAAGGGAATGAGGCTTCAGTTAGCGCTCACCTACTATGAAGCAGGCAATTGGATGTTGGAAGATACCCCCCCTTTATCCCCCCCGTCAACAGGAGGGAAAGAGACCCCTTCATCCCCCCCGTCAACAGGGGGGAAAGGGGCACAGGAGTATCTGGAAAAGGCGGCGGAACTGTTTGAGGAGATAGGCGCAATGTTGTATCTGAAACGCACGCAGGAGCTTTTGGGCATCCCCTCTCTCTCACCCCTATCTCCCTCCCTGCTTGCGGGGAGGGTTGGGGTGGGGTCTTCCGAAGGAGAGGGAGAATATGATGATGATTCTCAACGGCTCACGGAACGCCGCGAACGCGAAGCGCTGATGCAAGTCGCACAGCAAATGAGTAGCATTCGCGACCTTGACGAATTGCTGAATCGGATGTTAGACGAAATTATGCGGGTAATGGGCGCTGAACGAGGATTTGTGATGCTACGCGACCTCACCCCCCACCCCGGCCCTACCCCACAAGGGGGGAGGGAGAAGATGGGAGCGCAAGGGGGGAGGGAGAGGATGGGAACGCAAGGGGAGAAGATTGAGGAGGGAGAGTTGGTCGTCAAAGTTGCTCGCAACATCAACCGTGAGATGATTGCTGGCGAAGAATTTCAGTTCAGCCGAAGCGTGTTGGCAGAAGTTGAACGCACCGGCGAACCCCAGGTTATCACGGATGCGCAAGCGGATGAACGCTTCGCGGTGCAGGCGAGTGTCGTCAGCTATGATTTGCGGTCGATTTTGTGCGCCCCGCTGAAAGCGGAAGAAGCATTAATCGGGCTGATTTACCTTGATAATCATCTGGTCAGCAATCTCTTTACCGCACGCGATTTGGAACTGATGATGGCGTTTGCCAATCAGGTTGCAAGCGCGGTTGAAAATGCCAGCCTGCGCCAACAGGAAGCCGAACGCCAGCGTCTGGAGCAGGAGATGGCCGCCGCGCGTGAAATGCAACTGTCGTTGTTGCCCAAAAGCGCGCCTGAAATCGAAGGTTTTGACCTCGCCGGCGTCTGCGAACCGGCGACGGAAGTCGGCGGGGATTACTTCAACTATCTCTGGTTAGACGAAGCCCATAGTAAACTCGGCATTGTGTTGATGGATGTTACGGGACACGGCATGAAAGCCGCGATGAACACCTTTCTGGCAAACGGGATGCTTCAAGCGGAAATCCGTAGCGGGACTTCACCAGAACAGGTTATGGCGAAGATGAATCAATCGCTGTGCGCTATGCTGCCAAAAGGCACCTTCGTCGCCATGTCCTTCTCCGTCATTGACACGAAAGAAAGGACTTTAACCCACTTCAACGCTGGCATCCCCGAACCCGTCATAATACGCAACGGTGAGCTGGTCGAACCTGAAATGCCTGGCGCTTTTCCGTTAGGATGTTGGGCGGAGACTGAATACACGGGCGCGGGAATTGAGCTGCAATCGGCTGACCTCTTGGTATTTCACAGCGACGGGATTATTGAAGCGATGAATGAAGCAGGCGAGATGTATGTGGACGAGCGATTCGGCACCTTTCTGACAACGCTTGATGTCCAAACCAAAAGCGCGCAGGAAAGCATGGACGCTATCTTGACCGATGTCCGCGCCTTTCTTTCTGACGAGGAAGAAAATGATGATATGACGGTGGTTGTTGCAAAGATTCAATGAGATATGTAGGTTTGAGTAAGTTCCAAAAAAGATTGTCATTCTGAGCAAAGCGAAGAATCTCCTGAATACCGCAGATAAGCGATCTTTCGCTACGCTCAAGATGACAAAAGTCAGCAAAAATTTTTAGAACTCACTTGAGTATTGATATTATAAACCGAGTTTTCGGCAAAAACTTGGTTTATAGGCAAGCAACTGGAGGATACTATGACAAAAGTTGGTTTTATTGGTGTTGGAGGAATTGCTGGTCGGCATATTCGTTCCTTGCGGGAGTTGCGGCGGTCAGAGTTTGTCGCCTTTTGCGATATTGTACCGGAGCGCGCTGAACAAGCGGCGAATGAAAATGGTGGACGTGCATACACTGATTTCCAGAAGATGCTGGACAAAGAAGAACTGGATGCCGTGTTTGTATGCACGCCGCCGTTTGTCCGCGCAGAACCGATTTCTGCTGTAGCAGCCAAAGGCGCTGCTATCTTTTCCGAAAAACCGCCTGCCTTCAATGCTGAACAGGGTCAAAAAGCGTTGGAAGCAATTCAAAAAGCAGGCGTGGTAAACAATGTCGGTTTCATGTATCGCTGGATGAAAACCGTAGATAAGGCGAAGGAACTAATGGCAGGCAAGAAAATCAGTGCCATCCGCTCCGTCTTCCTCTGCGGGCCGGCGGTGCATATGAATATCCCAGGTTGGTTTTATATGAAAGACAAATCCGGAGGGCCATTGATGGACCAGGCAATTCATGTATTGGATTTGCACCGGTATTTAGCGGGCGAAGTAGAGTGCGTCCATACTTTCGGCAACAACCAGATTCAGCCAAAACGCACTGATTTCACCGTTGAAGAAACGGTCACGCTCAATCTACGCTATGCTTCTGGCATCATCGCTTCGCATACTCATTCGTGGGCGTGTGACGTCGGCATCGGGCAGGTAGAATGGATTTCGGACTTCTCTCGCGTGACAATAGACCTGTTCGCAAACAGGTTGTTTGGCAAGGTAGAAGGAACGGAAATCAACGAATCTTATAGTGACGATTGCTATTTAACCGAGATAGATAACTTCCTGACTGCGGTTGAAACAAAAGACCAAAGCCGCCTGCGTTCGTCGTACCAAAATGGTTTGAACACCTGCGCTGTCACATGGGCGGGGCTGAAATCTATTGAGACGGGACGGGTTGAGATACCAGCGCGATTTTAACACGCCCTAAAACGTAAAGCGTAAAACGTAAAACGTAATGCGTAATAGACTGGCAGAGACGCACCGCCCCATGTTTATCAACTTAAGGGTTCTCATCAATTCCCCTCCCTTGATGGGAGGGGTTAGGGGAGGGTGATTAAAGGTAAACAAAGAGCGAGTGCCCTACGTTTCACCCCCACCTAACCTCCCCCATCAAGGGGGAGGAAGGAGGCCGCAAAATGGGTCTTAAGTTGATACGTATGGCTGGCAGGGAAGCACCACTTCTATATACGCATTGCGTTTTCATAATGAATTAAAACAAGGAGACAACAATGAAATTGAAATACATCATGTTTACCAAACACTTAGAAGGCCTGGATGTGACAGGAATTATCAAGGCGCTTCAATCCGTAGGCGTGGCGGGAGCAGACCTATGCGTCAGACCGGGTTATCCTGTTAATCCTGAGAATGTTGAAAAAGCATTGCCCGCCGCCGCTAAACAGTTCGCAACCGAAGGGTTATCAATTCCTTTGGTGACAACGCCCGGCGACTTTGTTGACCCGAACATAGACTACGCGGAACCGTTGTATGCGGCATGTCAGAAGGCTGGCGTTGGCAATATCAAACTCGGCTACTGGCACTGGTCAAAAGAAAACGGCGGCTACTGGCCGGCTGTCGAGAGGATTCGCCAACTGCTTGAAGGTTTCCAGGAACTATCGAAGAAGTATGGGGTGAAAACTTGTATTCACAATCACTCCGGCGCGAGTATGGGTCTCAATTCCTGCGCTGCGATGAATCTCGTTAAAGGATTCGACCCACAGTGCATTGGTGTTTTCGCGGACCCAGGACATCTCTCGATTGTCGGAGAACCGATAGCGATGGCTCTCGACATCGTCAAAGACTATCTCGCCGTTCTTGCTTTCAAGGACTTGATGCGCGCTCCAGGAACCGGAGTAAAGGTGGTAAGAATAGGGCAAGGCTTCGTCGACTGGAAGTCACTTCTTCAGACTCTCTCCGAGATTAACTTCAATGGCCCTGTCAGCTTTCATAGTGAATACAGCGGCGAACCGGTCGATACTGTAATCGACTTAGCGCGTATCGATGTCCGCTTTATCAATGGGTTGATTGAGAAATTGTAACCAAACTTTTCTTTAAGAACGAAAAGTTCCATCATAAGAAATAATTGGAAAGTACTATTGCTTATCTCGCCAATGTCATATTAGGATGAAGTTCCAGTTGTAACCTACACTTTCTAAGTTGGCCATGAGGACGGGTTTCCTTCGTAAACCGCGGCGTAATGTCATTTGCTGAGACTCAAGATAGAATTTTGGGCTACAATTGAATGTGTTCACTTCGTTCACCGACGGCTTCGCCTTACGGTTCGCTTCGCTCACCAACGCCTTCGGCTTATGGACATTGGCGAATTATTTCTGATTGACAAAAATGAAATACTATGTTAATATAGCCTGAGATTTCCGGAAATCTCTAATCTGTGGAAATGTCAGTAGCTAAATATGGATTGTTGATTGACCTCAATATTCTGTCATTTGAGGAGCCATGAGGGGAAAAATGAAACAGATTAATAGGCTGTTCTTTATTTCTAGCTGTGTTTATTTTTTGTTTCTGAGCACAAGCTGCTCTAAAAGGCTGTTTGCTCCTCCTCCACCACCACCTGACCCATCTGATACTCTTGAGCCTGTATCTCAGAAATTAACAGCCCGAATTTACATTGACGCTACCGTTTCGATGGAAGGTTTCGTTGCGCCGGGCATTTCGACGAACTATGCTCAGATATTACAACCTTTAGAAACTGCTGTTGTCAGCGGTTGGCGTGATGTCCAGGTCGAATTTTATAAGTTCGGCACCCAGGTATCATCCCTGCCAGGACGTACATATCTGAAGGCGGCTCAGCGTGATTTTTATCAGGATTCAGATATCAAGAAAAAAACCCTTATTGAAGAAGTGATTGACAGTGACGATACCGGTGGCTTGACTGTAATTGTAAGCGACCTTTTTGAGACTGATGCCGATGTAACGCTTTTAATGACAAAACTGAAGGAGAAGTATCTGCAAAAAAATCTTGCCGTTGGTGTTTTAGGAATCAAAAGCCAATACGATGGCACAGTCTACGATGCTGGCATTAACGCCTACGCTTTTTCATATCGTAGTGATGAAAACCCTGACAGCTTCCGCCCATTTTATGTGCTGATATTGGGCAAACATGCGGATGTTGCTCACTATTTTGAACAATTGAAAGCAAGTGTGCTATCCGCCTTCGTTCCAGAAGCAGAATTTGTCATTTTTTCACGCCACCTGGTTAATCCGTTATCGTCGTTTGAAGAAGCGTCAATGGATTCAATTGATAAAATTGTGGAAGTTGGGAACTTGATAAAACCTGATAATCAAGATAACCGTCTCAAACAGTTTCTTATTCGTGGCAACCCCAAAACCGCCGCGTTTATAGCGACGCTCAAATATACCTCTTTACCTTACACGATGTCATTTAACCCTACCGAATTAGAACCTGAAGTCATTGCTCATCTATGCCAGGGCAATACACTTGTGGAAAGCTTAGAAGCCAAGCGCAGCTTCGTCATTGAGCAGATAAATCTTTCAGATGCAGGGATTACATTTCAGGCTAAACTTACACCGACATTGCTATCGGGCAATGGAATTTACTGCTATGAGGTTATATTACGTCCGAAAGCGTCAGCGTATCAGATGCCTGATTGGTTTTCGGCGTGGAATATGGATACTACTCAAGAGGGATTCAAAACCCTCAATTTGAATCGCCTTCTGAGCGGACTGTGGCGGGCAATCGTCCAGATACATCAACCCAAAATTGCAAAATTTTACTGTTACATTAAAAAGGGATAATAAAAACGTAATACGTAATACGTAAAAAGAAAAAATTACGTATTACGCATTACGTTTTACGTTTTACGCATCATGTTTCAGGAGTAGCAACAGCCCGGAACTTAGCGTTGTAGTGTTAGGAGCCTTCTATGAAACATATAGCTTGTCTTGTTGGTATTGCAGGGATTACATTTATCTTCTTTTTGTTAGCGTTTTATGTGGAGAAAAATATAGCTCTCTATAATATGGTTGTACCACATGCCGGAGTTCAATTAGACCAATGGCTCGATAGCTTTTGGCATTGGGCAATAGTCGGTATTATCATATCTGGAGTCGCAAGCCTGTTTTGGTATATATTAGGTCAGTGGGTTTTCAAAATCAACCGTTGGGAAAAATCAGGTAAACGGGGCATTTGGTTGTGTTTCATCTTGCTACCGGTTGTCGCTATTATCTTAGAATGGATTTTCACAAAAAAAGCTCAAGCAGGGGCGTGGCCTGCTTATCTGTTTTACGCGCTGAATGGATTACTGTGTTACTATCTTGCCACAGCATTATGTTCCCCTTCATCGTTCAAATACACCCCCTTGCTGGCAAGTCGAGTTTGGCGGCGGGCGTGGTAGCGTAATGCTTGACCAAATTAACAGACTTCCGAAGTCTTGGAGACTTCGGAAGTCTACATTACCTTTCAATGATTGGAGGTGGCAAGTATGAACTATTATGTCATCGGTATTGGTGGCACAGGCGCCAAATGTATTGAAGCACTTACCCATCTTTGCGCAGCAGGCCTGATGCCAGATGGTCAACTTTATGCGCTGTTTGTTGACCCAGATAAAGCCAACGGCAGCCTTGAGCGCACCCAAATTACCTTACAGCAGTATGTGAATTGCCTGCAACTTCAGTTTGGCGCCACGGGCCTTTTCAAAACAACACTCGTTCGTGCTCAACCCGATGTTTGGACGCCGTTTGGCGATGAAACACAACCGAACTTGAATAACTTGTTCCAGTATAATTCCTTAAAGGTAACTAATCAAGCAGCAGCTCATCTCTTTGATGCACTCTACAGTCGTGCAGAGAAGGAAACAACATTGGAAAAGGGCTTCCGCGGGCATCCGTCGATTGGCGCGGCGGTAATGGCAAAAACCGTGCAATTGGAGGAAGTCGAACCCTGGCGAACTTTTCTTAACAACATAAAAAATGATGTGGGAGCAGGTACAGGGGCAAAAATATTTTTGTTCGGCTCCATCTTCGGAGGCACGGGAGCATCAGGTTTTCCAACCATTGCTCGCTTGATTCGCGATGTGTTAAAAACCATTGGACAAGCAAATGCGAGACTTGGTGGAGCGCTGGTGTTACCTTACTTTTCTTTTATTCCCGACGCGAGTAACCAACTTAAAGCAAGCTCCGAAAATTTCCTTATGAACACGCAAGCCGCGTTAAAATACTACTATCAGCAGGATAACACGAACATTTATGACGCTGTTTACCTATGCGGTGATGAATCCTTGAGTCCTGTCACTTTCAGTATTGGGGCAAAAACGCAACGGAACGAACCACATTTCATTGAGCTTTATGCGGCATTGGCCGCCATTGATTTTTTCTTCAAACATGAGCCGCAAGGGTATTATATGCTTGCGCGGCATGAGAAGAATCAGAATGACCAGAAGAATAAGCTTGAATGGTACGATTTGCCCCATGACAAGGGCAGCGACACTGTCAAGCAAAAGATTGGACAATTTGTTCGTTTTGCCTTCGCTTACTTGAGCGCTTACCTCCCGATGTTGGATGAGATTCGCACCAATGGGAAAGGCTATCGCGCTCCGTGGTTCATTGATTTCTTTGAACGGAAAAATATTCCTATCAGTGATAACGCCACGCAAACATCGTTAGCATATGTAAAAGCTTATTGTGAAAGCTTTTTGCTATGGATTGCCAATGTTCAAAACTCCGCCAAAGATGAACATATCAATCTTGTCAATCACTTTGCGTTTGCTGAAGCAAAGGACGGAAAAATAGCGATTAAACCACCGCAGAATTTTACGTTAAGTGACTTTAGCAACTTAATTCTGCCCGCCGGAAAAATGGAGCCACACGCGCTTAACAAGCTTTGGGAGGATATGTGCGATGCGAAGGTGAAAGACCCAACTGCAAACAGTGTTGGGAGATTTATTCACGCTCTATACCGTGAGTGTGCTAAGAACCTATAAAATGGGTGGGAGCTGGAAAAATGATGAATTTCAAACAAGAAGAAATTGTCCAGCAGTTCTTTGAGGAGATGCAAGCGGAATTCCCTCATATTGAGTTGGTGGACATCGCAGAAGGCTATGATGGTTCAGTTACCATCAAAGTATTTACCCCGGAAGATGATGACTGGGAAATTATTGAAGCGTCAGGAGAAAAGTCTATGGATATTCTGCTGACTTATGGATATCACATACTCTTTATGCCACTCAGGAATGCACAACTTATCGAAGAGATGTACAAGATAAAAGTAGGAACGGGGAGAGAAAAAAACTCCCACCAGGAAAGTTATAAAACGGGAGTTAGATTGGGAGGTGAACATAATGGCGCAATCTGTTACACTGCAGCTACCTGAAGTCATCTATGAGCGCGTCAGGCGCGCGGCGGAGGCGACAAAACGCCCCGTGGAAGAGGTACTTGTCAAAACCATTGAAGCAATGATGCCGCCTACGGTAGACGACTTGCCGCTTTCATACCGCGAAGAGTTTCTATCAATGGAAAGTCTAAGTGACTACGAACTCCTGAAGGTTGCCGAAAGCATAATGCCGCCGACACAGCAACGTCGGTATAGTTTTCTTTTGCGTAAAAATCAGAAAGGCACGTTGACAGAAAAAGAACGGGAGCAGTTGGCACAATTGGGTGCTGAAGCCAGAAAACTGACTCTCCGTAAGTCACATGCCTATGCGATTTTGAAATGGCGTGGGCATCGTATACCAACGCTGGTGGAATTGAGGACGCAACAATGAGAAAGAGGAGGATTTCTCCACGACTTCGCCAACGTATCTCAGCGCAAGCTGACTATCGCTGTGGCTATTGTCTGACACCGCAAAAGATTACGGGCGCGCGAATGGAAATTGACCACATCATTCCTGAATCGGCTGGAGGGGCCACAACGGAAGAAAATTTGTGGCTTGCCTGCAGTTCATGCAATGAGTTCAAAGGTGCGCAAACTCACGCTCGATATGCCTTTACAGGGCGGCGTGTGCGCCTATTCAATCCTCGAAAACAACGCTGGCGGGTTCATTTTACATGGAGCGAGGATGGCACTGAAATCATTGGGCTGACTTCCTGTGGGCGGGCGACGGTTATTGCTCTGCAGATGAATCACAAGGACATTGTCCGCGCCCGGAAACGCTGGGTAAGTGTCGGTTGGTGGCCTCCTGAAGATGGGGATTGAGTTGACACACTCGTTTAAAATGTAGTGGAAAGGCGAGACACTTGCGCCGATTATCGCTGCTATAATCCCTTATTTCTTCAGGAAAGGAGAAACGATGAGAGGAGATTTTAGAATTGATTAACTGCTGATTAACACGATAAAAACATTGAGAGGAGGTATTGTTATGTCACAGCAAGAGTTTTTTCCGCTTCTTCCGAAACTTAAACAAGTTGCTGATAAGCAAGTTGGCAATTTTCCTACCGCAGGAGTTTGGGACAGTAGGGGGGCTATCGAACTTGACAACCTTAGTGAGAGCCTGGATGTAGAAAAGATAGACCCAAAATACTTCGATATAGATTGCATTCCTGATATGTGGGCGCGCCCACTTCTGTTTGAGATGGCGCTCTACGATGTCAATCACCTGCTTCACGAGCGCATCCTGAGAGAATGGCGCGGGCTTTTGACAATGCTGGCGCTTAAAGAGTGGCGGAATTTAACCCAGTTGAGGGTTATGCCTGTTCAAATTCCCAAACCTGCTGCTGGGTCTGATACTGGCGCGGCGGCATTCCAGGCTTCACCTGAATTTCTTAAAGCATTGGGAAAACTGGCACCAGCTAAAACGTTATCCGATGATACCTCGTGGCATAATCTCTATGTGATTTTGTTTGGAGATAAGCCGATAGGCATCACCTCGCCGACTACGCTGGTTTGTACAGCCGCGGATTACTATAACTGCATTCGACACGTAACCTGGTTCGATGGACGATTTCTCTCCGACCCAACACCATGTTTGGGTTTGCAGGAAAAGAAGGCGTTGGCGAGTTGGCTGGAACAGCTCAAAGAAAATCTTACAAGACACGAAGGGATTCATCAGAGGATGTGGGAGATTCTTCTGGGTTTACTTAGTCGATTTCAAGAGGATTTGGGCGGCGCTCCAGCAATACCCGCTACTCTTAGTGTCAGCGGTTTAGGAATGACAGATGGCATCTTTCAATACCTCAATACGCCTATCAGGGGTGAGGAACCTTCTCTCGAAAAATCCCACGTTTTACTCAAGCCCCGAGCGGGTGCGGATTCGCCGTCACTGCTGGTGGTTGATAGAAAAATTCCTGACCAGTGGAACACGCCTGACTATGAAGTTTTTGTTTGGGGCACAACAACGATTGCGTCGTTTCCATTCGCTGGTTTGGGGAGTAACCGTTCACAATTTGGTCCGATTCAGCTTCCGCAAAATGTGCAACTTCGCTTACCAGAAGATTTCTTCACAGATAAGATTTTTGTAATAGACCAGCAAAACGCCTTCCCTGGTGCAATGAGTCCATACGGCGCTAATTTGCAGCATCAAGGACGCCCGGTAACACCGATTATTCCTATCAAGGATGAACTGTTGAATTACTTAACCGCTAACGATTTGTGTAACCGAATCCGGTTTGAACCAGGCAATGAAGGCATTGTTGTTAAGTTACGATTACCTTTGTCTGGCCCTGACGGTAAAGGCAGAGATTTTGAAATCAAACGAGAATTTCGCTTGCAAGAAAATGAGATAATTTCAATTCCCAGTGTGCCGGTGCTGGAAGTCTGGCCCAATTTCAAAGCGTCCAATTGGAAAGCTTATTACACCTACTTTTCGACAACCGGCGAGGCTACTTTCTATGCAGAGCCTTATGCGATAGGCGATACGCCAGTAGTTCAAACTTTTGAAAACAATCGCGGTGAAATAGAACGCCAAATTACCCGAACCAGTTTGTTCCCTGAAGCCATGAAATGCAAAGTTCAGGTAACAGATACTCAAACCCAAACCCCAGACTTAAGTCTGGGGCAAATGAAGTCAGAAGAAGCGGGCGTGTTGCTGATAATTCAACCCCAGCAGTTGCCGCAGCCAACGAGAATCTGGGCTGTTGGAGTTGATTTCGGTACGACAAGCACTAACGTATATGCTAACGACTACAAACAAGAACCTTTTCCCGTTCAGTTTGAAAAACGCTTTTTGCAAGTGACTGCTGCATCTGAAGCGAGACGAAGTTGTTTGTATGACGATTTTTTGCCCGGTAACCCTGAAAATACACCATTTTTAAGCTTTTTCCATGATTTTCAAAAAACAAATAACCCGCCATTGCGTCCATTACTTGATGGACACATCTACTTCTTGCTTGATTACAAATCCCTTGATACAACCGCTCCGGGCATGACAACTGACCTAAAGTGGCCTGAAGACCCTACAGTTCGCATTCGCACCCAGACATTTTTGGAGCAGCTTTGTATGCAATGTGCAGCCGAAGCAGTCGCTAATAGCGTTAGAGAAATCAGTTGGCGATTCTCATTCCCGACTGCTTTTTCTGCGAAAGACCAGGACGAATTTCGTCAAATTTGGAAGCAAATTACAGAAGCCTGTGCTCAGGTAACTGGTCTTGCTCAAAGCGATGTTGTCCCAAGGGATGAACCGGAGAGTATTGTATCAGCGCGATTCTTTGCTGAACATCCCCGAGTCAAAGCTCCATTCGCTACCGGAACAGTGTGTATAGACATCGGAGGTGGAACGTCAGACATTTCGATTTGGCAAGATAATAAATTACGTTGGCAAACATCGTTACGTTTTGCAGGCAGGGATATATTCTTAAACCTGCTATACGAAAAACCTGATTTTCTGAGAATCTTTCACGTAGATGACAGCAGCCTTGGAAGGTTGGAAAATACCAGGGGGAATCGTGTCGCGTTTTACGCCCAAGCGGACGCGCTGATTAGTCGTCAAGGGCAGGAATGGTTGGACAACCTCAAGATTTACAATGGTATTGAAGCAGTTAAAGGATTTGTTCAACTCATTGCGGTTGGACTTTCTGGACTTTATTACTATGTCGGGTTGTTACTTCAATACTTGCATCAATCCTCAAGGTATGAAGAGCGAATGCCGAATGTATATGTAGCGGGCAACGGAGCGCGCATATTCCATTGGGTGGCAGCCGGAAGGTACGACAGCCGAAGTCCCATCAATACGCTTTTCAAGGATGTTCTCCTGAAGGCATCAGGTTTTCAGATAGACCCAAGGATGTTTGAGGTTAAAGTAAGCCCACAACCCAAAGCCGAATCTGCCTTTGGATTGGTCTGCGGAGGAGCGACTCTGAAAGATGAAAATGCTAAAAAGGATGAGGTTGTGGCTGGCGAAGTGTTTATGGAAGATGGGACAAAACGCGACTGGGGCGAAACGCTAACAGCCGAAAAGCTGAAAAGCGGGTTGGAAGCGCCACAGGAATTAGAACAGCTTGAAGATTTTGTAATCACTTTCAACACTTACGCTAAATCACCAAATACCGTTGTGTCGCCAATAGCATCCGATGCCGTTTTAATGAATAAGATTTATCAACGCTTATCTAAAACTCTCGCCGATTTTAAGATGGTTGATGAGAAGGCTATCCATGTCGAACCGTTATTTATTAGCGAGTTGAAAACCTTGTTGGAGGTAAAAACCGATGAATGGGCATCTAAGCACCCATAGAGCGTGTCTGAAAAGTCATTGCGAGGAGTTCCGTGTTAGCGGAACGGAGATTGCTTCGGTCGCTTCGCTCCCTCGCAATGACAGTAAGAAACTTTTCAGACAACCTCTTAGAGCAATTGATATACGGCTGCCTGGCGCATCTTATTCTGACATTCGGTTACACCGGCTTGTTTTATGGGCAATGGCAGCCGTATTTATTATGTTGTCAATAATGCTTCCAGCAAACCTGCCGCCAGCATTTGCCCAAGAAGCCTCTAATTCCGTAAATCAACAAGTCGATTCGCTTTTGAAAAAGGTAGGTAGTGTTCAAACAAAATTAGATGAGTTTGGAAACCCGGACCGGCTCTTTGCCCCTGACGCAATTAAAAACATTCGTGAATTAGACAAGGCGCTTTCCTCAATTGAACAAAACCGCCAGAAGATAGAGAAGGATGAAGCTGTTGCAAAATTGACGGAGACAGAAAAAGAGGAGTATCAAAATAAACTAAATAATCTCAAGGATGAAACAGCCCGAATCGGAATGCAAGTCAAAACGCTTTTGCAGCATGCTCAACTTCTCCAAAGCCTGAAACCCCTGATTGATAAATCCAATCAAGACAGGAAACAAGCCATCAAAATATCTACTATCGTTCTATATATAATACTTTCCGGCATCGTCCTGCTGCTTATATTCGCCTTCCTGGGTTTTCTGTGGTATCAAGATTCCTCAAGGAGATTTTTAAAATTAGATAGGTCACTCAATAAAACTTTGCTAAAGTTTGAAAAGCTGGAAGAATATCTTCCGTCTAAATTCAATCCATTAAACAATGAGGTAAATTCTATTAAATCAGGATTAAGGAACCTTGAACAAACTATCCAAAAATTGCAAACTCTAATACAACAAAATTTGCAAACTCAAAAAACAGAAGATAATTCAACTCAGGCGAAGGAAACCCCTTTGCAAACGTTTTGCCGCTTCTATAATGATGCGGTAGAAGATTCTAATAAACGCAACGAATTCATGCAACGCTTTAATCCTATCCGCATTGGAGCCGCCAATGCAATGGAGCGGCGTCGGGAGCCAAGTATTGAGCCAGTTTTTCAAACAGCCAACGACGGCGACTATTATGCGGTGGTAATTGAAGGAAACACACTCTATGCAGTTGTGCCTCGCTTTGACCTGACGTTTCAGGAGTCTATTTATGGTCCTGGCGCGATGGGGCAGGTTTTTGATTGTCCTAACTATAATCCTCAACTCCGCTACCGTAACGTGAAGGTTGTGAAATCTGCTTTCTTTGAACCTGCTTCCGCTAAACAACGCTGGATGCTCAAAGCAAAAGGTGAGTTGGACCTGGGACAGGGTGAGTAAGAAACCCGTTTTCTCCGAGAAAACGGGTTTCTGGCCGGTATTCAGGAGTTAATCATGAACTCAGTTTTTGTAGCCGCTATTTCTATTTGGCAATACTTACTCCCCGATAATCCTATCGCTTTAGCCATTGTAGGGATGCTTATATTCATTTTTATCCTCTGGTGTTTAGGGCTTATCAGATATGGGTTTTGGCTTTGGACAACGCGGAAGGAGATGAACAAGTGCGAGGACATTGAGACATTAGTAAAAGCCCGGCAAGGGTGTCTTGTGGGGGAAGAAGCTAATATACAAATTGTAGAACGACCTAAAAAGATACAAAATGATTTAGCCGATGCGGAGGCAGAGCAGGCTCCGCATCGCGTCGTACGCAATCCGAAAGACGGCGCGGAAATGGTCTTGATGCCCGCGGGGGAGTTCCTCATGGGAAGCGACAAAAGCAAGGATAATCTGGCTGATGATGATGAACTGCCACAGCGTAAGGTTTATCTCGACGGCTACTGGATTTACAAATACGAAGTTACTGTCGCCCAATACCGCAAGTTCTGTCAAGAAACAGGCAAACAGATGCCCGAAGAACCCTCTTGGGGTTGGCAGGACGAACACCCCATTGCAAACGTGACATGGGATGATGCTGTCGCATATTGTCAATGGGCTGGAGTTGAACTGCCGACGGAGGCACAGTGGGAAAAAGCTGCCAGAGGCACTGACGGAAGGATTTACCCTTGGGGCAATGAATGGGACGCAAGCAGGTGCAACAACAAGACCACGGGGCCAGGACTGACGACGGCTGTTAGCAGTTATCCTGCGGGGGGTTCTCCCTACGGTGTCATGGACATGGCGGGCAATGTTTGGGAATGGTGCGCGGACTGGTATGATAAGAAATACTACGCCTCTGCTCCTGACCGGAATCCGTCAGGGCCGACATCGGGGACTAAGCGCGTGTTGCGTGGCGGTTCGTGGGTCATTGGTAGTCCTATCTACCTTCGCGCCGCCGACCGCTACGGGGTTAGTCCCGAGGTCAGCTACAGCTTCTACGGTTTTCGTGGTGTAGCGCTACGCTTTCCTCGTTAATTTTGGCATGTTTCAAATTTTCTCAAAAATTAGTTGAAACGTGAAACGTGAAACGTGAAGAATGAAACGTGAAGAGTAGTAAAACCTCATATCACGCATCACGTATCACGTTTCACGCATCAAAGGTAAACTATTTTCTGAAACATGCCATCATTGGAGGGAGATTGCTATGGACAAGACTGAAATTTTCCGCAGATTCTGTCATGAGAAGGCTATTGGAGAAATGTCCCCGCTTTCAAAACACCTGAAAAGCATTTTCCTGGCAGGTTGTGCAGAAAGCCGCCTTGAAGTCAGCGAGTTGCTCAATCACACAACGTATGAATTGTTTAAATGGAACAATATTCTACGTTCAGTCTTAGCGGTCTTTATCGTGATTGGACTTTTAGGAACGCTTTTCGGGCTTGCAGACAGTCTGGCTCAACTTTCTCCTGCTTTGGGAACGAGTAATCCCCAACAGACTAACGAAGGAATTACCCAAGCTTTAAGTCACCTTCTCACACAACTGAAAAGCGCGTTTGCTCCCAGCATTTGGGGCGTGCTTTTTACCGTTTTGGGTGTCATTTTTTACAGTATCTATCTGCGTTTTGCGTGTAGTCCTGTTAAATCCGAACTTGAGCGGCTGACGCTCACAGTCTGGGTGCCGCAGCTTTACCCAACTACTTCACAAAAGATGATTGAAACGCTTCAGCAAAGCGAACAACAGATGCGGAAAGGTTTTGAGACTGCAATCAAGGTAAATGAGCTGGTTACCTCGGTGCAGAGCAAAATCAGTGATTTCAACCAAAATCTGAGGGAGGCAAATCGTGTAACAAATACGCTCACGGTATCAGTGTCCCAGATTAATCAAGCGGCTGGTGTGATTAACGAGGCATTTGCCCAGCGGCTCAGTAATTTCTCAGGCGAATTCTCGGATAATGTCTCTCGTTTAACTTCTTTTCAGGAAGATATTCGCACTCTGTATCAGCAGATGATTGATGAATCCGAGACATTTCAAAAAAGCACCAGGGCAACGCTCGAGGCGCAAAATACAAGGTTTGTAGATATCTTGAAAGCTCTCAAAAGCTATGAGGATGCCTACATTGCCGAACGCGGGCAAATAGACTCTAAACTCAAGCAATTTTGGGATGAAGCGACGGAAGCCAATACCAGCCTCAATGCTAAAAATCGTGAATTGGTCGAACAAATTCGAGACCAACTTACGACAAAGCTTGGCGAAATTGAGACTACTCTTCGTGTGCAGTTGCTAAGTATCACCCAAAAATTTGATAGCTTTGACGTTCCTATTAAAAACGCTGCTGAGAAGATTGAAGGTTCTCAGGAAGCTTTTGCTAAGTTCATGGAAAGAACCGTCGGAGATTTGCAGCGACAATTCCAAAGGCAGAACGATAATAACAAACAGCAACTTGACTCCCTCACTCAATTGAATCAACGAATTGAGGGATTGCTTACCCAGTTAGCCCAAAACAGTGAGGTTCAAGGGAACGACGTTCGCGTGTTGAGCCAGAATGTTGGCAACTTGACCGGATATATTATTTCTCTAACATCCAATATCAATTCCCTGACATCTAACGCCGGCTCCCTTAACCAGTCTGTCAGTGCTATAGAGCAGCACGTCCAGACTTTGGGGGCAGCAACACAAAAATTTTCCGAAACATCCAATATACCTCTTCTGATTTCTAACATTGGCGCCCTTAATCAGTCTGTTAGAGCAATAGCGCAGCACGCCCAGACTCTGGGAGAAGCGGCGAAAATGCTTGTCGAACAGGCAAGATCCCAGAGATTCTCTGGAATCAACGAGCCGCCATTTTGGGAAAAGCTATTCTTTTGGAGGAAACGCCAATGATGAGTGATAGAATTACGATGAAGGAGGAAGATGTCTTAGACTTCAACTTTTGGCCTTCCTTTGCTGACTTAATGCTTTCGTTAGTGTTGATTTTGGTGCTGGTAGTCTTTATAGTTCGTGCAGTTATTTCGGCAGGGACAATCAATTTGAAGCATGTCCAACAAAATCAGATGAATATGGTTCAGGCTATTGCTACTGAGTATGGCGTTGAGTCGAAAGAAAAGAGCGCTGATCTTTTCTCTATCCCTATTCAACTTGAAAGTGGAAAATCCAGTGAAATTTTGATTCGGAACGAACCAACTCTTCAGCGCTTCAGTTTCCAGGACCTTATTTTATTTCCGTCAGGTGGCTACTTGTTGAGCGACAATGGAAGAAAAACCCTTAGCATTGTGGGAATGAAAATTAAAGACCAGCTCTCTGTTATTCGTGAAATTCAGATTCAAGGTCATGCTGATATCGATCCAATCTATAGACTCAACTCTAAATTCAGGTCGAATTTGGAATTGGCAGCAGCGCGCGCTATCGCAGTGTTCAAATATCTGCAAGATTCTGTTGGAATAGACCCAGCCGAACATCTGATGTCGGCAACTTCTTTCGGCGAATTTAAGCCAGTTCAACGTTCCGACGACGATAGCACCTATAATCAAGGAAAGCTCCGTGGGCACAATAGTTCGGACGAACTGAAAGACAGTAATCGTCGCATAGAAATATTGTTATTTTATCAATATGCTACTGTGACGGATTTTGAGCAGATGCGGCATTAAAATTGCCTACATTGTGGCGATTTTGGACGGGGATTTTGACCCTGACCAAAATCGCATTGGTAAATCGAAGCATTGCCTACATTGGGTTGCGTTAAATTTGTTTTGCAATGCTGTAGCACAATCTGTTAGATCGTGAAAGGAATCGCAAACTAACAGTTTGCGTTACATCTTTATATCCATGGTGATTTGAAACCTGCCTGTTTAAAGCTGGAATTTCATTCTTCTTCCGCCTCAATAGTTGCCTGATATTCTTCCGCCGTCATCAGGTTATTTAACTCGTCCGGGTTTGTCATTTTGATCTTTATCATCCAGCCTTTGCCGTAGGGGTCTTCGTTGACCAACTCCGGTGCGGCTTCTAAATCTTCGTTGATTTCAATAACTTCGCCGCTGGCAGGCGCATAGAGGTCGAATGCGGATTTGACCGATTCGATGACGCCGAATTCTTTTTGTTGTTCGACGATAGTGCCGACTTCGGGCAATTCAACATAGACGACATCCTGAATTTCTTGTTGCGCGTAGAATGTAATTCCTACAATCGCAATATCATCTTCACGCCGAGCCCATTCATGGGACTCCATATATTTTAAATTTTCTGGATACATTGATACCTCCTCAAAATATTTCTCTATTCTTGAAATTACTGTGTTTACGAAGTAAACCAATCCTCATGATGAGTGAAACGTTTCACTCATCATTTTTTCTTCTTTCGCTTTTCCATTTCTTCATACTGTTCCTTAGACACTGCAAATCCGACAAAACCTCTTTTTCCAAGCTGTCGCATATATGTCAATAGAGATACTTCCGCCTCTTTTCTCGTCAAGTTGTATTTGTTGCACAGACGTTTTACGATATGTTCTACTGAATTTTTCCCATCACATAACGTCCAAACAAAAGACCCAACTTCATCCAAAACCACAACTCGTTTGTCTGGAATCATGAATATCTTAGATGTAATTTTGACCCAGAGTTTGTCCTTTTGCGGAATCACAAGTGATACTTCATTTTTATCATCCATCTCCCACTTTATGACAGTATTACGCAATGGGATTGATTGCATGACGTTCTCCCTACCGATATTTGGGGGCCGTTTCTTGAGTTTTAAAGCGTAAAGTATCTGGTTAAACATATAAAGTATTCGATAAAGCATAGTTAGTCTCCTTGAATTTTATGAGATTCTGGGGTTTTTAAATGGGTTGAGTAGCCACAAAGTGGTGTATCGAAACTTTGCCTACATTTCGATATTTTTGTTTTTTTGGTTTTGAAGGATAGCATATCTATCTATATTTTTCAAGCGCAAATTGCAAGAATAGAAATTCCTCACTGTTTCTTTTGATCAACCTTTTCTTTTAAAAGAAAAGGTTGCAAGAAGCACCCAATTGTTGTCAAAATTCACTTGATTTTCTCTTGGCTTCAGATATAATAAATAATGGAAGTACAAAATCAAGACACGGATTGATGGGAGGTTTGAAAATGTCCATGATAGATAAACTGCCGAACATAAGTCCAATGATACATACTATCAGCAACGGTGATTTGCTTCAAGGCGTTGAATCTCTTCCACTGCGCGAACGCTCTTTTTTAATCTTTCGGTTACGTGGATTAACTTATGCGCAAATAGGTAAGAAGTTTAAAGTGTCCCGTGAGCGCGCGCGCCAAATCGTACGCGATGCTACACTAAAACTATTACATCCAACGAGATTCGCAGAAATTGATGGAAAACTTCAGTTTAAAGGCCCTCATACTGTTTGGAACCAGAAATTGAATATGAGCTTTCATAGAAAATATACCTTATACGGTGATAGTTAATATGAACCGATTTATATCCTCACATCGCTCAATTCGCAAAAAAATGTTATATATTCCCGCTATTACTATCGTAGCACTCTCTTTGACATTGACCTTTATTGTCGCTATTTCGCTCTATCGCAACATTCACCGAGAGCATCTATATATGAGAGAAACTCTTGAAAATGAAGGCATTGCGATTATCAATGTATTTTCTGAACTGATGCGCTCAAAAATGGTATTTCAGGAGCTCGTGCAAGGAGTCGCAAGAACCGAGAAGATTGCTTACATAGCCTTTTTAAATTCGCAGGGGGAGGTAATTGCTCAAAGTGGTTTAAATAAAAACGGCGTTGACAAGTTGGGATTTCAGTTCCAGTTGCCCCAGTCAGGAAAAACGTTGACCCGTCTAAAAGAAAATGAGCATATCTTCGAGTTAATCACAGAACTTAACCGTAAGCCTTTGGCGTCGGTAAGCGAAGCGAACCGTAAGGCGAAGCCGTCGGTGAACGAAGTGAACATAGATGCATTGCCTACTCCCCAAGTGTCAACGCGTTTCATATTACTGGGCTTAAAAACAACGGAATTTGAACAGGTTCATGCAAAAGATATCAAACACACCATTCTCATGGCGGTAATGCTCTTAGTTATTGGTTCTGCATCGCTCTATTTTATTATGGTTGTTCAAAACTATTATCTTGTTGACCGGACGTTGGGCCAAATGAAAACTTACATTCATCATATTGTATCAAGTATGCCCAATGGGTTAATTTCGCTTGATGAAAGTGGATACATCACTACCTTCAATAGGGCGGCGGTGGAAATGCTTTCCCTTTCCCTTTCTACGGTCAAAGGAGAACATTTTAGTAATATATTCAAGACGAACGCTAAGGAAATTGAATCGGTACTCAAAAGCGGTGAAGCAATAATTGAAAGGGAAACCCGATATACTCAACAATCCCCCTCTTCGTCGGGACAGGCTGGTGAAATAATACCCTTGAGTCTCAGTGCTACGCAACTTTTAGACGATACCGGCAAACCGTTAGGCGCGGTTATTTTATTGCGCGATTTACGCGAGGTTAAAGAACTTCAAGCAAAAGCACAAAGAGCCGAACATTTAGCCTCAATAGGACACTTAGCCTCGACAATCGCACATGAGATTCGCAATCCGCTGTCATCAATTCGCGGTTTTACGCAATATTTCGCCGCCCAATTTCGGGATGGAACTGATGAACAGAAGTATGCAACAGTTATGATGAACGAAATTGACCATCTGAATCGAATCATCGAAGAATTGCTGGATTATTCTCGCCCAATTACCCTAAAACTGCAGGAAACATCTATTGAGAACATCTTTAACCGCACAATACAATTAATCAAAAGTGATGCCGCCGAACAAGGTATTCGAATCGTCCGTGAATTTTCCGCAAATATTCCGCCCCTCCGGGTAGATTCAGAGAGAATCATTCAGGCGCTGTTGAACGTGTGTCTCAATGCCATTGCTGCTATGGAGGATGGCGGTACGTTGACGATTACCGCCAGGCAACCCACGCATGCGTCCCCCCCTTGTTCCCCCCCGTATACGGGGGGGATAGTGGGGGGGGGCAAACAAGGCGATACAGTTGAAATTGTCATTGCAGATACCGGCGTTGGCATTGCCGAAGCTGATTTGCCGAAGGTGTTTGACCCGTTTTTTACCACGAAATCCAGCGGGACAGGATTGGGACTCGCGATTGTGCGAAAAATTATTGACTATCATGAAGGTTCTATTGACATTAAAAGCCAATTGGGCGCAGGAACAACGGTAATTATTAGCTTACCCTGGATTGATGATTGATGATTGTCGATTGAAAAAACAAAAAATCTTTTCAATCATCAATCGACAATCGACAATCCAAAGGAATGTACGGATGAAACCAAAGAAAAAGATCTTAATTGTTGACGACAATGAAGCACACCGGATGATGTTGAAAGCAAATCTATCTAAAGAGGGATATGATTTGTATGAAGCTGGTGATGGACTTTCCGCTGTACAAGCAGTTCGCGATGGCTTTTTTGATTTAATCCTGATGGATATCAAAATGCCCAAACAAAGTGGCATTGACGCGCTCAAAGAAATAAAGGAGATTAGTCCGGGAATTCCTGTATTATTGATAACTGCATACGCCGAACTTGATACAGCCATCGAAGCCGTGAAACTGGGCGCCAAAGATTATATTCAGAAGCCCATTGACATAGAAAAGCTCAAAGTGACTATTGCTAATCTGCTGGAACTGAATACGCTGAAGAAAGAGAATGAACTGCTCAAAGAGCGCTTGGGGCGTACTTTTTCTACGTCGAAAATCATTGGTAATAGCCCGAAAATGCAGGAGTTATATCACAATGTCGCCATGATTGCTCCCACAGATGCAACCGTATTGATTCAAGGCGAAAGCGGCACAGGGAAGGAATTAATCGCTGACTTAATTCATGAAAACAGCACGCGCGCTAACAATCCATTCATCAAGGTCAATTGTACAGCGTTGCCTGATACCTTGTTGGAAAGCGAACTTTTTGGCTATGAACGCGGCGCGTTCACCGGCGCATATCAACGTAAACAAGGACGATTCGAACTCGCTGATAGCGGAAGTCTCTTTCTTGATGAAATCGGCGACATGAATCCCGCGGTACAAGCGAAATTGTTACGGGTATTGCAAGAGCAGAAATTTGAACGCTTAGGAGGCAGCAAAACCATCACCGTTGATGTACGTATTATCGCCGCGACGAATAAAAACCTGGAAGAAGAGATAAAGGCAGATAACTTCCGAGAAGATTTATTTTATCGGTTGAACGTGGTACCGATTGTCGTGCCGCCCCTACGGGAACGGAAAGAGGACATTCTACTATTAGCAGAGTATTTTTTAGAATATTACGCCCAAAAAAATCACCGTCCAGTCAAGGGTATTCTTCCCCGCACGTTAGACTTATTGATGCGTTACGATTGGCCTGGGAATGTGCGAGAATTGGAAAACGCCCTGGAACGCGCCGTCATAATCGCCCGCACCGAACAATTGACCCCAGCGGATTTGCCCCTCAACATTCAAGCGTTAGCGGATGATTTAAAAACATCCCGATTTCATCGGGACGTTATGCCCGGACGAACACTCAAAGAGGTAGAACGTGATTTAATCATAAAAACATTAGAGCAAACAGGCGGCAACCGTACGAATACTGCTAAACTCCTTGGTATTACGCGCAAAACACTACAAAATAAACTCAAAGAATATCAAATTGAATGAAAACATAAGAGGCAAGATGGCAAGGTGGCAAAACGGAATTCGGATTTCGGAATTATTTGAAAATTCCTTAATTCCGCGTTCCGTAGCCGTTTTACCCTTTTGCTCTTCAGAAGAGCTCTCCTGATGAAGAATCTCCCATGTTTAATCACTTCGTACCCAAAAATCGCGCGAGGTTATCATACGAGGTTTGAATATCTTTGTCCGCTTGGGGTTCACGTTCAGGCGGGCAGTCAGAAATCTCCACCATATATGTTCCAGCATATCCAACCTCTGCAAGCGCGCTAACTACACTAAACCAATCAATAGTACCTAATCCAGGCGGAAGATGGTCGTCTACCTTTCCGTAATTATCCTGCAAATGAGTCGTTATCAAGAGAGAACCGGCCGCGCGAATTGCCCTCGCAGGTTTCATCTCGCCCAGATTGGCATGTCCAGTGTCGATATTGAGTCCTACACTGGGATGTTGGAGATTTGTCACCATTTCAATGATGAACTGCCAATCCGCCCAGTTGGTGCCATTTTCTATTGCGACACTAGCATTTATCTCCGCGGCTTTGTCAGCCAGTGGTTCAAGGCATGTGAGGTTGGCATCCAGTCGTTTTTGCTTAACGTTGGTATCTTCCAAATTATTGTTTTCACCATCACAGTGAACGACAATTACCTTTACGCCCAAAAGTTTGCTTTTGTGAAGAAACTTATCGTATTCCGTTAAGGCTTTTTCCAGCCCAGAGATGTTGCCCGGTATAGACTGCCAGGAATGCGCCGACCATGAAAGCAAACCCAGGTCTCTCATTGCGGCGGATATTATCTTTAGGTCGTCATCATTCAGATGTTCTATGTGAGAATATTCAACCGCGTCGAATCCAGCCTGGGCGATGAGTTCGAGAGATTTAATCTGCATCTCTTTCCCAAACTGCCTGGAACTATCCTTGAGGCGTTCAGTTGGATGTATCGTATTACAGCCGAGTTTCATAAAATTTCCTTTCTGCTTAACTTGACTTTGTTAGATTCCCCGTAGTCTCACTATCATCATGGCCGAGGCCAACGCACACAAATATTGTCCCTTCTTTTGGGAATTTTTATGGTAGTTCCGATTGGCGTTTTTTCCATTATTGAAACAATCTCTAAAATATAATAGGAAAAGCGTGAACAAAAGGAACACTAAGGAAAAAAGAAACGTTGGGTCGTTAGGTAGCTTTGATGATTAAAGTTGAACTTTTTAAACCACCAAGACACAAAAGCACAAAGATTTTTTATCCGCGAATAACGCGAAGTTACACGAAGAAAAAAACCCAAATAAACTTTGTGAAGCTTAGCGTTATTAGCGGATGCCTTTTTCTTTCTTTTCTTGGTGTCTTAGTGCCTTCGTGGTTCAAATAGAGGAAATGTTAAGTTTATTCGTCAAAATTACCTAAACTTTTCTCCAGCACCGTCTTAATCTCATGGAGCTTTTCCTGGTTCAAAATCTTATATCCTTTTTCGTCTTGGACATAAAAAACATCTACAGCGCGTCGGCCTTTAGTGGAAATCTTCGCTAAATAAAGATTTAACCGTAGTTGATAAAATGCCCGAGAAATCGTATAAAGTAAACCAATTCTATCCTCGGTTTGCACATCAATGATAGTGTATATGTCAGAATCATCATTGTTGATGGTGATTCCTGGCGCGATGGTTGCTTTTGCTGCATGTCTATCGCGGCTAAATTCTTGACGGCTCAAACGAATTTCGATATCTGTTTCGCCCACCAATACTGATTTTAGCAACGCCTCAACTTGCTGACACTTTTTATCACTGATACTTTCTCCTGTATTTCCATCTGTAACATTGAGAATATCTAAAACAATTCCATCTTCTCTTGTATTGACTTGCGCGCTAAGGATGTTGATATTCTGCGATGCCAAAACTCCCGCCATTTTGCTGAAGAACCCCAGTTCATCGTGAGCACAAGCTAAGATTATTTGAGAATAATTATTGGTTTCTCTCTGACAATCCAGGACAAGGGGAAAATTTCTTAATTGTTCTATCAATGTGATATGTTTTGCAATCTCATCGGGTTTGGAGGATAATAATTGTTCTGGCGGCATTGTATTGAAATGTCTCTGGATGGATTTAGCGGAAACTGACTTGCCAATTAAATTATTGACTTCATCCTGAATGGCAGTCAGTTGAAGCTTATCAGCCTCATATTCACCTTTCAATACCTGTGATGTTTTGGCATATAATTCCCATAGCAAAGCGGCGTTCCAATCGCTCCACACACCTCGCCCAACAGCGCGCATATCAGCAAAAGTGAAAAGATATAGCATAACCAGATGCTTTTCATCCTTCACAAGTTTTCCAAAACGCTGAATGACTTTTTCATCATCAAGGTCCCGATGTTGCGCAGTTTGGCTCATTTGTAGATGATTAGCAATCAAAAACAACACCATTTCCTCATCCGCTTCATCAGGAATTGATGAACGCTCCAGGACAGCTTTTGCAGCGCGGAGACTTTTATCTTCATGCCCTCCCGGCCCTTTGGCGCCCACGCCGACATCGTGAAGCAAAATCGCCAACCGCAGGAATTCCGGCTTCTGAAGAGCACGGAGCATTTCCATAAAATCCCCCTCCCTTGCCCTTTTGCCATTTTGCCGGGAACCCCCTGAGTTCAGCATTGTTGATAAAGTTGACTCATCAAGATTTTCAATTGCCACAAGCGTGTGTTCATCAACGGTGTATTGATGATACATCTCATGCCGTACCAGGTTTTTAATTGCGCCGAACTCCGGAATGTATTTATCCAAAATTTCCAGTTCATGCATCCAACGCAAAAGCCGCCCTGCTTCGCGGTCGCGCAAAATGTCAAAGAAATACCTCGCAACGTCAGGTGAGGCGCGAAATTTATCATCAATCAGATGGATGCAAGCGCGAATCCGATTGTAAATCTCCGAATCTCTTAGTTGCTGTGCCGAATGAAAGAATTTCATCAACAACGCCGGATTACGCGTAAAATCATAGGATGAAGGAACATCAGGGTGTGTACTTTGCAATTTTATTCCTCCACAATCACATTATTCAGATTGTCTTCAGGAAATATAGTCAATTAACGGATTTTCACGTTTCACACATCACGCATCACGTTTCACATCTCACGCATCATTCCACTTGCGCTTCGATTATTTTTAAGGTTTTTTGAGCGTTGGTGTTGTCAGGATTTATTTCCAATACCCGTTTGAATTCTTCAACCGCTTTTTTCAAATCCCCCAATTCCATATAGACGGCCCCCAAAGCGTAATGGGCATCTTCATGTTCAGCGTCTAATTCGATTACCTTCTGAAATTCCTGAAATGCCTTGTCCAGTTTTGCTGAACGCTTCTTGGGCGAAGACAACTCCCTAACCCCCTTTGGTAAGGGGGATGCTGGGCTTGGGAGTTTAGCATTATTCTCTTCCTCTTTCAGGGCTTCATTGTAATACTGGCGTCCAATCTCATAATGAACATCCGCAGGCGGCAAAAACATATCAGCGCCGCCGAAAATAAGTAGGACAAACAAAATAGGTGTAGCAAACAATATAAGTTTAGCTTCGACTAAAGGTTTTTTATATCTCACGGCCTTTCGGTCACCCGCAATCATCCGGTTTATAAATTCTAATCGCCGGTTTATGGAGGGATGAGTGTGCAACATTTCAGACAGCCGTTTTATCGCACGTGGTATATAATTGACCTCGGAAAGCCGCCATAACGCCTCCTGGAATACTACCGGTTTACCGGTTATTGCGACCGCGTATAAGTCCGCCTGTCGTTCAAATTTGCGGGAGAAATACCGGAAAAGCAGAACGAAATACAGATAAAAGAAACTGATGGTGATAGTCGCGCCGGCAATTGGCCCATTCCCTACAAACTTTTCCAGAAACGGCCCAATATGAATGTAAAATAACAAATAGCACAAAAAATATGCCAGGGAGAACATCAGGTAGACATGAATATGCCGATATTTGATATGCCCAAATTCGTGAGCGACAATAGTTTCTATCTCGTCATGAGAAAAATTTTCCAAAAGATAATCCGTCATAAAAATGCTTCTGGAGCCTGGCAAGAGCCCAGATACTCCAGCATTGGCGATCTTTGCGCCTCCGGTCTGCCAGACCAATAGGTGTTTATATGTTATACCATGATTATGAGCTAATTGGTCAATTTTGTCATATAACTCCTGGTCTCGTAGCGGTTTTGCCGGCCAAATAAACCTCAATATCATGGGAGCCTTGATATACGCCAAAAGAATAAATATCACCAGGATTAGTAGACTGAGATAAGAATGAGAAATAAAGAAAGTGCGGATTTGTATGGGAGAGTGTTCGATTAAATCTATAAAGCTGAGGTAAATAAACAGAGGAATTACGGGCAACAACGTCATCTTCACATTGAAAGATAAGAACCCCCGTCGCGTCCATCCGGTCAGACGCGCCCGTTTATCTAATTCATAGTGTGACAACCGGACCAGAAGCATCCCAATCATTAAGGGAAGCATCGCAAGCAATCTACGACTATAATTAAAGGTCAGAAATCCTAACCATTGGTCAATTAGGAGTGGAAGATTAAAATAGTAAATTTCGGCGATAAATGCCGCAAGAATAATGATTTCAAAGCTGGAAAATACTCTTTTAGCAAGATATACCTGTCTTATTCGATCTTCCATTTCGTCCGAAAGATGCCTGGTCGCTGCTATCCCCCAAAAGTAGGCGATGATTCCAGGCAAAAAAGTAAAGGTTAAGGTTGTTGTAATCGTTAACAAGAGATTAACTTCCCCATCGTTTTGAGTGAAGTTGAACGAAAATAAAAATATTAAGCCTGCTATCAAGATAATACTGATTTGCATAAAAATATCTCCTGGTGAACGGAATTCGGATTTCGGAATTTAAAAATTCATTCCACTTGCCTGCTTTCCGTGAAACATAGTTTGTTAAAAGTATAGCAAAAGGAAGGAATAAAGTCAATAAAATTATAGCCGCTGATTGAGTGGTTTACGAAGTAAACCACTGAGCGAAGCGAACAGACAACGCTGATTTGAGAACCTTAATAATCAGCGCGGTCTGATAACCAGCGGCTATATTGAGCGCGGTCTGCTTGCCATGCGATAATCAGCGGCTCTGAATCTGGAAAGAGTCGTAACCAAACTTTTCTTCCAAACTTTTTCTTTTAGAAAAAGAAAAAGTTTGAACAAAAAGAAAAGAAGAGGAAGTTTGAGCAAAAGAAATAAGAGGAAGTAAATTTATTTCGGAATCTTTCGCAACAATCTCTCTGCTGTTGTGCGAATCCGCTGATTGAAGTGTCCATCAGCGTGAATATCCTTAAGTTTATGCACTACTTGTTCATCATTCATATATCGACCGAGTTCCTTGACAGCGGCGAGTTTTACCTGCCGGGAATCCCGCCTTTGTATTATATGGAATAAGACATCAATGGCATCAGGGGGATTTAAGCGGAGGTAAATCTTGAGTGCGTCCCGACGAACCTGCCAGTATGGCGCGTTTAACGCTCCGGCTATTGCCGCACGCGCCTGTGCATGACGCGACATTGCCCCCAAAGCGAACAAAGCAGCCTCCCGCGCTTTATAATTCTTGTGTCTCAAAACGTCGATAACTTTGCCAATCTCTTCGTTACTCTCACACTTTTGACTCAATGCGTCTGCCGCGTTTCTGCGCATGCTCCAACTCTGAGACGCGAGCATTTCAACTAATTCGTCGATATCCTTCTCTTGCGCTAATTTCCTGCTCGCTTCGTTAGATACTACGCTCAATTGAAAGGAAACATCATCCATCCATTCAGTGACAGATTCCGCCGCAGATGGGTCAATGTGCTTGAGAAGTTCCACCGCACCTTTCAATTTACCTGCCCAGAACTCTCTGCGCGCTATTGCTTGTGTGATTGCTGTGGCCGCCGCTGATTTGTCGATATATAACAAGAGACTCCCCGCCGGCTCACTCAATTTTTTCGTAGAATGCAGCCAAAACATAACCAAAATTCGCGCTTTTTGCTCCACCGTCATGCCAATTAAAGACTCGCGGACGACTTGTGTTAGAAATGCTCGCTCTTCCTCTGGCATGCGGTTCGACGGAATTTTAACCGTATCAATGCCGAACGAATCGGCTATCTCGCGCATGGTCATTAGCGGTATTGCCTGGTTTTTGCGAATCTCCTGTAAAATCGAACAACCCCCTGCCCCCTTTGGTAAGGGGGATTGATGGTATTCGGGTTCTTCTGAGCTGAAAGACTTCAACAATCGCGGAACGAGTATTTTTATCGATTCGCGGAAAGGCGCGATTTCCGCGATGCTATACTGCTTGCAAAGTTCCCTCAGTTGTCGGATATATCCACGGACTCTCCAGTATGGCTGGCCGCTGTCGATGGTATTTTGTAGAAAACGCGCAATAGCGTCGCCGTTTGCTTCGACAAATGATTGTACCGCTTTAGATTCACAAAACTTCCTCTTCTTTTCTTTATGATGGAACTTTTTCTTTTCGGAAAAGAAAAAGTTTGGTTCACCTTCCGGGCAGATTTTGTGAATGGCGTAGACGACGTCATTGAGCGCTTCCATCGAAGCGCTGATATCAGCGGACATGGCATTCGATAGGGCTGGTAGCGAGTTTTCACCAGATAACGCAAGCGCATCAATTGCGCTTATCCTGACGAACTGGTCATCATCCCAGAGCAGTTTTCCGGCAAGTTCAATTGCTTCTGAGGCCAGACGCTTCTGTAATGATTCTGCTAAGAACCAGCGGACGTCTGGATTATGGTCCGACAATCCTGCCTTTAGAACTGACTCTGAGACGGGGTTGGGCGCGGTCATAAGGGAAAACGCCGCTTCGACGCGGACAGCCGGTTCATCCGATTTCAACCGCGCTGTCCACTGGTCAATGGATTCGTTTGAAGGCACTGTATCATTGGAACGTTTTTTTTCAGAGATTTCCAACCCGAAACTTATCTGCTTTTTTTGTGGCTTATTCGCTTTTGCATCATCATCGTACACTTCTCTGAGAAAATTGAACATCTTTCGGCTCGCATTTGCAGGCACATCACCATGCCAGGGCTTATCAATAGTAACCTGATAGATATTTGCTTCCCAGGGGCGAAAGTCCGACAATTGATGGGATAGGATGGGGAGGCTGACGAGTCCGTTGTCTTCGTTGAGGCTGTAGGCGAGGCGCAGAACGCCGCCGCCATGCGCTTTCTCCATGCCGCCATGTCGTCGAAAATAATTCTGGATTTTACTATGGATTTCAGCGCACTGGCTCAAAATAGACTCGCCGTTGAACTGTTGAGGGAAGGTCTCGAACGGAATCATCAGATGAAGGCTGCGCACACCGCTGTATTTTATGCGGTAGCAAACATCAAAGCCATCCAATATTTTAACAACTCCGCATAAATCCTCAAACGCCCTGCGCCAGCCCTGCATATCGGCTTCAAAGATTAAGTCAAATCCTAACAACTTTTTTCCTTTAGTGATGCACGTATGGGCGTGAAATGAAAGATAATCGTACTTCTCAAGACGAATACTATCGATATTGCCAGCATTTAGTTGGTAAGCCTTTTTAATCTTTTGTTCTATAGTATCATCAATAATCTCTTTGAGGTGGGCTTTGCTGGTCGGTTTAATCGGCCAACGCTTCTTTCTGAAGGCAATATCAATGTTACGACGCTGACATTCATCGTACAAAAAATCCAGCACATCATCTCGCGCATAATATTCATTCATCTCCGCTAACGTCGGCTGTCTCCCGAAAGTCCGGGTTATTGTCATATTCTACCTCCATATTGAAACGTGAAAAATAACCAGAAACCCGTTTTCTCCGAGAAAACGGGTTTCTGATTGTATAAACTCCATAATGGGGAGAAAATTCAGGAGTAATTGTAAATTTCCATGACAAAATTATTGACATGGTAGAAATATTATCGTACAATATCGTTATCATAGCCGCTGATTTTCAGACAACGCCGATTGGAGCGGTCTTTAAAACATTTGGAGTGCGTCAGTCTCTGCTGACGCATTGTGCAGAAGCAAAGACTTCTGGCGGTTTACGAAGTAAACTCCTGAGCCTGCGAAGCATCAGCGTAGCGAACACTCCAAACTCAAGTTGGAAGAACCAAAAGTTATAAGGAGAAACATCATGAGCAAACCGAAAATTTTGTATCTACCCACACCAGGTCACACCCAACAAGTTTTCAAACCAGAAGTTTTTGAGCGATTTTTGAGAAACTTCGATGTAACTCTCAACGAAACCGGCGCTAACTACAACACTGAACAGGTCACTGCGCAAATTCAGGGGTTCGATGGGTTGGTCACCGGATGGGGTACGCCGCGCTTGACTGTGGAAGTGTTTGAAAATGCGGATAAGCTGCGCATCATGGCTCACTCGGCTGGTTCTGTCAAAAGTATGTTAGCAGATGTTGTGGAGAACTATCTCATTCCGCGGAACGTCTGCGTGTTCAGCGCTAATGGCGCTATTGCCTACAATGTAGCGGAACATACCATCGGCGCGCTGATTATGACTAGCCGTAGATTTGTAGACCACGCGATGGTCATCCGCGAGAAAGGCGTCTGGAAAGATAGAGATATTCCTGGGCATGGTCAGTTTCTCAGAGGAAGCATTGTTGGCATCGTCTCCGCGAGTAAAGTCGGGAGAGAAGTCATCAAATTGCTTCAGCCATTCGATGTCAAGATTTTGATTTATGACCCATACCTGTCAGATTGGGAAGCTGGACGCTTAAATGTGGAGAAAGTAGAGTTGGATGATGTATTCGCGCGGTCGGATTTTGTGACCATTCATGCGCCAAACATCCCCGAGACATGGGGCATGGTAGGCGAAAAACAGTTGAAGTTGCTGAAGAACGGCGCGGTATTAATCAATACTTCGCGCGGAAAAGTCATTGACCATCAAGCGTTATTCGCCGAGGCAAAAACGGGGCGTATTTTGGTGACTCTCGACGTCACTGACCCTGAACCGCTGCCGGCGGACAGTCCGCTGAGAAAACTGTCCAATGTATACATTACACCTCATATCTCCGGCGCAGGCTACTACGGCTATTTCAAAATCGGTTCCACTACTGTTGAAGCATTGGAGAATTTCTTTGCCGGCAAACCGGTTCCTGGCGCGGTTGATTTGAGCAAATTTGCGCAATTAGCATAAGAGGAGGGCAAAATGGCGAGGAAGCAAGAGGGCAAAATGGTAAAAGGGTAAGAAGGCAATTGCCTTTCTGCTGCTTAACTCCTTCGCCCCCTTGCCCTCTTGCCGTCTTGCCTCTTTGCCCCTTTGCTACTAAGGGAATAGTTCCAGCGCGTTGTCTGTTACTTTTCTGACTGTTCGCGCATCAATGCGTTCCACGCCTCTGGCGGCAGCGCTGTCGCAGTAATCTGCGCGTGTGTATTCGAGGATAATTTCCATTGGCTTCGACGGAACGAAGGGACGAGCATTAGGGATGACAGCAACTGCTCGACGAGCCGCTTCGCGAATGCGCGCACGTGCTTCATCAAGGTCAACCAGTTGGGTGCGGTTTCTACCGATACCCATTTTGATTATGGCAGTTTCTACAGGATGGAAGAATTGTCGCGCTTCCACGCAAGCAGCCTCATCGCCGCTTACCATTACTAAGGGAACGCCGAAGTGGCCGGCAACCATTGCCCATTGCGCCAGTTCGCCCATTTTACGTCCGTTCACGGAGTAATTGTACCAGGATGTTGAAGACTGGGTATGGTCGAGGAACCCATTGATAGTTCCAGCCATTGCGTGTGCGCCGATAAAAAACGTGGCGTTGTAACTTTCGTCGAGAATGCCCCACCACTTCTTGTTCGGTTTCGTGTCATTTTCAGCGCGCTTATCCAGCATTTCAAGGATGAAGTTTCCGCCACCCCCATGGCTGTCCAGTAAAGTTACGTGTTCCGCGCCGCCTAAAAAAGCGCCGTCTACCGCTGCATTCAGGTCGGCCATTAGATTCTCAACCGCTTCGTGGTGACGGGGATGTTCGCGCGACATCATCTCTATATTGTCAATTCCACTTACGCCTTCAAGGTCAGTGTGAATATATATTTTCATGAATACCCTCCCGATATTAAGATTCGTCTGTTGTATTGTACTATACGGAAGTTACATTATCAAGAGAAAAAATGGTAGGTTTCAGAAAATAGTACACAGAATCACTTATCATTCATCACTTTGTTAACTAATTTTTGAGAAAATTTGAACCACCCGGAAAAGTTCCATCATAAAGAAAAGAAGAGGAAATTTCAATGAAAGAAATTCGGAAATTTTGGTTTGACAAGAGGATGAAAAATTTGTAAAATTGCGGATGAAAAGTGTTTTTGTAGATACTGTATTTAGAAGGGATAATGAATGAAAGTAGCAATGGTATATGGCCCAAGAAATCTCGGTGTTGAAGAAATCGAAGAACCTAAAATTGGTACAGGAGAAGTGTTAATTCGCAACAAAGCGGCGGGCATTTGCGGTAGCGATTTGCATTATCACCGGCGGGATAGCGATGAAGCTATCCACCGTCCGGCGGGCGGACATGAATTTAGCGGCGTTGTTGCGGCTATTGGTAGAAGCGTTAAAAACGTAAAAGCTGGTGATAGAGTTGGCGTGGAACCACTGGTCGGCTGTGGCGAATGTCGTTTTTGCGCTTCGGGGAATTATCATATTTGCAACGGCTTGCGCCATCTCGCGGGCGGATTTGGAGAATACACCAAAGCCCCAAAGGACAAAGTCTTCAAGCTACCTGACAATATGTCTTACGAAGCGGCGGCGCTGTTGGATTGCATCGCCGTTGGAGTACATGCGGTGCAGCGATGCAAAACAGAGATAACTGATACAGCAGTAGTGCTGGGCGATGCGGCAATTGGATTAGCGACACTGCAAGTTGCTAAAGCGAACGGTGCCAGGCGTGTAGGAGTTGTGGGACATCATGACCATTCGTTGCAAATCGCCGAGAAAGTCGGCGCAAATTTTACCATCAACGGCAATACGGAGGATGCAACCGCGAAGGTCATGGAATTAACTGATGGATTGGGAGCGGACGTGATTTACGAAAGTGTCGGCGGCACAGCAACCACATTGACCGAGGCGGTGAATATGGTTCGCCCCGGCGGCACTATCGTTGTTATTGGCAGTTTCGCACACCAGCCAGAACTGAATTTCCGGAGATTGTTGCGCTATGAGGTCAATTTGCTGTTTTCGTGGAGTTATTCGCGGTGGCAGGGCATCCCAGAATTTCAAATTGCTATCGACCTAATTAAAGAAGGTAAAGTAAATGCGGAAGCTATTATTACTCATAAATTTCTGCTCGACCAAATTAGCGACGCGTTCCACGCCGCGTTGAATAAATACGAATCAAAAGCAACAAAGGTTGTGGTGATTATTTAGGTAATCAGGTAATTTGGTAGGCTTTTCTGATTACCCAATTTCCCAATTACCGGTAGTCTCCCTTTTAAGTGTTGTTAAATGCTTCAAAACCACAAAGACACAAAGACACAAAGATATATAAAGATTTCTGTTACCAATTTACCACTTATTTTACTCTTGACATGAACTCCCTCTGAATGCTATCATATTCACTGTAGAGAGAGAACATGTTATTTCTCAAAAAGAGTGATATAAAAGAGTTTTTAAAATTTAGTGAGAAAATCAAATGGTAGATATTCATGCACATATTATTCCAGGTGTCGATGATGGCGCCGAATCTATGGAAGATTCGATTGCGATGTTGCAAAAGTCAGCCGTTAGTGGTGTTGACACGATAGTTGCTACGCCGCATCTTATGCCTGGTAGCTACATGGTTTCGGCAGAAGAACGAGATGAGATAATACTAAAGCTCCAACAGAAGGTAGTTGAGCTTGATATTCCCATTAAAATTCTACCCGGGCGGGAATGTTATCTCAGTCCTGAAATCTTTGAGTTTGAAAAAGATCTAAAAAAATTGACCCTCAACAATGCCGGCAAATACATGCTTGTAGAACTTCCTTTTCACGAAACTCCGGAGTATGTGTATCAAATAATATTCGATTTCCAGATGAAAGGTATAACGCCGATTATCGCGCATGTGGAACGCTACCATGACGTTATATATAACCCGAATTTTGTCATGAGGTTTATAGAGAAAGATTGTCTAATTCAGGTCAATGTCGGTAGTGTTTTGGGGAAGTATGGGTCGGATATCCAGAAAACAAGCCACATCTTACTGAGAAATCGAATGGCGCATATCGTGGCTTCAGATATGCATACTCCTCACTCAACGCCCTTGGGAAGCGGAGCTAATGCTATATCTGAAATAGTTGGAGCAGAAGAAAAGGGGAATTTATTAGATAGACGGCCCAGGGCAATAATAGAAGGTCGAACAGTAGTAATACCTGAACCACTGGAGTATCGTCCCAAAAGGAATTTCTGGAATCTATGGGGATTATTTAGATAATTTTGATTAAAGTTTACAAAATTCTCATTGCAAATCGTAAAACGTGATGCGTGAAACGTGATACGTAATATGAAAGTTTTTATCCCCCCCCTCTTTCTCCCCTCCCTCACCCTCCCCGCATGCGGGGAGGGAAGGGGTGGGGGACGGGGGACGCTTCACTCTTCACGTTTCATACAGCCATGTTCATCCCAAGATTAAATCGCACAATAAGAAATATTCAACGTCTCCGAGATATTATCAATGTGTTCGCCAGGCATGGCTTCGGTGACCTTTTAGATCGGATGAATTTAAGACGACGTTCCCAAAATGGCTTATTTCGACGATTCCGGCGACAAGAGAGAGCGCTCAAATTATCTCTTCCGAAGAGGTTGCGACTGGCTTTCGAAGAGTTAGGGGCGACGTTTATTAAATTGGGGCAAATTCTTAGCACCCGCCCGGATATTATTCCTCGAGAGTTTATAACTGAATTCGAAAAACTCCAGAGTAATGCCCCTCCGTTTCCGTTCTCCGAGGTGCAAAGAATCATTGACGAAGAGTTAAATCTACCTATTGACAAAATATTCATGGAATTTGAACAAATGCCCTTTGCCGCGGCGTCGATCGCGCAGGTTCACCATGCAAAATTGAATACCGGTGAGTCTGTCGTAGTAAAAATCCAACGCCCCGGCATTTCCCAACTTATTGAAACCGATGTGAACATCCTCTTTGCAATCGCTAAACTACTGGAAAAGCATGTGAGTGAAAGCCGATTGTACAATCCAACAGAACTTATCGACGAATTCAAAAAAACTATTAGACGTGAATTAGATTTTACCACAGAGGGCGCCAATACCGATTATTTCTACCGTACTTTTGCTGGTAATAAAAATATAAAAATTCCTAAGGTCTATTGGCAGTTTTCCAGCCGCCGGGTTTTGACTCTTGAGGAAATACGTGGAACTAAAATAAGTCGAATTGAACCTTTAGAACACGCTGAACGAAGCGAACAAACGTGGAATAGAAAGAAAATTGCCCAAATTTGTATCGAATTTTTTTTCGACCAGATTTTTAAGCATGGTTTCTTCCACGCCGACCCACACCCAGGAAATTTATTTGTGCTTGAGGATGGACGTCTTGGGCTGGTAGATTTCGGAATGGTGGGTCATCTTAACCGCGAAATGCTACGCTATATCACTTCATGGTTATTAGCATTGCTCAAGAAGGATGTTGACCAAATTGTGAAACTCTACCTGCGCCTGGGTATCATTGGGGATGATACGAATATCGTGAAGTTAAAAATGGAGATGGCAGAATTTTTAGACCGATATCTTGGCATGCCTTTAAATCAAATTCATATTGGCGAGCTGATAAATGAGACTATAACGGCTTCTATGAGATACCAAATCAAGTTTCCAGCGAATCTCCTCATGTTGGGAAAAACTATTGTAATCATTGAAGGCGTGGTAACACAACTTGACCCTGAATTTGAAATCTTGAGTTTTAGTAAACCTTACACAGCGCAGCTTCTGCGTCAAAAACTGGAGCCGCAGCGTTGGCTTCAAGACATATACGACGCCGTTGATGATGTTTCCTATACATTAAAGGAACTTCCGCTCCAGCTCAATCAAATTCTCAGGAAACTCCAGAAAGGCAAACTCAAACTTGATATCGAATTGCCAAGCATAGAACGATTAACCCTGGAATTGGATAAGGTCAGCAACCGTTTATCATTTAGCCTCATCATCGCCGCTTTGATTGTTGGCTCATCTATAATAGTTCAAAATACAGAAGTATTTGGCTATAGAAATGCCCTGGGGATATTGGGTTTCGCAATAGCAGGAATATTGGGTCTGTGGTTGGTTATATCTATATTGAGGTCAGGAAGGTTGTAAAGAGAATTCTGTTGATTTTGGAGATATAGATTGATAAGTAATGAGTGATAAGTAATAAGTAATAAGTAGGTAAGTAATAATTCACTCATTACTCATTACTCATCACTTTTTTAATTATGCCAAGAATTTTAGGATTAGATGTCGGAGATGTGCGTATCGGTGTTTCCATTAGCGATGAGTTATGTATAGCCGCTCACGGTTTATGCACAATTCATCGAAAAAGTCAGCAAAACGATATTCGTGCTATTGGGCAAATAATCAATGAATATAACGTAGAGAAGATTATTATCGGACTTCCGAAAATGCTCAACGGCGAAATAGGCATCCAGGCGCAAAAAGTACAGAAATTTATTGTTGCCCTACAAAAACTCAATATTCCAATTATAACCTGGGATGAACGATTAACAACCTCAGAAGCCTATCGAATATTGCGCGAAACAAACGCGTCAAGGAAAAAACGAAAAAAGGTAATTGACCAATTATCGGCAGTTCTTATTTTAGAGGCTTATTTGGATAGCATTCGTGAAACGTGAAACGTGAAGAGTGATAAAACTTCATATCACGCATCACGTATCACGTATCACGCATCACGCATCACGTTTCATTCTTTACTTATCATGAATACTATTAAAATCATACTCGCCCAAATATTAAATAGGAAGAAAGTCCTGGTGTTTGTCTTTTTCATCAGCGGTTTAGTTTTTGCTAGGTGCCACCTGATGTCGATTTTCAGGCCTATCGGTGGTAAGGATAATTACAAAATTATCGACATCATTGAAGGTATGGATTCTTATAAAATCGCTAAATTATTAGCCGAAGAGAAATTAATTAGAAGCCAAAGTACTTTTCTTATCCTTGTCAGATTAAATGGAGCAAGCAAACAGCTAAAAGCTGGAAGGTACAAATTAAATGCACAATTAAGTACTACTCAAATTATACGCAAATTGGTGTCTGGTGAAGTGATTAAACAGCGTTTAGTTATTCCAGAAGGGTTTACAATTGCGCAAATCGCTCAACTGTGGGAAGCGAAAGGTTTAGGAAAGGCATCCTGTTTTGAGCAAGCAACAAGAAACCAAAATCTTTTACAAAAATATCATATCAAAGCACTTAGCCTGGAAGGATATCTATTTCCTAATACTTATGAAGTCACATATAGCACAACTCCTGAGAAGTTTATAGAACGAATGCTGCAAGAATTTAATCGTAGATTTACCAATGACTTACGTCAAGAAGCGGATAATTTGCATCTCTCTGTCCATGAAGTGGTCACTTTAGCTTCCATCATCGAAAAAGAATGTAAGGTCAATTATGAACGGCCGATTATCTCTGCGGTATTCCATAATCGCTTGCAACAGGGCTGGAAATTAGAGGCTGACCCTACGGTTTTGTATGCTCTGGGTAATTTCAAGCGCAAGTTAACGTTTGATGACCTTAAAACAAACTCTCCTTATAATACTTATGTTCATAATAGCTTACCACCTGGTCCTATTTGCAATCCGGGTATAACCTCAATTATAGCTACTGTCCGTCCTAACCAGACACCTTATATGTATTTTGTCGCAATGGGCAATGGAACTCACTACTTTTCCAAAACATTAGATGAACATCGCAACGCGAAAAATTTAGCAAAACGGCGTTCAAATTTATAACTGCTTGATGGGAGGGGAAAATTGAACTTAGTAATAGACGAAGATTTAATGATAGAAAGCCGAAGTGTCAATGATATTATTGTTGTTAATTTAAAAGGTGACCTTGATGCCTTTACTGTTCAAAAGGTGAAAAATCAATTAACGCAACTAATCGAAAATGGCTATAGAAAGATAGTGGTTAATCTTTCACGAGTACGATATATTAACAGCACTTCTATTGGTGTTTTGGTTGGTAGACTTCGAAAATTAAAGGAATATCATGGGGAACTAGCTCTTGCGGAACTAAGCGATAGAGCTAATCGGGTTATTACTCTGGTCGGGGGTAAAAAATTGTTTAATATCTTTAACACTGAAAGTGAAGCTATTGATACCCTTGCGCATTCGGAAGGCGGAAGGCGAAAGGTGGAAGGTGGAAGTAAAAAAACTTCGTTCGTGATGAGTGAGAAGTGATACGTTAATACAGTTCACTCTTAATGGTATTTTAAGGAAGGAGAAAACTCAGTTTGGATTATCAACAAACGGTTAAGAATCCCGTCTCATTTTCCGGAATTAGTCTCATGTTGGGAGTTCAATCCTCATTGACTGTTAAGCCGGCACCGACAAATTACGGTATCGTTTTTGTCCGGACTGACTTACCACAGCGGCCGCAAGTGAAAGTCGATATTGCTAATCATGTCTCTGAAATTGCCCGCTGTACCAGTATCCGTGATGGAGAAGCTTGTGTACATAGCATAGAACACGTTCTCTCCGCTCTTGCCGGGATGCGAATAGATAATGCAATTGTTGAGATAGATGCGCCGGAAACACCTGCCGCAGATGGGAGCGCGTTGCCTTATATTGAAGTACTGAAGCAAGCAGATGTCAGCAAACAAGACGCGCCCCGTCAGTATTTTCAAATTACTCAAGCTACTTCAGTTTCTGAAGCTGATAAGCACATTACCATGCTTCCGGCGGAACAATTTCAAATAACTTTTGCTTTTGACCACCCCAACTTGTCCACTCAACTTGCCAGCTTTACAATTGATGAATCAACCTATATTGAACAAATTGCTCCGGCAAGAACATTCTGCTTTGCTAATGAAGTCGAATTTTTGAGGTCGCAGGGCCTTGGCCGAGGCGCCAGTCGTGATAATGTCATTGTTATCAGTGACGAAGGAACGCCGGATAGTGACTTGAGATTCCAAAATGAGATGGTGAGACATAAAATCTTAGACATTATCGGCGATTTATACCTCCTTGGAGGCATACCTAAAGCACATCTAACGGCTATTCGGTCGGGACACGCGTTAAATATGCAGTTAGTCAAAAATATAGAGGAAGGCAAGAGGGCAAGAGGGCAAGAGGGCAATTTTCCCCTCAATCTTCAATCTTCAATCTTCAATCTTCAATCAAAAGCCCCGCCAATCGAAGCCGTTGAAATTTACAAAGTTCTGGAACACCGCTATCCTTTCCAGATGGTCGATAGAATCATCGAAATAGAAGAAGGAAAAAGAGGCGTAGGTATTAAAAACGTTACGTTTAATGAGTTGTTTTTCCAGGGGCATTTCCCCGGTCGGCCTATAATGCCCGCGGTGCTTCAATTAGAAGCTTTAGCTCAAACCGCAGGATATTTAATCAAACGCCTACCAGAACATCGCGCCAGTCTAGGTTTATTTGCCGGGATGGATAGAGTTAAATTCAGGAACCCCGTTGTCCCTGGCGACCAATTACGACTGGAAGTTGAGATAATCACGGTCAGAAAACGATTCGTCAAGACCAAAGGTAAAGCTACCGTCAATGGAGAAACAACCGCCGAGGCAGAGATGACCTTTTATCTCGGAGGGTGAGGAGGTAAGATGGCAAGATGACAAAATGGCAAGACGGCAAGATGACAAAATGGCAAGACGGCAATTGGATTGTCGATTGTCGATTGTTGATTGAAGTAGCTTATCAATCGACAATCATCAATCATCAATCATCCTTGCCCCCTTGTTGTTTAGCCGTTTTGCCGTCTAGCTGTTGCGCCACCTTGCCTCCTAAAGGAGAAAAACATTGAATATACATGAAACAGCTATTGTTCATCCCAAAGCTGAACTTGCAGATGATGTTGAGGTTGGGCCATACTCCATCATTAACGAAGAGGTGAAAATTGGGCGTGGAACGAAAATTGGGCCGCACGTGGAAATTGGCCGTTGGACCATTATTGGCGAGGATTGTCAGCTCTTTTTTGGCTGTACCATAGGAAATCCCTCGAAAGATTTAAAATACGGTGGTTGGAGAAGTTATGCCATCATTGGAGATAGAAACGTATTTCGCGAGTATGTTTCGATTTCCCGAGCGACATTTGAAGAAGCTGCGACAATAATTGGAAATGACAACTTGCTCATGAACTGGGTCAACTTAGCGCATGATTGCGTTATCGGTAACAACATTATCATGGCGAACTTAGCGACTCTCGGCGGACATGTGATAATCGAAGATAATTGCCGAATCGGAGCTAAGGCGGCTTACCATCAGTTTGTTCGGGTAGGCAAAATGTCCATGTCAGGAGCATGTTCATACTTTTCACAGGATGTGCCGCCCTTCACTCTCTCGGTTGGCAATCCAGCTAAAGTCCGCGGCTTAAATCTCATCGGCCGGCGCACATCCAAAATCAATCCAATGAGAACTCTTTCCCCTCACACTATCACTTTACTAAAACGCGCTTTTCGAATCCTCTTCCGCTCAAAGTTGAATATGAGCCAGGCTATAAAGGAAGTGCGTGAAACAATTGAACCCAATGAGGAGGTCGAATATCTCTTGCGGTTCATCGAATCCTCGAAACGAGGAATCGGAAGGTGAACGGAAGGCGAAAGGCGGAAGGCGGAAGTAAGAGGATTATTCCTTATTTCCGACTTCTGATAAGGTACGTTTCAATGGATAATACGCAAAAACTGGGCATCATCGCAGGTAGTGGGGATTTGCCTGGATTACTGGCATCTGAAGCCAGGAAGTATGACAGGCAACCTGTTGTTGTCTGCGTTACAAACAATTATTCCCCAAATTTACCTCAAATCGCCGCAGAATTTCATCAATTTCATGTTGGGCAACTCAAAAAGATTGTCAAAACTTTGCGGAATGCGGGAGTCAAGGAAATCGCATTAATAGGTAAAGTCTACAAAGGTGTTCTCCTCAAGCCTATGTGGTTGGATTCTCTTTCTCGTAAAATCCTCGTAAAGAGCCGAAACCTGAAGTCTGGCGACTTCAGCTACCGGAAAATCGAATATTCAATCTTAAAGAACGTGCTCGAAGAATTAGAATCTATGGGATTTGTCGTAATCGACCAACGTCGCTTTCTTTCTTCTTTGCTCTTTAAAGCTGGTGTTCTTACTAAAAGAAAACCCTCCAAGAGCGAATGGCAAGATATTCGCTATGGTATTGATTTAGCGCGTAAAATCGCAAGTTTAGATATCGGGCAAACGGTCGTCGTTAAAAATCAAATACCTTTAGCTATCGAAGCAATGGAAGGAACTGATGAAGCAATCCTACGCGGCGGACAATTAGGAGGCGATGGGGTCGTTGTTGCGAAAGCTCCTAATGTTGACCATGACTTTCGCTTCGATGTGCCAACGGTAGGGCCAAGCACGCTTAAGGTGATGAAAGAATGTTCCGCAAAAGTGCTGGCAATTGATGCTGAACGTACTTTCCTATTAGATGCCGAAAATGTAATCAAGGAAGCAAATGAACATAAAATTTCAATAGTTGCCATGTCAAATGATAGAAATTCTTGAAACGCATAAGGTAAGGGAAAACAAGTGATGAAATATGATGTAGCGTCAAAAAGATTAGCGCATCTGGGAGTTAAATCTCTTGTGAGCAGGTTCCTTCAAATGGAGGTTGAGGATAGCGAGTTGATAGAAGAACTACCTCAAGAAACAGCTACTCTCCGCTCAAGCGATTTTCCGATACGGGTGAGAGAGACAAACGGAAATGAACTGATAGTGCTTTTGGAGTTTCAGACACCGTGGGAAAGCGACCTGCCACTCAGAGTCGGTGAATATGTCCTGAAATTCAAGAGGAAATATCATCTTTTTGTCAAGCCGTTGGTCTTTTTGTTCAGAAAACATTACTCAGCGGTTGATTTTTACGACGACGGAGTTATATCGATTAGGTATCGTCTTATGAGAATGTGGGAAATTGATGGAAAAGAATTACTAGAGGCTGAAGATCCATATTTATTGCCGTTAGTAGCAGCAGCAAAGAGTGGGGCAGATGAGATATTTGAGGCGGAGAGGAGGATATACAGTAGTCAGTTTGAGATAGGAATCAAAGCGGATCTTTTGACGATTTTGACAATTTTTGCAGGTCTTAAAGGCAAAAAAATAGTTGAGGAATTGTTGAGAAGAAGGAGGGATATCATGATTGAATCAGTTGCCTATGACCTAATTAAAGAGGAAGGGATTAAAGAAGGTACTCTAGAAACAACAAGAAGAGATATCTTAGAGGTATTAGAGGAGAGATTTGGTGTAGTACCAGTTAGGTTTGTGGAGAATGTAAAAGCAATAGGTAGTGACTTCGTTCTACGTGGACTGCTTCGCCAATCGGTACGCTGCGACTCATTTGAGGAGTTTGAATCCATCCTTAAAAGAGTGATGTCTTGAGATAGACTTCTTTTTAAAAAAACATTTAACTAATTTTTAAAAATAAACTTAACTTTCCGAGACCCAAAGGGTTTCCAAAACCCTTTGGGTCTCGGGGAGCGGCAAATGTAAAATTTAATATTCAAAATTAGTTAGACTCGAAAGGAGGAATATCTTTGAACTATCCGGTTTCATTTACTTTGTTGATTTGTATTGCCTTTATCTGGGTTGGTAGCATCGCTGCGGTGGAATATGATGAAAATCTTATTATTTACTTCGACTATGAAGAATTTAATGGTGATACTGTTCCCGATATGTCAGGTCATGGTCATGACGGCAAAATCAATGGCAATGTTAAACAAGTAGAAAATGGAAAGCGCGGCAAGGCGGCAAAATTTGCAACTGGCAGCTTTCTTGACCTTGATGGCCCAAATATCCCCAAAGATGATATTCCCGTTGAGGCGATAACAGTTGCTGCGTGGATAAATTGTGAGAAAACCGGCGACCACCATGCTATTTTCAATGCTCGCGCTAACGACCAAACGTGGGTCGTCCATCCGGAACTCCGTAGCGACACCGGCAATTTCCGCTGGCTTCTCCGTGCAAACGGCAGCGTAACCATTTTCGACATGAAAGGAGGCACAGCGAAATATGATGAGTGGATTCATTTCGCCGGTACTTACAGTGTAGACGCTGGACTGGGCATTTTGTATATCAACGGTGAAAATGTCCAGGAAATGCCAGGCAAACAGAAAATCGCTGGCGATTGGGGGATGGGCGCACGTGTGGGCTATAACATTGATAACGCCCGACCCTTTACCGGGCTCATGGATGACCTTTGCGTCTGGAAAAAAGCTTTAACACAGGATGAAATTAAAGACCTTATGGAAAACGGGCCCCAACCGATGGCTGTATCAAAAAAGGATAAAATAGCCATAATATGGGGCAGGCTAAAGGGCTAAATGGTAAAATGGCAAGGTGGCAAGGAGGCAAAAGGGCAATTGTCCTTTTGCCTCCTTGCCGTTTTGCCATCTTGCCCCTTAACCCTTTTGTCTCTTAACCAATGTAGCTTGGGTTATAATATTTTATAATAAGGAGCTAACAAATGGACAGTGAAAAAAGTCTTAAGTTATACAATGATTTAGGAGTGAAACCGGTTATCAATGCCCTCGGCGGCAACATGACCCTTTTAGGCGGCTCAATTCTCTCACCAAAAGTCAACGAAGCGATGGAGTTAGCGAATCGGTATTACGTGCAAATGGACGAGTTGCTGGATAGAACCGGTGAGATAATTGCCGGGTATTTTGGCGCAGAAGCCGCTTATGTTACCCCAGGATGCGCGGCGGCGCTTGCTTTAGGAGCCGCTGCCTGCATGGCGGGGCTTGACAATGAAAAGATTGAGCAGTTGCCTGATGCAACTGGAATTAAGCATGAGGTTATTGTCCAGAAACGACTGCGATACAAGTATGACAGATGTTTGACAATTACTGGCGGTAAACTTGTTGAAGTTGGGGATAACTCTGGGACTACGCCTGAACAGCTTGAAGCCGCCATAGGGCCGAAGACCGTGGCCATCACACATCTGGCACCGGGTGTCGGAAGCGGAATTGTACCTCTGGAAGAGGTCATCCGCATTGGAAAGAAGCACGGTGTCCCTATCATCGTGGACGCAGCAGCCCAGATATACCCGCTTGAAATTTTCAAAAAGTACACGGCGATGGGCGCTGACCTCGTCTGCTACGGCGCCAAATACTTCGGCGCTCCCCATTCAGCCGGCATTCTTTGCGGCAGAAAGGATTTAGTAGAATCTGCCAAGCGGCAAGGCTTTATCGGGTTTGAAGCGAGTCCATATCGCTCGTTTGGCAGACCGCTTAAACTCGACAGACAGGAAATAATCGCCGTTGTCGTAGCTCTCCAGGAGTGGATGGCAATGGACCATCAAGCCCGGTTTGAAAGCTACGATAAGAGAGTGAAGAATATTCAAAAGGGGTTTGAAGGCGTTGCTAATGTTGAGGTAACTCCTCAACCGGCGAGTGGACCAGCGGATAGCCTTTGTCTGACATTTGACGAGAAAGCCATAGGAAAAACCGCTGCTGACATTGCGAACTCACTACGAGAAGGAAATCCGAGAATCTTAGTGTATAACAATGCGAATACTATTACTATTTCTACACGAACCATCGTAGATGGAGATGAGCAAGTCATCGCCGACAGGGTGAAAAGCTTACTGTAGAAGTGTTAGTAATTATGAAATTAATTCGGCATGTTTCAAATTTTCTCAAAAATATGCTGACAAAGTGAAACGTGAAACGTGAAGAGTGAAACGTGATGAGTGATAATGAATTACCCTATCACTCATTACTCATCACTCATCACGCATCAAATGTCAACTATTTTCTGAAACATGCCACATTACTTCGACTTAAATCCGCTTTCCCCCCTTTCCTTCCTTTCTTTCAACTAAAATGGCCCAAGAAAAATCTCCCAAATACATCAGCCTCTCATGGCGATGCTTTATCATTGCGCTAATTCTTTTGCCTTTCAACTATCGCTGGCAGATTGAATGCGAAGCGTTGCGATATACTTTTCCCACCCTGATGGCACCGTTTTACAATGTCATATTTGACCTGCTCATTCTGGTTTTGCTCAATCTGCCGCTGAAAAAATTTGCGCCTGAGTATGCCTTAACGAGCAGTGAGTTTCTCGGGTTATATGTGTTGATGTCGATGTCAGTGCTGTTCATGTCCTACGATATGTTTCTGCCCCTTGTTTCCATTATAGCCCACGCCTTCTGGTTCGCTTCTCCTGAGAATGAATGGATGCCGTTATTTGGACGCTTTTTGCCAGGTTGGTTGACGATAAGTGACAGGGAAACGTTGCGGCATTTTTATCAAGGCGACTCCACGCTCTACACCGCCCGACATATCCAGCAATGGTTAGGACCGGCGCTCTGGTGGTGTGCGTTTACTTTCGTTCTGGTGTTTGTGATGCACTGCATGAACGTCATCTTCCGGAAGCAATGGGTTGAACAAGAGCGTCTCGCTTATCCCATTGTGCATTTGCCATATCATATCACAAACAATTCCGCTGAGTTTTTCCGTAGCAAACCGATGTGGATTGGATTTGGCATCGCCGCAGGGATTAGTCTGCTGAATGGTTTTCATATCTTGTATCCTGTTGTTCCGCAGATTCCGAACAAAGGCATCAACCTTGCGCCTTTTTTCACAGAAAAACCTTTTAACGCGCTCACACGCGATGACTTTTCGATTATTGTCTATCCCTTCGCCGTTGGACTGGGATTCATCATGCCGTTAGATTTGCTACTCTCTTGCATTGTATTTTTCTTTTTCTACAAAGCGCAATACGTTTTGGGCAGTATCGCAGGCTTAGATAGCGTCCCCGCATTTCCTTATCGCTATGAACAGAATATTGGCGCGTACACCGGCGTATGTGTAATCGCCTTATGGCATACCCGACGCCATATCATCGCTATCCTCAGAAGTATTTTTACCAAAGCTAAATTGGATGATGCTGATGAGCCGATGCGTTATCGGACAGCCGTTATCGGTATTATTGTCGGAGCGATTTTTCTGGTAGGATTTTCGATGAAGGGAGGCATGAGCTTGTGGATAGCGGTGTTGTTTTTTGCCGCGCATTTTGCCATTGCAATTACCTTGACGCGCATCCGCGCTGAATTGGGATTCCCCATTCATTCGACTACTTTTATTGGACCGCATCACAGCCTGACAAGCGCAATAGGCACGCGGCGTCTCGGCGGGCAAGATTTGACGTGGTTTGCGCTCTATTTCTGGTTCAACCGCGATAACCGCAATCATCCGATGCCGCATCAATTAGAAGCATTTAAACTTGCGGAACGCGGCAATATAAACAGCAAACACCTTTCGTGGGTGATGATAGCGACGGTTATTATTAGCATGCCTGTGTGCTTATGGATGCTACTGGATACGTTCTTCAAATTAGGCGTTGATTCCGGGCGCGTCGGCGGGCAAATCAACAGTTTTGGCGGACGTGGCTATAGTTTCTTACAACTTTGGCTTACCAACCCAACTGAACCTGATGTTCCCGCTATTACAGCGATGACCGTGGGCTTCCTTTTTACCATATTCCTTGCAGCAATCCGTACTCGATTGTTCTGGTGGCCGCTTCATCCATTGGGTTATGGCCTTTCATTCCATACGCACCTCTTCTGGGCGGCTTTTCTGATAAGCTGCCTCGCAAAATGGGGCATACTTAAATACGGCGGGTTGCGCGCCTATCGAAAATCCGTGCCGCTTTTCCTTGGGTTGGTATTGGGAGATTTTGTAATCGGTAGTTTCTGGAATATATTGAGCATCATTCTGAATCGCCCTATGTATACATTTTATTATTAGGTTACATTACTCTCCATTTATAGCCGCTGACTATCTGACCACGCTGATTTTAAGGTTTTCCAATCAGCGATGTCTGTTCGCTTCGCTCAGTGGTTTACTTCGTAAACCACTAAATCAGCGGCTATAGCCATTTCCCAGCACACCCACGCGCTATAATTTTCATAACACGGTTAAAGACGCTGATTTCAGGCATAAAAGTTCTTTGATATGGAAGGCAAAATAAAAAGCATCGGATTTAGAAAAACGGGCGAATAAGTAAGTTTTTATTTTCCTTAGTGTTTCTTTTGATGGAACTTTTCTTTTTTAAAGGGGGATTGAGGGGGATTTGAGAAACAATCATTTTAAACTGCAAGTGGTATTAATCTTTTATCTTATTCTCCGCAACCTACGATATGCCGCGTTGTGCTTATCCACGTCGAGAATCTCTATTCGTCGTCGTCTCCTATAAAGGAGGTAAGGGACTCGATATTGTCCAGAATGCAAGCTGAATTCGGGACCGCCTGAAAGACGTTCATGGCGAAGTGCTTCTGCATTGGTGCGAAGCCATTCAATCTTGTCAAAAATGTCCTTTGCTATGTCAGCAGGCAAATCTTCCAGTTGTCGTAGCGCTCGCGGTGAGATTATAATTTGCCATCCTCTGTCATCCGTTTGCAAGGCGTTGTCGGACCTCCTCAAGTGTATACCCCTTTCCTTCATCTATCTCCTGCTTTGCTTGCTTTAGTTGCTGACGTTTCTTGTCTGTAAGTGTATAATCAGAATGATATACGCAGAAGCCTTGTTCATCAAGGAAACAGGCTTTAATCTCACCTGGCAATTTTTCTTTCTGGGTTGCCAAATAACGAGCATAGCTTTCCTCGTCGTAGAATGTTAGCCAGCCATCGTCATCTAAGTAACATTCCCCCCGCCGTCCTTCGCGTATAATATCTTTGATGAATTGTTTGAGTTCACCCAGTGTCATATTGCTGATAGGAGTATCCAGTGTTGCTTGTGCCATATTACCGCCTCCTTTGATTAAGGTCGAAAAATTTTCTAACAATCTTTGTTCTGCCCTTATGGTCTGTTTTTTACCACCCGCATGCACAGTTCAACAGCTTCTTGATATTGGAGGCAAAATAAAAAGCATCGGATTTAGAACAACGGGCGAATAAGATTTTTTATCCGACCTATTCTAAAAACCGATGCTATAATTTGTAAACTACGGAACTATTTACCAACTTTAATGGTTGCCCAGGTGCCAGTCAACTTCCCGCCAGGTTGTACTGCAGGAGTCGTAGATGATATAATTTCCAAAGCGCTGAACATCGCGTTTAAATCACCTGCTTTTGTTTCTGCATTTCCAGCAAAATTGAAACTCATAACACCGTCGGACACTTTCATGCCCGCGAATGTTTTGATATCAATCTCATTCGACCCTGGGGTTACATACAACGGCAATACATTTTCTCCTTCGATGAAGATGTCAAATCCTCTGTTGTTAGGCGACCAATGCTCGCCGACTAAGTAAGTCACATCGAAAGCGCCACTCCCGGTGTTGATGTCAAATTTGACCGTATCGGGAAATGCCGCCCAACTGACAGCATAGAATAACGCCTCATCGTACCCCGCGTTCTTCGCTTTCGTTTTAGCAGCATCTGTAAGAGTTGCTACTTCTGCCGTTTGTGGGAGTTTTCCTACCCAGCCTCCCCAATCATCCTTCTTATACTCTTTTTGCGCGCCAGACCAGACGCGTCCTTTGCTGTCTTTGAAGTCATCTGCGTGTCCGCCTCTGATTCTGATTTCTTTAGCAGCAAATCCTTGTAGCGTTAAGGACGCTAACAAAAAAATTGAGAGGATGGAAATTACTGCAAAGCTTTTCCAATTCATAGATACACCTCCTTTCAATTTGTGGAATTAAGCTATGTCAATAGCTTGCCTTAATCTTGCCCCATGTTGCGGTGAGTTTGTTGTCATTAGGCTCAACCGAATACTTACCAGTCACAATCTCTAATCCGCTAAACATAGCGTTTAGGTCACCTTTGCCGGTCTTAGCATTGCCAGCAAAATGAAAATTCATAACGCTGTCTTTCACTTCTATACCTTCAAATTTTTTAATATCAATTTCATTGTTCCCTGGAGTAACATACAACGGCAACACATTTTCGCCTTCGATGAAGATATCGTATCCTCTGTTGTTGGGCGACCAGTGTTCACCCACAAGATAAGTCACATCGAAGATTCCGTTGCCGGTGTTGATGTCATGTTTGACGGTAAGAGGAAATGCCGCCCAACTGACAGCATAAAAGAGCGGCTCATCATATCCTGCATCTTTCGCCATCTTCTTCGCATTGTCCGTAAGAGCCGCGACTTCCGCTGTTTGTGGGAGATTTTCTATCCACCCGCCCCAATCGTCCTTACTATACTTTTTTTGTCCGGGATACCAGACGCGTCCTTTGCTGTCTTTGAACTCGTCTGCACGCCCGCCCCTTACTCTGATTTCAACCTTTTTGCTCATCGCTTGTTGCTCTATGCAAACCAGAGTGAATAGCAAAATAATAGAAATCAAAAAATATTTCGAACGCATTACACTGCCTCCTTTCATTCATTTTGGTCAACCACTAATTTTTAATATGCCCCCATGTAGTGGAAAGTTTCCCTTCAAGGTTCACCACAGCCAGTCCTGTGTCCGCTAAGCTGGTAATTTCATCTTCGTTTAAGGCAGATTTGAAAATCATCACTTCGTCAATAATGCCCTTGATGTGGCGGTTGTCACCGCAACATTCATCCCGACCAATTTTCAGGTTGTCTGCTATGGTCTGTTCAACATGGGTAATCTTATTCTCCGCTGACTTTAGTTTTTTTGCATCGGTATAGATATAGCTGACTGCTTTATCTTTGTCAATCGTTATTGCACACATTGCCCACTCGTCCTGCGGAATCTTTGGACCTCCTCTCCATCCCCAGGTTGCCTCGGCATTGTTATTCCATACATAACTCAAGGTATCCTGGTCTGTAAATCCCACCCAGAAAGTCATGGGGTCATTGCGGGAACACATGATGCCAGCCCAATTATCCTGTTTCCAGCCTTTCATCCATACCACAGCAGTTAATTCCGTTGTGGTCAGGGTGAAGCCAGAGATGGCGACGTGACCAGTTTTACCGTCAAGTTCAACCGCGCCATTTACGTGACCTTCTTTCGTCCACTTTGCTCCTCCCTCTAACGTGCCTTTGCTTTTACCTGCCTTATCTACACCGCTCTCATCCAGGGGCCAATACCCTACAAGCTCCGCCTTAAGGTCGACTGCATTGGCTATGCTTGCTGCCAAAACACAAACTATCAAAGATATTCCAATCCCGAAAAATTTTCGCCACATTTTTTACTCCTTTTCAGTATTATGGAGGTAAAACCTCCGGGTTAAAATCTATCAGCTTACACTGATACTCCTGGCGATTTAGCATCCTTCCTGCCAAAGAACAAAATGTTTTTTGCTCTGCGGACTTGTTGTTCTCTTTTCCCCATCTTTCCGCTCTTTATCACCTTAATCTTTCCCCAGTGTTGTAGCGAGCTTACTTTTTCCTCTTATTTCTTATGATGGAACTTTTCTTCCAAACTTTTCTTTAAGAAAGAAAAGTTTAATCAAAAGAAATAAGTGGAATAGAAAAGTTTGGTTACTTTGTAAACCACTATGGGATTTTTTGAACTTAGTTCGCTTTAGATTCAGGTTTACCAAACTCAAGTTTTCAACGCCACTGATTGAGGATATGTACCTGGTTGGCAATTGGCAGACCAGATGTAAGCAGGCGATTAGTAGCACGAACGATGTCTACATAACGCATATCTCGTGTAACATCGTTGTCTCGATAGACGAGGAGAATTCCTGAGTGTGAACGATTCTGCTGTTGCCACTGCTGGTGAAGATTAAGAAAATCCTTTGGATTGAACGTCAACAAAACATATTGATTTTGTACTGCATACTCCAGTTGCTCAGAATCGTCAACTCTTATTTTGTTAGCTGCTCTGGGAGTTTGCACAACATGTCCGGCCTGTTGGAGAAAATTCGCCAACAGGTTACTATCGGCACACTCATCAAGATAAATCCTCACAATTTCAATCCTTAATCAGTCCTAATTCTCGGCCAATCTGTTCATTTTCCGCTTCAATCATCGCTTTGTTTTTGTAATAATAGTCTAATGCCTCGATGACCGCTTCAATTGGGAGCCTGAAATCATCAGCCGTTTCTTCGATGGTAAATCCTTCTGTTCGCATTGTTGCAACCAGGTTCCAGACGGTCATATTCCGTCCTTTAATCCCGAGTTGTTTCGTTTTTTTGTAGGGCTTGGGCTCCAGATAGCGATAATGATTTTCCGTCTCGATCGCACTTTTGCTTCGCTCTTCCACTTTAAACAACGCTTGGGACAGTTCCTCAGATAGTCGAGGAACTGCATCTGTTTCGATTCGATATGCTTCCTTTAGACGGTAGAGCTCCGTTTCAAGCATGTAACAGAGTTGTTGTGGTGTTTCATATTCGATGGGCATTTGTCTAATCCCTCCTCATTCTATTATAAATTTGTTGGAGGTTAACCAATCGCAAAGCATATTGCCAAACACTTTTCCTTCCTACTCCCTATCTTTGTGGAATTATATCATAAAATTTTTCGGTTGTCAATAGTTTTTCTTACTCTTCCCCCGATTCCACAACGGTGATAGTCTGGTTCACTGAAACATTCTCCAACTTCTGGATAATACCGCTGGGCCATCTAATCTTGATTGAATCTACTTTGTTTCTTTGTCCTAAACCGAATTCTACTTCCAGACTGTTTTGAGAAAGATAACTTGAGCCGGCGCTTACCTCTCTGATTTGGATAAAGGAATCAGATGTCACTGTTACTCTTGCGCCAATGCCATCTTTGTTGCTTTTGACGCCAACGGTTTTGACTTTCAGCCAGTTATTTTTATTTCCCCCGTCGTTGCGCAGAAGTCTGGGGGGCTCGCCGTTATTTACGATAAAAATATCAATATCACCATCGTTGTCGTAATCGCCGCAGGCAACACCACGACTTACTTTGGGCGGAAGCTGGCTGATGCCTGTGATTTCCGAGACATCCATAAAAGTTCCGTCGCCGTTATTTCTGAGGAGAATATCAGGCTGACCTGGGGCCTCATTGGGGCCTGGGTCGATGTGTCCGCATGCGATGAAAAGGTCTAAATAACCGTCGTTGTCGTAGTCGAAAAACTCTGTCCCCCAGCAAGTTCTTCCTACGGTAACGTCAAACACTCCAGCGGAGGCAGAAATATCTCTGAAAGTTCCATCGCCGTTGTTGCGATACAGAATGCTATTTTCGTCCTGCCAGTTATTGACGAACAGGTCAAAATCGCCGTCGTTGTCATAATCGCCCCAGGCGACGCCCATTCCACTTCTGGTATCGCCTGTATGAGAACGATATTCCGTAACGTTGGTATTGGTGAAAGTTTTATCGCCGTTGTTGCGGAATAGAATGTTTGGGTTAGAATCGTTCGCTACATATAAATCCTGGTCGCCGTCGTTGTCGTAATCCGCAAAGGCTACGCCAAGACTCAGATAGAACCCGCCACCTACGCCAGCAGACTCAGTTACATCCGTAAATTTACCATTGCCGTTGTTGCGGTAAAGAACGTTTTCCTGACCGAAGAAATCATAAGGAAAGAAGATTCTCTTCCCGCGCGGAAGTATCGAATAGTCAACGTAATTTGCAACATAGATGTCTAAATAGCCGTCATTATCATAGTCTGCCCAGGCGACGCCGGTGCCGAACCCCTTGTGGGCGACGCCAGCTTCAGTCGAAACATCCGTAAAAGTCCCATCGCCGTTGTTGCGGTAAAATACATTGGGTTTATAATTTGTCACGTATAAATCCAAATCACCATCGTTGTCATAATCGCCAAACACACAGCCCATTCCCCATCCGGTATCACCCACGCCGGCTTGCTCAGTGACATCCGCGAACGTCCCATCGCCGTTGTTGCGATAAAGAACATTGGTCGGCAACTTTGCGCTGGGAGTGGGAAATACAATGGAAACGTTTGCTATGTAAATATCTAAAAGATTGTCATTATTGTAATCCGCAAAAGCGGCGCCACTACCAACAAGCGCAGGTATTACCTGCTCTTGAAGTCCGCCAGCATGTGTGAATTTAATGCCGGCTTCTTGAGTGACATCGACAAATTTAACCTGCGAGGAAGGAACTTCAGTTTTTGATTTCGACTGCGATAAACTCAGGTTTGTGAAGGTAAGGAGAAAACTTGAGAAGATAATTATACAGCCAAGGTTCAAAAATTTTTTTACTTTCATTGCCAGCAAGATTACGCATGAAATAATTATAGGTCTAATTCTTGTTGAATTTCTTTGGAATTTTCAACCTTCTCAGCTTTTTTAAAGCCCATATTTTTCAGTGTTTGCGGAGAAGCTATTTTTTTTCCTCGAAATAGTGCTTCGATAGTGAGGATTTGGATTTTAGGATATTTTTGCCCCCAGCGCTCATAATAATCTTCGTTTGCCTTGTGCTCATCTGTTCGGATTTGAGCCTCATTATCATCTGGATGAGTACAACGCAAACAAAAATCTGCTTCGATAGCTTCCACAACCATTGGTTGCGTTGGCTCTTCAAGGGTTATGAATACACCAATAATGGCTTTTTCCCTCTCGATAACTCCTCGCAAATCGCGCATATCTTTGACTGATACTTTTCCACTTTTAACTTGAACGATAATCTTGAGCGTAACGGGCTTTCGCGTCTCTGGATTAACATCTTCAAGAAATATGACTCCGTCTACGCCTGTGTCTGCGCCTTTCTTTTTTCCTTGAACTGGCCGAGCCTTTATCAAACTAAGCGCCCACCATTGGAATTGATAACGGTCTTGTTCTGCCAGAGCTCTTGCGCTGGCTAGATCTTGTGGCTCGCCAATAACCTGGTAGTTTACGCTCTCTCCAAAAGCATGTTGTAAGCGATTCTTTATTACTGCAATAGCTATATGAGTTATATCAATGCCTATCCAACAGCGTTTGAGACGTTCTGCTACAGCTATTGTAGTGCCACAACCACAAAAAGCATCTAAAACGACATCACCTTCGTTTGATGACGCTTTGATAATACGCTCAAGTAATGCTTCGGGCTTTTGGGTAGGGTAGCCAAGAGCCTCTTTACCTGAAGCTTGTTGGATATCATTCCAATCATTTGTGATAGTTCTACCTAAAGACTCATCCAAATACTTTTTGTATTGGGGAACTGCACCTGGTTTTAATTGCACAATCAAGCCATCCGCGTAAGCTTTCTCCATTCTCTCTTTTGTCCAACGCCATATTCTATTGACCCCCAAAAATTCATAGGTGAGATTAGGTCGGTCTTTGTTTGGATTGAGTAAAGGCAGTAACCGATATCGTCTTCCGTTTTCGTCAATAAACCGATACGCTTTTTCTACATATTTCGGGTCATGCTCGCCATAAATCTTATTGAAGATGGCATATTCGGTTTTGGAATATCGGAAAATAATATCCCGACAATTAGCAAAATTAGTAATGTGATGACTTTTTGGATTTGAGCGGCGCCAGGAAATTTCATTCCTAAAGTTCTTAATCCCAAACACCTGGTCAAGCACAACTTTGAGATAATGACTTGCCGTTGGGTCACAATGTAGATAGAAACTACCCGTCGGTTTCAACACCCTATGCAGTTCAATCAAACGAGGCGTCATCATGGTAAGATAAGCCATCATATCAGTTGTGCCAAGAAAATTGCGGAAGCTACTAATACACTTGACAATTTTAGTCGGGGCGTTTTCGATTATCTCTGAGTACGTTCGTTTGGCCTCAAGCCAATGCCAGGTATCATCAAAAACCTGAATTTGTGCTTGTGATGATGTACCGTTTTGTTCAGAGAAAATGACATTATAGGCCTGATTGCTATTGAAAGGTGGGTCAATATAAATCAAATCTATGCTGTCATCTGCAACATAGTTGCGCAGAATATCTAAATTATCGCCGTAGTATAAAACATTAGTATCCATATTGATTCTCCTTTCTCTATCATGAACCTCCCAACTTTCAATTAACATTTTTGGCATGTTTTAAATTTTCTGTTCAAAAATAGGTTGACACTTTTTAAGCAAGAAGGATGGCAAAATGGGAAAAACGGCTAAACGGTACAATGACAAAGAGGCAAGAAGGCTAAATGGTTAAACGGCAAAACGGCTAGACCGCAAGGGGGCAAAGAACTATTAGCCATCTTGCCATCTTTCCGTCTTGCCATTTCTCCGTCTTGCCGTCTTGCCTCTTTGCCATGCTTTCACAGTGTTACCTTAATTTCCATGCCTTGGTATTGACATTATTCTTTAGTATAGATATTTCAAGTTTGCCCATGTCACAGCTAACTTTTCGCCTGGGAAAACTGCTGCTGACGCTCCGCCTAATGTGATGGCAAACAGTCCGGGGACTGCCGCTGTTTCCAACGAAATAAAATCTATTGTTTTGATGCGCTTGTTAGGATTCGGGTTCTTCCACTTTGTTGCGAGGAGTGAAACAGTTCCGCAGGTCACACCCGTTTCCTTCCATATCTGTATCGAATTTTTGTCTTGAAGTTGTGCCGGAATATGGCACCAATCGTCTGAGTTAACATGGCTTTCCATAAGAAGCTCTTCACTACTTCCACCGTCATAGTTCATCACGAATTTATAGCTTTTAACTCCTGCTGCTTCCCAGCCGGTCATGTGAAGGAAATAAACCGTTTCAGCTTTCGCTTCCACTTTAATTCCGGTAATCTTTTTGGGATTTTGCGCCGCATTAGTGCCAAAAATGCGCAGGTTAGCATCTTCAATTTTGAACGGTACCTTCTCACCGCCTGGCCCTTCAAACTCATTCCCATCCTTCGCTATCTTTAGAGCTTCTTCAAGGTCAGAAGAGCCTGGTTGTCCAGTCCACCACTGAGTATTCGTAATCTTGGCGTTAGCAGAGGGTTTTAAATCTATAAACATCCATTCCGCCGCAAAAGCAGGCGTGAAAAAAACAGCCCACAAAAGCAACGAAATGAATATTCCGGTTAGCAGTTTTGATTTCATCAATATCACCTCCTTATCGCGTGCAATTATACGCGACATTTACATCGTTCATAACTTGACTTTGGTAAATTAAAATGAACTCTCAGCCCGCCATTATCTGAACCGCCAACTATGCCACTGATGCAACTTCAGCCACTGCTACTCCTATCTCATACAAAAAGTCTGGGGACAAATCAGCTCCATTCTCCCAGACTATCGTATCCAAATCAGGGTTCACGCGAACTGTCTTAAAATAATTTATGTCCTTCAGGGGTTCGAATATCTCTCCATCCAGATGCGGCTTCAGATTAACAAACCTCACACTTCCATCTTCAAAAGTCAACAACAATTTGTATTCAGATATATATGTCACATTTCTCACAAAGTGCATGTGAAACCTCCCCCCGGCCCCTCTCCTTGTGGAGAGGGGAGATTATACCAAAGACGAGATTTTGCGTAGTGGCTTTTTCGCCATTGCAAGTTCCCAATCTTCCATCAGTTCATCTCGATGCTCAAAAGCCCACTCCAGGATTAATGAGATAACCCGCCTGGGCAAATATCCTTCAATCAATTTCAAATCGGCGATAGAGAAAACCCCGGCATGTTCTCCATACTTCGCATGAAAATGCGGTGGCAGATGGTCTTTGTAGTACATCGCGATGACGATTCCAAGAAATCTACTAATCTCTGGCATGGACTTTCTCTCTGTCCGTTAGCATTTTAGATAACAATAATATTTTGCTAAAAGTTTATCATCTTATTATGTGGATTGTCAATAAAAAATATTCAAACCCAAAACGCGTACATACGTCGTCCCAATGCAATTCCCAGGATACTCCAAAAGCCGCCGGCTATAAATTCCCCAAGGATAAGCCCTAAGAAAAAAGGTACAGCTTCTTGATAGGTTCTTAAACCGGCGTATAAGAGGACGCGACGTGTTCGGCGCAAGTCGCGCGTCGGGCGCGGTAGTCCCGTACCACTTGGAGTCGCCCTGTCATGGTTGCAAAGGCCTGTCGCCGTCTATCCCTTCGGCGGGAGTGCTGTTTCCGTTGTTCCGCCGCGTTTTTATCCCGGCGGCGACGGACAATTTCCCGCCACGTTCGGTTCGTCTTTCGTTTTCGCATGGATGTTTCGTCATAAACTACAAAAACCTCTGTTTGGTCTTCAACAGGCTTTTCGGTATATGGGTCAACAAAAGTCACCGTTTTCGGCGCATCCTTCCAGCAAAGGTCAGCGAGCTTTCCATCTATTTTGGGAGCTTGAGATGTCCTCACGGCGTCGATTGACCTTTTCTGGAAGGAAGGTAATTCACCTTGAACTGATGCTACAAAGCTTATCATCAAAAGACTTAAAAAAATTCAATCAGCGTAGTCCGAAAATAGTGAGTCTATAAATTTGAGAATTTCTACTGCATTTGGGGACAGTTTCTACCTCTTGTTTTCTGACACATAATATGTTATAATATTATACCATATCTCATTGAAAATAAATAAAACCTCTATTTCAGTTATTTAGTTTCAGTTATTTAGATTGAAGGAGAAAACCTCAAATGAAACTATCACGCAAAGATATCTTAAAAATCAAAGGTAAAAAAAACATAAAACCAATCACTTCCGGAGTAGATAGAGCGACTCCTCTGGTAGCGCCATCAACAAAGTTAAGAAATGCGCAAAAATTTACAACTATCTGTCCATATTGTGCTGTCGGTTGTGGGCAAATCCTTTCCGTTGTGAATGGAAAGGTCATAAATGTTGAAGGTGACCCCGAACATCCCATCAATCAAGGCTCTCTGTGCAGCAAGGGCAATGCTTTGCTACAGGTTGCCAACAATGAAAGGCGTTTGACCAAAGTGTTGTATCGCGCGCCTGAAAGCGACCAATGGCAGGAGAAATCATGGGATTGGGCGTTGGAACAGATTGCTCGAAGAATCAAAGATACTCGCGATAAAAACTGGGTCGAAAAAGCTAACGGCTTCATTGTCAATCGGACTGAAGCCATTGCTTGTCTCGGCGGCGCGGCGTTAGATAACGAAGAGTGTTATCTTTATTCCAAACTCGCCCGGGCATTGGGTATCGTTTATTTAGAACATCAAGCGCGGATATGACACTCTGCCACCGTCGCCGGTCTGGCGGAAACGTATGGCAGAGGAGCAATGACGAACCACTGGATAGATATAAAAAATAGCGATTGCATTATGATTATCGGCAGCAACCCCGCAGATAATCATCCGATTTCTTTCAAATGGGTAACAGCGGCTATGGAGAACGGCGCAAAATTAATTCATGTAGACCCGCGCTTTACTAACACTTCAGCGAAAGCGGACATCTATGCGCCTCTAAGACCTGGCACAGATATCGCCTTCATCGGCGGTTTAATCAATTACATCCTGGAAAAGAAGCTCTACAACCAAGAATATATTGTCGAATACACCGATGCGCCGTTTTTGGTCGATGAAAACTTTGCTTTTAACGATGGGTTGTTCTCTGGATATGACCCAGAGACTCGGCAATATGATAAATCGACTTGGCGATACCGGAATTCGGAATTTGGCGAGTATCTCAAAGACAAATCTCTACAAGACCCGTACTGCGTGTTTCAATTGCTGAAAAAACATTTTTCTCGGTATGATGCGGACACAGTTTGCGCAATCACAGGAATGCCGAAGGACATATTCCTTGATGTTGCCCGAACCTACGGCGTGACGGGCGCGCCAGATAAAGCAGGCACTATCATGTATGCGATGGGCGCAACGCAACATACTGTTGGCACGCAGAACGTCAGGAGTTATGCTATCTTGCAACTGCTTCTTGGAAATATCGGTATGGCGGGCGGCGGCATCAATGCTTTGCGCGGCGAGTCGAACGTGCAGGGTTCAACTGATTTCGGACTTCTATTTCACACGTTGCCCGGCTATCTCAATCTGCCAGAAAAAGGTGATGTCGATTTGAAAACATATCTCGAACATTGGACGCCGAAAAGTCCAAATCCCGAAGAAATCAACTACTGGAAATTTACTTCGCGTTTCATGGTGAGTTTGCTGAAAGCCTTCTGGGGAGATGTGGCGCAAAAAGAAAATGACTTCTGCTACAACTACCTGCCCAAACGTAGCGGAAACTATTCGCATGTCTCCATGTTCGAGGCGATGTCCGAGGGCAAAATCGAAGGGCTAATCTGTTTTGGGCAAAATCCTGCTGTCGGCGGCCCAAATGCCACGATGGAACGCCAGGCCTTGGCAAAGCTCAATTGGCTTGTCGCAATCGACCTCTGGGAAACAGAGACAGCGAGCTTCTGGGAAGACTCTGATTTAGCCAAAGCGTCGGCTATAGAAACAGAAGTTTTTCTGCTTCCTGCCGCGGCGTCATTTGAAAAGGAAGGCAGTATCATCAATAGCGGGCGATGGGCGCAATGGCGGTATAAAGCCGTCGAACCACTGGGCGAAGCGAAGTCTGACCTGTGGATTTTGAACGCGCTTTACTTGAAAATCAAAGAACTGTATGAGAAGGAAGGCGGCGCGTATCCGGAGCCGATTATCAATCTCAATTGGGATTATGGGGATGATGAACCAGATGTGCATCAAGTAACCAAAGAGATTAACGGCTATGATACCAAAACAGGAAAGCAACTGCCCAGCTTTGCGGAACTCAGAGATGATGGCTCAACTGCTTCGGGAAATTGGCTGTATTGCGGTAGTTATACCGAAGCGGGCAATATGATGATGTTGCGTGAACTGGATGATTCAACTGAAATCGGTTTATATCCTCGATGGGCATGGTGCTGGCCAATCAACCGAAGAATACTCTATAACCGCGCTTCTTGTGATGCACAAGGAAAGCCAAATAATCCCGAAAAACGTGTAATCTGGTGGACGGGTACAGAATGGACAGGCGATGTGCCTGACTACGGCAAAACCATTCTGCCTGAAAAAAATGTCGGTCCATTCATCATGACGCCAGAAGGCCGGGCGCGCCTTTTCGGCAAGGGATTAGTCGATGGCCCGTTCCCCGAACATTACGAACCTCTGGAAAGTCCAGTGAAAAACCTCTTATCTAACGTTCAAAACAATCCTGTTATCAACTTCAGTCGCTCAATCAATGGAAGTTCAACTCCTGTTGCCTTAACCACTGAAGATATAGAAAAATATCCCATTATCGCCACAACGTACCGTTTGACTGAACACTGGCAAGCAGGCCAGATGACGCGCAATTCACCATGGTTAGTAGAATTGAGACCGAAGATGTTCGTGGAAATTAGTAAAAGTCTGGCAGAAAAGAAAGATATCAAGAGCGGCGATGAAGTCAGAGTAATCTCAGCGCGCGGAGAAATCACTGCTTACGCGAATGTCACTGACAGCTTGAAACCTTTCAATATCAACGGCACAATGTACGAAACCATCGGTTTGCCCTGGCACTATGGCTTCATCGGACTCGCCACAGGTTGTAGCGCAAACTCTCTCACCCACGATATCGGCGACGCAAATACCATGATTCCTGAGTACAAGGCGTTCCTTTGCGATATTCAAAGAGTGAAACGTGAAACGTGAGAAGGGAAAAATCACGCATCACGTTTCACGGAATGTTGAAAAATATATTAGGAGGTGAACTTCGATGCCGTATGCAAAACTTCCACCCAACTTTCCTGAACCTAAGATTCCACCTAAGGAATTTTGGGAAGATGCGCGATGGGTTGATGAAAATTATACTGAATTGGTTTACAAATATCCTGACCAATGGATAGCAGTGTATGATAAGGAGGTTATCGTTGCTAACAAATATCTTGGAGAAGTTGAGAAAGTTGTTCGGTCGAAAAACTTTCCCCGACAGTGCGTCTACAGTTACGTCCAGAGAATTCCATTACGAATATACTGATACCATTGGGTTGTATTTTCAAAAAACGATTGACCTTGAACAATTTCAACGCGGCCTTGTTATTCGATTTATACGACTAATCGGTCGCGTTTCTTTCCGCACTTCGGATGATTGGAGTATCACATACGACGCAATCATTGATACAGGTTGCCCGATTTCCGTTATTCCACGTTCCCGTTGGGAAAACATTGAACATAATATGATATTGCCTCAAGCGAGTCTTGAACTCGGAGGTGGGACTGTAATAGGACAACTTGGAGAAGTGACGTTACGTTTTCACTACAACAATGATGTTTCGCCTCCGATTACTATAAAAGCGCATTTGTTAGATGGAGACGACCGTCCTCTCATACTAGGCTTTGAGGATATTTTAACGGATATCCGACTTGTCAGCGATTTTGTAGTAGATACAGCTTATTTGGAGTTTCCACATCGTATGGTAGAATAGAAGGAGATTATCGATATGCCAAAAGCAATTCTTATCGATACCACAAAATGTATAGGGTGCAGAGGTTGTCAAGTTGCATGCAAGCAGTGGAAGAATCTTCCCGCAGAGCAAGCAGTGAATGCCCCTGAAGAAGACGGCTCTGACAAACTCTCCACCAAAACGTTGAGTCATGTAATTTCCCGATTTTGTGAAAAAGCAGATGGTAGACCTGCGGAGTATTTCGTGAAGCGCCAGTGCATGCACTGTAATATACCGTCATGTGTTGCGGCATGTCCGACAGGCGCGTTACGAAAAACTGATGCGGGCCCCGTCGTCTATGATGGTAGTAAGTGCATTGGCTGCAAGCTTTGTACAATTGTATGTCCCTTCTCTGTCCCTAAATTTGGATGGGGGAAAACGCTTGACCTAATCAAAAAATGTAATCTCTGCTACGATAGAATTTTGGCGGGAATGAAAACAGCATGCGCATCGACCTGTGCCAATAATGCGATTCTGTTTGGTGAACGTGACGAACTTATTGCAGAAGCGGAAAGAAGAATTCGAGAACATCCCGATAAATATGTCAATCACATCTACGGCAAAGATGAAGTTGGAGGAACTTCTGTTTTGTACTTATCCAGCGTTCCTTTTGAAGAATTGGGATTCAAAACTGACCTTGGCGATGAAACCTTACCGGAACTGAAAAAACGGACTATGCCTGGAACTACAATTGCCTTCGGTATCGTTAAGAGCGTCTACTGAGGAAAACTTACTTTCTTCCTCAGTGTTTCTTTTGATTAAACTTTTCTTTTTAAAAGAAAAGTTTGGTTACATTCAAAATAAACAAAAGTTCGCTTTTGTAGTCAAAAAATCTTTGGAACTTAAAAAATTTCATTGACAAAATGAAATTTTTTTGATATAATATTCTCTCACGTATGTGGTAGCATTTTTTGGGGTGGGATGTCCGAGCCCGGTTTATGGAGATGGTCTTGAAAACCATTGTGGCGCAAGTCACCGGGGGTTCGAATCCCTCTCCCACCGCCATTTTTTACACAATCATGTATAGAGCGTTCTTTGAAAACGGACAACAACAATGAAATTGGTACAAGTAATCCTAAACATTTAAGTCGTTACAAGTAGTTTGTATTGAAATCCAATCGTTAAAAAATTCTTTTAGATTGATAAATTTTGGGTGTTTTAAAATCCCAATGAATACTAAGTTTCTGGGAGGAGTACGGAAGCGGCTGTAACCGAGCTGCCTGCTAAGCAGTTGTGGGCGAAAGTCCACCGTGGGTTCGAATCCCACCTCCTCCGCCATATTTTTATAAGCGCCCGTAGCTCAGTGGATAGAGCGCTTGACTACGGATCAAGCTGTCGGGGGTTCAAATCCTCTCGGGCGCTCCAATTTTTTTTGTACTTTTCTTGATGATTAGAAAACAGTTTAAAGGATTGGAGCAGACGGCGCCTTAGAAGTTGAAAAGATGCGACTTCCGATTCTTGAAGGTTCATTTCCTTCAGTTCAAATGGAATGTTTTATATAAAGAGACTCAAGTTGATAGACCAAGGTTTTTCCGATGAAGATTTCATGCGAGAAGCGCTAAAAGAAGCGCGGAGAGCTTTTGAGGAAGAAGAAGTTCCCGTCGGTGCGGTTATTGTGAAGGATGGTGAGATTTTAGCAAGAGCGCATAATTTGCGCGAAAAACTGAATGACCCAACCGCTCATGCGGAGTTGATTGCCATCAGGTTGGCTGCCGCTAAATTAAATAGTTGGCGGTTGTTAGATACAACACTTTATGCAACAGTTGAGCCGTGTCCGATGTGCGCAGGCGCAATCGTTTTAGCAAGAGTTAAGCGGTTAGTTTTTGGCGCAACAGACCCAAAAGCGGGCGCTGCTGGAACTTTGATGAATTTGCTTGATGATGGTCGCTTGAACCATCAGGTGGAAGTTACAGGTGGTGTGTTGGAAGAAGAAAGTAGGGAATTGTTGCGTGCTTTCTTTTTACAAAGGAGAAATTAACTTGCCTCACAATGATTAGAAAACAGTTTTATCGATTCTTCAGCGTTATTATAATCACAACTTTGTTATTTCTTACTTTATCAAACCTATATGCAATAGATGATGTTACCTTCAAGCGAATAGAAGAGCTTGTCAATTCTCTTGATGGCACTGGTTTTGGGTACTGGGCCTCAACTACTCTTATTGCAGGTCCCAACATAACGCAGGATTCAAAAGGTAAAATTCATAAGGAGGGAATGCTAATGGGTGAAGTTATGTCATTAGCGGAAATCCAGGTTCATTTCGCATCCGAGTGGATTCTTCTTGAGGACCCGGAGACTACCGAGTCCCTGGAGGTAAAAAGCGGTATAGTACTGTGGCACAGTAAGAATAGAGATGAAGTTTATTGTAAGGCAAGGGAGTTGAGTCCCAAGCATTCAGCTATTTTGTATACCGGGATACTACCTGAAGGGATGGTAGTCGTCCTATGAGTCTTCCATTTGACCCCAAAAAAGGACTCATAATCGTTCCGACGCGACTATGGGGGCCAAGTGGCGATACAGTTGTGCGACTTGCGCTTGATACAGGTGCTACAGGGTCCGCGGTGAACTGGGACGTGATAGTGCTTTTGGGATATGAGCCGGCCAAAGTACCGGAGCGGATACTGATGACTACTGGGAGTGGAGTTGAATTTGTTCCTCGGGTTGCGATTGAGAAGATTGAATCGCTCGGACAAGAGCGCTGGGACTTCCCTGTTCTGTGTCATACTCTGCCACCCAGTGCTACAGTGGATGGGGTTCTTGGCTTGGACTTCTTCCGAGAGCATCGGTTGGTTTTGGATTTTCGAGTTGGATTAGTGACTTTCGAATGAGTTTAGAAGTCATTTCTTGATATGTTTTGTAGAGTGGAGAGATGCCGGAGATGGTTTATCGGGGCGGCCTCGAAAGCCGTTGTGGGCGTATGTTCACCGGGGGTTCGAATCCCTCTCTCTCCGCCAGAATGATTACATTTATGGGGCAGTAGTTCAGATGGGAGAACGCTTCCTTCGCAAGGAAGAGGTCACGGGTTCGAATCCCGTCTGCTCCACTATTGCAGAAGAAACCGTTGCGAGCAAAGCAAAGCAATCTCGAAGAAACTCGGTTTCTTTTCCCGGAGAGATGCGAGAGCTGGTTGAATCGGCATGACTGGAAATCATGTGTGCGGGAAACTGTACCGGGGGTTCGAATCCCCCTCTCTCCGCCAAATTTAGACTTCCGAACAGGAGGGTGAGGCTCCTGCCGAACTCAAAGACTTCGGAAGTCTGTAACCCCCTTGGTCATGCTAAGCGGGGCGCTACCGGTGCCCTGAACCTGAAATCCGGTTTAGCAGGGCTTAATTCCTACGACTGAGGCTACGTTTTTCTTGAGGTCTGGCTTAAGTAAGTGGCGTTGAAGGCTGGGTCCTGCGCAACTTGAAGTTACCCAACCCCGTCAGGTCCGGAAGGAAGCAGCGGTAAGTAATCTTTCAGGTGTGCCGCAGGGGCGCCTGGCTGGAGCTAACTGCTTGGGTAACGCTTGGGGAGGCTAGTCGAAGCGTAGGTGCATGGCCAAGACATTTATTTTTTCTTCCAACCTTTTCTTTCTTTCCGTTATATCCAGTCAATCTCAAAGTTAAGGTGAAAATGCGTAAAACGTAATACGTAAAAAATTACGCTTTATGTTTTACTTTACTGTTTCATAAACCCGCAGTGATATAATTGTCAATCTCACCTATGTTCCCACATGAGTCAAAAAATAACTTGTTTTCTCCATGTTGGTATGATATAATATTCAAAGTTGCAAGACTTTTATGGGTGGAGGTTTTTAATATTATCCCTTGCGAGTAAAACAGAAGTTTGATAAACTAAGAAGTGGATGGATTATATTCGCAGTTTGCTTTCCTGGTTTTATAGGGAGCTTGCTTCCTTGTGCAACTGCCCAAGAACCTTGGTGGCCGAAAAGCCCGGACTTCTATGATGTCTTTTTTATCGACCCAAGACAGGGTTGGGTGGTGGGATTTAGCGGGATAATCGCAACTAAGGACGGAGGAACCAACTGGCAAGTTCAGTTTGACAGCACTGTTCCACCAACTGGCGCAAGTATTGCGGTCATTCATAAAGGTATCTTTCTTGACGAGCAAGAGGGATGGGCGATTGGTACAGGCCGCGTTGAAACAGGCCTCTTGTTTCATACAATTGACGGTGGTGAAAGTTGGGACAAAAAGGTGGATGAGTTCTTTATCCCTCAAGATATCCAATTTGTAAACCGCAAAGAGGGTTGGATGACGAAAAGACACTTCATGAATCCAATTGGCAAAATTCTCCACACCAATGACGGCGGGTTGACATGGGAGGAACAGTATAATAAAGGGGCCGGCCCTCTATTCTTTCTGAACAATCAAATCGGATGGGTTGCCTCAATGGGAGCTCGACAGGGGTATAGAATACCCATTCTTTATCATACAACAGATGGAGGCACAACATGGAGGAAACTTGATATAGGCCTTGATATGCTTATCCACGAATGGGGGCGAGAGTGGCAGTTAGAAGATCTATTTTTTCTGGATGCTTTTAAATTTTTGACAACCTTTGGCTATATCAAAAGCAATCAGTTGTTGAAACGAACTCCTAAGAGGTAACATAATGTCTTACGAAGCTTTAGCGTTAAAATGGCGTCCTAAATCATTCAAAGATGTAGTTGGGCAAAGCCATGTAGTTACAACCCTGCAGAATGCGATTGCCGCAGGGAAAATACATCACGCTTATCTTTTTAGCGGTCCAAGAGGCGTTGGCAAGACAACTGTCGCCAGAATTCTTGCCAAAACTATCAACTGCGCTGACCCTTATGCTGAAACGGAGTTTAGCAAATCGGACAAACCTGAACCGTGTAACCAATGCACCAATTGTAAGGAAATTTCCAATGGCAATTCCCTTGATGTTATCGAGATGGACGCCGCTTCTAATCGCGGTATAGATGAAATACGGGAACTCAAGGAAAATGTCATCCTTGCTCCCGCTTCATGTAAGTATAAAGTGTATATAATTGACGAAGCCCACATGCTGACTCCAGAAGCTTCTAACGCTCTCTTGAAAACCTTGGAGGAACCTCCCAAACACGTCATTTTTATTCTCGCCACCACCGAACGACATAAAATCCTGCCAACTATTTTGTCTCGTTGTCAAAACTTCGATTTTCGCTATATGACCTATTCTCAGCTTATTGAGAGGTTAAAGGAAATCTGTAGTGTTGAAGGTTATACAGTGGATGATGATGGATTATCCCTGATAGCGCAGCAATCGGAGGGATGTTTGAGAGACGCGGAAAATATTTTAGAGCAGTTAGTAGCATCAAGCAACGGGGAAGAGGTTAAAGCCGAAGATGTCAGCAAGTTGCTTGGATTTGGCTCATATCAACTGATGGAACAACTCATCACATTAATTATCGAACGTGATTCTAAAGGTTGTTTGCAAACTCTGGCTGCCCTGACAGAACAAGGAGCGGATTTGACTCAATGCCTGAGAAATCTCATCACCCATTTTCGCTCACTCAGGCTTTTAAAACACGACCTGAAGCAAGAAATCCACGCTTCAAAATCTAAACTAAATGAAATGACCTTGCAATCGAAGAAAGTTTCTTCTGAACAGTTGGAAAAAATTATCGCCATATTCATGAAAGCAAGCAGCGATATCAAGCAATACGGTTACGAACAATATAACCTCGAGTCAGCCTTGATAAACGCTTGTTCCATTCAGGATAGTATTCCATTGAGTGAAGCGTTGGATAAACTAACAGAACTTCAGGGCAAATTAGAACAACTATTGTCAAATCAGAACCAGCCACTTGTTCACTCCACCTTTACTAAAGGGGGTCAGGGTGATTTCCAGACTTCAGCAATGCCGAGTGAAGCAAATAAACAAGAGAATAGCGATTTACTACCCAAACCATCGGAAAGTGCTTTACCAGGCAATGAGGTCAAAAAAAATTTAGACCCCAAATTCCGGACAGCGCCAACGGACAATATTAAGAAATTTGACGCAAATTCTGCTATAACTGCTATCTGGGAAGAATTACTCAAGAGAATAGAAAATGATAAAAAATCGATTTTGCATGCTCATCTAAATTCTGCAAATCCAGTGAATTTTGATGGCAATAAATTTACTATTGAGGTTGAAACTTCCGCTCATCGCAATATGTTTGATGAAGATGACAAATCCCTGATAGCTAATTATCTATCTGATATGACGGGCAGGCGGCTTAAAATCGAGGTTACGGTTTCAAACACAAACACTCTTGCAAAACTCAATAACCATAAACCGCAAGAGATGACGTGGCTTAGACTAAGATCAGAAGCGGAACAGGATGAGGAAGTTCAACTCGCAATGAAATTTTTTGGTGGGGAAATTATAGATGTTAAACCATAAGTGATAAGTGATGAGTGATGAGTGATTTTTTCACTTAGCACTTATCACTCATCATTTATCATAATTATTTTGGAGGTGATTTGAATGGCAAGAGGAGGAATGAGTAATATAGTCAAGCAGGCTCAGAAAATGCAAAAGCGAATGTTGGAAATCCAGGAGGAGCTTGCAAACAAAACTGTCGAAGCAACGGTTGGTGGAGGAATGGTGACAGTTGTTGTGAATGGTCAGCAAGAGTTAATTTCGCTTACGATATCCCCTGAAGTTGTAGACCCAAACGATATAGAGATGTTGGAAGATTTAATTGTCGCGGCTGTCAATGAAGGCCGCCGAAAGGCACAGGAACTCATGACAGAAGAAATGAGCAAACTTACAGGTGGACTAAACATTCCAGGTTTACCATTTTAGTGGGAAAATAGGTGGTAACTATTTATTACTTTGGGTTGGAAAAGAAGGCAAATGGCAAAAGGGCTAAACGGCTAAACGGCAAGAAGA
>Ga0194113_10000023_pt1 | contig 155149 bp, 134 predicted proteins | sample TA2MahC200mmetaG_FD_146193 | JGI IMG/M metagenome (GOLD analysis project Ga0194113, IMG submission 146193) | Freshwater microbial communities from Lake Tanganyika, Tanzania - TA2015017 Mahale Deep Cast 200m | ecosystem: Environmental > Aquatic > Freshwater > Lake | place: Tanzania: Lake...
CCCCATGCGCATCAACTTAAGCCCATTTCCCCTCTCCCCAGACCCTTTTCAGGGATGGACACTTGAGTTCCCCCCCTTTTGTAAAGGGGGGCAGGGGGGATTTCTCAGGTTTTTCTCTCGTTCAAATCCCCCTCAATCCCCCTTTACCAAAGGGGGAAGCCATTTTCATCTCTTAAGTTGATGCGCATGCGGGGTGGGGTGATTTCACCCCCACCTACGCCTCCCCCGTCAAGGGGGAGGAACAGCGCGGTATCGGCAAAATGGGTCTTAAGTTGATGCATATGGCTAATAGTTCTTTGCCCCCTTGCCGTTTAGCCGTTTAGCCATTTAGCCCCCTTGCCATTTTGCCTTTCCCGATTGGGTGATACCGAGAATCGGGACTTGCGCTACTATAAGTGAAAAACTCGTATAAAAAAGAAAATAATTTGGAGGTAATACAATGAGTTCTTTCATAATATTTATATCTTTTGTTGTATTGTCCTTACCGGTTTATGCCGCAAAAGAAGGCGATGTCGTCTTCAATGAGTTGATGTGGATGGGCGATTTCGCGGGCAGCAGCCACGAATGGATAGAACTCAGAAACACAACGGATGTGGATATCGACTTGACGGGATGGGATATTACAAAACTCAGCGGCGAAGGTGAAACATTGATGCTAACGATTCCCTCCGGCATAATCCCCGCGCGTGGATATTTCCTCATTGCCAATAACAATGCGGCAGCTTCCAATATTGCTGTGGAACCTGATATTGTGAGCTCAGCCGTCTCCCTGGCTAACTCCAAATTACAACTGAAATTGTATGATGGCCCATGGGATAGCGCTGGAAAGCTCATTGATATTGCTGATGATGGCGTAGGCGCGCCGGCGGCCGGCGATTCGCAACTCATGAAATCCATGGTGCGAAATGACCCGCCAGGCGATGGTACGCTCGCTGAAAATTGGCACACTGCCGATACACAGTTGGGATGGGACGATGGCGCAAACGAATGGGGGACGCCGCAAAACAGTATGTGGGGCATTGAAGTGCCACCTTATGAAATTCCTGCGGTTATTTTCAGCGAACTGATGTGGATGGGAGATTTCGCCGCGGCGAGCCACGAATGGATTGAGTTGTATAACATGACAGACCAGGATATTGACTTGGGCGGCTGGGAGATTACACGTCTGGTCGATAAGAAAGAGATTGTCATGTTGACTATCCCTTCAGGTATCATCCCAGCCTACGGCTGTTTTCTGATTGCAAATAACAAAGCTAAAGACGCCAATTTTGCTGTGGAGCCAGATTTGGTGGCTGCGGATGTTGTGTTGTCGAATAATCAACTGCAACTGAAATTATACGATGGTCCCTTCGACAGCGGCGGCATACTTGTCGATACCGCTGACGATGGAGTCGGCGCGCCGGCTGCCGGCGATGGACAAGTAAAGGCTTCGATGGTGCGTAGTGACCCAATTGGTGATGGCATACTCGCAAGCAGTTGGCATACCGCTGCTACAAGAACGGGGTGGGATGATGGAACGAAGGAATTTGGCACGCCTGGTTCCGGTGATATAATTCGCCAGAGACCTTCTGTTATAAAATCCTTCGGTAAGCTGATAACAATATGGGCAAATATCAAGTTCAGATAGAATGACTAATATAGATTTCCGAAGTCTTGGAGACTTCGGAAGTCTATATTGCTAACTGTAAAACTCTCCATCTCATCTAAAACTTCTCCGCAACGACTACCGTCGCTGTTGCTGTATTCGCTGTTTTTTGTTTGCCGCCGGCTGTGATAATCTGGCAGATGTAGAGTCCTACAGGCACTCGTTTGCCTGAGTCATCTTTACCATCCCATGAAATAACTTGCTGGCCGCCCGCTTCGCGTTTTTCCAGCAATGTCTTCACTAACTTTCCAGCAGAATCGAAAATTTTTATTGTCACTGTGGAATCAGTGGGAGCGCGGTATTTGATCTGAGTGGAAGAAATTTGAGGATTGAACGGGTTTGGAATAATCTGTAAGCCTGGTTTATTTGAAGAGATTAAAATACTGATGCTGTTTACACGTCCGGGAGTTGCGCCTGATAAGTCGATGGACAATTTCCAGTTGGCAATTTCAGTAGAGGGACGATTGGGGTCAATTCGCTCTAACGACCGACTGTGTATTGAACCGGCGTTCTCATACTTGATTTCATCAATCTTTTTACCCGAAGCGCTTTTTAATGTCACCGTATCTCCCGTATTATTCAACGCGGGAAGTTTAACCTCAACGACATTCTGAACATTCGGAAACGATGCCAGCAATTTTGCTTTATCTTCTGTAATAATCAAAAATTGATTGGGCGGGATGACAGTCCCAGGTGGAATGGACACAGGCTTATCTCTTGCATCAGCGATTGACCATTCGGACAAATCAGCGGGCTGGCTATCTCGGTTGTAGAGTTCAACCCATTCGACCTGCCCGGCTTTGGTATCCGGGCTGTGCATAATTTCATTGATAATTACATCGGCGGGCGGCAATTCGATTGGTTTCGCAACGACTGTTATCGTTTTCTCAGCTTTAAGATTCGGGTCTGATTGCGCTACGAGCTGAATTGTCTCTTTAGTCGTCGCTATCAATTGAAATTCAGCAGAGCCATTTTCAAGTTTCAGGGTCAAAGAGTTGCTGCCCGGTTTTCCAGAGGCTACAGACAAACGGACGGATTGAACGTTAGCTTCTATTTTGACTTCCCCTTTCCAACCAACATCTTTTTCCCCGTTTGCCTGGACTTCGACACGAAATACCTCCACTTTACCGTCTTCGATGTTATCAGGGCCGATAATGACAAGCAGTCTAATTGGTTCAGGAGGCGGTTTAAGATGGCTATTTTCCTTTCCTGGCGTCGAACCGGATACATCGTTGCTTGCTTTCCAGTTGTCAGGCAAGTCGCCTTTGAGTGGGTCAGCTCTTTCTACTGATATACCGTTTCCGGGATTAAACGGATGCGAGTAAGTGTCGATAGGCCTTCCAGCTTTGTCAAAGAGAGTAATTGGGTCATTGTTCGTCAAGCCATCTCCTAAAGTGGTGTTTTTGGTCGTGAGTAGGACGGCAGTATCCGGAATTTGATATTGTCCTGCGTATTCCGAATCCAAAACGACGCCATAGCCTTTGGGCGGAATGATTCCTTTGCCGTCTTTGTAGAATGGCTGAATTATGTCTGTCGCATCGCCATCGGTGAATGTAAATCCGACAACATCTACAGGTTCATCGCCGGTGTTGTATAGTTCGATAAATTCACCAGTGTCCTCATCTAACGCGTTGGCCATTACCTCGTTTATGATAATAGCGGCAAGCACTTGTTGAGGAATTATAAAACAAAAACTACAAAACAACAGACAATAGATTGTAACTTGCACATTAACACCACCTTGTGGCATATAAAAAAAGATTCCTCTTCTTTTCTCGCATGTTTCAGAAAATAGTTTACATTTCAATACGTGATGCGTGAATTTCTATTTATCACTCTTCGCGTTTCACGTATAGTCACTACGTTAGAAACTTTTACTGTATATAATTCGGAAGCACATACAGTCCTGGTTTCTAACGGGGTCAACTAAATTTTCAGATTCTTTATCAAATGCTTTTCTCCGTTTCCGCAATTTGCTCCTAAAGTCCTCATCCTTGATGAGTGATGAGTGATAAGTGATAGGTAAATCACTCATCACTTATCACTCATCATTGCAGCCATCTTAATAGCTTCTATCATACTCTGCGGATTTGCCCTGCCTTCTCCAGCTTTGCCGAAAGCGACGCCGTGGTCGACGGAAGTGCGAATGATGGGCAATCCCAATGTCACATTCACACCCGACATAGAAGTCCATTGTCGAGTGGTTTCATCATATTCAAATCCGGCTACTTTCATAGCTATATGCCCCTGGTCGTGGTACATCGCTACGACAAGGTCATATTGTCCGCCCCTGGCTTTGGCAAAAACCGTGTCCGGCGGAACTGGACCGTCTATATCTATTCCTATTTCTTTAGCAGTTTCGATAGCCGGGATAATTTCTGTAATTTCCTCTTCTCCGAATAAGCCGTCTTCTCCGGCATGCGGATTCAGCCCAGCGACAGCGATACGAGGATGCTCAATGCCCAAGCGTAGCAGGGCCTCATAGCCTAAATTTATCACCTTTAAAATTCGCTCTTTCTTCGCCAAATCACAGGCTTTCCGCAGAGAAACATGCGTCGATACATGGACGACGCGGTAATCGCCGTCAGCTAACATCATCGCATAATCCTTTGTTTTGGTGAAATCAGCGTATATCTCAGTATGTCCCGCATAATGATATCCCGCTAAATTAATAGCTTCTTTGTTAATGGGGCCTGTAACCGTGGCATCAATTTTCTTCGCTAAAGCTAATTCGATAACTTTTTCTATATATTCAAAAGACGCTTTACCGCCTTCAGCAGTCGCTTTTTTGTATACATGCTTCGACATATCCACATTGTGCATGTCCAGCACATCAATCGTGCTAAATTCATATTTCCCCTCTTGTGGACTTTGCACTCGATTTAACTTTAAAGAAACATTGGCTATTTTTATCGTTTCTTTCATCAACTCAAAATCTGAGATTACCAGCGGACAGCATATCTCGTATATTTCCGCAAGCGCTAAAGCTTTTGCCGTAATCTCCGGTCCAATTCCATTCGGGTCGCCTACGGTTATTCCAATAATCGGTTTTTGGCGCGCATTCATTGGTCACTTACATCCTTTCTGTATGATGAATGATAAGCGATGAGTGAGAATCACTCGTTACTCATCACTCTTCACTCTTCACATTTCACGATTTCGATGTACTTCTTAGCCAGAGGTTGGCAGCCTCAAGATGTTCTTGCCTCGGAACGAGAGTAATAGCATCGTTTGGGCAAGCTGCCCTACACACACCGCATCCGAAACATCTTTTAGCATCTATATAGATTTTGCCCAGCGCGGAGGAGTAGAATTGAGCGCCGAACTGACACTGACTCACGCAAGACTTGCACCCGGTGCAGAGGTCCCAATCCACCTGACAAACATATTCTGCTCGGAAGAAATGAGGCGGGCCTTCCGTCTCAATGTATCCTTTGTAAGCCATACAATCGCGGTCACAGTTACACAAGCCGATGACATAAGGAGTTACACCCGTCCAAATACTGTGTACCAGCCCTTCCTCATCGTATTCGCGAAAGATTTTTTTAGCTGCTTCCTTTTCAAGCACCTCCAAAGATGAAGCAGCATCGGGAAACTTACCAAGGATACTCATTGTATCTATCCCAAAACCAAAACAGTATCGTTTATCTGTCTTGCCTATCGAAATGAACCGGCATCCACAGGGCAACCTTGTGATAGAGTCCACCATATCTATCACTTTTTCAACATCTTCGATGGGCAACACCTGACCGAAATGCTCGACTTTCCGGCGCTCCACAATCTCATCTTCATTGAGTCGAACCTTGTGAGAGTTAGTGGATGGCGATGCGTCTTGTAAATTGTATTGCATCTTTAGCGTTCCATTGATTGCCGGCATCACAAACCACCGTAGAAACCGATTATTCCATTCGGCACGCGTCGTGGCTTTAACGATATCCTTCTGGGTTGAGGACAATTCTTCATAAAGTAATTCTTTTGAATAGTTCTTCATCTGGAGATACCACCTTTTTCCCTCTCCGTGTTTGCTACAAAACTCACACATTTGAATGCTCCTAAATCTATCCTTTTTAAATTGCCTCTGGTAAAAGCTTGATGATGATGCGCTTGTCGCCCAACAGAATTTCATTTCCTTTTACTCTAAGGGGCGCCGGCTCCTTGAAAACAAATTGGCTATCTTTGACCGAGCCTGTCAACTCAATTACTTCGCGTTGTTCTTCTTCGTCAATGGCGGCAAGAGCTGTGAAAAACTCATTTAATGTCAATTCACCAAAGTCTTCGGAAAGCATCGCCTCGATTAACTTGTCGGATTCTTCCGGTGTCAGTTCTTCAAAAGTTTTTTCATCCATTTTTACATCCTTTCCTTTCTCAAACTATAGTTGTTTGGCTTTAACCTTTTGCTTCCATAGTTCATATTCGACAACTATTAATTTTTCACCTTTTATATAGATACTTGCCACTGCGGGAAAAATCTCAGGAACTCTTTCTAAGGCGCTTTCTATGCTCGGACCGTTTATCTGATACCAGGCTTCTTCTTTCATGATTACTACTCGAAGTCGTGTTCGCCTTCTTTCATCAAACAGTTTTGCGATGTAAAACGAATTTCGTAGCGGAAAGCTTCTCATCGTGTAGAGAAAGTATGTAGAAGATTTGACATCGCCTTTTAACCCCAATACAATTAAGTCAAAAGGTGTGAAGCGTTCTTCCATATTCCGCAAATCGTGTGCATGGAAATGAACTGATGATTTTTCCAAATCCTGAAAGATGGCGAGTTCCGTAATATAACCTTTAGCATAAGACACCCACCAAAAAATACAGTAAGCGCGAAGCATTCGATGCTCAAGCGGCATCGGCTCGTTCAATCCCATCTCTGCTAAGAACTTGACTATTTGTTCGCCAATTCTTTTAGCAACTCTCAGTCCATTTAGCTCAATGTTTTCCAATTTATGCAATTCATCTATGAGCAGAACAGCATATTTATCGTCAATGACTTTTTGGTAGAAACTATAAAACGTCCGCGTTTTCCCCTGATATGTTACAAAACAAGTACGCATAATGTCAAAAGCTTTTAAAACTTCCACCCATTCAGATTTTGAGAGTGATGCCGAACTGTTGATGTATTTTACAATGAGACGCTGATGGGTTTGGGTAAGTTCAGGACTTAACGTAATATTAAACAATTGCGACATTCCCACATCTCCTTGATTGTAAACCAAAACGGTTGGTTCAGCGCCTCGTCCTTAGATTCCCTCTCAATAAGTTGGTTCCGCTAAAAATTAAACGACCGGTGTGAGTTATCCGGAAGAAGTGGCAGCACAGAGGCATACCGCTACAACAATATATCGTAGCGTCGCCCCCGTAGCGTCGTCTCTCAGTGGCGACATCAATCGGGCGACAATGGTGGGCTACCACGCCGCTCAGAATAATCACATCAAACGTTTAAGTGCTAAATGCTATTTAACCAGAATCATCTTCCTCGTAGCCTGAAATTCTCCCGCTTTGAGAGTGTAAAAATACAGTCCATTCGCAACAGCCTCGCCATTTTGGTTTGTGCCGTTCCAAAACACAGCTTTTTCTTTTGATAGATAAGAGCCTGCGGGTCTGTGCCCAATTGGCAAAGTACGGACAAGCTCGCCTTTGATATTGTAAATCTGGATAACGACCTCGGCTTCCCTGGCAAGCTCAAATGGTATCCACGTTTCTGGGTTGAAAGGATTTGGGAAGTTTTGGAAAAGGGCAGTTTGAGCTGGCGGTAGTTTCTGAGAGACTAAACGCTTTAACTCCTCTAAAACCTGTTTTTGTTCTTTAGTGAGAGGAGTATCTTCAAGCTGCGCAATCGCTTCAGCTAAGACCTGGGTTTCATTTTTGGGATTCATCGCCGGTGCAATAGGCTCGCTCTCAACTGGGAACTTTATTATCAGCCCGACAGTATACTGCAAAATCAAAGCTGCATCAAGCGCAGTGATTGTCCCATTGCCAGTAACATCAGCAGCTTCTTGAGCGTCAGGTGAAAGTTCAATTAATCCAACCACATGCTGAAGAACTAATGAGGCATCGTAGGCTGTGACTTCGCCATTGCCTGAGACGTCGCCAGGTCTCGGAGCAGTTGTAAATTTCCATGCCGATGACCAGTCGCTTGTTCCCGCGGCACTGCTCGCGTTTACGCGCCAGTAGTAGGTCGTGTAGTTCAAAAGTCCTGTCACATAGTATGATGTATCTGGAATCGCACTCTGGTCAACCACTGTTGTCGAGAAGTTTGCATTAGTAGAAACTTGTAATTGATATGACATTGCTCCACTGGAAGCGTTCCAACTCAACGTTGGTTTCGTCGATACTCCTGTTGCGCCATCTAAAGGCGATGCAAGTGTCGGCTTTGGGGGAATTGGTACACCATATTGATCATTCGCCAGTATGGAAACAGTGTTGTTGTCTATGTTTGTCACTACACAATCAAGATCCCCATCCGCGTCAAAATCATTGGCAAATATAGACCAGGGCGAACCCCCAACACTAAAATTTACTCTTGTTTGAAACGTGCCATCACCATTGTTCTTAAAAACAGAAACATTGTTTTGATTTGTGTTCGCTACTATTATATCATTGTACCCATCACCGTCAACATCGGTTACATGAATTGAATATGGCCATCTTTCTGTAGCATAATTTATCGGTTTTGAGAATGTTCCCTCCATTTTGTTAATGTAAACAGAAAGCGTGTCAGAAAAATAATTCGTCGCGATTAAGTCGTTGTATCCGTTACCATCGATATCCGCCAAATAAATTGAATAAGGGCCTACGCCCGGATATGTTTCATAGTCAATCTTTGCGGCAAAACTTCCGTCTCCATTATTTTTTAGAACTGAGATAGCTGAAGATGACGGATCCCAATTTGATATCGCTATATCATAGTCCCCGTCATTGTCTATATCATTAACTGAAATTGAGTTGGTGGCTGGAATCTCTCGACAATGCAGCACTCCCTGCTCATTGTGCCCGGGAATGACGCATTTAAAAATAGGGTCGCCGGTATAATCGCCCATACCGAAACTAATTCGCCCAGTCTCGCCGGCTGGAATGGGAAGGGATAACAACCCCCAATATGGTATTGATATCTGGTGTGTTGTATCGACAGAAGTAATCCACCATTTAATGCCACTATATTTGAATGCCACTGGGTGTTTTAATTCAAAGCCAGAAATCAAGATGCTAAAATTCCATGTTAGGGGGCGCTGAGTGAAAATGCCTGTGATTTTGTAATCCACTTTGGGTTGAAATGTTCCATTTCCGTTGTTTTTGAAAACTGATGCAGCCATTGCCTCATAGTATCCGTCACCATTCGCAACAATTAAGTCGTTATCACTGTCTCCATCTATATCAGAGATGACTACTGACCATGGATTGATTCGTGTGGCGTAGTCAACTCTCGGTTGAAATGTTCCATCACCTATGTTTTTGAATATTGAAACTGTAGCGGCACCAGCATTGACTACGGCCAACTCTGCTTTCCCATCCCCATCAAGGTCAGCTCCATAAACTGAACTTGGATGCTCACCTGCGGGATAATCTGCCTTCGGCTTGAATGTGCCGTCGCCATTATTTAACAAAATTGACAATGTATTGTTGCTGTAATTAGCAATTGCTAAATCCGCATGCTTATCACCGTCGAAGTCAGCCGTGAAAATTGATTGCGGATTACCACCAACTTGGAGGTTCCCACTTAGCGAAAAAGTTCCAGTTGACGCAATGGCGGCGATTCTAAATTGCCATTGAAAACTGCTCAATGGTTGTGCATCAACTGTTTTTATTGCGTTTGTCAGTGTTACCAAAACAATCTCTCCGTATGCAAAAGGTTCCGTAGGAATGAGAGTTGCTTTATTTGCCGTCGGGTCGTACGTAAGCGTGCCGGTATGCACACCACCTGACATTCCTGCAACGCGGAAGGTTGTGTCGTTAATTGTTGTTGCATCCATTGCTTGATTGAAAATTACAGAGACGTTTGTCATAGGTGAGAAATTCACACTGTTTTGCATCGGGAATACGTTTATGATTTGTGCAGTTATTGTCTTTCTGTTTTTCAAGATGGAAAATGTGCTGCTGAGATAATTTGTAACTACCAAGTCAATATCTCCGTTGCCATCTAAATCCGAAGCAAAGACGTCCGCAGGACCACTTCCGGCTGTATAATCAAGATTGGGCTGAAACTTTCCATCGCCATTGTTTTTCAGAATAGAGATATCATCGTAGTTTACCACAACCAAGTCTATGTCCCCGTCTCCCTCTATATCTGTAGCGGTAATTCTGAAGGGATTAACCCCCACTGCATAATCTACCTTTGTCTGAAATGTTCCGTCGCCATTGTTCTTTAAGATTGAAATTGTGTTACTACCATTATTCGCTACAGCCAAATCCAAGTCTCCGTCTCCGTCTAAATCGGCAGCAAAAATTCCGGCTGGATTACTTCCTACTATGTAATCCACTTTTGGCTGAAACGTACCATCTCCATTATTCATTAAAACAGAAACTACTGTAGAGTTGTCTTTGCCTACTACTAAGTCTATATCGCCGTCGCTATCAAAGTCTGCGGCAAAAATAAATCCAGGCTCATTACCCACTACATAGTCAACCTTTGCTTGGAATGTTCCATTGCCATTGTTCTTCAAAATCGAAATGGTGTTGCTGCCGTTATTGGTCACTGCTAAATCCACATACCCGTCTCCATGGAAATCTGCCACAAAAATGGTTAGGGGGACAACGCCTACCACATAATCTACCCTTGGCTGGAATGTTCCATTACCATTGTTCTTTAAGATAGAAACCGTATTACTGACGGCATTCACTACTGCCAAATCTACATCACCGTCCGTATCAAAATCAGCACCAAATATCGAATAAGGATTTACGCCGACAGCATAACTCGCGCTCAACTGAAAAGTTCCGTCACCATTATTTTTAAAAATTGAAACTGCATTGTCGCCAGCTTTGCCTATTACCAAGTCTACATATCCGTCGTCATCCAGGTCTGCTACGAAAACAGGATTAGGATAACCTCCTGTTGTATAGTCAACCTTGGCACTAAATACTCCGAATGATTGATTTACACCTGTTGTAAATTGCCAGTGGAATGGGGTTAATGGTTGACCGTCCATGGTTTGAATTCCACTTGTCAGTGTTACTGAGACAATCTCGCCATATAAAAATGCTCTGGTTGGGATTAAGATTGCTTTGTTTGCCATCGGATCGTATGTAATAGTGCCGGTGTGCAAACCACTTGACATTCCCATAACACGGAACGTTGTATCATTGATGCTTGCTATGTCCATCTGTTGAGAAAATGTAACAGAAATTTGTTGAAACGGTGAAACATTCAAAGCGTTCTGAACGGGCGAAACGCTCGCAACCTGCGCGTGTAGGGTTACTGTGACGAAACCAAGCAGCGTAATAATAAGTAATAGTGCTTGCTTTTTCATGAATTGTTATCTTTTCCTCCTAATCATTCGAAATTTTGAGTGAAAATTACCAAGGAAACGAGACTTTCCCCTTTATAAATTGCATTTTGATTATCCTGTCCTAAAAATAATATAGCACCGAAGGCATCTGGAGTTTCCATGAAAAACTCTTTAAATTGCAAGAAATCATTAAGGGTAGAAAGATACATCAATTTCCCAAAATGCCCTCCTTTATCTAACACTTTGGATAGTGTGAATTATATAGAAAATGTTGTTCTTAAGCTCATGTTTTAGCTCCATCATTTTATAATTAACACCGAAGGGCATAGTTGTCAAGCCTAAAATATCCACTAAATTTCAGCCATACAATTCCCTCATTATCGTCAGTAACCTATCAAAAGATTTAATTAAGTTTTGGCTGTATAAGTCATTTGAATTGGCTAAGGTTTATCAATTGATTGCGTAAATCCTCTGCTGTGCAGGAGTCAACCAGTCTTCTTACTCGCGCCTTAACTTCATCATAAGATAAATGCCCGCGGCGAGAGTAGATAATCCCCCAGTGTTCTTTACCCATATCCATGTAATGTTTATGTATATGGACAAAATGCCGTCGATTGAATGTTAAGAATGCTCGCTTATCATTTATTGCACATTTTAGTAACGTGTCATCCGAGTTTCCAATCAGCCCCATATCTAATACATCTACAATATCATATCCCAGGTGTCGCATATCAGGGGCGAATCTGCCCATATAAAAATCTTCATCGCTAAATAATTTGACCTTCAATTTCTTCTTCGGTTTCATTTAAGCGGATTAATTCATCAATTTCATCTTGGTCTTCAAGATAGAAACTCAGCGCGTCCAACACCTGTTCCAGAGATAGATGCGGGAAAATATTTAGGATTTGCGATATTTTATCCCCTTGTTTCCAATAGGTGATGATGGCGCTCACCGATATTCGACTTCCTGCGACAATGGGTTCACCGCCGAGAATGCCATTGTGACGAGTGATGTACAAGTGGTTAGTTGGCTCTCCTGAATTCGCGTAAAAAAAGTCGAGAAGAACTGATTCATCAGCAGATAACGGTGTTTTATTCACAGGTGGACAAAGATATACAGTTTCTCCTGCTTTCTTGAGTTTTCCAAAACGATGACGTCCAATTACCCCCTTGCGTTCCAGCGATAAAAAGGCTTCCTTAGTTGTCTCTTCATCTTTGCCCATTTGTTTAGCTAACAGGTCAAATCTGTTTTCGTAAATGCCAACCTGTGTTATGATAACTTTTTGTTTTTTATTTTCCGTGTTTGATATAGCCATTTTTCAACATCCTTAAAATGAAAATCGTCTTTCGGACATCAATCATTAGCCGCTCATGTTAAGAAATCGGCAAACCTTGAAAAGGTTCTGAACCTTTTCAAGGTTTCTCTCTAAAAACGCCCTCCTTCATAACCACACTATGATAGTGCATATAATTTTGAACTGGAATATCTGGCCCAATTGAGTGGGCGCCAATAGCAACTCCTCCATCCCTTGCCGCTTCGATAATTTCACGGGCTTGAGATTCTATTTCCTCACGAGTTCCTCTCGGTAGAACATGAGCATTGCACATACCGCCTATGTAAGCTAATCTATTCCCATATTTTGCTTTCAAAGTTGGGATATGCAATCCAGCTTTCGGTTCCACTGGGTTGATGCCGTCGATTCCAGCATCTATTAACATATCAAGAAGAGGCTTGATATTTCCATCGCTGTGGAGACATACTTTGGCGGCTCCCGCTTCTTTAAACGCTTTCACCATCCGCTTATAACCAGGGAGGAAAATTTTCTCGAAAGAAGCAGGTGACATCATGGGTTGGAGATTGCCGCCCATGTCGTCGTAAATCCATAACCCGGTATCGTAGAGATTACCTCTGCGAAGCGATTCTTTCCCTATCTCTATGATATGGTCGGCTACTTTATCGGCGAGAGACTTCGCAAACGGCGGGTCACCAGCTATATCCATCAGGAAATTCGCTTTGCCTCGTATAAAAGAAGAGCGGATATACGGGCCGCCTGTTTTGCAGAAGAAACAACGTCCGCTGGTTCTAAATTTCTCGGCATCGAAGCCCCGGTAGCGGAAATTGAGATGGGGAGAATCGAATTCTACCCTATCCACATCTTTATTTTCCTTGATGATAAAGCCCAGTTCTTCGTAAAAATAACATCCGCTACGTGTTCGCACCACGCGCCCCCAACCGTCCCTTGAAATTGTCTCTTTTGAATCGGAAGATATAGTTTGGGTTTTAGTTGGAAACGGAGATTCATCCGCCGCAACAATGGCGATGTCGATGTTGAAGTAATTGTTGATGTCAGTTCCTTCAGGTAAATTTAACTGACGAATGCAATTCTCTATAAATTCCGCCCAGAAACTATCGAATTTTGGGATTCTGTCAGGCGGCTGATGGTTCAGCGCTGTCATAACCCTCTCTTTTGATGTCATTTGAAATCCTCCTACTCAAGATTCGCATTTAATCTCGAAGTAGCTTTAGATACCACAGATTTTATGGACGCACGCGGACGAGCTAAGTCGTAGATACTATTCCGTCCGCGTGCGTCTATCAAGTCAGTGGTATCTCTATACTTTCAAGTCCTTTTCAAGAGTCGCTTTTAATCGAATCAATCTTTGAGTTTCCTTTGGCTTCATATAACCGCTCACCTTTCTTCACAATAATATCTTTATAAGGAGTTACTTCAAGAGGTACAAGGTCAACTTTGAAACCTCCGCTCACCTCATGTAGATTTGCCAACGCTTTAAAATAAAGATGCGGTTCCAAACCTTCTACTGCCAAATCGATGTCAGAATCCTCATGAAAAAATCCTTCTGCAAGGGAACCAAATAGATAAACTCTCCGAACATTAAATTTTTCCACTAAAAATTCGGCGCATTTTTAGGCTTGTTTCTTAGCAATTTCCGAAAGTTGTTTTTCTCGCTCTTTTCGCTTTTTGACCCTTGCGCGCCATGTCTCTATGTAGGATTCATATTCCATTCTTTCCAGTGCCTTCCATCTGTTGAATTATGATTTAATAAAGTAAACATGACAATTACAATAGTAAGAATATTCGATTTATTCACTGCGGTTCACTCCCTTAACAAAGTCTCTATATCGTTTAATGTCTCTATCTCCGGGTTCAGATAGGGCAAAGACAAAGATTTTGCAGCGTTTATAAGTCGTCTATCGGAGGTAATAAGTATTAATTCATGGCCGGATGCACGGAGCATAAGATATAATTCAAAAGCAGAATGCAAAATCAACCCGTCTGTCGCGTTAAGGTTATACTGTTGGATATATTTCAACGAGGCTTCAATATCTGTGTTGTCAATTGACAAATAAACGAAGTCGGGGTCTTCGATGATTTCCCGACGAAACTCAGCAAGTGCTATCGCGAAATCACTGTCGTTCAAACGGCCATCATTATGTTTACGCACCAAAATCGAGACGACTTCACCAACATTAATTCCAGCACAGGTCATCCGTCTCTTAGGTATGAGAGCGAAGATTCCATCAACCTGTTCGGCACCGGGTTCAGGGCTATATCGTTTCACTAAGGCGCTTGCATCAAAATAGATAAATATCATCATTCCTCCCGCATTTCAATAATCCCACGACTCAACTCATCAGGAGCAAGATTTGCTTTTGCCAGCCGTTTTCGAAGTTCCTCAACGCCGATAGGTTCATAAGGGATTCCCGCATCTTCCATAAATTTGGCAAACCCTTTTTTGATAGCGTTACTTCCTCGAAAGCGTTCTTTGCCGATTAATTTAACGAAGGAAATCTCATCTTTGGAGAGATTTTGAAACTTCTGTTGAGTTTTTAATTGATGGAATTCTGCCCACAGACGCACAAGTTCCTTCTCAAAAATTAAAATTTTTTCTTCCATTTCATCAAGAGTCATCAGTTTTCATCCTTCCGTTTGAAAATGAAGATTATGAATTTGTGTTCAGACTTCGGAAGTTTAGCAAAGGTTAAACCAGAAGGGGTTATCGATTTTCCTGAAAACCTCCGAAGTCTATTTCACATCAAACGTTTCACAACTCTCGAATACGAATATTTCGGAACATCACCGGCCCATGGTCACCCTGGAGCATCAAAGGTCCCTTGGGCGCATCATCGTTGACCAATTGCCCACCGGTTGGGCCCTTAATCGTCACGTTATCGTGGATTTTCTTCCCATTCAGCGTGACATTCAGAGTCATTCCTTTGAGTGTAATATCCATAATCTGCCATTCTCCCGCTGGTTTGGTTGCCTCCACATCAGGACGTTTCTGGCTATAAAGCGCGCCATTTTCAGCGGGATATGAATAGGTCTTACCTAAACTGTCCAAAATCTGGATTTCATACCGACCGCGCAGGTAAATGCCGCTGTTGCTATCTTTGGGAAACAGATATTCGATATGCAAGTCAAAATCACCAAATTCTTGTTCGGTAATGATGTCAACTCCGCGTTCGGTGTTATCAAGAATTCCATCGTGGGCTTTCCACTTATGTTCCCGGTCTGGATGCCGCATTTTCCAGCCGGTCAAATCTTTACCATTGAAAAGCTCAATCCATTTGCCTGCCATTATAGTAAATCCTCCTAAGTTTCTATCAGAAAATTGCGTAGTCAAAAATTAACTTTTCGGATAGATTTTAATTACTTTGATATTATACTAAATTGGAAATCTGATTTCAACAAAAAAATCTTGCTTTATTACTCTAAATTTGGTATCTTCTTCTGAAATCAATAGAATCATAAATAGAAACCGAGTTTTTGCGAAAAACTCGGTTTCTGATTTTGAAGGAGTAAAATAATGTATAAATCTGCGTTTTTAGGTTGTGGCGGACGCGCTCGTGGGCACGCCCAGGCCTACCAATATGTCAAGAACGGCAAAATGGTCGCGCTTTGTGATTTAGACGAACAACGTCTCAATTCTTTCGGCAATGACTTTGGCATTGAAAAGCGTTACCAAGACATTCATGAGATGTTGGATAAAGAGCGTCCAGACCTTTTGCATATTGTCACCCCGCCGACCCTGCGCGTCGGGCTTATGACGATTGCGGCTGAACACGAAGTCCCAGTAGCAATTGTTGAAAAGCCGATTGCTATTCAGGGGGAAGATTGGCGACAACTTAAAGAGTTGGGCGCCAAATCCAAAACCAAATTTGTGGTGAATACCCAACTTCATTTTCATGCTCGCAATCTCGAATTGAAACGCGATGTAGCGGAGGGCAAGATTGGGGATGTGAGATTTATAGATGTCAGCGCGCGTTCGACGATACTTGACCAGGGCGTGCATGTGTTAGAGTTAGGGCACTCATACATCGGCGGCGTTGCTCCCACCAGCGTGTTCGGAAACGTATCAGGCGCAAGAAATATTCCCACGCGCCAACCTTCTCCGGATGTAGCAGAAGCCGCCATCACGTTTGAAAATGGAGTACGCGCTCAAATGCTCAACGGGCCTGTCGCGCCCAAAAGCAACCCCAGTGATTCTCCATACATGCACAAACGCATCTCTGTCTACGGCACACGCGGATTCGTTCAGTGGACAATGGTAGGTTGGGAGCGCAGTACGCCGGAAGGCGGTTATGAAAGCGGGACTCACAATTATGGCGAGGAAGATGTATTGGCACAGGCAAGGCTAACCGACGCGGCGTTTGATTGGGTGAAGGACGCAAACAACCTGCATCCGACGCGTTTAGAACTCTCGCTTATGCAGTTCAATATCATTTTAGGAATTTACGTCAGCGCGTTAAACAATGTCTCTGTCTCACTCCCACTTGACCCGCCAGACGGTTTAATGGATGCTCTCAAGGCGCGGTTGGATGCGTAAGAAGTAGATACCGCTGACCTTATTGACACATGTTGTATAGCCGCTGATTATCAGACGGCGCTGATTTTAAAGGCCTCTCCAATCAGCGATGTCTGTAAATCAGCGGCTATAGTTCTTTCTTTCTGAGGATTTATATGAATAGTGGAATTTATCTTATTCAAGATAATAATCAGCTTGTTGAGATGGCAGAACAAGCATACCCCGCGGAGAATTTGCTACAGGAATTGCTTGCCAAATATCCAAGTTTGTTAGCTGGAGACCAGATAGACAGCGCTGCGCCGAGACGGTGGTTGTTAATCTCACGCGAGACTACATTGCCATCTGAGGAAGATGGCGCTGGGCGATGGTCGGTCGACCATCTCTTCCTCGACCAGGATGCGATTCCTACCCTTGTGGAAGTCAAGCGCAGCAACGACACACGCATCCGGCGAGAAGTGGTAGGCCAAATGCTGGACTACGCTGCTAATGCAATAGTTTACTTGCCGGTTGAGACAATCCGCTCCCAATTTGAGGAAACCTGTAAATTCCAAGAACGTGATTCCGAACAAGCGCTTATCGAATTGTTGGGAGCCGAGGCGGACCCGGAGGAATTCTGGCAGAAGGTTAAAACTAACCTGCAAACGGGCAAGATACGTCTAATATTCGTGGCTGATGAAATCCCCGTTGAACTCCAGCGTGTAGTGGAATTTCTGAATGCGCAGATGGACCCAGCGGAAGTGTTAGCAGTAGAAATCAAACAATATGTTGGCCAAAGCCTGAAAGCCCTCGTTCCCAGAGTCATTGGCCAAAAGAAATCACCTCCTGGGCCAAAGCCTTCTGGGTCAAAGCAATGGGATGAACCTTCCTTCCTCCAAGAGCTGGAAACAAAACGAGGTATCGACGAGGTTGCGGTTGCTGAAGAGATTCTTAAATGGACAAAAACAAAAATGTTCCAAATAAGGTGGGGCAAAGGTAAGGTATTCGGTATTTTCAGTCCGGTGGTGGGCCACAAAGGAACAGATTATAGACCAATCTCAATATGGACAAGTGGCGATGTTATGATTCAGCTTTCAGATATGCAAACCATGCCGCCTTTCAACGATGAGGTCAAGCGTATGGAGTGGTTGAGACTCTTGAACACGATTCCGGGTGTTGATATTTCAATTAATGCCAAGAGTCCATGCATTCGTTTTTCTACGTTGAAAGATGAAGCGGTTTTGAAGCAATTTCTTGGAACGCTTGACTGGGCCGTTCAGGAAATCAAAGCATTGTGATACATAGAAACCGAGTTTCTTGGAGAAACTCGGTTTCTTTGGCACGGTTTCTTTGGCAGAAGGTGAAAAATAATGACCCAATTTCAGATAATTGCCACTATTGGCCCCGCCTCGCGAAATTTAGCGGTAGTAGAGAAATTGATTCAGTCGGGAATGAAAATGGCGCGGCTAAGCATGGCGCATGACAATTATTCTGCTCACGAACGTACAATTTCCTTCGTCAGAGAAGCATGCCAACAGTTTGGCATATCTATTCCAATTTTGCAGGACCTTCAAGGTCCAAAACTTCGCATCGGTAAAATTAATGTCAAACTTTCTAAGGGACAAGGCGTCATTTTGACGCCAGTGGAACATCCCGATTCTACCGAAGAAAAGCAAAGTTCACAGAATATAGGAAAGGAAGCTCCCGCATTCAAGCATGGGGTAATTCCGAAATCCGTTCACATTCCACTTATAGGCGATATACATCAGTATGTCAAAATGGGAGATTTAGTTTTGATAAACAACGGCATCGTTCAGCTTGAAGTAAAAGAAGTTCATGGAATTTCAACAGTATGTGAAGTCAAATATGGTGGGGTAGTTAGAACCGAAAAAGGGGTAAATTTGCCAATGACAAATCTACCCACCAAAGCGATAACATCCAAAGATAAAGAGGATTTAGCTTTTGGACTTCAACATCAAGTGGAATGGATTGCTCTCTCATTTGTCAAAAGCGCAAATGATATCACTGAATTGAGAGAGTGGCTGCTAAAACAAAATCCCAAGCGAATGCCGCTGGTAATGTCGAAGATTGAGACCAGGGAAGCTATTGAAAACCTCTCTCAAATCATAGAAGCCTCAGATGCTGTGATGGTTGCACGCGGAGATATGGCGCTTGAGATTTCATTTACAAAACTCCCATTTTTGCAGAAGTGGATTATTGCGGAATGTCGTTCTTTGGGAAAGCCGGTAATAGTCGCGACAGATTTTATGGATTCGATGTGCCATCGACATGTTCCATCTCGCGCCGAAGTGATGGATGTGGCAAATGCTTTCCTGGACGGTGCAACGGGGCTTTTGTTATGCCAGGAGACAGCAGTGGGACACTATCCTGTCGAAACAGTAGAGATGGTTTCAAGCATCCTTTCGGAAGTAAAGGCAAAGGGGCAAGATGGCAAGATGGCTAAATGGCAAGCTTGTCCCCTTGCCCTCTTGCCTCCTTGCCATTTTGCCATTTAGAAAGGAGTGACTCTCAATTTTGGCAACGAAAACGTTAATCACAGCAGATGAGTTTTTTAAGTTAGCGCCTAAGTTAGGGCGTTGTGAATTGGTAAGAGGAGAGATTATAGAGATGTCACCACCAGGGTTAATACATGGGAAAGTCGCGATGACATTTGGTGCGCAGTTGTTTATCTATGTAAAAGAACATGACTTAGGAGAGGTTTTCGCGGCAGAAACGGGATTTATTGTAGAACATTCAACGGATGAACGGCCGCGTGATACTGTTCGGGGACCCGATATCGCATTCGTCAAAAAGGAACGTATTCCTGAAGGAGGATTTGATGACACTTGGGGAGATTTCTCACCCGACCTGGTGGTTGAGGTAATGTCGAAAAATGACACTCAGCGGGAGGTTTTAGAAAAAGTCGGAGAATATTTGGACGCGGGTGTGCGTTTAGTATGGGTTGTCCGACCGCAAAATAAAACCGTGACGGTATATCGTCTGAATGGGGAAGTGGAACAATTGCAAGTTGACGACATGCTTGATGGAGAAGATGTGCTGCCAGGGTTTAGTTACCCTGTCTCCGATGTTTTTGCTTAATATCAGAAACCCGTTTTCTCCGAGAAAACGGGTTTCTGATGAATATTTTTTTCCTCTTATTTCTTTTGATTAAACTTTTCTTTAAGAAAGAAAAGTTTGGTTATTGAGGAGGTGTTTATTATGTCAAGCGAACAACAAATTGAAGAAGTTGTACATCAACTTGTTCAATCCCATTTTGAAATTGAAGAAGGCATTGATGAAATCGTCTGGCTGAAAGATGGAGAGAATAAAGAAATACGATTAATCGAAATAAATCGAAATACTCTCCCGATAGGAAGTGTTCTAGCATTCTATTTTGCGCCTTCCGAGGACGTGCCTTTCCCTGTTCGAATTGCTGATGTCACGCCACAAGAATGGAAGCAGGTGCAAAGTGGAGATATCTCTCTGCCTCCCGGTTGGACGTTACGGAAAATACAAATATTTCATCGGTAAAAAGGTGAGAAAATATGGCACAATGGTTATCTCGAGCAGGCACGTTCGGATTGGGACGTTTATGAAGCGTTAGGTAGCTTTGATGATTAAAGTTGAACTTCTTAAACCACCAAGACACAAAAGCACAAAGATTTTTTATCCGCGAATAACGCGAAGTTACACGAAGAAAAAAACCAAAATAAATTTTGTGAAGCTTAGCGTTATTAGCGGATGCCTTTTTCCTTCTTTTCTTGGTGTCTTAGTGTGTTCCTTCACTACGTTCAGGACGGTTCAAAGAGAGGAAATGTTAGGTTTATTCGTCAAAATTACCTAAAGGTAACTTCAGTTCCTAAGTGTCATGCGCTTCATTATCTCCAGATGACAACTGAGAAACTTAGTAAAGCTGTTGTGCTTGCTGGTGGCGCTGACTTAAATATTGTAAGGAGAACCCATCGCGCGTTTACCAGATTTCTTCAAATAGCGGCGAGGAATCATGGCCTTCAAAGAGAACTGGGCATAACTGGCTCGCAGTTATGGGCACATATCAATCAACTATTGCCAATCGCTTATGAAATAGAATGTTTAGCACCCGCTTTAGCAGATGGCGGACCTAACGCTGAATATCCATGGGAGGCTCCACCAAGTACTATAAACGTGCCTGCGTCTTATAATTTTCCAGTAAATTCCACTTTGCGACTACCAGGAGGTCGCAATTTGTTAAGGTTAACCAAGGTAATGCTGGATAGATTCTACGTGTTTTTCACTTAATATGGACTAAAATATTCATGAAAGGAGCTATTTATTATGAACAAGATTGAGAAAGTTTACATCATGACTGACCTTGAAGGAGTCGCGGGAGTGATTAATTCAGAGGATTGGTGTAATCCTGACAGCCGCTACAATGAAATGGCAAAGGAATTTCTTACTAATGAAGTCAATGCGGCGGCGGATGGATTTTTTCAGGGAGGCGCGAAGGAAATTCTCGTAGCAGACGGGCATGGTTCAGGAGCCATGAATCCGAAGTTGTTGGATTCCCGAGTTGAGCTTTTGCGCGGCTGGGGAGGTGGTTGGCCAGTGGGACTTGAAGAGGGCTGGGATGCAGCCGTGTGGGTTGGACAACATGCCAAAGCGCGGACCGAATTTGCTCACCTTGCTCATACCCAGGGAATGGGTTATCTTAACCTTTCCATAAATGGAATTTCAATTGGTGAATTTGGGCAGTTAGCGATGTGTGCAAGTCAGTTGGGGATAAGAACAATTTTCGGCTCGGGTGATAAGGCGTTTACTTTAGAAGCCCAGGCTTTAGTCCCTGGAATAGAAACGGTTGCGGTGAAACGCGGCACCAGGTCTGGAACTGGGGATGAGTTTGACGCCGACGCATACCGCAGGAAAAATTCCGGTGCCATCCATCTCCAGCCAAAGAAAGCTTGTGAGTTAATCAGAGTAGGCGCAATGCGCGCTATCATGCGGGCAAAAAGCGAGGATTTCGGTATTATTAAATTAACGCCGCCGTTCAAGCGCGTAGCTGTTTTCAGACAGACAAAAGACCAACCGCGGACGTATTCGATAGAAACGCATCCATCCGATGTAATAGCGCTGATGAATATGTCTTTTAATCCAAAACCTGTGGAGAGCGACGAACAGCTAACGCAGCTTCTGGCATCTTAGCTTTTGATGCTTCCATCTTTATAACTTTCCATACGACTTTTTCATTTAGTGGGAACTCGTAGGAGGAGGGTAAAACGTGTTTCGTGTTGCGTGTTGCGTGCTTTAAACTACGCAACATGGACCACGAAGCACGTTTTCTTGGTCGTGCTAACGCACTATCTATTTTTTTACCGCAAAAGCTTGATAACTGGAAAGTCGTATTTCCATAAAATATTATCATTTCAAAAAGAAAAGAGGAAAACGATGACCGGAAAAGAAAGAACATTGCGCGCTCTGTATTTTCAGAAACCGGATAGAGCGCCCATCATGGGTGGATATTTCAGCCACGGGCCGTTCATCGAGGAAGCAAGCGGGATTCGGCCCTGGTGGGAAAATCCACAAGAATGTCTCCGACGCACATATCGAAATCTCGGCGTCGATGCTATCGGCGCCAATGTTCTACCGAAGACTCCCGAACAATCCGCGGCGTTAGAAGACGGCAGTGTTAGCAATTTCACTAAGAAGGGTGAAAATCCCTATAAGTCGCCCGAAGATGTGCTTCAATTTGTTCGCAATCGGCCACCGTTAGAGGAGCAAAAAAGAGGATTCGATGAACAGAGGGTGTACGATGAAATCAAAAACCATTATCTAAACGGTCAGGCAGAAGCGGGAGATGATAGACTATGGATGCCCTGGGGCGGATTCGGTGGAGTAGGATTCATGTGGTACAGCACTTTCGGCTATGAGAATTACTACATGGCTCTGGCGCTTTATGAAAAAGAGATGGAAGTTTTGTTCGCCAATGCGGGTGAATTGGGACGCATGCGCAACGAGATTCTCGTCAAATGTTATGAGGAAAACAATTTTCCCAAAGTTGTCTGGGGCGGCGAAGATATTTGCGATAATCGCGGGCCAATGGTATCGCCAGGCCTTCTCAGGCGCATCTATTTTCCTCATCTGAAAAAAGCTTTCCAACCGCTTTTTGACGCAAACATCAAACTCGTATGGCATTCTGATGGGAATATTAAGCCGATTCTCGAAGACCTGTTGGATACCGGCGTGGGTGGGTTTCAGGGAATGCAAGAACACATGCCCGACCCAGAGTTGAATAATTCGCTTGAGGAACTTTCACAACTGACCGACAGACATGGCGACCCGTTGCTTTTCTTCGGCAGCATCTCCTGTCGTCGGACCCTTCCATTTGGTACACCGGACGACGTCCGCGCCGCCGCGCAACGGTGCATGGATATCTCAAAGGCACGCGGCGGTGGTATTGTCATCTTCCCGGATAACACCGTCGGTCCTGATGTTCCTCCGGAAAATCTCTTCGCGCTCTACGAGTATGTCACCGGCGTCAAGGCAAAACGTTATTTTCAGACGTGAAACGTGGAAGGTGATGGGGGCAAGATGGGGAAGACAAGACGGCAAGAGGGCAAGGTGGCAAGATTTAGCCTCCTTGCCCTCTTACCGATTTGCCACTTTGTCAACTACTTTTTTGAACAGGCCGAAAAACCGCATCAAATTATTCTATTTCACTCGGATTGAGTTGCCCAATCAATGAAGATTTCGCTGGCAACTGGCTAAGGATTCTCCTTCACTATTACTTCAACGGTGTGCAACCCTGAAACGCCTGATAGTGTGCCATCGGCAGCTACTTCTCCCTGAATGGTGTTATCTTTTGCGATGGCGCGTGCGGTGATGAACAAGCGTTCATTGTTAGAAGGAACCTGCCAGGTGTATTTCCAAAGCGACCAGGCAAGTGGCGAATCCGTTGCCCATATGTCCGCCTCATTCCAGGTTTTGCCATCGTCGATACTGACTTCTACCTTTGCAATCCCGCCATGATTACCTCCGTCGAAAGCGTAACCACTGACGGTATATTTTTTCGCTTCGATAATTTCTTTACTTTCCGGTCTTCCAATGCCGGATTTAATTTGAACCAAAGCCTCATCGTCCCAGCCTTGTTTCTCCCAATATCCCTTATAGTCATTGGGAGTCAACTCAATGTTTACAAGCCACTTTGGATTTTTCGTCCCATAATGTTTCGGACACAAAAAACGCAACGGGTATCCATGTTCCGGAGGTAGCGTCTCACCATTCATTTTATACGCCAGCAATGCGTCTTCATGCAATGCGTCCTCAATGGGTACGCTGGTGTTATAACCATCCGCCCCGCGAAGAATGACTTCTTTAACGTCCTTTTTCACCCCGGCTTTATTCAATACCTCTTGCATTAACACGCCCATCCACTTTGCATTACCAATTAGATTCCCGCCAACCACATCGCCAATACAGGTCAAAGTATACATTCTGGTTATCGCTTTCATCCTGAGGATATCGTCATAAGTCAGGATTGTCACGCGCTCGACGTGCCCTGTAATTGCGAGTTTCCAAGACTTCAAATCAATGGCAGGAATATCCCCAAGGTGCAACGCAAAGAAATCGTTATTGGGGGTTATCAAAGTTGGTTTTAAACTTTCCTTATCATTAGCTTGAACATATTTTATCGGAAGCAAAACTCCCGCGGCGCTGATAGTTGTAATTTTAATAAAATCCCTGCGGTTCATTATTGTTCACCTAAGAAGAAAATAAAGCGTAAAGCGTAAAACGTAAATAGACAAAATAAACACATTACGTTTTACTTCTTCCTCAGTGTTTCTTTTGATACAACCCCCTAACCCCCTTTGATAAGGGGGACTTTTCTTTTTAAAAGAAAAGTTTGGTTACGTTTCACGCTTGATAAAAGGCGTCAAAAGATCGATTGGAATCGGGAACAGGGTTGTTGAGTTTTTCTCCGCTGCAATTTCCATTAGGGTTTGCAAATAGCGGAGTTGGATTGCGGTCGGGTCTTTGCTGATGATGCTGGCAGCTTGGAAGAGCTTTTCTGCGGCCATGTATTCGCCTTCAGCGTTGATAATTTTCGCTCTTTTCTCGCGTTCAGCTTCAGCCTGTTTCGCCATCGCACGCTTCATCTCCTCTGGAAGGTCAACGTTTCTAATCTCCATGGCAAGCACCTGAATTCCCCATGGTCTAATATGAGCGGAGATGATGTCTTGCAAGTCCTGGTTGAGTTTTTCACGCTCAGAGAGAATTTCATCGAGCTCCGCGCGTCCAAGAACGCTCCGTAGCGTTGTCTGAGAAATCTGAGCAATCGCAGAGGCATAGTCCGCGACCTCAACTACAGCGTCTTCAGGCTTGACAACTTTGAAGGCCAAAATGGCGCTGACTTTTACAGAGACGTTATCTTTCGTGATGACGTCTTGCGGAGGGACATTCTGAACGACCGTCTGGAGGCTTACCCGCACCATCCTTTCAATCCAAAAAGGAATTATAAGGAAAATCCCCGGCCCTCTGCTTCCCACAAGCCATCCCAGTCGGAAAATCACCCCACGCTCATACTGGCGGAGTATCCGAACGGAAGTGCCTATAAGGAATATAAAAAACAGAGCTATAATTACATAAAATGCCATCATGGTTTGCATGGTTAGCTTTCCTCCTCTCTCATTGGGGAACCTTATGGGACTATGCCCTTTGGTTTCCCTTCTTTCAAATATCCCATTTTACAATGGGAGGTTACAATGTTATATTATCGCATATCGCGCCTGGAGTTGTCAATCCCTTTTAAAAGATAAAGAACCAATTTTCACGTTTCACGTTTGCAGGTGATAGCTTCATTCATCCAGACATACGACATTGCAAGTCAGTTTTCCATGCGCTAACTTCACCTGGACCTGGTCGCCAACTTCAACCTGTCGAACGTCCTTGACAATTTCTTGCGATTGGTCGTAACAGATGCTATAGCCTCGGGCTAAAATGGCAAGTGGGCTGAGAGCGTTTAGTTCCACGGCAACTGTTTTCCAATCCGCATTTTTCTTTCTAAGTAGATTTTGTATATGATTTACACACTGCTGGTTGAGTACTTTGAGATGTCGCTGCAATTCCGTTATTTTGGATAGCGGGGAAAGATGCAGTAACTTCTGGGTATTTTTTCCCAGGCCATTTTGATACCGTTCCATCATACGAGCAAAGGCTCTCTGGATTTGTAGGTTCAGTGAATCGACTGTCTGTTGTTGTTGGCGGATAGCATCAAGTCGGCTTTGGGGAGAAAGTTGTCGCTGGCAATTTGCCCATCGTTCCTGCGCAGTTTGAAGTTTTCTCTGGATGCTCTCATGGATGCGTCTGTTGGCATTGGATAATCGCCTGGCGAGTTCAGTTTCGTCGGGAACAGCAAGTTCCGCTGCTGTGGAGGGAGTCTGAGCGCGCAAGTCTGCGACAAAGTCAGAGATAGTATAGTCGATTTCGTGTCCGACAGCGGAGATGACAGGAATTTTTGAAGCGTAAATACTTCGAGCTACAATCTCTTCGTTAAACGCCCAGAGGTCTTCAATAGAACCACCGCCGCGCCCTATGATTAATACATCAAAGCCGCCTACCTCATTCATATTGTCAATCGCCCTTGCGATTTCATCCGCGGCACCCTCACCTTGAACTAAGACAGGATAGACTAAAATGTATACGTGCGGGAAGCGTCGGGTTATGCTGTTGATAATATCTCGGACAGCGGCGCCGGTGGCGGAAGTTATCACACCGATGCGTTGCGGGATTTGGGGAATCGGCTTTTTATGAGATACATCAAAGAGCCCCTCCGCCGATAGCCGTTGTTTGAGTTGTTCAAAAGCTACCTGTAAAGCGCCGAGCCCCGCTGGTTCTATCATATCGCCGACAATCTGGTGATAACCACCGGACACATAGACATTTATGCGTCCATGTAGAAAAACTTTATCTCCGTTTTTAGGGACATAGCGCAGATATATTAAGTCAGAACGAAACATGACACAGTTAATCCTACTGGACTTATCTTTCAAAGTAAAATATATGTGGCCGGAGTCCGGCCTTCTGAGGTTAGAAATTTCACCCTCGACCCATATATCCAGTAATAATGGTAATGACTGAATAGCAGTTTGGATAATTCTAGTAATTTCGCTTACGGTATAAGCTGTCTTATGTTGTTGTAGCATGGTAAATACTCCCATTTTTCGTGAAACGTGAAACGTGAAACGTGAAACGTATTGCGTATTACGTATTACATATTTTGTTTTACGCAATACGCATCACGCATCACGCATCTCGTTTCATTATTTCGCATACTCCACGGCTATTGTTTCACGAACGACAGTAACTTGAATTTGTCCGGGGAATTGCAGTTCATTTTTGGCTTTTTTAGCGATTTCCTTTGCTAAGCGATATGTTCCTATGTCATCGATTTCATCAGATTTGACGATAACGCGAATCTCTCTTCCTGCTTGTAGAGCATAAGATTTTTCGACGCCGTCGAAGGAGTCCGCAAGTTTTTCCAGCTTTTCCATCCGTTTCACGTAAGACTCAAGTGAATCCTGGCGAACCCCTGGCCGAGCTGATGATAATCTATCGGCTGTTTGCACAATAGCGGCCAGGGAAGTTTTTGGTTCGCCGAGATTGTGGTGCGCTTCAATAGCGTGAATAACCTGGGGATGTTCGTTATACTTCCGCGCTAACTTCACACCTATCTCAATATGGCTACCTTCAACTTCGTTGTCGATTGCTTTGCCGAGGTCGTGAATTAACCCTGCTCGTCGCGCCATTTTTTCATCTTCGCCTATCTCTGCGGCCATAATCCCGGCAAGGAAAGCAACTTCTTTTGAATGTTGCAGACAATTCTGCCCAAAACTTGACCGATATTTCAATCGGCCTAACAAGTTAATTTCATTAGGATGCAACCCATGTACTCCTAACTCTAACGCCGCTTGCTCGCCCTCTTGTTTCATAATTGCTTCCAGATTAACACGGGCTTTCATGACTGCTTGCTCAATCTTGGCAGTATTGATTCTACCATCAGCAATTAAGGATTCCAACGCCAAACGCGCAACTTCCCTTCGGATAGGATTAAATCCCGATATAAGAATCGTTTCAGGCGTATCATCAACAATGAGTTCAACACCTGTTGTAGCTTCAAAAGCACGAATATTTCTCCCTTCCCTTCCGATTATCCTTCCTTTCATATCATCGTTGGGTAACGAAACTGTAGATACTGCTGTCTCCACTACATGGTCAGCGGAACAGCGTTCCATCGCATAAGTTATAATCTCTCTCGCCTTCCTTTCTGCTATTTCTTTAGCCCCCGTTTCAATTTCGGTTGCGATTAGAGCAGCCTCATGTTTAGCTTCTTGCCGTATTTGCTCAAAAAGCATTTCTTTCGCTTCTTCAGCAGTGGTCTTTGCAATATTTGATAGCGCTTGCTTCTGTTGCTCCTCGAGCTTTGTAAGTTCTTCCTCTTTTTCTTTAAGAGACCTGGCTCTTTGTTCAATTTTTTTTGCTTGTTCTATAAGTTCCTCACGCCGTTTATCTATAGCTTCCAATTTGGCGTCTAATGATTCTTCTTTCGCGATAATGCGTTGTTCTAATCTATTTATCTCCGCTCGACGCTCACGGACTTCTTTATCTAATTCTATTTGCCGTTGAAGTGCTTCCTCCTTCGATTGAATTATCATTTCCTTTTTCACGTTTTCAGCCTTTTCGTAAGCCTCATTTAAGATAGCTTGAGCCTGCTTCTTCACCGCGCCGGTATATATCCGTGAAAGGATTTCGTGAGCGAGGTAACCAACCAGGATACCCAAAAAGACTGCTACATATATCCACATCGTTATACACCTCACTCTTTCATAACCAAACTTTTCTTCCAAACTTTTCTTTTAAAAAGAAAAGTTTGATCAAAAGAAACACTGAGGAATTTTAAGAAAAGTTCCATCATAAGAAATAAGAGGAAAAGTAATTGTTAATATTATACAAAAACAATATGTGAATATCAAGGTAAATAATATTTCTGGAAGAAGAATATTTTCCTTGACATGACGAAAGAAATATGCTAAATTTAACGTTAGTTTGGGATACTGAAAGGAGTCAAGATAGATGAACGGAATTGTTGATTTCACGGTACTCCTGTTTCAGCGGGAGGGCTATGTTGTTTCATATTGTCCAGAACTGCATGTGGGGAGTTTTGGCGACAGCGCTGATGACGCGTTGGCAAGTTTGCGGGAAGCAGTTGAATGCTTTCTCGAAGGGTGTAAAGAGTTAGGCACGTTGGATGAGGTGCTTTCTGCTTTGCTATACAAAGTGAATGTTTTCAGTTTATGGCTTATTGTGGTTTTGTTATCCTCTATCGGTTGTGGGATTGCAAACGATAAATTGATAGAACAATATAACGCTTTTGCGATTCGTTCTGCCAAAGCGAACTTATGGAATGAAGCAACCCTGAGATGGCAACGGATTATTGCAATTGACCCAAAGAATGCTAAAGCGCATAATAACCTCGGAGTTGCGTATGAAGCTCTGGAACGTTTTGCTGAAGCGCAGGCGGAGTATAAAAAAGCGATAGAGTTAGAACCAGGTAATGAGGTTTATCAAATCAATTTTTTCAATTGTCAGAAAAATAAGGGGCGCTCTCAGCTTACGGAAGGGAATGGTGAAAAACGATGAATAGCTTATGCGCGAAAACGCAAAGAGCAAGAGGCAAGGGGGCAAGGGGGCAAGGGGGATTGATGATTGATGATTGTCAATTGATGATTGAAAAGACTCAATCAACAATCATCAATCGACAATCGACAATCCAATTGCCATCTTGCCATCTTGCCATTTTGCCAGCCTGCCTTGTTTCACTCTGTGTTTTTCTAACGTTGGTGAACTTAGGTTGTGGTAACACAACTAAGGTATTAATTAAAATCAAAGTGCAATCGGAGATAGATGTAAGCAAATATAAAAAAATTGCGGTAATTCCATTTCTGTCTAACGATGAAAGCAAGAATAATGAAGAATGGGGAGAGAATATCGCCTTTGTATTCAGAAGGAATCTGAGTAAGTCTCAGAAGTTTGACGTTTTGGATGGCAAAGATACAAAATTGACTTTAGAGGGTGAGCAAATAACGCTTGATATTTTACAAAATACAGATAAACTCATTGATTTAGGCGGTGAGTTAGGAGTAGATGCGCTGATTGTGGGAACTTATAAATTTTATAACATTAGTGAACCCAGAAGATTGTATTACGACCGATATTCCGCGCAATTGCAGCGATACATCACAGATACCGTAACTTACTTTCATAAAACTTATGTGTTTTCCTTAGACATTTCGATTGTGGATACAAATACAGGTGGAACTGTGTGGAGTGATAAATTGGAGCAGACTGCTGAAGAAGACCATAATCTGGGTACACTTTTAATCTCTGGAATTTCAGATGATGATAATGTTATGAAACGACTCACTACACAGGCAGCGTCAAAGTTTATGCGAAAAATAGAGCCGCATTATGAAACGGAAGAAAGGATTTTGGTGAGATAATTGAAACGTGAAACGTGAAAACGTGAAACGTGAAACGTGAAGAGTGATTCATCACACATCACGTATATGGTAGGTGAGGTAAATGAGAAAACAGATTTTACTTACTTTTATAGTTTTTCTATTAATATCGACTTCAACTGTCTGGGCGCAGGGATTTGGCAAAAACAAGGTGACCCAACAACAGTTTGATTGGTTTATTCATAAAACAGAGCATTTTGACATTTACTATTATCCTGACGAAGCGCGGCTGGTATCGGTAATGGGAGATATAGCCGAGGACGCCTATCGTAAATTCAGCGAGGATTTTGGCCATGAACTGAGTGAAAGAACTCCTCTTATTCTCTATAAGTGCCACTCGGATTTTCAGGAGACGAATATTATTTTGGAGGAATTGAGCGAGGGAGTCGGTGGCTTTGCTGAATTCTTCAAACGGAGGATTGTCATACCGTTCACCGGCTCAATGACCCAGTTTCAAGCAGTCATTTTCCACGAACTGACTCATATTTTCCAATATGACATTATCTATCAAAAACCTGTCGCTCACATCTACACGGGGGAGTTTCTATACAGCCCGCCGATTTGGTTTATTGAGGGGATGGCAGAATATATGTCAGGGAATCGGGATGCTACCGACGAAATGGTATTGCGCAACGCTTGCGTGAGTAATTCTATTGTGCCACTTACCTACCTGGAAGATTTCTACATTCTCGGTTCACAAGTATTTTTGGGGTACAAAGAAGGGCAATCAGCAATCGAATATTTAGTGCAAACCTACGGACGTGATAAACTGGCAAATATACTGCAGGAACTCAAGCACAGCCGAACAAAAAGCCTTGATGACGCATTCAAAAACACAATTGGAACGGATGTTCAAAAATTTGATAAAGATTGGCAGCACTCCATCAAAAGGAAGTATTGGCCAATGATTCAATACAAAAAGATGCCAGATGAAATTGCGACTCAACTGACCGGCAAGAAAAGCGAGGCGAATAACTTTAAACCTGTATGGTCGGTAAGCGGAGATTTGATCGCGTATATCACTAGCGAATATGGTTATGATGAGATTCGGATTATCTCTGCCAAAGATGGCAAGCTAATAGAACGTATCAGCAAAGGTTTTTATCAGGATGGTTACGAGGATATTCGCTCTGAAGGTTCAGGAATAGCCTGGTCGCCAGATGGAGATAAACTCGCTTTTATCGCTAAGGACAAAAAGAAAGAATATCTCTTCGTGCTGAATATTATCACCGGAAAAATTCAACATAAGATACTGCTTCCTTTCGACTCTAACTATTCTCCAACATGGGCGCCTGATAACAATCGCATCGCTTTTGTCGCACTCAAGGACGGCAAAACGGATATCTATCTTATTGCTCTTGATAAAGCGGCAAGAGGGCAAGATGGATTGTCGATTGATGATTGTCGATTGTCGATTGAAAAAACAATCAACAATCAACAATCAACAATCATCAATCAGTTGACTGATGACCCGTTTGATGACAACCACCCAAGCTGGCATCCTGTCCTGGATAAGATTGTCTATTCATCTGAAAGAGAAGGGAAATATAAGCTATTCACAATCGACTTGGAGAATCAAACGCAAACGCAATTGACTCATGAACAGCAAAACGCAGTAAGCCCATCATGGTCTCGTAATGGCACGCAGATTATATTCTGTTCCGACCTAAATGGCATCTATGATGTCTACAGCATGGACAACGATGGGAATAATTTTACCCGTTTGACCGACATTATGACGGGTTGTTCCAATCCCAGCTTATCACCCGACAAAAGAAAAATCCTGTTTTCAGCTTATGATGATGGCAGACAAAACATATTTGTCATGGATATGGACAAAGCCGTAAACGAAAAGATAGATATGCCACTAAATAAGGAAACGGTGGTGATAACCGCCGCGCCGGACGAAGCGGAGCATAGACTACTCCTCGGACGCAAAAAGTATTCAACGAGTTTGGTTTTGGATGCAATCTTCACCGACTTTCAGTATTCCGCCGATGGACTATTGCAAAACACAACACAACTTATTGCCAGTGATATGATGGGCAACCACCGCATTGGTTTAAGTGTAGCTGCAAATCAGTCCGGTTTTCTCACGCCTGATTTTATCGCGTCTTATTTCTATCTCGCTCGACGCACTGACTACGGCGCTGCTTTTTTCAACTACCATGACTATTATGTTACCATTGACCGCTATCTTCTTGCACAACGCAATACCGGATTGATAGGCTTTCTTTCCTATCCGTTAGACCGATATCGTAGAATAGAATTACAAACCCTCATCTATTCTACGCCCTTCGATTACAAGTATTATACTGATTTAGACGCTCCAAGAGGCACTATCATTTCCTCAGAAATATCCTATATCAAAGATACAACTATGTGGAATGAATTTGGCCCTTATGCCGGAACGCGGTATATACTTGATGTGGAGCATTCGTTTCCATCATTAGGCAGTGACCTGGAAATGACCAATGTGATACTGGACTCGCGTAAGTATTTCCGACTGGGGAAACGTACCTGCCTTGCAACGCGGATGCTTTTGGGCGGGAGCTTCGGCACCGACCATGCTCTTTTTTATATCGGCGGCATCGACACCATGCGCGGTTATGGCTATGAAGACCTCGCCGGAACGAGAGTGGGCTTGCTCAACCTGGAACTCAGGATTCCCTTCATTGATGAACTCAGGTTCGGCTGGCCTTTTGCCTGGTCGATTAGCGGCATCAGAGGCATTTTGTTCACCGATTTTGGTACGGTATGGTCAAAGTGGCAATTTGGTCCTGAAAACCGATACAAAGCATTAATAAGAACAGGTAATAAGATTCAATTAGTGGATGTCAAAAATTCCGTTGGGATAGGATTAAGATTGAAACTTGGTTTCTTTGATTTAAACTTTGATATCGCTAAACGCACCGATTTATCGAAAATTTACCCCAAAACACGATTTCATTTTGGTTTGGGACAGGAGTTTTGATTGATGATTGATGATTGATGATTGATGATGGTTCAATCGACAATCAACAATCAACAATCGACAATCCATAGGTGGTTTTTATGGAAAAAGACAGAGATGTAGAACGAAAAATTGTGGCGATTTTAAACATTTTGAAAGATTCCCCAAAACCGTTAGGCTCTCGAATTATTTCCCGCAAGCTTAAAGAACAGGGATTTGACCTCACTGAACGAGCAGTGCGCTATCATTTGCGTATAATGGACGAAAGAGGCCTGACCGAATCCCACGGAATAGCCGGGAGGATTGTAACAGCAGAAGGTATAGAGGAAGCGAACAATGCTCTGGTCTCCGATAAAGTTGGAATGATTATCAGCAAAGTCGATGCGTTGTCTCATCTAACGACTTTCGATCTTAACACCCGAAGCGGCGACATCATCCTGAATGTTTCTTTAATTCCAAAAGAACATTTAGAAAAAGCATTGGAAATTGTCGCGGAAACTTTCAAAGCAAAACTCGGATTTACTAACCTGTTAGCTATCGCTCATGAAGGCGAAACTTTAGGCGGATTGACCATTCCTGAAGAAATGGCAGGAGTAGGTACAGTTTGCAGTTTGACTATCAATGGGATATTGCTCAATAATTGCATTCCTTTATACTCAAAGTTCAGCGGCATTCTAAAAATGGAAAATTCTCAACATAAGCGTTTCATAGAGCTAATCTACTATGACGCTTCCTCTTTAGACCCAGCAGAAGTATTCATCAAGAGTAAAATGACCGATGTTCGAAGCGCTATTGAAAGTGGTAGCGGGAAAGTTTTGGCGGGATTTCGAGAATTCCCGGCAGTATGTCTAAATAATGTTTTGGAAATTGTAGAAAAGCTTGAAAAAATCGGGATGTCGGGGGTTACTGCTATTGGTAAGCCCGGTCAACCTGTTCTTGAGATGCCGGTCAGTGCTGGGTGTGTGGGAATGGTGGTCCTCGGAGGCCTAAATCCTTTAGCGGCAGTAGAGGAATCGGGAATAAAAACAGAAAACAAGGCGCTATGCGCTATGGTGAATTTTAATGTATTGGGTAATTTGGGTACAGTCAACACCTGAACACTGATTTATATGGAACTGCTGCTTCGATATCTTCAGTTTCTGTTGTCAAAAGGAGCAAAGTTATGTTCACTTCGTTCACCAACGACTTTGTCTTATGGTTTAAAAAATTGTGCATAATAGCACTGCCGGTGCTGGCTGTGTGTGTATTTCTTTTGCCATTTATTATTGGCAGTATCGCCAAAGGGCAAAATGATAAAGTGATTGAAATTGAACCAGGCAAGCCTCAGACTGCAAAAGCTGCGATGAAAGTGGCTTACGTGAAGCATTTTGATGAAGAAGATTTTAACGCGGCAATTACAGCATATCAGCGGGTAATTTCTGACTTTCCAGACAGTCCAGAGGCTACTGAAGCCCAATTCAGGATTGCCAATGTCTATCACTGGAACATTTTCGAACCAGAAAAAGCGATAGCGGAATACCAGAAGGTGATAGATAACTATCCGAATACGGATTATGCCATTGAATCGTTGATTCGGATGGGTGAGGCGTATGTGAGGTTGAAGAAACTTGATAAAGCGTTGGAGGCTTTTCGCAAGGTGATTGATAACTATAAAGAAAATAAGTATGCACCTCAAGCTAAATCAGCCCTGGCCAGGACATTGCTTCATGAATTATATAAAGATAATGAAGCAGAAAGCGTTTATAAGGATATTTTAGAACACCACCCAACTACAGAGTTCGCCGATGATGCAAAACTATGGTTAATTTACATTTATCAAAAGAAGCGTGCAATCTCGGTAGAAGAGGCTTTGAAAGCATATAAAGCTTTGACAGAAGATATGAATGTCGGCTATCATAGGCGAGCTTCGGCACAATATATGATAGCATTTAATTACTGTTCCAAACAGGACTTAGACCGGGCTATATCTGAATTTAAGAAACTACTGAATGATTACTCAGAGGCTTACGACGACTTGAAAGCCGAAACCTATTACTTCATAGGTCACATCTATGAACAGCAAGAAAAGTATGAACTGGCAAAGGAAAATTATAAGTCAGGCCTGGAGCTTTATCCCAAAAGTATCTGGGCAAATCATCTGAATAGAAGGATAGAAAGAGTTGAAGGAAAGCAGGCTATGGCTCTCAATTCGTTAGTATATACAAAGGATACCGTAGATTATCATCACTACCTAAAAACAATGGAAAATCCTGACCCAGATGTATATGGCGAAGCTATAGATATAATAGGCGCTGAAATTGATAAGAGAAATGATGTTGTGATAGATTTGCTGATAGAAGCGCTTCAAAGTCCATCGGAAAATGTTCGGAGATTATCAGCCTCGCTTCTAGCACGTGTTACATACTTTTCGGAAGAAGATTTGCCTGCGAAAGCAAGGGCAGAGAAAGTATTTCATGCGCTAAAAGCCGCTTTGAACACAGAAACACGTGTTGTAATCAAAGGTGGGATTGCCGTGTCACTCGGAGCAGTAGGAGTACCAGCCGCAATTCCCATTTTGAAGCAACTCGTTCTTAATGCTGAAATCGAACGGATGAAAGCCATCGCAACACATCAGGAAAGCGATGTTCCAGACAAAGGCATTGATGCTGTGCCAATGGGCGCTATACGAGGTTTATGCTGGTTTGCAAGGCTCCGGCAGAGATACACAGCGGAAATAGTGTTATTTTTAATGGACGAGACAAGAAAAAGGTTACAGGAAGGCAACCCGAGACAACGAGACATAACTTCAACTCTACTTCATGAACTTGGCCAATTGAACGATAGACGAGGATTAGATGTGATAATTGAGGCAAGTTTGCATAATGATGAATATGTTCGATATGCAGCAGTAGGAGCTCTGGAAAGTTTCGCTTTCATAGATAGATATCCTTCTGAAGAACCAGGATATCCTGATATAGCAGAAGTCTACCGGGTCAAACAGGAAGACAGACAAAGAGCGGAGGAAAAACTCTTTGATTTGACCAATGACAAGGACATATATGTTCGCGAAGAAGCAGAGAAAGCACTTAACGCTATCAGAGATGCAGATGACCAATGGCAGAAAGATGAACAACAGGAACGCTCAAAGAAATAGGTACAGCTTATCGGTTATCCCCAAAATGCCCCCAATTGTGTGTTCTTCGATTTCTGTTTTTCTGATAGTTTTTTCTGCGCTCAGTTGTATAGCAAGAACAGCAATAGAGGATTTTCCTGTCAAGTTTCCTCCCCTAAGAACCGGAGCAGATTTTGAAGCGCACGCACAACTCAAAGCGGATAGGAAACTCACCTCCGAAGAAATAGAAAAGCGCGACCTTCTGATTCAGCTCCTACTGGATAAGGATGCAACGAAAATCCCTTTGCCAGAATGGCAGGAGAAAGACAATTATCGCTGGGATTTCGTCATCTTCCGAAGACAATACGCCGCAGAATTGCTTGGCTCCAGGATAGCTCATAAATCAGCAATTCCTATTCTGGTTAAAGTGGCTAAGAATCAGAAAAAACAGCAATATTTTCTGGGAGAGCATAAATATAGTCAGAGAGAGCAGGAAGTGTTACAAAAATATATTCAGGAGAGGGAAGTATCTATTCGGATTGCAAGCTTGCAAGCGTTGAGTCGCATTGCAGACAAAGCGATAATCCCCCACCTGATTGATTTTTTGGCTACCGATTTACATGGACATGCTATTCGATATCTTCAGTTTCTGTTGGACGAAGCGTTACAAAAACAGTATCAGAATGCAAGTCAAAGTAGAACCGTAAGTGGATTTTTCGGTTACCAAACTGACCAGAGCGCCGTAGAGCGCCAGAAGGTAATCCAACGCTTAAAAGTATGGTGGCAAGAAAATCAGAAAAATATTGTGATTGTTCGTTCCAAAACCCTCCCTGAACGTTGAGCCAGCGGGAACAATCATTCACAAAGGGTCTTTAACATAGGCGCATCTGACTGTCAAAGGGCAAAATTTGCTTTGCTTCAAGCCTTGAACGATAAAGAGCCTGAAGTGCGAGAAGCGGCTGCGAGATGGTTGGAAAAAATTCACGAAGAGGATGCTTTGAATAATACAGTGCCTAAATGACGCCTATCGTTCCAATAAGTTGATGACACTAAGCTGATAGCACAATTGTTCATGCCAGAATGTCAAAAAAAGATTTAAAACACAAAAAGAGAAAATCCTTGAGGCTGGAAACGAAAAAGACTCCTCAAGGATTTATTTTCTACGAAAGGAGTGAAAAAAATGAAAAGGCGTTTAAGCCTACTGCTTCTTATTCTTTTCTTTATTTTGTCACAAGGTATTGCATTTTCTTCACCTATCGACGTTAGACAGGGAGAGCAGGTTACCTTGACGCTGAAATTGGTCAATGTGGAAGGTGTTGCTTTGAGTAACGTCAAAGCATTCTTTAGCAATGCGCCAGAATGGATTTCCCCTTCAGTATCTCCTGTTGTCTCGCTTGAGGCGAAAGGAGTAGGAAATGAAAGGCCAGTTGCTCTTTTGCCTTTCACCTTCACGGTTGACAAGTATGCCGCGCCCGAAGGTGTATCCTATCCACTCACCTTGAAGATAAGCGATGCTTCTAATGGTGTTTGGACGAAGGAAATCGTCCTCAATGTCCTTTCCCGTCCGCTTCCAAAGTCGTCTGCTCTATTGCAAAACTACCCAAATCCCTTCAACCCAGAAACCTGGATACCGTATCAGTTGAAGGAAGCTTCTGATGTTACTATCAGGATATTTGATCTAAGGGGACAACTGGTAAGAACGTTAGACCTGGGATATAAGGAAGCTGATTTTTACGTGAGCCGTAGTGATGCGGCTTACTGGGATGGTAGGAATAACTTTGGTGAGCGCGTCGCAAGTGGAATTTATTTCTACCAGTTGCAGGCAGGGAGTTTTTCTGCTCTAAAAAAGATGTTAATCTTGAAGTAAACAAGGAGGGAAAAGTAATGTTTAAAAAAATGTGCATAATAGCACTGCCGGTGCTGGTGGTGTGTGTATTTCTCTTGCCGTTGCTGATTGGCAATCTCGCCAAAGGTCAAAATGGCAGAGAGATTGAGATTGAAATAGGTAAGCCGCAGACAGCAAAAGCTGCGATGAAAATAGCTTATGCCAAACATTTTGATGAAGAAGATTTTGACGCGGCAATAATAGAATATCAAAGGGTAATTTCTTTATTTCCGGAAAGCCCTGAGGCCGCCGAAGCCCAATTCAGGATTGCCAACATATATCACTGGAACACTATCGAACCAGAAAAGGCGATAGCGGAATACCAGAAGGTGATAGATAACTATCCGAACACTGATTATGCCATTGAATCCCTGATTCGGATAGGGGAAGCGTATGGGAGGTTGAAACAGTTTGAGAAGGCACAGCAGCCTTTTCAGCGTGTGTTAGACCAGTATCCGAATACAGCTTATGTGCCTTGGGCCCTTCTCTGTTTGGCAAACAATATCTACTTCGACCAGTTCGACCCCCTACAGGCGAAGCCCTTCTATCAGAGACTTGTTGCTCAGTATCCCGACACTGAATATGCCCAAGAAGCGAAACTGTGGGTGATGCGGATAGAAGTGGAGCGAGAAGGATTTCCCGCAGAGCAAGCGATTGAGATTTATCGAACCGTGCTTCAAGAAAGTCTCCAATTTTATCATGTCCAGGCAGCAGCGCAGTATACAATTGGGTATACCTACCTGGACAAAGGGGAGAACCAACAAGCTCTCACAGAATTTCAGAAAGTGTTGGAGAATTATCCTGACACCCACAAAGATTGGTTGGCTTTAACATATTACTTCATGGGGCATGCCTATATCAATCTCGACAAACTTCCCGAAGCAGAAGCTAAATTTAATCAAGGGATTGTTGACTATCCCAATAATTTGTGGCAAGAAAATTTAAGGAAACAACTACAAATAGTAAAATCTTTAAGAGCTGATGCAACCCATTAGTTAAGATGAAACCGATTTGCAACTACCAAAGGGAGGAATCGTTATGATAGTTTATCAGCTTATCCAAAAAAGAATCGCACCATTATTATTCGCTATCACCATTATGCTAATCTTTTTCTGTTTCTTTACAAAAAGCCTATGGGCGGGTGGACAACCTAAAACATTGACCATCTCCTTTAGCAAAAGCCCGAGCACCTATTTACCAATAGAAAATGATTTGATAACAGTGAATGCGACGACAAATCCCATTCAAGCCGGTGTCCAGGTCACTTTTACATTGACCCAAAGCTATCAATTCTCGTTTAGCGATGGGACAACTACGCCTAAAACAGCCACCACAAACAGTAGTGGAGTAGCTTCTGTTACAATAAAAAGCTTAACTTACTACGGGGTAGCAAAAGTAAGAGTCACAGCTACGAATTATACCGGTGATGAAAAACAAATCCCCATAGATACGGACAACGATTTAATAGCAAATTCATGGGAACAAACCTATGGAGGAACAGCGCCGAATTATTTGGATCCAAACGCTGATAATGAAACAGTCAGCGGAATCACCCAAACGGGAGATGGTTTTACCGTCTTAAACGAGTATAAGGGATATAGAATCCCCGGTCTTGGACATTCTCGCATGAATCCCACACAAAAAGAAGTTTTTTACCATGTGAATTCATCAGCAACAGGGGCAACCTTTGCCAAAAATGGGCTTTCCAGTTTGGGATTGACAGTGATTACCCCCGCATCAGGTAATCCAATTACATTTCTGGGTAGCGAATCAAGGGATAGGATTTACGCTTCTAAAAGCGGCTCGTTTTCAACTACTACCGATGGCGATTGGTGGAATCTTAACGGAACTTCCAAAGGGGATACTGGCGTGATGCTTGGAAGAGCTACTCTAGGAGGCTACTATGCCAATCCACGGGACGCAGTCGCTGCTGTTTATGAAACGGCGATTTCAAATTTGTATACCTTGAATCAAATAAATGAAGTAGCCTTTTCAAATCCTACTATATCGGTCTCAGGTATCGGCGGAGATGTCACATGGGATGCTGTATTTAATGGTCAAGATTTAAATGGTGATGGGGACAATTTTGATGCTTTCAATGCTTTCGATATTATGTCGCCAGTAGGTCAACCCAATGATATGACAGGTGGGGGAGCCGATGGTATACTTTTCAGTCTAACTCAATCACAGGCATTAAATAAAGCCGCCAGGCATGAAGTGGGGCACACTGTTGGTATAGATCACGCCACGACACTATCAAGTGTCATGAGAGCATATCTTGGACCTGCGATGGTGGATACATTTACTTCCTCTGATAAACAACAGGTAAGACTTAAATAACGATTAAGGATTCGAGTTTAAGTGTATGTTTACAATTCGGCGAGGTCTATCGCCAATGCGTTAAATCCCACCGAATTTAGATATCAAAATAAGGAGGTCCATGAAAAATGAAATCAACACGTGGAAAACAGATTCTATTATCTCTGCTACTCTTTTTAATCATTGGCGCTAATGGCTTTGCACAAACCAGTCCGTCGTCACGACGCCAATTGAACTTTGGCAATGCAGAGACTTTGAAATTAAAGCTTCTCACCGAAAAACAGCATTATGTGGCTTATGAACCCTTACTTTTGACAATCAAAATCACGAATGTTTCTCAGAATGAAGGATTTGATGTGCTTCAACCCTTCCATATCACTCGTTCTTCTTGTGAGGTCTTTTCTCCAGATGGAAAGAAATTACCTTTGAACGAGCGGCAATTCATCATGATGATTGGTGGTGGAACCCAGTTCTTAAATCCGGGTCAAACTTTTGAGAGAACCGTCAACCTCTTCGATTATTTTGACATGGGAAAGCAAGAGGGAAAATACACGGTTGAATATCGCTATCCCTTAAAAGCGTTGAGATATACCGATAAAAACCAACCTTATACCGTGATAGTCGGTGAACTGAAATCCAGATTAACTGTTGAAGTGACTTTGCCAAAAACACAATCTGAACGAAAAGCGATGTCGATTTTCCGATTAGCGTATCAAGAATATCAAGGCAGAGGCGGTATCAACCAGGTTGAACGCAATTTTCAGCAGATTCTCTCGGAGTATCCAGAGAGCCAATATGCCGAACTTGCGCTTTACTATCTGGCACAATATTATGAAGATACCTTTCAACTCAATAAGGCGATTCAGACCTATGGCGAATTTATCGGCATGTATCCTGAATCCTTTTACGCAGAGCAGGCGAAGTTCAATGTCAAAGAAGTTCACGAGAGAATGGTTCGGGAGCAACAACTCCTCCTGGAACTGGAAAAGTCGAAATCAACCGTTTCTGAAGAACAAGAAAAACAGAAATGAGTTTCCATATTGGAGTTCTCACTGCATAATACTGATTATGAGATTACTATCAAAAACAATCGCAACCGTTTTTATGGGAGTTCTTGTGTTATTGTGTGCTCCGGGTGTTCTTGCGGAAGAGTCAAAATCAAGTAATACTACACATCAAAAGGGGTATCGAATATCCGAGTTTGATTTTGGGACACCCCAAACCCTAAAACTTGAGATGTCTCTTGCCAAAAAGCATGTAATGGCATACGAGCCAATCCTGCTAACAATCACGTTTAAGAATGTTTCAGAACACGTTCTTGATGTGTTTATGCCGATTCAGATATTTGGTCGCTGTAATGTAATAACGCCTGATGGAACAAAACTACTTCCAGAACTCAGGTATGCTGATGGGCTGGCTGGTGGGGCTAGCGGTGAGCATCTTCAACCTGGGAAGTCTTTCAGAGGAGAGTTTAACCTGCTGAACTATTTTGACATGGGGAAGCAAACAGGAAGGTATATTATCAACTACCGATACGAATTGATTGAAGCCGTGGAGTACGTTGAAGGTAATAAATCAAGGCCGGGGACACGAAGGATAGGCGAATTGACTGCTAAACAAGAAGTAATGGTGGAGACGCCTAAAAGCGATGTAGATAAAAGAGCGCTTGCTCTTTTCAGACCAGCAGTAACTGCGCAGTTCTCACGCCAGGCAAGCGAACGCGTAGTGAAAAGTTATGAGCGGATTATAAAAGAGTATACCCAAAGCAAATATGCTGAAATAGCATCATATTATTTGGCGCAACTTTATGATTACGCTTCTGAGTATAACCTTGCCATAAAACAATATGAGGCTTTCATTCTCAAATACCCTAAATCATTTTACTCCCAATCAGCCCAGCAAGCCCTCAAAGACGTACAAGAACGAGCTATTCGGGAGGAAGCGCTCATTGAAGAAACGAAAGAATCAGAATCTCAAAAAACTAAAGAACCAACAAAGCAGAAATGAATGAGAAATCCACTCTGTTGAGTAAATCCTTGAGGCGAGGAGAGTTGTTGCCTCAAGGATTTTTGTCTAATCGAATGGTGTTGCTAATCATCATCTCATCAGGCGGGCTTAGTCTTGCTTCCTTTTTATATTTCTACGTCCAGCATCAAACCCTGGCTACTACGACGCCAAGGCCCACCTCCAGATAGCCAGGCAAGTAACCAACAGCTTAACACCTGACTTCGCCCAGTTGGGTGGAGTATGGTTGCCGTTATTTCATCTTTTGATGCTTCCCACTGTTTGGATAGATTTCTTCCAAAATATACAAAGCCCGCCATAGAATAGTTTGCTCGTTTATCGGAAGAATCTTAAATCCAAACGGGGGTAATAACAGTGAAAAAAGCAACCTGGATTCTCTACTTTATGTTCGTTATAATGGCAAGCAAATCATTCGCAGATTTGCAAAAGTTTGATTCTGGTTCCTTAAAAGATTCATTGGTGATAGATTTCAACCAACCTATTACTCCTCTTAATGCTTTCCTTGCTTTAGAAAAGGCAGACTTCGTAATCACAGGAATAGTCAAAGATAAATACAAAGGAAAGGAAGGCATTCCATGGATGATTAATGGTCAACCCACAACTTTAACAGAAGTCATTGTCGTTTTTCAAATTGATGGTGTTATCAAGGGGCCGAAAAAGCGTGAGGTGAGAATTGTCTTCTATGACTCAAAAGACTTTTTGTTATATCTGGGGGAACTTTCTAAGGATAACCAAAGATGGTTAATCTTCTTAAAACAACATGGGAAACGATATAGTCTTTTGGCCCCAGAGAGTCGCATGATAGTTTATGAACATCCTCCACAGTATCGAAATCTGAATTCATCTACGGATAAATTGGTTGAAGAGTTAATATCAACAGCAGAGCATTCAAAGGAGCGAGTCGCTTTCGAAGCCGTAAAACAACTCGGATATTTCAAGCATTATCGAGCTCATGCTGTTCTAAGAAGACTTGCGTCTTCAAAAGATATTGTGTTGCAAGGCAACGCTTTTGCGTCCCTTCTGATGCAAGGAGATACATCGGTTGCCTCAGATGCTATCCGGTATGTAGATGTATATTCGTCAGATGTGTATTCTGCGCCGAATAATTACTTAATCAATCATAATAGAGGAAGGATTCTCAGTGCGATATCACAGCTTAATGATGAGAAGCTATTACCTTTGCTTTATCCTTTGACAAGACATGGAGATACTTATATAAGGCGATACGTTTTTGATATACTTCGCAAGATACCTAAGAAATCAAGCATTCCATATTTTATACAAGGGTTGGAAGATGCTGATATCGACATACGATACACTGCCTTTTGGAGCCTGGCGGAGGCTCGAACTCAGTTAGAAGGCGAAGGATGGGAGGGAGATTGGCATTGTCCATCGTCACCAGAGGAGTTCCAGGCAAATCAGACGAAGTATATTCAGTATTGGTTAGATTGGTACACAATACAGACGAAGAATCGGTAGTAAATTTATGCTTCTTACACCCCAAGATTTAAAACAAAAAAGGAGAAAATCCTTGAGACTGGAAACGAAAAAGACTCAAGGATTTTTTGCTATAAATTTTCAAACTATTCTTTGCATTTTTGCTTTCCTTCTGAGCACCTTCGCTTTTCTTTTTTATTTCCGCCATTTTACCCTTGCTTACTATGACGCCAAGTCTCACCTTCAGATAGCAAAACAAGTAACCAATGGCTTAACTCCGGGTTTCGCCCAACTTGGCGGAGTTTGGTTGCCTTTGTTTCATTTGTTGATGCTGCCCACTGTTTGGATAGATTTCTTCTACTATTCAGGTTTATCGGGCAGCATCGTCTCAATGATTGCTTATGTCCTTGCGTCTTTTGTGTTGTTTAAAACCTGCCAGTTCGTCTTTCAAGAGAATAAAGCCGCTTTCCTCGCCGCACTGGTTTTCATGCTGAATCCCAATGTCCTGTACTTCTCCTGTATTCCAATGATGGAGTCGCTTTATTTGCTCACCTTTCTGGCGGCTCTTTACTTTTTCATCAAGTTCATTTCAACCGAAAAACCACAACATCTCGTTTTGTCGGCTCTTTGCACTTTTTTCGCCACGCTCACGCGCTATGAGGGTTGGAGTTTGATTCCAGTTATGGCAGCCGCTATCATGTTAATTGGCTGGAAGCGCAAGTGGGACTATTGTAAACTGGAAGGGATGCTCATAAGTTACTTAACGCTGGCAGGCTTTGGCGTGGCGCTATGGCTATTATGGAATGCTGTTATTTTTAAAAACCCATTTTATTTTGCGTTTGGCGAGTATTTAGCGCATGCAAGCCAGGAGTTGCTTTCAAAGGAAGGTTTGCTTCCGACGAAAGGGAATCCGCTTTTGGCTTTGATTCACTATAATGTCGCTTCCGGGGCTGTTTGTGGTATCGTTGTCTATCTTCTGTTTGTTTTGGGGTTGTGTTTGTATGTGCTGAAGCATTTGCGCAAAGGCGCTATTGTTGCCCCTCACAAAAACGCTAAAAAGGAGCTAAACTGTGCGAAAACTGAGTTTTCGCACTCCCCAGGCGCGTACCTGTTTCTTTTGCCTTTCTTTTTTCATACGCTTGCGCTTTCGTTGGGGCAGATTGCCATACTCATCCCCGGCTTATCGGGAGTTTCAATAAAGGAGATGTTCAACGTCCGGTTTGCTTTGCTTCTTGCGCCTGCTGTCGCATTTTTTGTTGGGTATCTGGCGAAGGGAAGGCGCTTTGCTTTTTGGGGCGTGTCTTTTATTGTACTGTTTCAGGTTGTTTTGATGTTCGCACGCGGCGATATTGTAACACTAAAGGACGGCGTTAGTGGATGGAGCTCTGGCAAACCAGGAGAGGTGGAAAAATGGCTTTCTGAAAATTATGACGGTGGACTTATTCTCACCGACGCCCATGCCAACATCTGCCGCTTTATCGACACGAAAATACCGATGAATCGTTTTATTCATCAAGGTACTTTTGGATATTGGCAGGAATCTTTAGAGAATCCTGCCAAACACGCTAAATGGATATGGATGACGCAAGATGATAGGGTGTGGAAGGCTATCTGGAAAAAAGATGAATTTAGAAAGAATTTCAGACAGGTGTTTAAGGATGAAAAGACGCTGGTGTATCAGAAGAAGGAGTAGGATAGTAAAACGTAAAACGTAATGCGTAATGCGTAATGTGTAATACCGATTTAGAGGGCGTTTTACTGATTCACGCATAACGTCCTTTCATTGATTCAGCATGGACATTGATGTCGATGCTTTTGCCATCTTAACCCAATACTTTGGCTCTTTCATACGACTTTTTCAGTAAACAATAACCAATAAGTTCCAAAAAACATTTTGCATTTTGTGCTCTTTCCATCACCCCCACCTGGCCTCCCCCGTCAAGGGGGAGGAACACTGACTCCCCTCCCTCTTTCTCCCCTCTCCTTGTAGGAGAGGGGCCGGGGGTGAGGTGGGAGGGGTTGGGGGAGGGTGAAAATACCTCAAAGTCTAATATCTTTTTCAGTTGTGAAGGAAAATCAGTCGTTATCTACCCCAAACTGCTCCCGTTGGATTGGCAAATCCAACGGCTGGTCTGGATTTGCCAATCCAGACTGAGCTAAGTGAAAAACTCGTATCTTTCAGTGAAACACACGGAAAATGACACTTTCAATAGAAAATCAGGCTAAAAAAACTTTGTCAACGCAACAAAAAATTGGGATAGTTGTTCTTTTAATCGCCTCAGTAGTTTTATTATATCTTAATTATTTTTGGTATCTTGTAGCGTTTGTGGGTATTGCGATAGTGGCTTACAACGTGGTGTCGGTGGTGAAACTTTATCTATTGTATCGCCTGGAACGTTCACAGTTTAGAGGGTTGCAATTTAAAGATACAGAGATACAGTCCCTTGTACCATCTGAGCTGCCGATGTATACCATACTTGTGCCGCTTTACAAGGAAGCGGAAATCATATCGAATCTTGTTGAAAGCCTGATTTTAATGGATTATCCCAGAGAGAAGCTGGAAGTCTTGCTTCTTTTAGAGGAAGATGATGCGGAGACGCTTGCCGCTATTGAGGGACTTTCCTTGCCGTCTTACTTCCACAAAGTTATCGTGCCTGATACGTATCCCAAAACAAAGCCTAAGGCGTGCAATGTGGGACTGGAAAGGGCAAGGGGAAAATATTTGGTCATTTACGATGCGGAGGACAGGCCTGAGAAAGACCAGTTAAAAAAGGCGGTTTTGGCGTTCATTCATAGCGAGGAGGAAAAACAAGATTTTGTCTGTTTTCAAGCCAAACTCAACTTTTACAACCCCCGGCAGAATCTCCTGACAAAACTGTTTACTATCGAATATTCCTTCTGGTTTGAACTAATGCTGCCTTCTCTTTATGTGTTGCACGCGCCAATGCCTTTGGGCGGAACGTCGAATCATTTCCGCACCGAAATTTTGAAAAGTATAGGGGGTTGGAACCCATACATTGTAACTGAAGATTGCGATTTGGGTATTCGACTTAAAAGAGCGGGCTATGAAGTCGGTATAATAGATTCCATAACGTTGGAAGAAGCCAACAGCCGTATTGGAAATTGGCTTCGTCAGCGTTCACGGTGGATAAAAGGTTACATTCAGACATATTTTCTGCATCTACGACATCCCTTAAAATTGCTAAAAGACTTAGGATTATTTTCTTTCATCCACTTTCACATCATGGTAGGCGCAGGGCCGATTTTATGTCTCATCAATCCTATTTTCTGGGGGATGTTCTGGTTTCAGCTTGCCACTGGCTCAGATTTCATTGATAGGCTATTTCCAGGCGTTATTATGTATCTGGGAACTGTTAGTTTGTTGGTATGGAATTTCGCATTCATCTATTTTAACATTTATGCAGCGCTGGTCAGGAAGGATTTTGACCTTGTTAAAGTTTGCTTCTTGAGCCCTATTTCCTGGGGATTGATGAGCCTTGCCGCAATAAAAGCCTTTGTCCAACTGTTTAAAAAACCCCATTATTGGGAAAAAACGCAGCATGGGCTATTGGATTGATGATTTATGATTTACGATTGATGATTGAAAAAAATCATCAATCGACAATCTTTAGCCCTATGCTCTATGCGCTATGTCCACAATGTATAAGTTACTTTTACTCTTTTTTATTATCAAAATCATTCTTCTCTTATCCCCGATAGCAGCGTGTCCTGGTGGTGATACTCCACCTTCTTCAAACACTCACATCTCCCGTTTTGGCAAAGACCAGTTTATCCTTGGCTGTAATTTACCATGGCTTGACGGTAGAATGGGATGGGATATCGCTTTCAAGGAAGACTGGGGATACGGTTTTGACCAGGCTCATGTAGAAAAATATTTTGCTGATATGCGACGCATGGGATTTTCCGCTGTCAGATGGTGGCTATTCGCCGATTGCAAAGCGGGTTTGTTGTTTGACGATAAGGGGAAAGTTTTGGGCATTCAAGAAGAAGTTTTTTATCATCTGGATATTATCATGAACGAAATTTGCCCCAAATATGAGCTTTTCATGTATTGGTGTTTGCTATCATCTTTACACCTAACAGACCACTTTTCGATTATTACCGACGATGCTATTCGCAAATCCTTTATTACGAATGCTCTAATCCCGCTTGTTTCTCGCTACAAAGATAATCCCCACTTTTTTGCGGTAGATATAATGAATGAGCCGGAAGCCGATTTAAAAGGACGTTTTGGAAACTGGACGCCAAAAGGGACAGATGAAAAAACATTGCGTACTTTTCTTTCCGATTGCGTCAACGCTATCAAAAAAGCCGCGCCTGCCGTGCTTGTATCAATTGGTAGCGGCTGGCATTCTTTTGAGAACCTACAACGCGGCTTTTACAAAGGCTTAGGTCTTTCTTTCTATGATTTTCACACCTACAACGATAGTGGCTTTTTGCCCGAATACACCAGCTTAAAACTTGATGCGCCATGCATAATCGGGGAGTTTAACTGTACGAAAAATACAGCGGCGGATGAAAATGCCCAAAAAGAGATATTCCAGAAATTTCTTAAAAATGCTTGGAATAAAGGCTATGCAGGTGTTTTTATCTGGTGCTACGATTATCCGCGTGAAGGTGTAACCCATAGTCTTTTGCGAGCAGATAGAAGTTGGAAACCTTGCGTTTCTGTTATTAAGGAGTTTTCTGAAAAACATCAAAAGAAATAAATGGCAAGAGGGCTAAACGGCAATGGGGCAAAAGGGCAAAGGGGCATACGCATTAAGTTAAGACCCTTTTGTGTATATACCACTGTTCCTCCCCCTTGATGGGGGAGGTTAGGAGGGGGTGAGTAAAGTATATTTGCCTTGTATTTCACCCTCCCCTAACCCCTCCCATCAAGGGAGGGGAATTGAAAAAGATGCTTAACTTAATGCGCATGGGGGGCAAGAGGGCAAAGGGGCTAATAGTTCCTTGCCATCTTGCCATCTTACCCCTTTCTCTTGCTGTCTTGCCCCTTACGCATTATGTTTTACGGTTCACAAAGGTGTGCTAACAAAATGTAGTTAAACACAATACCTTTACCCTTTATACACTTCGCCCGCGGAGCATAGCAATCTTTCCAGTCCGCGCGATTTCCTGGATGCCATAAGGACGCAGCATTTCGATGATAGCTTTTAGTTTTTCCTCATCGCCTGTCGTCTCAATCATCAAAGTTGTGGGGCTAACATCGACGATATGGGCGCGGAAGATGTCCACAATCTGAATGATTTCCCCGCGCGCTTGATTTTCTGCGCTGACTTTAATCAATGCTAATTCCCTCTCAATATACTGACTACCCGTCAGGTCTGAAACTTTGATAACGTCAATTAGCTTGTTCAATTGTTTCGTAATTTGTTCGATAATCTGTTCGTCTCCTGTGCTCACAATGGTCATGCGTGAAACATCAGGTTCTTCAGTTTCCGCGACCGTAAGGCTGTCGATATTAAATCCACGTCCGCTGAACAAACTTGCAATGCGTGCTAAAACGCCGAAACGATTCTCCACTAAAACGGAGATTACGTGTCTGTTTTCAGCCATTATGCCAACCCTCCTATCATTTCATTCAGACCGGCACCCGCCGGAACCATTGGATATACATTCGCTTCACTGCTGACGATGAAATCTACCACAACTGGGCCATCAATTGCAAGCGCTCTTTCAATTGCAGGACGCACTTCATCAATTTTGGTCACCTTAATGCCTGTGACGCCAAACGCCTCTGCTACTTTCGCAAAATCGGGATTATCATTCAGCACAGAAATAGAATATCTTTTGTTGAAGAACAGTTCTTGCCATTGTCTGACCATGCCTAAATGCCCATTGTTGATAATCATAACCTTAATCGGCAACTTCCTGGCCGCTATTGTGACCAATTCCTGCACGTTCATCATAAAGCTGCCGTCGCCGTTGATGTTGACTACCAATTTATCCGGGCAGCCAACCTGCGCGCCAATGGCGGCTGGCATACCATAGCCCATCGTGCCCAGGCCGCCGGAAGAGAGAAAGTGACGCGGGATGGTATATTGGTAGTATTGCGCCGCCCACATTTGATGCTGTCCAACATCCGTGACAATTATCGCTTCCCCTTTGGTCGCTTGATAGATTTGCTCAATGACAAACTGCGGCATAATTTTATCATCGTCCCAGGTATATCTGAAAGGATATCTCTCTTTCCATGAATTAATCTGTTGAATCCATGGTTGTATATCTGGCTTCTTCACGAGTTTATTCATCTCAGTAAGCACCCGTTTGGCATCACCCACAACCGGCACATCTGCCCGGACATTTTTCCCGATGCTGCACGGGTCGATATCCACATGTATAATGGTCGCTTTTGGGGCAAATCTATCAACTCGTCCCGTCACTCTATCCTCAAAGCGAGCGCCGATTGCAATCACCAGGTCGGTTTCGGTAAAGGCATAATTGGCAGAACATGACCCATGCATGCCGGGCATTTTGAGAGAAAGCGCATGTGTCTCAGGAAATGCGCCCAAGCCCGTCAAGGTTACCGTAATCGGAATGCCCGTTTTTTCGACGAATTCACGCAACTCCGCTGACGCCCCTGCTGAGATTATGCCTCCGCCAGCATATACCATTGGCCTCTCAGCGCTGTTGATTAATTCAACGGCTCGTGCGATTTGTTTCGGATGCCCTTCATACCGAGGATTGTAACCGCGAATTTGGACTTTTTCTGGATATTGGAAGATAGTTTCCGTCATCTGAGCATCTTTAGCAAAATCAATTACTACGGGTCCAGGACGACCAGTTTGGGCGATGTAAAACGCTTCTGCGACTACTTCCGATACTTCATTTACATTTTTAATTAAGAAACTATGTTTACAAATCGGACGGGTAATGCCAACAATATCGGCTTCCTGGAAGGCATCGTTTCCAATCAGATGTGTTGCCACCTGACCTGTTATTGTAACCATCGGAATCGAGTCCATGTAAGCCGTCGCGATACCTGTAACGAGATTTGTCGCTCCAGGGCCTGAAGTCGCCATCGCCACCCCCACTTTCCCTGTCGCTCGCGCATATCCGTCAGCAGCGTGCGCGGCTCCTTGTTCATGGCGTGTGTTAATAAATCGAATTTCTTTTTCATCATACAGGTCATCGGTAATATGCATCACCGCGCCGCCTGATACGCCGAAAATAACTTCCACGCCGGCGCGCTTTAAACTTTCCACCAAAATTTTGGCTCCTCGCATTTTCATGGATGTTCCACCTCACGATTTCTTTGAATGAAAAAACCCTTTCCATCCCTGTTTGGAGACGGAAAGGGTTAAGTCTTACCGTGGTACCACTCCAATTCCCTCATCGAAGGATTGATGATTGTTGATTGAAGAGTTTCCATTCCTCACTCATCAATCGACAATCCGGGGTGCTCAAACTGCGATAACGGGCAGTAACCGTCTGGACTTACTTTTCATAGTGAAACGCGAAACGTGATGAGTGATAATTACTTCTCACATTAATTTATCACGTTTCACGCAGGTAGTTTACGAAGTAAACTATTGAGCGAAGCGAACACGTTTCATTCTTCCTGTTTCAACCCAGAAGCTCCGGGGCGACCTTCAGTCGAGAGAGCTTTAGGAAATCTTTCAGCCGGTGAATTTCCCTCTCTTTCAAGTTCATTGACTTACTCCTCCCCATCAAAGCTTTTATCCATACTTCTGCATTTGATTCAAAAGTATACCTGAAATTTGGCATGGATGTCAAGTGTTTTTTAGGATACCACGAATTTCCTCACTCCCACCATAAGAAACACTGAGGAATTTCTATACACCACAAATTTGGCAATTAGCAAAACCAGGATAGAATCTACTTTCTGAAATATCTCTTTTACGTTTCACGTTTCACGTTCGGATGCTTTAGAGTGCATTTACCTTATCAGATTCAACAATATGAATATACCTGCTGAACCTGGATTTCGGAACAGAAATTATCTGCTTAGTCTCATAACCAAGGTCGTTTAGCATATCTGTGATATCTTTGGCAGTAATCAACGCGGCTTTCGGCGCTAAAAACCTGATATTTTGCAGGATTTCTCGGTACAGTGTATCATTTGCTTGGGTGTATATTCCATAAGGCAAGTCTGTCGCAAGCGCATCGAATCTACCTGTTATTTTACGAGCATCAGCAAGATGAATTTCGCCGTTCAAACCGAAATACGCCAAATTTTTCCGCGACGCTCCAACCATCTTTAGATTAATATCGTATCCCACTACGTTTATGCCAATGTGCGCGGCTTCTAACAAAAGTGTTCCTGTACCGCAACACGGGTCTACTAAACGATCCCCAACATTTGCGATTATATTCACAACAGCTCTGCATAAACGGGCAGGTAGTGAGCTTGAGGTTGTGTGCGGTTTTGCCGTATGCTTTACCCAGGCTCTATCGGATTCTGAAGTGATTTTGCCAAACCACAATTGTTCAGGGGTTGCAACAAGATAGAAGACGACCTTCGGGTTATCAAGGTCGGGGCTCCCACCGATGCGTGCGCCGATTTCACCCGCAACTTTCATCGAATTTATATTCAAACTACCCGGTATCTTCATGACCGAAACTCGAAAATCATCCGCGTACAGTTTCGCCGCCTCAAGGTGTCGATAGAGTTGTTCCAAACTCGCTGTTTGAAATATCAGCTCCACGCAGTTTTTTATATAAGCCCCGCGCGACACGTCAATTTTACGCTCAGAAATAATTACCCCGTTTTCATCTGGAGGCGTTCCAATTAGCGCCTGGCATTCCGCGTTGATTAAGTCCGCTTCTATTTTCGATTTTGCAGTTAAATATAGATACTGTTTTTTAGGTTCCATGGTGATTTTCGAAGGGAAGTAACTTTAATAAATCTCATTTGCGTAATGCGTAAAACGTAAAACGTAAAGAGTAATTCCTTACGTTTTACGCTTTACGTTTTACTGGTTAGTATCCATCTAACAGCGTAATGAATGAGATTCTCCATAATGTTGGTGTTAATTTTGACATCCTCTTCTGTTTCATTACGAAGTGATGTGACGATATACATTCCTTTACCATATTCGAGTTTTGCTATCACAATATTTTTTCCATCGTCGGTCATAGCTAAGATTTCATATTTTTCGCTCCATTTAGTCCACGTATCTCCCAGGTAAATTCGCTCTTTTTTTACCAAATTGGGCGCTTTGAACAAATTAAGGCCAACGCTGGCGATTTGAAAATCACTGTTTTGTTCACTTCGTTCAGCCTCAAGCTGGTGCATTTGCTGGTTCTCGGCTTCACTTCGCTCAGACGGTTCACGAAGTAATTCCGAATTCCGAATTCCGAATTCCGAATTCCGTTCCACACCCAAAAGTGGCTCTGGAATCCAGCCCGTTGGACAAGGATTCTCCGCATCGCTATCTTGCCCGGACACAATGACGACCCCGCCATTTTGGACGAAATTTTTGATTTTGTCTTCTATTCCCGGATTAAAAAAATACTCATTACATTTTTTAATTTCACTTTGTCCGACCCAGAGAATTTGGAATTTTCCCAGGTTTGGCAAATTTCGACCTTTCGTTTGCTCATATTTTAGCGTTACATAGTTCCCCATTCTATTCAGCTTTGATAATGCAGGAAATTCGGCATCAAAGCTATTACCCGTGAGAACCAAAATTTTAACTTCAACGGGAGCAACGGTTTTCCCCGCAAGTGTATCAACAATCACATTTTTCAGTGACTCCACGCTGCCGCAAAATGTTCGATACATATAGATTTGGATATGAGTGTATCGCCATAAAATATTATCTTTATTGGGTTCATCAAGAGCGAAGGCTTGAAACCATTGTCCTGCGACATACCCTAAACTGACGAGTCTCTTACCAATACTATTATAGAAAAAGACTATGGGTAAGCCGGGCTTCATCATTTGGATGAATGCGGCGGGAGCATTTTGTATTTCTGGTTCCATTCCTAACGTCGCATCAATTTTTATTTGTTTGTATTCGCTCTTGCCTTTGGCGTTCTGTTCCACCTGTATAACAACTTGTAGTTTCTTATCATCTACCGTTTTTACTGTGCCAAACACGACGTTGGCACAGGCGTCAAGAATTTCCTGAAGCGTGTATTCTCGACGGATGAAAGCCGGCGTTTTTAAATGCGTCAACAGAAAAATAGCAAGGGTACATAAAAATAAAATTGTTTTGAATCGTGGTGCAATATATTTCATTAGTATCACCTAATATTATTCACTGCATATAGCAAGATAGAGCACGGCGTCTCCCGCAAAAGGAGCCTTGAAGGTACATGCCCCAGCCTGGACGGAGATAGTGCTATTCTTCAATAGGTTGCCTGTGCTTGGGTTGAACCATTCCACCGAATAGGTTCCCTTCTCCAGGATGACCCGGCATTCTCCTTTTTCAGGCTGATAGATCAGGTATTCCCTACCGGGGTTCGCCAGGCAGTATTGCGTGGAAGCCAGGTCATTGCGCGGCGTCATGGCTACCAGGTTCATCTTGCTGGCATACGCAAGAGTCTGCCCCATGGCTTTCCTGGCGGCCACAAAGCCAGCGCGCCAATCGCCCATGGGGTTTGTCTGATGCATCTCCATTAGAATGGGATTGTAGCCTCGGGTGAACGTTTTCCACACCCATGCTCGCGAAAATGCCGCATCATCCTCCAGATACATCGCACCTAAATGGTCGGTGTCCTGAATAATCACCTTGCGACCGTCGGTAGCCAAGGGATTCGTTATTTCCTTGTTATTCCGATTATGGTAATCCGGAGTGCCCGGCGAGATCCAATCGGCTGGACTGTCAAAAAGGTATTGGTCAATGGGGCCAGAATGCCCGGTCATACCCACAGGATGTTGTTTTGGTTTACCGGCCTCGTATTGTTTAATGTAATTAATCATATAATACTGCCAGTCCTTCGTCCTGGGTAATGCGCTTTCGTTGGAAATTTCATAGAGAACGTTATCCAGGTCGTTCACTGTATCAATGACCTTTCGCACGTAGGCTTCCTGTAAGAGGGTAATAGCGGGAAGTTTCAGGCTGTGTGTCTCTAAACCCTCACCGCTGTTGTTGGGGTCACCGTTGATACCGTTGATGTTGTTGTCGGGATAGTAAGGGTGATAGATAAACACCTGACGACCGGGGATAAAGTTCTTGACACTCCAGCCTTCAAATAGCATAACAGACACGTAAATACCCCGCTCTCCTGCCGCGATGACGCGGGAGCGTAGACGGTCGAAATATTGTTGGTTGAATTTAGTTATATCGAATTTAGGCCCCCCGTCATTGGCCTTGCCTGGACCAGTGCGCTCATAGTGCATAGGCTGGGTATAGTAGTTGTCTACACTACCAGCTTTGTCTTTGGCATGGGGACTTTCCCACATCCACATACGCATGAAGTTGTGATTGTGCTGCTGCATGAAATCCAGATATCCGGTGTAATCAAAAACAGGTGGCGGGTTAGTCTCACCATAATCCTGTAGATTACCCCAGGTATGCGAACCGGTCAGATAGACCACCTTTCCGCTGCCGTCAATGAAGTAGCGCGGGTTATCCGGATGGATTTTGAGTGGTCCGGTTGCGTCTTTTGTTTCGGCCTGGTATACCATTATTAACCCCCCTATGCCTAAGATGAGTGACAAACACACTAAGCAATATTGGTTAATCAAAGATAACTTCATAGTCAAATTTCTAATGCTCTATTTTGATAGCAGACCAGGTAGTAGTTAATTTTCCTGATGGAGAAACAGCAAGAGTTTTACTCAACCCTATATTTTTGATTATTCGGATATCATCTTCAGATAAAGCAACGTTGAAAATCCCAACTTCATCAATAGCCCCGGTAAAGAAATTCACCTTAGGAGTGATAGCTCCGATGACAAGCGGTTCCTCGTTTGTATCCGGCACATTATCAAATGCTGTTTCTCCCTCCAGTTTACCGTCCACATACGCCTTTATAGCTTTTTGGTCATAGGTACCAGCAACATGGTGCCATTTACTATCTCTCAGGTCCGTCTTGCCAGCGGTCAACTTCCATTGTTGGGGACCCTGAGTGAAATGCGGTCGAAGGAGTCCTGTATCGTTCTCTATCTGTAAGACGTAGTTCCTGAAATCAGTATTTCCCACTGGCACTGACTTAGACACAAATTCTACCCAGCCGTTTTTAAACTCAGCTCTAATCCATGCTGTTACAGTCCAGGTTATCAGACTAAGAGAATCATCATGCGGAACCATGACAACTGCATTTCCAGGGAATTGTAACGCTTTGCTTCCATATTGACCATCAATCCATTTGATACCATTCCCTATTTCTCCATTATGTCTATTACCTGAAGCATCCTTGGCAAACTTACCTTGACCCTCATCAAAAAGCCAGATACCGACAACTGACTTCTGATTAACTGCACTAATGCTTTGTCCTACGATAATGACTAAGATAAGCATTAAACTGGTGAATATTAATATTTTTGCTTTCATGGCATATACCTTCTTAATCCTTCTTGGCACGGTAAAATTTAGTTTCCCTTGCAAATATTCAACTAATTGTACCATGTTTACCATGCTAATATCAAGGAATTTATGAGTGTTATGAGTGTTTTATAGAGATTCGGTAAGAAAAAACTTGCCCAAAAGGTAAAAATACCGTATACTATTAAATTGTCATAAGGAGGATTCAAAGATGACTGACTACATTTCTGTATTTATGTTTTACGCAACGGTCTCTATATGCGTAACTTCTGAGATGAGGAATAGTGAGATAAGTCAATTCAAGCATGTTATTATAGACCCTGAAAGCCCGGAAAATCCGCACATTAAAGCTGTGGGCGATATCAACGGGGATGGCATTGCTGAAGTGGTGGCGGCTAGCAGTAACGGTGGCCCTCTTGTCTGGTATGAATATCCCAACTGGACTAAACATGTGGTGGCTCCTTCAGGAAAATGGAGTTGCTATGCTAAAGTTGTTGATATGGATGGCGATGGTTTTCAGGACATCCTTATCTCCGAGTGGTATACCTACAACCGCATGGAATGGTATGAAAATCCAGCGCCAAAAGGAAACCCAGCCACTGATTCCTGGAAGTTACATATCATCGGAAGCCCGCGCGCCCATGATATTGATATCGCTGATATTGACGGCGATGGAAACGTGGAGATAGTCACACGTATGCAAGGGCAAGAGGGTAATAAGATTTTCATCTGGAAACGCAAGGCGGATGGTCCCTGGATTAATCGCGCCATTGACTGTCCAGCAGGCGAGGGATTGGCGATAGGAAACATTCGCGACCATGGGAAACTTGACGTAATCATCGGTGGTCGTTGGTATGAGACGCCCGCTGATGTTCTGAATGACCCATGGAAAGAGCATGTTTTTGCCGATTGGCATCAAGACGCGGTGGTCAAGATAACTGATATGAACAGGGATGGTCGTTCGGATATCATTCTCACACGGTCGGAAGGCCCTTATAGAATATCCTGGTCCGAGACGCCGAATGACCCCATAGGCGGTCAATGGACAGAACATATTATTAATGATTCCATAGATTTTGCTCACAGTTTAGCCATTTGTGACATGGACAATGATGGTGAACTGGACGTGGTAACAGCGGAGATGCATCAATCATCCCGGAAGCGTGTTATGGTGTATTTCAATCGCGGAAATGCTTTGAAATGGCAGCGGCAGGTGCTTGCAACCACGGGTTCCCATAATATATGTGTCGCTGATGTCACCGGAGATGGTAACCCAGACATTGTGGGAGCTAACTGGAGCGGCGATTACCAACCGATTGAAATATGGCTAAACCCTGGCAGATGAACGGCGTTCAGAATGCGGAATTACCCCACTTCTTCGCTCAGACGTTGCTATGAACTTAGTTTTGTAGGGATAGCGAATTGACCTTTTACCTTAAAAGTAGAAGGTCTTCCGCGCTATTTTTATAAGAGAGAGATTTTTTCTTGAAATTGGGAGGATAAAATGGTATAATTGGTTGAGAAGGAAAGAATAGAACAAAGGGGCAGAATGGCAAAAGTATTGCAATCATGATGTCCAAACTGTGGCGAAATTTATTTCTCTGCAGAACTACAGAGATAAAGGAGGTTTTGATGCCGAATCAAATCCTATTGTGGGTTGCCTTTAATATATTCGTGCTTGCGATGCTGGCTCTGGACCTGGGGTTTTTCCATCGCAAGGCTCATATCATTAAGATTAAAGAAGGTTGGCGATTTTGGGATTGCGTGCGCTCTACTTTGCCTTAGATGGGCTTATGCAATTATTTCACTACCTCCACTATGGGCTTTCTGCTATCCTTGTATTCGTGGGTGTTAAGATGCTATTTGCCGACATTTACCAGATTCCGGTTGGGATTGCCTTATGTGTGGTAACCGGCATCCTCCTTATCTCTGTGATAGCTTCCACCCTTCGGCCGCGCAAAGTAGAGGCCTTTCCAGCATCAGGCGATGTTCAAGGAAATGATACTGCGCTCAACCTTCGATACCAGCGTAAAGATTAGTCATGAGGTGGGCAATGCCCACCTTACTTCTTATAGGAGGTTATTCAAAATGAACCTATTCAAAACCATGCTACTTATGACAGCATTGACGCTGTTACTTTTGCTTATCGGCAACTTAATCGGCGGGGAAAGCGGGATGATGTTTGCCCTTATTTTTGCTGGGCTTATGAATTTCGGTGCCTATTGGTTCAGCGATAAGATAGTGCTTGCGATGTACGGGGCGCGGGAAGTTGACAAAAATAGCAATCTATATCGAATCGTCCAAAGGCTTGCAAGTCGTGCAGGCTTGCCGATGCCGAGGGTTTACATGATTCCTACGGAAACGCCGAACGCCTTTGCGACAGGGCGAAATCCCCGCCATGCTGCGGTTGCCGCGACTGAGGGAATCACGCGGATTTTGTCTCAGGATGAATTGGAAGGCGTGCTTGGACATGAACTGGCGCACGTCAAACATCGGGATATTCTAATTGCAAGCATCGTTGCGACTATGGCTGGAGCGATTATGATGATTTCAAGAATGGCTCAATTTGCCGCCTTCTTCGGTGGGTACGGTAGAAGCGAAGATGAGGAAGGTGGAGGCGGAGGAAACATCATCGCCTTTCTTTTGATGGCTATCGTCGCACCAATAGCCGCGATTTTAATTCAACTCGCCATCTCCCGTTCGAGGGAATATGCCGCAGACAGAGGCGGTGCGGAGATTTCCGGCATTCCGCTCTCTTTGGCAAAAGCGTTAGGAAGATTAGAACGAGGCGCCGCCGCTATTCCAATGGATAATCCTAATCCTGCCACATCTCACCTATTCATCGTCAATCCTCTTCGCGGAGGCCGACTCCTCGCCATCTTTAGCACTCACCCGCCAATCCAGGAAAGAATTAAAAGGTTGGAAGAGATGGCGAGGAGGTAAGAAGTGAAACGTGATAAACACTCAAATAATCACGCATCTCACGCACTGCTTTCTTCACTGCCTCTTTTGGATAATCGTAATGGAATTATTATTTACAGAGTAACGATATTTGAAAATGCTGATGGCAAGGGGGGAAAATGGATTGAGCGCATTATAGCGACAACTGGTTCGCATAATGCCCTGGTTGCCGACATAAACGGCGATGGAATGCCGGACATTGTTGGATGTAACTTTGCCGAGGCTGATAATCCTCTTGAGGTGTGGTATAATGATATTTTGAAGTAAGAAAAGAGAATGGCGAGTTTGTTAATACGTAATACGTAATGTATAAAATTACGTATTACGCATTATGTTTAAAGTACAATCTAACTCACACTAAGCGTTATAAAAAATATCAATTCAATGGAGGTATATCTGTTATGAATAGTCGATTGAAACAACTTATCACTATCGTCGCAATTCTCGCAGGAGTTTGGCTCCTTGGGAAAATCTGGGTGACAATCTACCCGGACTGGTTGTGGTTTAGCGCCTTGGGATATATTTCAGTATACAAGAAAATTTTGTTTACTAAAATCTTACTTTGGGTGCTTTTGAGCGCGTTTTTCCTCGTTATTTCCTTAGGCAATCTTTATCTCATCAGGAGATTTGCTCCCCAACGGTTTAGCACACGCGTTATTAACGCTATTCCAACTTCTGAAGAGATTGGCTTTGACCTGAGAAAATATCTCTACATTGTTTTGGCGGTCATAATCAGTGGTTTGTGCATCTTAATGGGCTACACGACAACTGACAAATGGGAGATATTTCTGAGGTATTTTAATTCGGTGGACTTCGGGACCAATGACCCACTTTTCCACAAAGATGTGGGCTATTATGTATTTAAAATGCCTTTCCTAAAGTCCCTCTACGGTTGGTCGTTTGGGTTATTTTTCTTGCTCACTCTGTTGACAGCAGTGCTGTACTTTTTTCATGGGGCTATAATCACCGATAGAAACCGCTTTGAACCGACACGGAGTGTCCGCGCCCACCTGTTCTCGTTGGTCGGTATAACACTGTTGCTCAAGGCTTGGGGTTACAGGTTTACCATGTATAACTTGCTTTATGCCAGTGGCACTTCCGTAGTGAAATACGGCGCTGGCTATGCAGAAGCGCACGCGCGTCTACCTATACTGTGGATTATGATGGTATTGTGCGTTATAACCGCGCTGGCATTTTTCGTGAGCATATCCATCCGCAGAATCCGTTATGCGGCAGTGCTCTTTGTATTATTGTTCATTGTAGGCTTTATCGGACGCGTGTATCCTGGCGTCGTTCAGCAGTTTCAGGTGAAGCCCAACGAACAAGACAAAGAGAGAAAATATATTGAGTATAATGTTAATTATACTCGCAAAGCATATAACCTTGAAAAAATTGCGACTAATCCATACAATGCCGAAGCAGAATTAACCCTGGATTCGGTAAAGCAAAACGTCTCCGTTATGGAGAATATTCGACTCTGGGATTGGCGTCCGTTGCGCCGAATCTACCGTGCACTTGAAGAGCCGCGTCCGGTATATGAATACGTGGATGTTGACATCGACCGATATATGGTTGGCGGTCGCTCGCGGCAGGTGATGCTTGCAGCCAGAGAACTGAACTACGATAAGCTCGAACGACAAGATAAATCATGGTTTAAGCGCACGTTCGTATATACTCATGGATATGGACTATCTATGAGTCCTGTCAAGGAAATTGTAGATGGCAATCCGAAGATGTATATTGAGAAGATACCTCTCAAGTATGCTCCAGAATGGGAATACAGATTGCTAGAGGACCCAAATAAACCTGGCCCTCGGATTTACCACGGAGAACGCACTGATTACTACGTTATTGTCAATCCCAATGACACAGAACCAAGGGAGTTTGACTATCCTTCTGGAGAAGCGGAAGAGAGATATAATTCCTATAAAGGCACAGGCGGAGTGCCGATTTCCTCATTCTGGCGAAAATTCGCTTATGCCTGGAAATTCCAAAGCTATAATATTCTGCTTTCACAAGACATAAAAAATGGTAGCAGAATTTTATATGATAGAAGAATCAAAGACCGGGTTAGGGCGATAGCGCCTTTTCTTAAATATGATGATGACCCATATTTAGTGGTTCACGAGGGCAGATTATTCTGGGTTTTAGACGCCTACACTACCACGCATCTTTATCCCTATTCTGAGCCGATGGAAGATGTTTACAAACAAGAAGTTACGGCGACGCGAGGATTAAGCTTCGGAAGACGTGTGCTCAGACGCGAACTACCATGGGGAAACTATGTCCGCAATCCGGTCAAAGTGGTTCTCGACGCCTACAATGGCAACGTCGAGTTTTATCTCATGAAAAATGAGAGAGAACCAATCGCGGAGTGTTATAGAAAAATATTCGGCGGTTTATTCAGAAGCTTTGAAGAAATGCCCGATGCTTTGAAACAGCATATCAGATATCCGTTAGCGATATTCTGGATTCAAGCCCTAAAGTACGAATACTACCACATGAAGGACGTGACCCGATTTTACTTTGCATCGGATGTCTGGAAAATCGGCAAGGAGGTATATGATAACACCGACAGACCGAGGGAAGAGGAAGAAGTAATCACAGAACCGGTAAGTCGGCTTGGCCAACCTACAACTCAGACGCGCACCACCATAAAACAGAGCAATGTCCAGCCCGTTGAACCATACTATGTCATCCTGAATCTGCCTGGTAAACAAGAAGCCGAGTTTCTCCTCATCTTACCTTTCAGCCCGGCAACCAAGGAGATGATTATGAGCGCCTGGTTAGCCGCCAAATGCGATGAAGAAGATTATGGCAAGTTGTTGTTGTACCAATTTCCCAAGGAAGCGGAATCGATTCCCAGCCCGATGCGGATGGAAGAATATATCAGCCGAAAGGCGGAAATTTCACAGGCATTAACTCTTTGGGATACAGGTGGGTCGCGAGTTCTGAGAGGTAATCTCCTGGTGATTCCGATGAATAATTCGCTGCTGTATGTTGAGCCGATTTACATCCAATCGGAACAGCAGAATGCTATTCCAAAGATCGAGCGCGTGATTGTCGGTTATAAAGACGATGTTGTGATGGGTACGACTTTAGATGATGCGCTTATGATGATGTTTGGCGAGGGTACAGTAGGGGCGGGCGTCTCTGCCAGCCCATTGCCGACAGAAATCACACCATCCACCGAAGTTTCGAAATTGCTCACATCGACAGCGCCTCCGACAAAGGCGATAGACGTATCAATTCGAACCTTCGTGACACAAGCGCGCCGGCAATACGACCAAGCTCAAGCTGCACTGCGTGCGGGAAATTGGGCAGAATACGGCGCGAAAATTAAAGAATTAGAGCAAACACTGAAATTGCTTGAAGAAAAAGCGACAAGTGCGCGTTAACTGTTCGGATATTGGGTATTGGGATATTGTTCAGAGCTCAATGCCCAATATCTAATTGATATGAGATGAACTCGTTTCCAGGATGCTGTCAATTTCTCGCAAAATCTCTCTGAGATGGAGTTCAACAGCGGGAATGATTTCTCCTGTAGTGGTATGCTTATGATGAGGGAATGTAGAGATTTCCGGGTGATGCGGCGCATTGTCGTAGCGGAATATGATTTCATTACCCTTTTGATAATGATAATTGTACCTTTTTTTGACAATAGTAGCTATGAATTTGGTTTTTTATCTTTTTCATAACCGCAGAGAACGCAGAGGAGGCGCAGAGGACACAGAGGTAAGAAATTATTTCAGTGCCCTTCGCGGTTTCAAAAGTATAAAACCAGTTTCATAATTACTTATAACGTTCGGTACACATGTTTTTTCCCCAACGATTTGCATACGTTCCTCTATCCTTGCTTTAAGTTTCAAAAACATTTCATATTTTCCCGACCATTGTATAAAATCCCTGGCGTCGCCCATCTCACCGCGCATAAATTTATCGTAAAAGATTGGTGACTTGACGCCATATTTCTGTTCATAAATGACCAGTTCCTCGACCAATTCACACAAATCATTGATAGGTGTGCTTTGTTCTATCGCTTCCTTGAGACGTTTCCGAAATTCGTTGATGTCTACGTTACCTTGCATATGTACCTTTGCCATTGGTTGTTCCTCCTTTCAAAAAGAAACCCGTTCCGAGAATCGGAACGGGTTTCTTATACGCCACTTATTCTCCAAGGATACTCTTGATATGTTCCGCATCCCTCTTGAGAATATTCGCACGTTCTTCTTTTGTAAACTTACCGAGAGATTCATCTTCGATATTCAAACCGCCTTTATATCCTGCCTTTTTCAGGAACCCTGCAACTTTGGCAATATCAATATCCCCATCGGGAATTGGGCAAACATACTTTCCATATTCCCAACCTAATTGTCGCGGTTTATTGCGGACAGCTTCAGGATAGGCGATATTTTTGACATGGGTGTGTTTCGCCACTGGTGCGAAGTGCTCAAGAATTTTGTAGACTTTGTCCAACGGATGGCCAGCCCAATAAAAATTGCCCATGTCCATCGTTAAACCTAAACGTTGCGAACCGACGCTCGCAAACACGCCATCAAGAAAATCCGGGTCGTTGCCCTGGAAACCGTGATTTTCTATCCCCATGGCGACATCTGATGAAGCAGTGGAATCCAAGATTTTATGAACGCATTCGGCGAAATGGGATTGACGTTTTTCTAAAGACATCTCGCGTTCACCGCTCATTATGGCGTCAATCCGTATCGCTCTAATGCCTAACACATCGGCAATCTGAACGGTTTTGATGACCCAATTCAACTCCGCCGCCAAATCCGGGGCGTTGAAGTTATTACCCATAAGTATGGCGGAAATCTTTACACCGTTCTGTTCCAAATGCTTTTTGTATTCCTGAACCACCGATTCCGAGGCCAAAACAAAATTAGGTTTTTCCGCTGTTGGTTTGATAGCGGCTACTCGGTATTCTCTGTCGATTCCAAGTTCAATTGAGGCCATGCCCAGCGCTTGCAATCCATTAGAAATACTCGAAAAACCACCGCTTAATAATGTTCCATTTCCAATAGAAGCATACATAGGTGTGACTCCTTTCGTTATAAGACAAAATGGCGAGGGGGCAAGGAGGCAAGACGGCAAGAAGGCAAGGGGGCAATTGCCGTTTAGCCGTTTTGCCATCTTGCCCCTTTGCCATTACTGTTCATCAATCCCCCGGTCCATCCTTACGATTTTTTCCTGATGAGCGCCAGCTATTTTTAACCGTGAGAGTTCTGCGTCCGTAGGCAATGTGGAAACACTCGTTACTCGGTCCAAATTTTTTACCATCTCAGAATTTAGGTCTAAAGGCATAATTGAAGCGATTTGAAACGTATTGACATATAATTTTCCTTGATTACCCGGAAAAGTATCTTTCATATTTTTCAGCGCGACGAGGTTCGTATCGCCGGCAACAGGCCTTTTCTTTTCGTCAAGGGCCTGCATAGGCAGTACGATATCTTCAAGGATGAGAAATTTATCTTCGGGTGGAAATGTCGCATCTTCATCTATCCATATTTTAGCGTAACAGTTGGGAATGTTGAAAAAGGTACTGGCATAATAAAAACTAATCCGTACCCACATATATTTACTTTTCTTGGGTTTTATCTTATTCATCGCGCGCCTCCCATGTAGTGCAAACTGTCAGTTTGCACTACATCCCAAAATTTCCAATCGCAAAAGATATGATTGCATTTCCCTTTTCCAATCGTAGTTTTTCGTTCTCTTGCGTCTCTGGTTTGCGTTGTGGAGTGTAGGCAAAATTAAATTCCAGATTGTGCAATCTTAATCCCAGACCATAAGTAAATCCCTCAGTAATCCATAATCGTTCTTCGATAGCAATGTCGCCCGTATTCAAGTGCAGGATTGGCTCAAATCGCTTTTGAATATGCCGTACATATCCTAATCGCAGCCCAATTAACTGCCGATACCAAAATTCTCCGCCGATATTGGCGTTGACGCCTTCTTTGAAGGGGAAATTGAAATCAAGCCCAAATCTTCGAGAATAGTGTTGATTTTCCCGTTGATACGCAATGCCGACGATGATATCTCGCCGAAGTTTATCGGGAATTTCATCGCTGGCAAACGAAAGCCCGTTGCTCAGATTTCTTATAACTCCACCGAATTTCCAATGTTTATTCATGCGCTGGATATAGCCAATATTGTAAGCATACCCGCGGCCGAGATAATCATCTCCTGTCAAATCTTGAGCTTTCGAGCGGATAACTTTAGCGTCGAAGCCAAGGTAAGCGCCTGGCGCCAACTTTCTTCCATATCCAAGAGTAACAGCAAAATCGTTTTCAGGAAAAGTATTCACTGCTTTGCCTTCGTCGTCTACTCTGCTGAATCTGCCTTCCTGTCGGAATACAACACCAAAACCCAGAGTTCCCAATCTCCCAAAAGGATAAGCGTAATGCAGCAATTCTGTTCCGAAGGGTGATAAGTCATATTGGCTATAATCTTCGTATTTGTCCCTGTCATTGAGTTTTGAAAAAACTGCGACGGTTCTTGGAAATCGGGTCAGGTTGAATGACATGCGGTTATCTTCTTCTATTAAAGCTAATCCCGCCGGGTTATTGCCGAGGGAATCAGCGCCTTCGACAAGCCCAACGTAACTTATACCCATGCCACGATGTTCAGCGGTGGTTAGTTCTTGGAGAAAATCTCCCCCGAGTTGACGGAATTCGGAATTGTCTTCGGGCAATGCGATAGATGAAAACGTTAAAAACAGGAATATGAATGTGAAATTTTTGATTAACATGATTTTTATCCTGTATAGCCGCTGATTATCAGACAGCGCTGATTCTTGAGGTTATCAAAATCGGCGTAGTCAGTAAATCAGCGGCTGCTACTTTGTATCTTTAGAGCCGCTGATTACCAGACTACGCTGATTTTCCAGATTATCAATCGGCGTTGTCTGGAAATCAGCGGCTATTACTTTGCATCTTTAGAGCCGCTGATTACCAGACCACGCTGATTTCTGAGGTTATCAATCAGCGCTGTCTGGAAATCAGCGGCTATTCTTTTATTTCTACTTCACCAACCATTCCACAATCTTCGCTTCAGTTGCTTTTTCCTTCTGGACTATCAGTTTGCTTTCAGCGCCGATGACTTTATAGACATCAGTTGTCCAGCCAGCGTTGAACGTATTTCCTGTGTTGTGGATGAACATTTCGGATGGCGCTATCAAAGCCCCTGCCGTGCGGAAATCGCCGGCGCGGCGGAGTGATGGCACGAATAATTCACTCACGAACAGGTCATCATTGTCATTGTCAAATTCTGCAACGTCGACGGCTGTGCGCGCTACATCCGGCGCAAGGCTTTTAGCTAACAATGACCATAATCCAGCTTTACCCAAACCGACTAAGTTGCTGGATGAAATATCGGTTCTACTTTTCAAATAGGCAAGGCCGGTCAAAATATCCTGAACACGCATGGCGGTGTCAGTGCGATTGAAAGTAGTGAAATGACGGACATTTTCGTTGCGTTTTGTCTGCGTAAATGGAGAATTATATTCGCCGGTCAGGAAGCAATCGATTGCCAAAACCACCTGTCCTTGTTCAAGAAGTCCCGCGACCAAAGCGCCCGGTGTTGCGTTTGCGACATCCACAAGGGCAGCTTTGCCGTTTTCATGGACAATCAGAGTACCTGTTGCTTTTTCGCTTAATTTTTCGGGAATATAAAGCATCGCCGGAAGCTTGTCCCCTTTGTTCTTGCGTCCGAGTAGTAGACGTTCTACTGTAAAATCAGGACGTTTGGTCGCTCCCATTGACTCAACAACAATGTCATCCGTTTTCGGATATTCCGCCGCTAACGAGTGGCGCAGAGAGATTTCCATTATCTCGCGAAAACGCTCTAAACTTGCCTGGTCTTTCGGTTTCAGAGCATTCAACCGTTTTTCCGAAGCGCGAATGATGTAGTTTATAACTGCTTTCGTATCAACTTCAGGAAAAGGATGCTCGACGTACTGAAATACCAGCATATCTTCTTTTGGTGGTATCTCAAACGGCTGTTCTTTGAAGTTTTCTGGGTCATCAATTCCCCAAAACCACTTGCCGAACCACGCATACACCGGCTCTCGGCTGTCTTTGTTGTAGTTATGCGGGGCATTGATTTGAACGCTATGGACTTTATCCTCCGCGCCGAAGAGTTTATAAATGCTCCGAATATCTGGATATTCCACCTTTGGCGTATTCACTGTCCAGTCGCCGGTTGCAGAAATCAACAACAACGGACGCGGAGCCATCATCGCGCCTATTTCTACGTTGTACATATCGAGGCGCAAATTATGGGCGTTCTCGCAGTTGCAACCGCCCTGAAAATGTGCGGAAATCATATTGACCGGCGCGGCTACTTTAACTCTGTCGTCTACTGCCATCAGCATGAATGTCTGAGTTCCGCCGCCTGAAGCTCCTGTGCAGCCGATTCGGTCGGGGTCTACATCAGGCAGTGATTGGAGAAAATCTACGACGCGGATGCTGTTCCATAGTTGCAACGCCATCAGATTAATTCCCCAGAGCGCCGCGCTGTCTTCTCTGAAGGTATGTGGAACCTGAGTGCTGTCGTTGTAGCCCACCATGTCGTAGGCAAACGCAACCATGCCCTGCTTGGCGAAATTGATGCAACGAGCGGGGATGGAGCCGAGTTCTATGTTTTCCAAACGTCCATTGCCCCAGTGACCGTGAGGGTTGGCGATGCCCGGAAACGGCCCTTTCTTGCCCTTTGGTCGATAGAGATTGCCCGTGACTAAAAAGCCCGGATAACTCTCGAAGTAGGCTTTCTCAATGGTGTAGTCTTCGTCTTCGACCTTGCCAAAAATCTTGGCGTTGAGCGGAGTTTTCTCCGGCATTGGCCACAATCCGTTGCTGACCAGAATGTGATAACGATATTCTTGCGCTTGTGCAAGCCACGCTTCCTTCGTTTTGTATTCGGGGAGAGTGTAGGTCATATCCCCATGCCGTATTTCTGTGATTCTGCGGTCATCCACGGGGCCAAGACTATCGCCAAGCACTCGCATCAATTCAAAGCTTAGCGCGGGATTAAACTCTGGGTTCAGCGATAAAACCATCTGCCCCACTGCTTCTGGACGATAATCAAAGTGGGAATAACGGCCCTCAACCTGAATATTCGCTTTGAATTCCTTGTCCTTTTCGAGAGCAACTTCTCCCATTTTCGTCCAGGAGAGTTTTCCCCCCCCTTTTTCCCCCGCAAGGGGGGTGCCAGTATGAGTTGGCGAGAATTTCTTATCCGCCAATTCAAGAGTTACATTCGCGCCATCCTTCGCCCACAGCCAGACATTATACCTGCCTGACGCGTTGACTTTCCCGCCCTGATGGGCGAGTTCAGCTAAACCTTTGTGGTCATAAAATATTGTCATGTTTTCTTCCTCCTGTTCGCTTCGTTCAGCGATTACTTCGTGAATTGCTGAAATTGCTATGTTGAAAAACGTCATGATAAAACAAATTGTCAGCAGCAAAAAACGGCTTAACATCATCACGACAGTCGCTCCTTGAAAATCTCAAATTTAATCAACATCTCTTTCGGATTATGCAAAAATATCTCTTGACGATAGCATCATTCTATGATAACATTGGTAATTTGGAAAATTTGGTAAAACGGAAATCTAATTACCAATTTACCCAATTACCTAAGTTGGAGGTCAATATGCGAACCTGTGCTATTTTTGATTTAGATGGAACGATAATTGACAATTCCTCCGAGAGAGCATTTGTCAGGTATTTGTTATCAAAGCGAGAACTTTCCCTTGTGAGTCTCGCAAACTGGGGGTTATATCTGCTCAAAACCAGAAGTTTACATGATGCCAAAACGAATAAGGTCTATCTAAGCAATAAAGATTATGGTCATATTCAACTTTTAGCGAAGAAGTGTTTCCATGAACGCTTAGTTCAACATATTTCCGCGAGAGCCGTAGATTTGATTCAAATGCACCAAGAACAAGGTCACGTTGTGGTATTGCTATCAGGTTCGTTGGATATTTTAGTAGCAAATTTTAAGGAATATTTGGGCATAGACCTAATGATAGGACATTCTCTGGAAATAAAAGACGGTATCATCACTGGTTGCACTATAGGCTTGCAACCTTATGAAAAAAACAAAGCCATCCTGGCCAAACAATTAGCAGAACAATATGAATTAGACCTCAGTCGTTCTTATGCTTATGGCAATCATTATTCAGATGTATATCAGCTAAGTTTGGTAAAACATCCTGTGGCGGTGAATCCTGATAGAAAATTACGTCGGATTGCCAATGAAAATGGCTGGGCAATTGAGATGTTTCACCATACCAATCACTTAGCTACCAAATTCTTTCTGCGATAAGTTTGTCCTTTCCATGTTACTTTCCTTGCGAATAAAGTTCCAAAGCCTATCAAAACGCTGTAAAAGATTAAAAACGCTTCGTAAGGTAGCATCCATTTTAATAAGTCAAGCCGCCTAATTTTTCTTGCAAGAGGAAAACACAGGATGAAGTCAATAAGAAGCTTAACTATAAAAGTGCCAAAGACAATTATAGGTAAACGTACGTTTACAAAAAAGCTAAGCGGGAATAGCGCTAATAAAGCGAGATTAAACCAGAGCGCCAGTTGCAAAAAAACTATTGTCTTGGTTTGAGTATCGCGCCCGCCAAGAATCCATCGACTGCGTTGGCGGTAGAGTGCTTTCAGTTTTTCCACAGGTTTGGTGGTGATAACCGCGTCTTCATGCAACGCGACATCAACCTTCCAATTCGTTCTTTTTCCGACAGCTTGAATTAAGGCTGCATCCTCGGTCATGGTATATCCAAGAGATTCATAGCCGCCTATATCATCAAGCACCTGCTTGCGATAGGTGATGTTATTCCCTAAGCAACTTGTAGGTTTGCCCCAGCCTATACATCCAATAGCAAAATTCATGAGATATATTAGGTCCAGAGCCTGTAACTTAGCGAAGAGGGAAGCGCGTTGACCTTTTTCAGCAGTAGTGACCATTCCGGCCACAAATCCTGTGTGTTCATCAAAACTATCCACTATCTTGCTAATCCATGATGGCGGAAGAACACAATCCGCATCCGTATTCAATATAAGCTCCCCTTTACAAATCTCTAAACCCTGCTTTACGGCATGCTGTTTGCCTACCATACCTTCAGGCAGAAATTCAATGTTAAGACATACAACATTGGTATGAAAACCTTTGATTACCTCGTAAGTGTTATCTGTTGACCTGTCATTTACCACAACTATTTCATATTTGTCTTCAGGATAATCTTGTTTCATCAATGAAGTAAGACATTCGCCTATATTTTCTTCTTCATTCCTCGCGGGGATAAGAACAGAGACGAAAGGACGATTCGTTTTGTCCTTAGAAAGGGCTGGTATAGAGGCACTGCCCCTACATACTCGCAAAGTTCCGACGAGAATGCTAAAAACTATTACGGCGTAATATGCAGTCAACGCAACTAAAATAATAAATATCCAATGAGTCATTTTCTCACCTTCCTGGCTTAAGAAACCGAGTTTCTTCGAGAAACTCGGTTTCTTTGAATAATGACAATTCCAACGCAATTCTACACGTATTACAATGTATTTCAACCGTATCCTCAGTTTTGACAGCATAGCCTCCTGCAAGCACAATAGCAATGGGAATCTTATGTTCTATACACGCGCTAATGACGAATTTATCTCGCTGTTTTAGCCCGTCAATGGACAATGACAAACCTCCTAATTGGTCATCCATGTACGGGTCAGCTCCTGCCACATAAAGGAGGAAATCGGGCTGAAACTCATCCAGAATCTGCGGTACTACCCGCTGTATATGTCTCATGTATTCATCGTCATTAGCGTAATCATCCAGCCCGATATCAAGGTCACTTTTTTGTTTCAGTGGATAGTTATTTTCCTGATGAATGGAAAAAGTAAAAACGCTTGGGTCATTTTGGAAGATATACGCTGTTCCATTGCCCTGGTGCAAGTCACAATCCACCACTGCCGCTTTCCTTATTACTTTCTCCTGTTGTAATCGTCGAAGAGCGATTGCGATATCATTGATGTAACAAAATCCCTCCGCGTGGTCAGGAAAAGCGTGATGAAACCCACCGCCTATATTCACAGCCATTCCATCTTCCATAGCTCTTTGGGCCGCCAGGATTGTACCACCCGTTGCTAACAAGTAGGCCTCCAGGATTCCCCGCGAAATTGGTAATTCTGACCGCATGGTGCTGGGCGTCCACCTCAGACCAAGTAAGTCATTGATATACTGGCGAGTGTGGACTAAGCGTAAATCTTCCACCGATGCAACTTTAGGTTCAACCGTGTTTTGTTCAGTAATAACACCTTCCGTAACCAGTTTTGGGTGAATGAGGAGGTATTTCTTAATAGGAAAGACATGGACGCCAATGTCAGCATAATATTTCTCGGAAAAAATAAATTTCAACATTTGCAATTCCTTACATTTTGTCTGCGTGAAACGTGAAAAATGAAACGTGAATATTAAATCACTTATCACGTTTCACGCATCACGCATCACGTTTCACGTTTCCATAAGACGCTTCGTCGTTGGTGAGCCTTGCGAACATATACAGTCAAAGACTGCTGTAATTCAAAAAGGAAACATGGAATTTAATTATACCTTAATCCATTTATCTTGTCAATGTCAAATTAGAAATTCCAATTATTTCTTTTGATCAAACTTTTCTTTCTTAAAGAAAAGTTTGGAGGTTAAACTTCTTGACTTTTCTCTGAACTTAATGTATTATTGATTTCGCAGTTTTGTTTAGATAGGATAATTGTATGGGAAACGTAGTAAAACAACTAATGGAATGGGTCGTTTATATGCTGCGGCGATGGGGCTACTATGTGGTCTTTACTGCGACTTTTTTGGAAACCTCTGCGTTCATTGGTCTGGTAATCCCTGGCGAAACAACAGTTGTAGTCGCAGGTTTTTTCGCGGCGCTGGGCAATATCGAACCTGGGACGCCTGTTTACATTCAATTGCTTAAAGTCATGGGCTTTGCCGCGGCCGGTGCATTTTTAGGCGATACCACAGGGTATTTTATCGGAAGATACTTAGGAGAAAAATTAGCTCTCAAAATGGGCAAGTTTTTTTTCGTAAGAGAACGTGAACTGGAGAAAGCCCGGCAATACATAGATAGACATGGCGGTAAAACTATCTTCTTCGGTAGATTCACTTCTTTCCTTCGCGCTTTTGCACCTTTTGTCGCGGGTATGACGAAGATGCCCATACGAAAATTCTTATTCTACGACGCAACAGGAGCGATTCCTTGGGCGGTCGGATTTTCCTTGTTAGGATATATCTGCCGTGAAAGCTGGGAACGGGCGCAAAAGCTGGTAAATGACGCCACTTATATTCTGATAGCTTTGTTCTTAGTCGCGGTGATTATCATATTTTACCATAAACGCCGGAAGAAGAAAGTGTAAACCAGGAGTTGTATTTGCATGACAATACGACTTTTTCGTTTAGCAGAAGCAAAGGGTAAAAAGCGTAACCAAACTTTTCTTGCAAACTTTTCTTTTAAAAAGAAAAGTTTGCAAGAAAAGTTCCATCATAAGAAATAAGAGGAATAAAAAGTAAAACGTAATAACTTTACGCATTACGTATTACGTTTTACGCATTACGATATAGAATTAGGAGGTAAAACTTATGTTAAAGCAGGCAATCATTATCGCCGCTATTCTATCTCTACTCATCATCATAGGCTGTGGAGAAGACCAGTTGTATGCTCCAGGCAGAGGTACCTTAAAGATTGCAGAATTAACCAGCAGCGTGACCGAAATTGATTCAGGCGACACCGCGACCATAGAATGCCAGGTGGAATACTCCGGTCAGGAATCCTTTCTGTCCTATACCTGGAGTGCAACCAACGGTAACATCGCCGGAAATGGTAAGCAAGTCGTCTATACTGCCCCTGAAGAATCTGGTGTCCAAACTATTACACTCACAGTGACTGATGGAACTGTTATCGACCAACAGAGTATCACTATTTCGGTCAAAGCCATCAGTAGTATGCTTACCGTTGGCTCAAACATTCACTGGCCGGCGAAAGCATTGGACGATGTGTTGCGCTACGAAGTGACAGTTGATAAAGTTTCTAACACCAAAGTTGAATTGAAATACGACATCACTCAAGACCAGGATAAAGTGGATACCTTCTTTAGTATAACAATCAACGGAACTACTGTCCTGAACAAAAAAGCTATCGGCGGCTTTATTCCTTCAACAGCAGAGCGAACCGTTGATAAAATTGATGTATCCAATGTTATGCGAGCGCCGGGAAAATATACTATCGAATTTTCTCTTGAGCTAACTAATCTCGTCAAGAATGGATGGCTACTGAATGAAGCGAAGTTACTGCGGGTCGAAGGCACGTCAAGGCAAATTATGTAACCAAATTTTTCTTTAAGAAAGAAAAGTTTGAGCAAAAGAAATAAGAGAAATGAGTAATATGTGAAACGTGAAACGTGAAGAGTGAAACGTTATTAAATCATTATCACGTTTCACGTTTCACGCATCACGTTTCAATATATATGGATGAATACAAAACAATTTCAGGAATCTCTGAAACAAATTTAATCGTCAAAAAATCTCGCTTTATCGGTCTAAGTACTTCTGTAAGTTCAATGTCTTTTGCCTTGGACTCATCAACACTGGATACTGCATTTGCATTGCCGAGCACAAGGCAAACATCTCAAGAAATCAACGACTTTTTGGATTACGCCCAAAGCGAGTATCCTAAAGCAAGTCATTACTGTTATGCCTATAGTATCAGCTTAGGTGACCAAAAGCGAGAGTATAGTAGCGATGCTGGCGAACCGACTCATTCTGCTGGGCCACCTATCCTTGCCGCGATAAATTCATCCGGTTTGAACAACATCATTTGCGTCGTTATACGCTATTTTGGAGGTATCAAATTAGGAATTGGCGGTTTGATTCGCGCCTACGGCCGATGCGCTAAAGAATGTCTAAAATCAGCTACAATAGAAACCCGAATTTGCCATCAAACGTTTTATATTCACACACCGTATCAACATCTTGGTGCCGTGCTGAATATCTCGCATAAACTTCAAGCCCGCATAGTTGATGTTGTTTGTGATGAAGAAGCGCGGATAACGCTTCAGATTCGACAGAGTATGATTGATGCGTTGCGAGAGGGATTAAGCATCAGTGAAGAAATAGTTATTACATAAAAGGAAAAATCACCATGGAATTACTACCCGTCCGAGAATTTGCCGATAGAGGCATAAAATGGCTATTAGAATCGCCGGAAAATGTATCGGGGTTGTTTCAGATTCTTGATATAACTCTTTCAAAAAAGATAGATTTCTCTCGTCTACGTGACGAAAAGAAAAGCTTTATCCTCGATAACCTTCGCCAACAGGAATCTGATTTAGTTTTCACCGCGCCGTTTTTGGATGAAGAAGTTGGAACAGAAGGCGAAGTATTGATATACATCCTCATAGAACATCAATCGGAACCTGATATATCAATGGGATTTCGTATGCTGTTTTACATGACTCAAATTTGGGATATACAACGCAGAGAATGGGAAAGGAATGAAGTGCCCAAGAGTCAGTGGAACTTCAGACCAATCTTGCCTGTTCTCTTTTACATAGGCAAGCCATCATGGAATACGCCTATTAGTATCAAAGACGCCATGAAGCAACTTCCTAAACCGTTGGAACGTTTTGTTCCAAGCCATGACACGCTTTTTCTAAATCTTAAGGTGACTGAAAAAAAAAGACTACTAGCTTACGAACATCCATTTGGCTGGCTCCTACGGGTAATTCAGCAAGAGGATGCGTCAATAGAAGAACTCGTTAGAGAGTTAGAATTAGCCATAGCGCAACTTGATAAGTTGCCTGATTCAGAGAGTAGCCAATGGATTAGAGCAATGCACTACATATTGCTTCTAATCTATAATAGGCGCGAACCTGAAGAACATACAAAATTGACCGATATTGTTCAGAATATAGTACAAGATAGAAGAAGACGGGAGGAGGTAAGTAAAATGGGAAGAACTATCGCACAAGCATTAATTGATGAAGGTAAGGAGATAGGCATGGAAATCGGAGTGGAAAAGGGGATAATTCAAAATAAGCAGGAATACTTAGTTGAATTGATACGGTTTCGCTTTCAAAGCATCAGACCGGAGATAAATGCTAAAATCCGCAGTATTCAAGATACAGAAAGATTGACCGCGCTTTTCCACCGAGCTTTGAGAGCTAACAGCATTGACGAAATAGAGATTGAATGAGATTGGCCGAAATTGTTCAGAATACAGTGCAAGATAGAAAAAGAAAGGCCACGAAAGTTTACGAGAGGAGGTAAGTAAAATGGGAAGAAGCATCGCACAAGCGTTAATTGAAGAAGGCAAAGAGATAGGCATGGAAATCGGAGTGGAAAAGGGGATAATTCAAACTAAGCAGGAAAGATTAATTGAATTGAGGCAGTTTCGCTTTCAAAGCGTCAGACCGGAGATAAATGATAAAATTCGCAGTATTCAAGATGCAAACAGACTGGCCGCGCTTTTCCGACGCGCTTTGAGCGCTAACAACATCGACGAAATAGGTATTGAATGAGATTGAAGGTAGCAAGCAAGATGCTTATATTTAACCAAAATCTCGTTTTTCATCTACGCTTTTACATTACAGAAAGCATTCTTAAAAATGCTTATAACTAGTGCGCTGTGAAATAAGTTCTGACAACCATTATTTTTATCCGCGAATTTCCGCTAATAAACGCGAATGGTTTTTTCTTTTTATTCGCGAATATTCGCGTCTATTCGCGGATTCTTTTTAATCCGTTAGCTAACACAATGTCAAGACTTATTTCACAATGCACTAGTACTAGTGCGCTGTGAAATAAGTTCTGACAACCATTATTTTTATCCGCGAATTTCCGCTAATAAACGCGAATGGTTTTTTCTTTTTATTCGCGAATATTCGCGTCTATTCGCGGATTCTTTTTAATCCGTTAGCTAACACAATGTCAAGACTTATTTCACAATGCACTAGCAACTTGAGTTAATAAATGATGACTACTCAATTCAGGAGATAAATAATTTATGATACTACCAAGCAGAGAACTACGCGAAAATCCGAGACGAGTTGTGGTATACAGAGCGCGTTACAACTCATTTGAAGAACTGGAATCAGAAATTGGGAATGGCGGGCGCAACGGTTTTTATCAGGCGACAGCGGAGTTTGTAAATATGATTTTTGAGCAAGGTGCGCCAGATGGTATGCGCTATGTCATCAAACCCAATGTTGTTGGGGGGAAATCCGCTGACTTAGTTAATAACCCCAATTATCATGGCGGGATTGTCACGAATACCTGGTCGGTTGATGCCATTATTCAGCGTCTCTGGGATTTGGGCGCGCGCGATATTGTCGTCACCGATGGCGGAGGTGGAACGGACTTTAGCAACTTCAGGCAAAATGGCTACGTCCGCATGATGGAGCGCTGGGAAGGTAAGGGACCGCACCTAATGTGGATGAGTAAGCCCAGTTTTGCGGATTATTCTGTCGATGAAATTACCTGGGCTGATGTCCCCAATGGCGTTGTCCACAAGACTTTTCCTTTTGTTAAGCCAATTACGGGAAAAGAATTTTTAATAATCAACCCGACATTGAAAACCCATAATCTCGGTATTCACACTATGTGCGGCAAAGGGTTGCAAGGAATTGTCGCGACTGAATTCAAACATTTTTGTGGATTCAACGACTCCTGGGGAACTGGACATTACTCAGAGGAACGGCTGGAAAAATATTATCAGCCCAATTTGCGCGAATCCATTGCCGAAGCGTATCAATCGCATGTCCAGCGTGACCTTCCCTTCTGGACATCCTATCGCGATAGAAAAACCGGAGTCAGTCGTTTTGAACCGCATTCGCAGCGCACCGCCGATGTCGTTTCTGCGGTCAATAAAATGTACGAAGGGCGTATTCTCAACATCGTCGAAGGATTGATTGGACGGGATGGCACGGCTTTTAATCAAGGCAATGACCATTATGTGGGGTTGCTCATCGCGGGCGTGAGTATCTTTGAAGTCGATAAAGTCGCCGCCTGGATGATGGGACATGACTCTAAATATATCCCCTGGTTGGTTGTCGGTGAAGACAGAGGACTCGGCAGCAGCGATATTCACGATACTGAAATCTATCTTCTTCCCGACAATCGAAGAGTCAGTCCCGAGGAGTTGCGACAATTCGTTGTTCCTCTCCCCGTTATCTTACATGGTCAAAGCGAACGGATGAATTTGGGCGATATTTTATTTCACGACGATTATCTCACTTCAGGACGGTATGAAAAAGCTAAAAAAGCGATGGAGGAACTCTGGAATCCTCGTTGAGGGGTATTGGGTAACTGGGTAATTGGGTAATTGCCACAGTACCACTTTACCACATTACCCAATTTCCTGATGAAAGGAGAAATTGCAATGTACGATTTAGTAACCTTTGGAGAAACAATGGTAAGATTATCTGCGCCGGATTATATGCGGTTAGAACAAGCGACGACATTGCTTGTAACCGTCGGCGGCGCGGAATATAATGTCGCAGTCAACGCCGCAGTATTGGGGTTGAAGACTGCCTGGGTCTCGCGTTTGGTAGATAATTGGTCTGGCCGTCTCATTCGCAACAAAGGCAGAGAACAGGGCGTTGATATGTCCCACATCGTATGGACGAAGTTTGATGGCGTGGGATATGAACGCAATGGATTTTATCATCTCGAAACCGGTGTTGGCCCGCGTGCCAGCGCGGTGACCTACGACCGCGCTTATTCAGCCATATCTCGCATTCAACCGGGCGAGGTAGACTGGGCAGCAATTTTCAAAGAAACGAAATGGTTCCACGTCAGCGGTATCACCCCGGCGTTGTCCGAATCAGCAGCAGCGGTTACCGTAGAAGCATTGGCGGCGGCACAAAAGGCGGGCGTTACTGTCAGCTATGACTTGAACTATCGGTCAAAATTGTGGTCGTCGCAGAAGGCGCAGGAAACAACCAGGAAACTTATGCCACACATCTCCGTGATTATTGGCAATGAGGAGGATTTTGAAAAGGTTTTGGGCCTCAAAGCAAAAGGGACGACAGAAAGCTATAGCGAGTTAGACCCCGAAAATTATAAAGAAGTCGCGCGGCGCGTGGTGGAATTGTATCCGAATGTCAAAATGGTAGGTACAACCTTGCGGAATGCTAAAACCGGTTTGTTGAACGATTGGCGCACGCTCTTATTCGATGGCAAAGCGTTTTACCTTTCCCGCATCTATGAGAATCTGGAAATAGTAGACCGCGTCGGCGGCGGCGATAGTTTCTCGGCAGGGCTCATCTACAGTTTACTGAAGCACAAAAGCCCGCAAGAAGCGGTTGACTTTGCCGGCGGATTCTCCGCCTTGGCGCATACTTTCCCTGGAGATACTAACTGGGCAACCATCGAAGAGGTCGAGAAAGTAATGGCAGGCGGAACTGCTAGAATTAGCCGATAGTTGGCAATTTAGTTTGACTTTGTAAATAGGGCAAGTCAACCTTGAAAAGGTTTCTGGTTAACCTTTTCAAGGCTTTTTCTTAGGTTAATCTACCAAAGTCAAGTGAGGTAAAAATGGAAAAAACAGCAGTTAAAATAGACCTATCAACCATCAGTAAAAAGTTTTGCCTTGACTATTTAGAGTTCAAATGTTATTATAAAATTGCAGGTTAGAGTAGAACAGATGGTCGCGTTCCGCTGAAAATCTTTGTTTTGGTCGCAATTCTTTGTTAGCGACCAAAATGAAGATCGAGACGAGGAAAGTCCGAACTCCACAGGCCAATGGTGCTGGGTAACACCCAGGCAGAGTAATCTGACAGATAGCACAACAGAAAGTAAACCGCCTCGGTTCACCGAATCGGGGTAAGGGTGAAACGGCGGGGTAAGAGCCCACCAGTCCCGATGGTGACATCGGGAGCTCGGCAAGCCTCACCTGGAGCAAGGCCAAATAGGAGGGAAATAAGCTGGCCAGCGTTCCCTCGGGTAGTGCCGCTAGAGGTTCCGAGTAATCGGAATCCTAGATGAATGACCATCATCCACGATTGGTTCACACTAATCATGGAAACAGAATTCGGCTTATGGGCTGCTCTAACCTGCGACCATTTTGCATCCCCCATTTGATTATAGGGTGCGGAAAATAGGTACTTATACCAATTAGGAGTCAAATATGTCGAAAATGACAATGCGAGAACGAATGTTAGCCGTTGTGCAGGGAAGCGAGCATGATAGAGTGCCCTTTGTGCAATATTCTGGTATTGCTGCACCCAACGAGGAAGTCTGGTCAGTTATCGGTAGAGAAAATATGGGCTTGCTGGTCTGGTGCGGACTTCATCGCTTCGAGCACCCGAACTGCCGATTCGAGAGTGAAGAAATTGAAATTGACGGCCGCAAAGGGACACGCCGCACATTGCATACACCCGAAGGCTCTCTTACGGAGGAAAGTCTATGGGCAGCGATTGCGTCGTCCAGGTCAAAGCACTTTGTTGTCGAGCCGAAAGACTACAAAATCCTACTCAGCTATTTCCGGGATATCACCGTTCATAAGCATACGGACCAATGGATTGCGGTCAACAAGGAACTCGGCGACGATGGCCTGCCGCATACTTCCATTGGTCGGAGTCCGTATCAACAACTCTGGGTCGAATGGGTCAGCCTGGAGGATTTGGCACTCCACATGGTCGATTGTCCGAAACTGATGGAGGAAGTCTTCGCCACCATGTTCGAGGTGCAGAGGGAAATTTTCCGCGCTGTTCGTGAGGCGGTAACCGAACTCTGGCGAGTTCGGTTGCTGCCCGTGCCTTATGTGAACTTTGGCGACAACATTACGGCGCCAATGATAGGCGAAACTTATTTCCGCAAGTATTGCCTACCCTCCTATCAGGAACTGGCCGAACTTCTGTCTTCTTCTTTTGGGGTTCAAGGGGCGAAGCCCTTGCCTTGCGGCAGAGATATTCGTGTTGCGGTGCACATGGATGGCGACCTAAAGCCACTCTGGAAAGCTATTTCCGAGTCGCCAGTTCGCTTATTGGATTCCTTATCACCTCCTCCAGACAATGACACCAGCGTGGCTGATGCTGTACGTCTGTGGCCGGAGATGCGGCTCTGTATAAACTTCCCATCATCCATCCACCTGGCTGAACCGAAAGTGGTCTACAATACTACTATGGAGATTCTGGAACAAGGCGGACATACCGGACGGCTTCAGATTCAGATCTCAGAGAACATCCCGCCAGGCGCATGGAGGCAAAGCTATCCCCAGATAGTCAAAGCCATTCGGGATTTCGGACCAGTCAAGACATAACGAATACTCCGTAAAATAAATTATGATTGTAGTAACGACTTCAGTCGTCCCCCTTACCAAAGGGGGGCAGGGGGGTTGTGATACGGTAACAAAAGCGACTGAAGTCGCTACTACGAACCTTTGTCAAAACAAATTTCACCGTGTACGAGCAATATCCCCTCCGCAAAAGAAGACAGATTAATAAAGAGGAGACCTGAAATGGAAAGAGCCTCTAAAAGTTCCAACGTATCGCAAGAAAATAAGATTCTTATAGGATGGGCTTCAAAAAGTATAACACCAACAAGACCAGTTGTGTTGTCAGGACATTTTAATGCCCGGGTTACACAAAATGTAAACGACCCAATAATGGCGACGGCACTGGCAATCGAAACAAATAATGAACAAGCCATTATGGTCTCATGTGACCTGTTGATTATAGAAAAAAGTATACAAGACAAATTACGAGAAATGTTGAAGTCTAAACTGCCTGAATTTGCCCCCATGAAGTTATTTCTTAATGCCACCCATACACATACCGCGCCAAATACATTAGAAAATTGGTATCCCCCGCAAGACAAGGAAGTTATGACGCCTGCTGAATATGTTGATTTTCTTATAAATTGTGTGTCTGACGCTGTGGTTGAAGCCTGGGAAAACCGTAAACCCGGTGGCGTTAGTTGGGCCTTTGGTCATGCCGTGGTTGGTCATAATAGGCGAGCAGCCTACTTTGATGGTTCAGCCCAAATGTATGGTTCTACAAATAGGGAGGATTTCGATTGTATAGAAGGTTATGAGGACCATGGGGTAGATATGCTCTTTTTCTGGGACCCAGAACAGAAACCTACAGGGGTAGTTATCAATTTAGCCTGTCCGTCGCAAGTGACTGAAGGAGCGTTATACATTTCGGCGGATTTCTGGCATGAGGTAAGAGTAGAGCTTAAGAAAAGGTACTCAAATGATTTATTTATCTTACCACAATGTGGCGCTGCTGGTGACCAATCTCCCCATTTCCTGCTCCATGGACGAGCTGAAGAAAACATGCGAAAGAGAAAGGGTGTATCTGAACGGGAAGAGATTGCTCTAAGAATTGCAAACGCTGTTGATTATGTGATACCATTCGCTAAGAGTGACATAAGAACTGATGTGCCCTTCAAACATATTGTGCAGGAAATTAATCTTCCGGTGCGGAAGGTGACTGAAAAGGAATTAGAGCGTGCGAAACTGGAATATGAAAGGCTAATGCAGAAACAGCCGTTTGATAAAAATTCTGGTGACTTTCTTGTTATGCGCCGCGCTGAAAGCATAATAGATAGGTATGAGTTCACCGACGCCCGAAGCGGGCTTTCGGAGCGACAAGAAACATTTCGTCAGATCGAGTTTCACGTCATCAGGCTTGGAGATATAGCCATTGCTACCAATCCATTCGAAATGTTTCTTGATTTTGGCTTACGTATCAAGGCGCGAAGTAAGGCATTACAGACGTTTATCGTTCAATTAGCGTGTACGTGTACCTGGGGGGAATATTTACCGACAGCTAAAGCCGTTGCGGGTGGAGGATATGGAGCGGAAGTTGTAAGTAACCTTGTAGGGCCCGAAGGCGGGCAAATGCTCGTTGAACAAACTGTAAAGTTAATAAATGAATGGCATTGAATTAAGCGAAACGATGGTTTGTTTCAAATCCCAGGTATCCCAATTCGGAAATGTCTTTACACGCCCGCTCAATTTCCATGATTTCCCCCCCATGCGCCTCAACTTAAGCCCATTTCCCCTCTCCCCAGAACCTTTTCAGGGATGGACACTCTATTTCTCCCTCTTTTGTAAAGGGGGGCAGGGGGGATTTCTTGGAAGGAGAGAGCGGTTGCACTACCGCATTTGGGGATTTCTCAGGTTTTTCTCTCGTTCAAATCCCCCTCACTCCCCCTTTACCAAAGGGGGAAGCCATTTTCATCTCTTAAGTTAATGCGTATGGGGGGGTAACATCATGGTTGCTAAAATGCTCAAATGTCAGGCATGTTGCGAAAAATAGTTTATATTTCGCCAGAATGGAAGGATGGATGGCTCTCCTCAATCCTTCCCTTTTTCCTAATTCCTTGGTGGTTGGAAATCGTTATTCGACACTCGTTTCCGTTAAGTTTCTTCATCAGCAACACTGTTTTTCAAAACTCCCACGCCTTCGAGTTCCACTTCCACAATATCTCCAGCCTTGATTTGCCCTGTGGTTCCAGGCGTACCTGTAAAAATGGCATCGCCGGGGAGCAGCGTAACGACTTGCGAAATGAAGCTGACGAGATGCGGCGCATCGAAGATGAGGTCGGCTGTACTCTGGGATTGTACGGTCTTACCATTCAGACGCGTTTGAAGTAAAAGATTTCCGTAGTCCGCCTCAGTGTCAATTACAGGCCCCATGGGTGAAAACGTATCGGAAGACTTGGCTCGCCACCATTGCCGGTCGTTTCGCTGCCATACCCTCGCGCTCACATCATTTCCGCAGGTCACTCCCAGAATGTAATCCGGCGCTTCCTCTGGAGAAATGCGCTTCGCGGTCTTTTTGATAACCGCCACCATTTCTCCTTCGTAATGTACGTTTTCCGCTCCGCGCGGGATGATGATTGTACCCATCGGGTCTAATACTGACGTTGGCACTTTGAAGAATGGTTGAGGTTCGCCGGCTGGCTCTCCACCGCCTAAATGACTTCTGTAGTTACCCGCTAAAGCAAACATCTTCGTTGGGACGCATGGCGCCAACAGTTTAACGTCATTTAGATTGTATTGAGTTCCCGTCTCTGAAAGGTCACCGAAAATATCACCCTTTATTTCTCTAACGATGTTCCCTTCTAAAATTCCATAAGAAACCTTGCTATCTTTTTTGTAACGAATAAGCTTCATGCCGAATTCCTTCCTTTAAAAAAATAGCTCTTCGATATCGAGTGTGGTAACCAAATGAATCGCTTCGCTCACCGCCCCCCAAAGGGGGGAAGCCACATTCGGCTTACGGTAGACAGTTTACCACATTAAATATCAAAGAACCAAAAATACTTTTTTCACGTTTCACGTTTCACGCTAAAGCTTATTTTAGACAAAATACGAATCCTTGTCAAGATAGAAATTCTCAAAGCAAATTTTTTCAGAAAATTTTTGTTTTTTTGCATTTTTTTCTTGACAAAAAAGCTGAATTATATTATCATTTATACGCGAATATTTAAATATTCGAAATATTGAAAGTATATGAGAAAGCAATGATGGAAAAACAGAAAGAGAATAAGATTTATGAGTTGCATGCCGAAATTTGCAAAATCTTAGCAAATCCTAAACGATTACAAATCCTAAACTTATTGCGCAATAAAGAGATGTCTGTCAACGAATTAGCTTCCTTGCTGGAGATTCGAGAAGCTAATGTATCCCAGCACCTTACAGTTATGCGTCAAAAAGGTATCCTCGTCGCCAGAAGGGAAGGGGTAAACATCTATTACCGTATCGCCAACCCAAAGGTGATTAAGGCATGTGATATTATGCGAGAAGTGCTTCTTGAGCAGTTGGAAGAACGCGCTCAACTGGTTGAGGATATACAAGTATAAGTGCCTCATATTGTGTCGAAAAATGTTCCGTTAAGAGGCCCGAGGCTAAAAAGCCCAGAGCCCAGCATTGTAATGATGAAGTTACGAGCTGGGCTTTTTTGTTTTTCAGAAAAAACAAAACTCAACTTGTTTTCAACACCGGGAGGAAAGGAGGTGACATACGATGAGAAAGAAATTTTGGATAGCAGGGCTTGCGCTTCTCTTAGTCATTGGCGTAAGTGGGATTGCCTTGTCTTACTGCGGTTCAAGCGCTCAACAGCCTGTCGCCCCCATAACGATGATGGGACCTGGTATGATGGGCCCTCGGTGGATGATGGGACGCGGATATGGCACTTGGGGCACCCCTATGATGGGACCTGCCATGTGCCCTATGAGGGGTTATTGGGCTGACGTAATAAGCCGTGGTTGGGCAGGGAACTACTATGGAACTCCATTTGAGCAATCGGCGAAGCCGCTTACCAAAGAGGATGCGACTGCTATCGTCAAAAACTACCTGGCGTCTACCAGAAATCCAAATATAGAAATTGGCGATATGAAAGAGTCCGATAACTTCTTCAAAGTAGAGATTGTTACCAAGGATGGTTCACTCGTCGATGAGATTCTGGTGGATAAGCGTACAGGCTTAATAAGTTCGGCTTATTAGCCTTTACTTCGTTCTCTGAAAGCTGTCATAGGTTTCGGGGAACGAAGAAGCAAAAAAAGCCGTTGTGGCAAAAATAAACTATGGAGAACTTTCATGGAAAATCTAATTTACACTTTGCTGCTCATAGTCCACAATATTGCATTAGTTGGCTGTGCAGCAGCACCTTTTTTTAATTTAAGACTTGTAAATCAGCGTGCCCAATTTGGGCGAAAGGTTTTCTATCAATTAGATAAAGTGGTAGAAGATACCATTCAGGGACTGGAACCCTACTGCTGGACATTCATTATTCTGCTGTTTGCCACTGGGTTTGGATTTCCTATTACCTACTACGCCTTTCATGGGAAATTGAAGGACTTTAGTTCAGTGGTGTTTACGACGTTTTTGCTCAAGCATCTTTTTGTGGTAGGTATGGTGGTGATTGCCTTCTACATCACCTTCTTTATCAACCCAAAGATAAAAGAGATATTTTTAAAGTTTTCTCCGGAAACACTGCCACAGGAAGAAATAGCAAACTCATTTTTTGGGCTCAGGGCAAAGAGGAAAAAGTTGTGTAAAATCTGTTTTGTTTTTGCGCTTCTAATTTTAATCGTCAGTCCCATATTAAGATTTTACTCTTAAGTTTGAGTAATTTCCCAAAAATTATTCTTTTTTTAACGCAAGGACGCTAAGACGCAAAGTTGCTATGAATCTTTCTTTGCGTCTTGGTGCCTTTGCGGCTTTGCGTTAAAAATAGTTTGCGGTGAAGTATTGAGTAGTGATTTTTTGGGGAACCTAATCTCAAAGTTTCAACTTGGAGATAGGTAGTAGAGTATGTCGAAAAGGTTCTTAGGAATTTTGGAGACAAATACCGAAATTTAGTTACTCATGATTGGGAATAGAAAAACTGAGCAATTATGCTCATAACGAAATACAAGGAGGATAGAAGATGAACAAGACCGAGGTCACCATTCTTGCTGTAGTAGGGACGATAACAGCCGCCCTCCTTGGGGGTTATTTTATCGGCCCTGCACGGCTTATGCCTATTTCACTGACAAAAGCCATGATGCCAGTAAAGATCGAAAGGACGGTTTTTGCCTCTGAACCGTTGAGTTCAGAGGAACTATTCGCACTTAAAGCCCGCTATCCGCACGCCGCTCGTTTTGAAAAAGCTGGCATCAAGGTCTACGATGGTCCAAAAACCTGCCTTAAGTGCCATGAAAAGATTCAAGTAGAGGATGTGAAGACTGGAAATGTCCGACAGGTTAACCTGATGGACAATCTTCTTGCCAGCTCACATTGGCGAAATTACCAGGACTTTCTTCCTGCTACCTACGATATCAAGGGCAATCCTATCACAGGCATCCCTATGGGTATGATGAACCGCCTCTGAGGACGCCATGCCACTATCCCACCAGTTTGGTGGGCTGAAGAGGTGCAAACCCGTAATGGCAGAGTGATTTCTGAAGGATGTGGCAAGTGCCACATTAGCGGTATGTATAGCCCGCCGCTCCTCTATATGGCTACCCAGAAAATCACCGAAGAAGAGATTGACGCTATTGATTGTCTTATCTGCCACGCCAGGGAATATGATATGTCCAAGAAGAAAGTGTTTAAAGACGAGCATGGATATCGTTGGGGGCAAGATAGGAGCATGAGAGCGGCAGTTTCTGCGGGGCATGCCGATGCCCAAGCATGTCTGCGCTGCCATGTGGAGACTTTTACTACCAAGCGCGCTACCCCCTACACCCCAGAGGAAGACGTTCATGCAAAAGCCGGTCTGAACTGTACTACCTGCCACATAAGTGAAGGGCATCTCATCGCCAAGGGGCGTTTCGGCACTGACCTTGTCACCGAAGACTTGCCGGAGGTGAAAGTAAGCTGCGAGGGTTGTCACACCTTGAGTCCGCATAAGGGTTCCGACCAGGCGGACACTCTGAATACCCATACTGCGAAACTCTCGTGTGAAGCCTGCCACATCACCCAATTAGGTTCCGAAAACTGGCGCTATCGGGACTGGTCTAAGCCAATCTTCAACGAAGCCATGGGAATTTACCAACCTACTACCGTGATTACCAATGAGACGAAGGAAGCTCTTACATTTCGCTGGTTCGACGGTACCTCCACAGTCATGGCCCAGGCCAGAGGTGCCCGTACTGACGGTAAGTCCAGGGTCTACCCATTCAAGCTCTTTCAAGCAGTCATGCCGGAGGATGCGGCCAACCGAGGTCCGACAGGTGGCATGCTGCTGCCCATAGACCGCCATTTCTACTACCGGGAAGGGAACCCTGACAAGTTCGTTCGCAACGCAATGGAGAAGCCCTTCATGAAGCTCATGTACGGCGAGGGAATGGCTGGTATGATGATGAAGGGGACCATGAACAAGATGATGCGTGCTATCGGGCTGGAGGGTTTTAAGGCGCCTTGGGGTGGGAACTATGTCTGGAGCGAGATGCGAGGTGACGCTACCCTCATGGTGAACCACGCTATCAAGAAAAATGGGAGGGAGTGTGCCTCCTGTCATACCTCTGATGGAATCATAGACTTTAAGAATTTAGGATATTCGACTGAAGAGATTCAGCGGTTGACATGGACCAAATAATTATACTGAACGCCCAAAAGAATATCCATTTTTGCATCAGCAAAGACTGATGCACTCCAAAGTGGAGGGTTAAGGGGCAAAAGGGCGAAGGGGCTGAAGGGCAATTGCCCTCTTACTCCCTTGCCCCCTTGCTCTCTTGCCACTCACCACCGACATGGTAATAGAACTTTTTGACCAATACGCTTCAAAATACGACGATTGGTTTCGCAGTGAACAAGGACGCGCGCTTTTCCCTGCGGAACTGCAAGCCATACAACTTCTTTTGAATCAGCTTATTCCGCGCCATCAGCAGGCAAGTTTCCTATCTCTGGAAATTGGTGTAGGAACAGGAGCTTTTGCGGAAGCGTTGGAGATTCTCTTCGGCATTGACCCGGCTTTTGGCGCATTGGAGCTTGCAAAAAAGCGAGGTGTCAAAGTAGCCCAAGCCAGAGGCGAAACGCTCCCATTCCGACAGGGGACATTTAGCTGCGTCTTGCTTATCACAACGCTCTGTTTTCTAGAAAATCCTATCAAAGTCCTCAAAGAAGCCGCGCGGGTTTTGAAGCCCGATGGCGGCCTCATCGTTAGCGATATTGAGCCGAACAGCCTGTGGGGACAATTCTATCTCGAAAAGAAAAGAGCTGGGCATCTGTTTTATCGGCATGCCCGCTTCTATTCCAAAAATGAGATTGAAAGTATGCTTCAACAGGTCAGTTTAGAAGTAGTTGGTTATTCTTCTGCAATTACGCAACCACCTAATGAAACCCCGACCGCAGAAGGGGCGTTTGAAGGTATTGTGCCAAATGCGAGTTTTGTCTGCCTGCTTTCAAAAAAGGCAATATGTGAAACCTGGAGTTGAAGATTACCGTTCAAAAATATGGTTCTTTGATATTTAGTTTGGTAAACTGTCTGCATGATGAGTAATGAGTGATGAGGGTATTCAGTTAAATTATCTGAAAACGGTCTATGACTGGAAAAGGGTTGGCTAAATATCATTAATGTTGACTCTTGACCGTAAAAGAGGTGATTTAAGGTTAAGATGGGATATTGTTTTAGGTGGAAAGCTTAGTTACTCTGAAATAGGGGGTAAAAATGATTAGACTCTCCCTATAGGCTTTTGGCTGGTATTTTTTCGTCTTTTAATCGCCCTAATTGTTTTATTGTTCAATTGCTTTCGGTAAGACGAAGTCGTCCGTTGGGTTTTGCATAATAGCACTTGGGTCATCAGGATATTGTTTCTTAATTTCCTGAAACCATGCTTTAGCATCTTCTCTTATTGACACTAAGTAAAGCCGAACCAGAAAGTGGACACGGTTTCTGCATGGACGCTCAGAAAGTCTGTAAGTTTCCTTCTTTGGTGAGTTGCTTCTTTCGCCGCAACTTCTTTTATTCATCAGTTTCTTGAACGTTTCTGTATCTCTTCTTATAGGTGGATAAAATCTTGGGTCATCTTCAGTTTTGACGTAAACAACCGGTCCCCTCTTAGTGTAGAGTTGACATAGAACAGACTTGGGACATTCTGAAACATGTGCCACCCAACAGTGCTCCCCATCCTGATGCGTAGGGCGTTTCACCGGACAATTGTAGTAGATTCTATGCTTTTTCTTATCATAGTAATGTCGTCTCATAAGCTTTCCAGCAGGACAGATGGGAGTTCCATTTTTCTCTCCTTTCTCGGCTGTTCCAGTCGGGGAAGGATGCGTTGAGGAGCTTTCGTTCAGAGCTATTACTGGTTTAATCTGATGTTCTATCAGATATTCATATATTCCCAAAGCATCGTGTCCAGAATCGTAGACAACGTTTTGTCTTTGCCAGGAAATTCCATTTTCATCCAACGCTTTTTTCAACCTATCCCTGCTTTTCATTGCGAGTGTGAAATCGGTCTCAGAAGCGTCTGAGATAGTAACATGCAGTGGCAGGTCATGACCGTTTTGTGATAATAACTGCTGATAGAATCTATGTCCGAAATAATAGCCATCTCTATCTGAGTCGTACCCCCAAGTTGCTTTAGGGTCAGAGTAACATCTGGGATGGTCGCAGTTATAAATGCCATTTTCTCGACACTTGCATGAAGGTTTGCCCTTAGAAGCGCCTGTTTCTATTGCCGAACCGTCACCGCAGATAGTCATCGTTTCGGTGTCCGAAATCAATCCCTTTTCAAAAGAAGGGATAATGGCACAGCGAATCAGGATATCTTCCAGTCTCTTTTGGAAATCATCATCACGCTTTTGGCCTTGCTTTGCCAGCAGTTCATCCTTTAACTTCTGTGTGACTGAATCGTATAAAGCTAAAGAAGTTTGCTTATCTTTTTGGCGTTGCTCTTTTTCACTTAAAAGATTTCGCAAGTGCTTTCCTTTTCTTAGCTTGGCGAACTTAAATGTTGGCAAGGCTGGTGGTACTTCCCGTCCTCAAGACGGTCAATATAGAGATTAATTAAAATAGAGAGAGACAAGTAGGATGGTTCGATTCTCAAGTAAGGATTTAAAATATGTTGGTCCTGAGAATAAGACTATAACGAAGGTTGGAATCAATAAAAACTATACCATTATCTATTTTGTTGACCAACAAACTAAGCGACAGATAGCAATTTATGATTGGCCCGGCACAGAAAGCGCTGCTTTAACTTTGAGAAGTTTTCAACAGGAAAGTGGGGATAGTATCCATTGGTATATTTCAGGTTACGTCAATACTAAAAGTTCTGTAAACTATCTTGTGCTTCAGCATTTTGGAATCATAAAGAACGAAAAAATTCAAAACCCATACACCTTAGAAGCGGGACCGGCTTCAGTCAAAGATACAATTCGAAAATGACGTTTGCCTTATGCTCATCTACTGATGATTTGAGTCTCACTATCATCTCGGACGAGGCCAACGCAAACATCATGGAACGGAAAATAAGACGGTTAGACGCCGATTAGAAAATAACCTTTATACTCTATTTCTATAGTAATCCTTACTAAAAAAAACAGCGGAAATTTCTGACAACTTTAGACTAAAGGAAAAAGAGGATTGATTTTCGGATAACCATATCTCTGATACCTTACCAGGGAACACATAGGAATTTCTGAAAACCCTTGATAATGAAATGAGTGAAACGTGAAACGTGAAGAGTAATTTATCACGCATCACGTATCACGCATCATGTCCCTTATTTGCACTATTGGCATAATCTTTACCCAGTAGAGCAATAACTGAAAACTGTAATGGAGGTAGATAAAATGAATATCGAAATTTTGGGCACTGGCTGCCCTAAGTGCAAAAAGACAGTTGCAAACGCCGAAAAAGCTGTCAAAGAACTTGGCGTAGACGCAGAAATCGTGAAGGTGGATAAAATTGACGACATCATGAACTATGGCATCATGATGACGCCTGCATTGGCAATCGACGGGGAGGTTAAAATCGCAGGTAAAATCCCAGACCCTAAACAGATTGCAAAATGGATCCAAGAAGCGATATAACCAAACTTTCCACGCTTTTCATTTTTAATCAAACTTTTTCTAAAAGTTTGGAAAAGAAAAGCGTGAGCAAAAGAAACAATAAGGAATAAAGAAACGTTTAATCAAAAGCAAGTTTCAATAAATTTCTTGCACTTTTGGAATGTCCCGCTGTATTGGGATACCTGGTGTCTGGGTGTCTGGTGTCTGGCACAAGACACCAGGCACTCAGACACAAGACACCAAAAGATTAAAAGTTGAAAAATATTTCTGAAAGTTGCTTAATCGCTCTGGCTCTGGCAATAGGATTTGTGTTGAGTTTTAAATTCGGCAATCGAAATAACATGGAAACCTCTACTGGCAAAACAGAAGTGAAAGTAGAAAAATCGTCTCAAACTCCTTTGCCAAAGCTTATTGACCTCGGCGCTGGAGAGTGCATCCCGTGCAAAATGATGGCACCTATTCTCGAGGAACTCAAACGCGAATATGAGGGAATATTGGATATTGTGGTTATTGATGTGTGGAAGAATCCATTTGAAGCTCAAAAGTATGGAATACGAGTGATTCCCACTCAGATTTTCTACGATGTTAACGGTCAAAAATTTGTCCGTCATGAGGGATTTTTCTCAAAGGAGGAAATTCTGCGAAAATTTAAAGATGCCGGTCTTCTTTAATGCTGACTTAGAAACCGAGTTTTTGCCAAAAACTCGGTTTCTATGATAATAGGAGTTTTGCAGTTATGAGATGATTCTGAAATCTTTCACGATGTAGCGGCGTCGTAGCGGCGTGCCTCCGTGCCGCCAATGTCGCCACAGAGGGACGACGCTACTGTCGCCACGGAGGGACGATGTTACGTCCCCTTGATTGCTAACTGCAAAAGTCGTGTGATAATAGGAGTAAGTTTATGATAGAGCAATTGTTTACGTCCTTGAGTAAAGCAGTCGAAGCAACACCCGTCATCGCGCTGTTCGCATCTATGATATGGGGCGTGCTCAGTATTTTGCGGAGTCCATGCCATTTAGCAAGTATACCTTTGATTGTGGGTTTCATAAACGGACAAGGACGTATAACTAACCGACGAGCGTTGGGATTGTCCGCATTGTTTGCCATCGGTATTCTCATCACCATCGCGCTTATTGGTATTCTTACAGCATTGCTCGGCAGAATGATGGGCGATGTCGGCGCGTATGGCAACTATATCGTTGCGGTGATATTCTTTATTGTAGGATTGTATCTTTTGGACATTATCCCAATGCCTTTTTAACGATGGTTGCGATATGGTGCCAACAAATTTCGTTGATTGTTGGAAAAATTCGCCTTCCTGCGCGGATTGTCTGTGGGCGTGGGGAATCATCCAATGTCCATGATGAGCGAAATGTCTTGTTGCTTTTACAGAAACTTTCCGAAGGGTTGTAAAAGCAACAAAAATAATGAAAAACTGAAGGAGATTCAAAGAAGATGCCAAGGGCTAAAATTACAGTAGCTTTGTTGAGTGGTATCCTATTATTATCTTTAACGGCTTCAACCTTTTTGATACCGATAATTTTCGCCAACCCGACCGAAGAGGATACTTTCCGCGAAAAATGTTACAAATGCCATGATAAAAAGGTCGAATATAAAGAGTGGGAAAAGTCAGGACATGCTAAATCGTTGAGCAATTTGAGGAAGGCCTTAGATGCAGATGATTCTTGCCTCACCTGTCATTCATCCGGATATGCCCTGGATGTTCCGCAGTGGGGAAATAGCAGGAAACCACTGCCGACTTTGAAAACAGCTCAAAACGAAGTCGGCTGCTCTTCCTGTCATCGACATGGGAATAAAAAAGAACACTACTTACTCCAACCGGCAGAAAAACTATGCGCCTCATGCCACAAGATGGATTGCGGCTGACCTGGGAAAGGAGTAGTCCATAAATCTCAGTCTGAGATGTTCGCCGGAAAAGGGGGCAGTGGTGTAAAAAAGATGCCCTCGCCGCATATCGAAAAGATGCCCAAAGGATGCGTTGAATGCCATATGGCGAAGACCAATAAAAAAGAGATATCCGAAACGGGAGGCCATACTTTCAAAGTTTCCACAACTATTTGCATGAGATGTCATAAAAACGTCGAAAAATTGATTGCAGATGAAAAAGCGAAAGTTGAACAACTAAAAAAAGAAGTTGAAAATATACTTGAAGTCGCCAAGAATAAAAATTCCGTGTCTTATAAAGCAACTAAGCTAAACTACGCTTTGGTCAAACAGGATAGAGGTTACGGGTTTCACAACTTCAGATATGCCAAAGCCTTGCTGGAATACAGCCTATCGCTGCGGGAAGAATTACTGAATGTCTCTTCAGAAGCCGAAGAGGGACTAAAAGTTTCCCAAATAGCGCCCGCGTTCATCCTGAAGACTTTGGACGGCAGCAAAGTCGTAAAGTCAAAGGATGTTTTTTCAGAGAAAAAGCTTACCGTCTTAATTTTTTGGGACAGCTATTGTCCAGATTGTTTAACAACTCTTATCGAATGCCAAAAATTTTACAAAGATGCCGAAAAGCTTGATGTCAGCGTTTGGTCTATTAACTTTGACAAGGAGGAGAATCTCCCAGATGTCCGAAATGTCGTGAAGAGAGAAAAGATAACATTTCCAATACTCTCCGATGCTCGCGGTGTTACAGTAAGAAACTATAAGGCTGAAGCGTATGATTTCAGTTTTTTCATTGTTGATAAGAGCCGAGTTATTCGATATGTTTGCTATGACCATCCGCCAAATGTTGGAGAAGTAATCAAAGAGGCGGTTGAGAAACTTTTAAAGTAAAGGACAGGCGATGAGAAATAGATATAAAAATAGTATAACCGTATTGTGGCGCGGATATTTTTATGTATATTGGCTGACCATTTTCTTTCTACTCTTTTCTCCCCCTTTATTAAAGGGGGCCGGGGGGATTTCGGCTTCGGCTGATGACGAAGGCTTAACTCAAAGCCTTGAAGAACAGATTGAAGAACTGTCCGCAGAGGTAGAATCATTAACCGCATCAATTGAAACGCAGGCGGAAGAACTTTCGCGCATCAGAATAACAGGAGAAACAAAACTCCGTCTAAGGAACACCTATTCAGATGCGCTTCACCCGATAGGCATTTATGGTGAGCCCTTAGAGAAAGGGCAAAAGCTAAATCACCGCATGATTCTACAAATAGAAGCAAGGGTCAGCGAAAAATTGGCTGCTGGTGGGATGGCGCGGCTTTCAAATGAGGGTGAGATAGTTTTTGAAACCGGTCCTGAGCGTCTTTCAAGCGACCGCGGGAGTGTTTTTGTCAAGTACAATCCGCGTAATCTTTTCTCCACTTTCGGATATTACGACATCAATTTTACGCCGCTGACGCTGATGCGATGGGATATGGAGGACAATCCTGAAGCCGGCGGCACAAGCGGATGCGCAGTATGTCCTTCGGAAGCCGGGGCTATTACCTCTGAAAGCCTTGAAGAACTCGGCCCTGACCTCACCTTTGAAGGCGTCAAAGTAAACACCGGTATTAGAGATAAGGTGGATATCGTCGCGTTGCTTGCACGGCCACGAATAGCCAGAGAGGAGAAAAATTACGGTCAATATCTGTACGGAACTAATATCAAACTTCTCTCCTACCACAAACCAAGCACTTCATTTAGGTGGCTAAGAATAACTGCTATCTCCATAAATGATGATGAAACGTCCATTGCGGAGCCTTTGTTAATCCCTTATAATCCCATCAGAAATAGAATCTATAGCGTTGATTTCAATCTGCCTATATCCCTCCTTTGGGCTAAATCCCCCCTACCCCCCTTTTCCAAAGGGGGGAAAGGGGGGATTTTATCCTTGAAGGGGGAATTTGCTCTTGCGGAGACAAATTGGAATTTACTCTCAGAAGAGGAAGAGATATCCCGAGGATACGCGACAATCCTTGGGATGTCGATTAGATATCCAAATCGGATGTTGATGAAAGCATCGTATTTGAGGATGAAGCCGAAATATGAAGCCCTTTATAACGCTTTGTCATATACTGCCAACAGACACGGCTTTCGGATATCTTATGGCTATGACATTATCAAAGATAAATTATCAACTGGGGTTTTTTACAAACGGCTCACTGAATTGGAATCCATCATTAAAAGCGAGCCAGAGCTTAAAAAAAGATTTTCAACCGTGAGTTTAGGAACATCAATCACGCCGATAAAACATTTCTCCATACGAGCCAGCTATATACTTCAATCCTCACGACGCGATGAGCATTCAGGCTGGGGCAAAGTCGATAACGCAACGCGAAGCATCAACATAGATTTTACATACAATGTGGCCCGCGAAAGTAGTTTGAATGTCAAATACCAGTATATCAATCACCGAGATAAGGTTAATATGGAATCTGATTACCAGGCGAATATCACATCGGTTCTATTTTCAACTCGGTTTTGAACCAAACTTTCCACGCTTTTCTTTCCAAACTTTTCTTTAGGAAAGAAAAGTTTGAGCAAAAGAAACAAGATGAATGTTTTTATTTTTGATTAAAATACAGAGGTGAGCATAATGACACAACTCAAAATAAGGAAATTCGTAGTTACCTGTTTGATGCTAAATTTTATCGCTCTTTTCGTCTATGGGCAGGATGGCCCAAAAATCAGCTTTTCTGAAAAAGTGTGGGATATTGGAGAAATCAAACTTGACGAAGAAGCGGTTCATACATTCAAAGTCATCAATGTTGGTTCTGAAGAACTTGAAATCACTCAAATCAGAAGCAGTTGCAGGTGTCTCAAAATTGAACTCACCTCCAGGAAAATTCAACCCAACGAATATGCCGAGATTAAAGCCAAATTCAAAGAAGACGAACGCCTTGGCGAAGTAATCAAGACAATCTACATTGATTCCAATGACCCGTCAGCCCCGCGGTCAATTTTGCGTGCGAAAGCAAAGGTCCTGAAATCAGGGGCCGCTTCTGAAAAAGAAGTCCAACCACCAACTGAGCCAATACCAACAGTGACAGTGAAAGTTCCCAAGGATGCTTCTGTTTGCATAACTATATTTATTTCAGAAGATTGTGATGACTGTGCTTATCTCAAAGATAAACTACTACCGCAGCTTGCCAGGAAATATCCGAATGCCCTGAAGGTAAAATCCTATTCTATTGACGACGTCAGCAACTATGACCTTTTGGTGACTTTAGAGGAGCAATTCGGCGACCAAGGAAACGACATTCCTGTTGTTTTCATAGGAGGAGACGTTCTCGGCGGGCCAGAAGAGGTTAAGGAAAAGCTCGAACATCTCATCGAAGTATATCTATCACAGGGTGGCTGTGATTTTCCGCCGCTTGTCGCATCAAAGCCGGAGAAAGCAACAACGGCGGAAAATAAGGTTGTACATTTAGCATACTTCGAGAAAGCCGGATGCAAGGAGTGCGATAGAGCTAACTATATTTTGAAAAGCCTGGAACAGAAATATCCGAACTTACAGGTCAAAAAGTTTAACTCTGAAGCCAAAGAGAATATTGAGTTGTTTGAAGGTTTATGCAGTTTGTATAACATTCCCGAGAAAAAGCGTCTCGTTGCGCCTACCATATTTCTGGGCGAGCATTATCTTCTGAAAGAAGATATCACTGATAAACGATTGCGGGATTTGATGGAACAATATGCCAAAGAAGGAACAGTAGCTCACTGGGAAGATGCGACAAAACTGCGCTCTAAGGCAAAGGAAAGCATAATTGCGCGATTCAAATCCTTAGGGCCTTTGGCGATTATGGCGGCGGGATTTGTCGATGGCATTAACCCCTGCGCTTTTGCGACTATTATTTTTTTTATGTCATATTTAACGCTCGTTGGTCGCAAAGGTAGAGAATTGATATACGTCGGGATAGCTTTCACCACGGCTGTATTTTTGACCTATTTTCTGGTGGGATTATCAGTTTTTCAATTTATTCAATCTCTAAGCGTATTTTCACTTTTTAGTCAAATTCTCTACACTCTGATAGCGGCATTAGCTTTCGTCTTGGGCGTGTTGAGCCTGTACGATTTCATCAAAGCTCGGCGAGGAGAAATCAAAGAAATCGTCCTTCAGTTGCCGAGATTTCTCAAACAACGGATACACAAAACCATCCGAGAGAAGACGCGAACGGAAAGATTCGTTATTGCAGCATTTGTCGCCGGCGGTGTGGTGTCCCTTTTGGAGTTGGCATGCACCGGTCAGGTGTATCTGCCGACATTATGCTTCGTCGTGAGCGAACCTGGACTTAGAACCAATGCCATTTTCTATCTCGCATTATACAATGTAATGTTTATCCTGCCTCTCGCCTCTATCTTTGGCTTGACGTATTTTGGCACAACCTCTGCGTCGCTTGCCAATGTGATGCAAAAGCATGTTGCTTTAATTAAATTGCTCACCGCTATCCTTTTCTTCGGACTATGCGGATTTCTTTTATCTACTTTGATTTAGGAGATGAAGCAGAAATTTGATTAAACACCATTTGATGAATTACAGGAGGTTTTAAATGACTGAAAAAACGACAGCTAAACTCTCTTTTCTCGACAGATTTCTTACCCTGTGGATATTCCTGGCAATGGCTGTAGGAGTAGGTTCTGGATATCTATTCCCTGGGCTGGTAAAATTCATCACCAAATTCCAGGTGGGTACTACTTCGATTCCGATTGCCATCGGGCTGATTTTGATGATGTACCCGCCATTGGCAAAGGTGAAATATGAGGAACTTGGCGATGTTTTCCGCAATGTCAAGGTGCTCACTCTGTCTCTTATTCAGAACTGGATTGTCGGACCAATTCTGATGTTTGCGTTAGCGGTAATATTCCTGCGCGGACATCCTGAATATATGTATGGGCTTATCATGATTGGGCTGGCGCGTTGTATCGCCATGGTAATCGTCTGGAATGAACTCGCCAAAGGCGATACTGAATATGCGGCGGGATTGGTGGCGTTCAACTCCATCTTTCAGGTGTTCTTTTACTCTGTTTACGCTTACATTTTCATCACTGTTTTCCCGACCTGGTTGGGACTGAAGGGTACTGTTGTCGATGTCTCGATGGGACAGATTGCCAAAAGCGTTTTTATTTATCTCGGCATCCCGTTCATCGGAGGCATAATCACCCGTTTCAGTCTCATCAAGCTCAAAAACCGCCCATGGTATGAGCAGGCGTTCATCCCCAAGATAAGCCCCATTACGTTAATTGCCTTGCTTTTCACCATCATCGTCATGTTCTCGCTCAAAGGCGAGTACATCGTCAAGATTCCGCTTGATGTGGTTCGTATCGCCATTCCGTTAGTGTTCTATTTCGTCATTATGTTCCTTGTGTCCTTCTACATGGGCAAGAAGGCAGGGGCAGACTATGCGAAAACGGCAACGCTCTCTTTCACCGCCGCCAGCAACAATTTTGAGTTAGCCATCGCCGTTGCTGTGGCGGTCTTCGGGCTTAACTCTGGAGAAGCGTTTGCGGCTGTAATTGGTCCTCTGGTGGAGGTTCCCGTGCTAATCAGTCTGGTAAACCTGGCGCTATGGTTTGGGGAGAAGTTCTTTGCCCTAACACCAGCTATTGTTGTATCACCAAAGGGTTAGTCTCTTAACAGGATTGCTCAATTTTCTGCATCATCATTTACTTTTTATTTCAATTATTTCTTTTGCTCAATAAGAAAAGAAGAGGTGTAAATAATGGCACATGAAGTTATCATATATACCAAAAAAGGTGATATCTCCTGTCAGCTTTTAAAAAAACGCTTTGACAGGGAAGGTATCAGATACAAAGAGATTGAGGTCTCCCAAAACCAAAAAGCGAAAGCGGAAATGCTTAAGCTGTCAGACGGACAGGATATTGTTCCCGTAGTTATAATGGATGGCAAAGTCACTGTCGGACTGGATTCGGGACGATGAAGCTGACTCCCCAAAAGCTGACAGTTCGTCAGCCCGCCCCAAAAGTATCTTTTATTAAGACCGTTGCATGAAATGAAGCCTGTATCTTGACTTTGGTCAATAGAAACGAAATTGTGAATGAGAACGGCAAGGAGGCAAGGGGATAGGAGGCAAAACGGCAAGGAGGCAAGAGGGTAGGAGCTATTAGCCATCTTGCCGTTTTGCTGTCTTGCCATCTTGCCATTTTGCCCCTCGCCGAAATTCGCCATTCTTACGCATTTCCGTCCACATTTACTTCTTCCTCTTATTTCTTATGATGGAACTTTTCTTTCTGAAAGAAAAGTTTGGTTACCAAAGTCAAATTTATAGAACTACCGAAATAATCGAACTGTTCCGCAATGATTCTGGCAAATCATCAGGAAAACGCTGCATTGTCCGAAAATCCGGCACCGGCAAAGGGATACCGCCGTTATTGATAGATTCCTCTGATACTAAGCCGGGTACTGTCATGTCCATTGCTTCGTATACGTCGATTGGCGGCCTGGTGTCATTGATGATGGCATCTATGAAGCCACGCACCTCAAAGTAGTCGCCGCCTCCGTGACCTGCGCGCAAGGCTTCTTCTGGTGGCTTTCTCCAGATTTCGGGCATGAATTCCGCCTCAAAATCCCAGAGAGAACGCCACTGATTGGGGTTGTCAGAGTAGTCTGCTAACCAGATTTTGGGGCTATCGCCGAAGCCTCGCGGAGCTTCATAACAACCTTTTGTGCCCTGCAACGAATAGTAGGTCATGTTATGCGGCCGATTGGAGAGCATATCAAGTCGAATTTTGATTAACCCGCCGCGTTGCATCTTACAGAGCATCAAAGTCGTATCCTCATTTTCGTAGTAATCGCCACGCGGGTCCTGGTAATGATGGCCACTGCCAAAACAGGAGACGGTGGCTACTCGGTCCTCGAACCACTGAAGCACCGGGCCGAGGCTGTGAGTTGGATAAGTGCTGCCGTTGCGCCCCGTCTGCCATTTTCGACGCCAAACCGTTATCTCGTTTAATCCTTTGAGCTCATGGACGTACTCACCTTCTCCGAAGTACACCTCGCCAAATAAGCCGCGTCTGGCTAACTCGCGTACAAGTACATTTGGCTTCATGTATGTGTAATTTTCCGCCATCATGTACTTTTTGCCGCTTTCACGAACTGCACTGACCAATTGCCAACACTGCGCTAAATCAGTAGTAGCTGGTACTTCAGATAACACATGCTTGCCGTTTTTGAGCGCCATAACTGACTGCGGCGCATGCAACGGCATTGGCGTGGTCACGACAATAATGTCAAGGTCGGTCTCGACCATTTTTTCATAATCGGTATACCGCTGCTCAATGCCAAATCGGTCTCCAACTTGCTGCAAAACCTCTGGTCTTATATCACACAATGCCACCGGCGTCGTTTCGGTTACCGTCTGAAAAGTCCCGATAAAACCCGACGCCCGCGGCGCGCCGACAAATCCCACTTTTAGTTCATTTGTCATAATTTATTCACCTTGCAATGACTTGTTGATTTCACAATCCTGTGAAATCAACAAAACAGAGAAATATTGATAAAGCTGAGTATAGCATAAAATTCGGTTTTTGTCCTGCAATTTTACATTTACGTTTCACGGATAGCGATGCAGAAAATCAACTTTTGCATTGAATGGATACAGAAAATAGTATACAATATTAACGCTATAGTGCAACCCATATTCAAAACGGAAACACGGAGAAAAAATTAAGGAGATATTCCTATGGCAAAGATTAAAAAGATTCAATGTATTCGTACTCGGGTGAATGGCACCTGGATTATCGTGAAGGTCATTACCGACCAACCGGGACTGTATGGTATCGGTTCCGTGAGTGATATTAATCATCCTGATACGGTTACCAAAGCCGTTGAGACTATTGCTCCCATCCTCTTGGGGCGCGAGGCCGGGCACATCGAGGATAACTGGCAGTGCCTCTACACGAGTGGCTACTGGCGCAATGGTTCCATCCTGAATACCGCGCTTGGTGGCCTTGATATGGCTCTCTGGGACATCAAAGGTAAAGAGGCTGGAATGCCAGTTTATCAGCTTCTTGGTGGTCCTTGTCGCGCGGCAGTGCCATGCTACGCGCATGCCGGTGGAGCTGATTTCGCCGCATTGGAGGACTCCGTCCGGCAGTATATGGAAGAAGGATACCAGGTGATTCGATGTCAACTCGGTGGCTATGGTGGCGGAGGTTTTATCGAACATAGTCAGGCAAAATTGCCGAAAAACGCCTGGACTCAACGATACGTCTTTGACGATGAAGCTTATCTCGAAAACATTCCCAAGATGTTTGACTACCTCCGTTCCAAACTCGGCTTCGAGGTCAAACTAACCCACGATGTACATGAGCACCTCCGTCCCCAATGTGCTGTGACTCTATCAAAGTTACTCGAACCCTATCGTCTCTTTTTCCTTGAGGATGTGCTGCCGCCCGAACAGATTAGCTGGTTCCGACTGATTCGGCAACAATGCACAACACCCCAGGCAATGGGCGAACTATTTGTCAATCCTCATGAGTGGATGCCGCTGATTACCGAACGCCTGATTGATTTTGTCCGCGTTCGTGTTTCCAAAGCTGGTGGGATTACCCCATGTCGGAAAATCGCCACCCTCTGTGAGTGGTTTGGTGTGCATACCGCCTGGCAGGAAGGTGGGGACAATGACCCAGTCAATCAGATGGCTGCTTGTCATCTCGACCTTGCGAGTTGGAACTTCGGCATTCAGGAAGAGAATCATTTCCGCCCTGAAGAACTCGATATATTCCCAGGACATGCCATTCTCGAAGGTGGCTACCTATATGCCAACGACCAACCTGGTCTGGGCATCAACATTGATGAAGCGAAAGCTGTTGCGCTACTTAACACAGAGTATCTTAGCCGTCCCCATCATGCTGCGGAGGATAGAAAAGCGGATGGCACAGTTGTCCGACCTTAGTTTCCGTGGTGGGAGTTGGTGATGCCTATGTTTATTTTTTTGACCATTCGACTGTCAAAAAAACAAGAAATTGGCTGAAAAGAGGTTAACGTAAGCAGAAATGAAAGCAATAACTGTCCTGGTCATTCTGAGCGCCAGCGAAGAATCTCTTTCCGTATGTTGAGCCGCACAATTATATCTATAATCACTGTCGGAGGCGGAAGCAGAAAAGATTTTATTCTGTTTGCGCCTCTACGCTACCTAAATGCAAGTTGAAATTTTTAAGTTAGAAGTAAGTGAGAAAAGAAAAGGGGGGAATATTCTTTTCCTTCCCTTCCTTCCTTTCCTTCCCTTACCTAATCTCAAAATTTCAACTTGGAGAATATCTTGACACTCAAGTATAAGGATGATACAATTATTCCACCCCCTACTTATCAAGTTAAGCACTTTTAATCAGTGAAAGAGTTGTATAGACAGAATTACAGGAGTCAACAAAGATGGAAAGCACAAATCAAAAATCGCGAATGGGTATTCTTGTCGGTGGCGGCCCAGCGCCGGGCATCAACGGCGTCATTAGTGCCGCAACCATTAAAGCAGAACTGAATGGCCTGGAAGTTATCGGAATCTACGATGGCTTCCGCTGGTTGATTAAGCAAGATAAATCCCATATTGAAACTTTGACAATCGGAAAAGTATCCAGGATTCACTTCGACGGTGGCTCAATTTTGCGTACTGCGCGCGATAGTCTTCTGAAGGAAGATGAAACAGGAAATTTAAGAGTAGATGAAAAGAAAGTGCAGGCGGTAGTTGAAACTTTAGAGAATTTGAATATTCAGTATCTGGTGACCATCGGCGGAGATGATACTGCTTTTTCGGCGCGTGAGGTATGCAAGGGTGCAAAGGGTAAAATCAAAGTAGCGCATGTTCCCAAAACCATAGATAATGACATACCACTTCCCGATAATGCCTCAACCTTCGGCTTTCAAACTGCCCGTCATGTTGGTGCCCAATTAGTGGCGAATATCATGGAGGATTCCAAAACCACAGACCGCTGGTATTTGGTGGAAACTATGGGCCGGAAGGCTGGGCATTTAGCTTTGGGAATTGGAATGTCGGCGGGTGCGACATTAGCCGTCATCGGCGAGGAATTTCCTGAAGAGCGCATTCCACTTCAAAAAGTCTCGGATATTTTGGAAGGCGCGATTATCAAACGAAGGGCAGATGGAAAAAATAACGGTGTAGCGGTTATCGCAGAAGGAATCACCGAAAAATTAGACCCAGAGGAACTGCAAAGCATTCCTGGTGTCGAAGTTAGACGTGACCCACATGGTCATCTGCGGCTCGCGGAAATAAATTTAGCGAATTTACTAAAAAAACAGGTAGAAAAGCAATTTGAGAGACGAGGTGAAAAATTTACTATTGTCGACCTTAGAATCGGCTACGAACTTCGCTGTGCGCCTCCTATCCCTTATGACTGCGAATATGTCCGCATTCTTGGTTACGGCGCGGTTGGTTATCTGCTCGGCGAGATTAGCGGACCAGAAGATGGGGCTTTGGTTTGTCTCGAAGACGGCAAATTGACCGCGAAGGATTTTGAATATTTCAAAGATGCGGAAACTGGAAGAACCAGAATAAGGCAGGTCGATATAAATTCCGGAGCTTACACTATTGCCAAACAATATATGATTCGACTCAAGCCTGAAGATTTTGCAAATCCTGAACAACTCAAACGTCTCGCGGAAGTAGTCAAAATGTCGCCAGATGAGTTTAAAGGGGAATATGGTTATCTTGTTTAGAGGGCAAGGGGGCAAGATGGCAAGACGGCAATTTAAAATAGCCCTTTAGCCCTCTTGTCCCCCATACGCATCAGTTTAAGCCCAATATTCCAGTGGTAGCGTAGTTTCTCCCCCTTTATACAACCCCCTGACCCCCTTTATTAAGGGGGAAAGGGGGCCGGGGGGATTTAACAGAAATCCCCCTTAAATCGGGATACACTCCTTTAGGTTGAGTAACTTGTAGCTTGGGTTGAGTAGGAGCGAAGCGATGTATCGAAACCTGCTAAAATTCCACTCCAAGTTTTATACTTCTTTCAGGATGTTCGGAAATTGCAATATACGCTTCAACCGAATCTTTAAAAGGTACAACTGGTTGGACAATATCTGCCGTTTGGAGTTTCCCATCTCTAAGAAAGCGGAAGCAGGTGTCTATAATTCGGCTGTCATTCCATCTTGGATGGTCGCGGTTTGGGTCGCTACATGCACGGGAAGAAATGAGATGGGGACGATTTATGTGCCATTCCGCTCCAAGCTCCAGCCCACCTTTTGCTTCCTTGTAGACGGCAACAGCCACGACATTACCACCGAAGGCTACTGAACGGATGGCATGGTGTAAGGCATTATAGTTGCCGCTGACTTCAAAGTTCACATCAGCGCCGCGCTTATTGGTTGCTTTTTTAATCTCGTAAGAAGCATCACAAGCATTTGGGTCAAAGACAGCATCAGCGCCGATTTTCATTGCCACTTCCCGCCTAAGATTTATCGGGTCAACACCGAAGACAACTTCCGCGCCCTGCATCCTGGCGAATTGGACAATGAATAATCCTATTGCGCCAAGGCCGAATACCGCCACGGCATCACCTACCCGCACATGCCCGTCTCGGACAGCACCCAAGGCAAATTCAGCCGGGTCAATGCACACCGCGGCTTTCCAGGACATCCCTTCTGGTAGATGTCGTAGGTCAGCGTTATCTTCATTGCGCGTTACGGTCTGACGGAAATTCGTATGACAAAATACCCTGTCAGATGGTTTGAATTTCTTCACGGATGAGCCAACTTCAGCGACAACTCCAACTGCCATGTTGCCAAGCCCTACCGGGAAAATATTGCGCCCCGCTTCCGGGAAAAACATTTGCCATTCTCCATCGTAACGTTGTCGGACATCAACCGATAACCCTTTGTACAAGCCCAGTTCCGTGCCGTGCTTCGCGGCTGCAAACGCAGGTTTAAAACGCACCTGGTTTGGCGCAAGAGGTGAATCAGCATATTCACGTAAAATGGGCTTATGTTGCTCAATAGCAACTAATTCTAATGGCATAGTGAATCTCCTTAGCATTTAGTGATAGTACACCTTTTTTCAGAAAAAACGTTTCAGGCTTCATGCGGGTTTATGAAAACTACACTTTTTCAACATCACCCTCGAAGCCAGATTTCTACAGGCTTTAGAAAAATAGCCAAAATTTCCATTAACGGAGGAATTTTTATGTTTCCTGTATTTACTGCTATAACGATACAGATGATGTCAGCAAGTGAAACGGTTTATTATGTTGCTACAAATGGTAACGATAATTGGTCAGGTAAACTTGCGGAGCCGAGCAAAGAGGGTACTGACGGCCCTTTTGCCTCAATTATACGGGCAAGGAACGCAATCCGTGAATTGAAAAAGGGAGAAGGCGGATTAAAGAATCCTGTTACTGTAATGGTGCGTGAGGGAACATATTATCTGGATGAAGCTATCATTTTTACTCCAGAAGACTCCGGCACAGAGGAATGTCCGGTTACCTATCAGGCTTATCCAGGCTCAAAAACAATCTTGAGTGGTGGACGCCTGATTAAAGGCTGGGAAAAAGAGGAAGGCGAACTCTGGTTTACAGAAATCCCGGAAGTAAAGGAAGGAGATTGGTACTTTAATCAACTCTTTGTAAATGGGAAACGCTGTACACGTGCGCGTATTCCTAATGCTGGCTGTTACTTCCGTACAGTTCGCCCCCTCGATGCCGGAGGCTTTTATTACAAGGAGGGTGACCTAAAGGCATGGGAGAACTTAGAAGATGTGATGATTGTTGTATACCATTCGTGGGAAACTTCAATGCATTATATCTCTTTACTCGATACTGAGAATTGTATTGTAAAATTTCAATCTCCTGCTCCGTGGACTACGGGATATTGGGAAAGGAAGCAGAGATATTATGTTGAGAATGTTTTTGAAGGACTTGATACGCCGGGTGAGTGGTATCTTAATCGAAAAACCGGCATCCTTTACTATTATCCTCTTCCCGGTGAAAATATGGAAACAGTTGAGGTAATTGCTCCTTTGCTGGAAGTAACATTGGTCAATTTCAATGGCCGACCGGAAGCGGGGGAGTTCATTGAGCATATCTACTTGAAAGGGCTTTCATTTCAGCATACGAACGCTTATCTTCCTGAAAATATGCCAAATAGCTCTCAGGCAGCCTTTAATCAACAGGCTGCGATAATGGCAAGTGGACTGCGCAACAGCGCCATCGAAAATTGTGACATTGCCCATGTCGGTGAACACGGAATATGGTTGCGCGCTGGCTGTCAGGACAACCGTATTGTTCACTGTCATATCCATGATTTGGGTGCAGGAGGAGTGCGCATCGGTGAAGGCGCAAGCCCTGAAACCGAATCCCTGGCTGCGTTGCGCAATGTAGTAGATAATAATTTTATCCATGATGGCGGTTATCTCTTCCATGGCGCTGTGCCTGTATGGATTGGCCGCAGTTCCTACAACCGCGTTACGCATAACGAAATATGCGATTTCGACTACACTGGAATATCCGTTGGATGGTCATGGGGTTATGCTCCAGGTTCAGCGAACAACAATATCATTGAGTATAACCACGTCCATCATTTAGGTAACGGCGATGGTTTGAGCGATTCCGGTGGAATCTATACGCTGGGAATTTCTCCTGGGACGAAAGTGCGATATAATCTCTTTCATGACTTATATTCATACCCTTATGTTTCTCACGGTTCAGGTATCTATCCGGATGAAGGAACTTCGGAAATGCTTATTGAGAACAATATTGTTTACAACACAACCACCAGCAGCTTCTTCCAGCACTATGGCAGAGAGAATATCGTACGCAACAACATCTTTGCCTTTTCTGGGGAAGCAGGGGCTACGCGCTGCCGGGAAGAAGACCACATCTCTTTTCACTTCGAGAATAATATCCTGCTTTGCGAGCATAAGAATATGTTGAGCCGCGCCTGGAGCAACGGTAACTATCGCATTGATAACAACCTTTACTGGAACAGCTCGGGAAGTGAAATCAAGTTTGTTTCCCTGAGTTTTGAAGAATGGCAGGCAAAGGGGAATGACCGACACTCAATTATCGCAGACCCGATGTTTGTAGATGCGAAGAACTATGATTTTCGCTTAAAACCCAATTCTCCCGCTTTAAAAATTGGGTTTAAGCCGATTGATATGAGCAAGGTAGGACTCTATGGTGAATCGGAATGGGTTAATTTACCCAGAAAAATTGTTCATAGAAAGCGCAACGTTCCTCCACCTCCAGTTGAATAGATGTAGAAGTTAAGAAAACGTGTTACGTGTTGCGTGCGGAGAACCACGAAACACGTAACACACATCAAGTATCACGTTTTATTCTTCCTACGAGCTCCACTAAGTGAAAAAGTCGTGTGAAATGAGTATTACTTTTTTCCTCTTATTTCTTTTGATGGAACTTTTCTTTCCCTTCGCTATGCTCAAGGGTATGCTTAAAGAAAAGTTTGGTTACTTGTGCGTTTGTGTTTGAGCAATTTTGCTTATTGTTTCTTCGGCCTTCTCACGTACAGCAGGATGCGTATGTTGTGCAGTTTCCCTGAGTACCTTGAACGAGGTAACTGTTCCCATCTCCCCGAGGAGGTAGATGATATTGATGACCTCATCAGTACCGTAATAGGGAGGCCCAGTCAGTTTTCTGAGTTCCTGGTTGAGGTATTTGTGGATGATTTCAAGGTCGACTTCTTCTCCCCAGTGAAAGGCAAGTGAAAAAGTGGCTGTGCCCGCAATGGTAATATCTGAGGTTTGTGCAAGTTTTCTCAGCCGGAAGGGTTAAGAACTTCCGTCGTGATGTACTAACAACTTGGGTTACAATAACACTTACGCCATCGAATTTATCAACACAAATACCACAAACAATAAAATGCCGAGTCCAAATGCGCTAACTTGCACTATCGAAATTATTCTGAGTGATTTCTCCCATGGGTCAAAATTTCCTGATTTTATATTGGCAGCCATCCGCATAAAAATAGCTATACCCGAGATGCTGGCAATGAACAGAAAGAACCAGGAAGCAGGCAGAGAAAACTGAAGTTTCAACGGTGGTTTGAATAAATCTTTAGCAACCGCCGGGCTCAAAGCCAACACCGCTACTGCCAGCGTCATTATCTGTTTAATCAATTCCTTTACAACTTCCAACGCTTTTTCAAGATTTTCCTCGTCCATATTTTTATATCCTCCCTAAAGTGGATAGAAACCAGAGCCTTTCTTCCCCACCATCTTGCCGGGCTCTGGCATATCTCTGACAAAATCTTCAAACACCGATGAGAATATCCTGCACCTGCCGTTAATCTCTTCGAGATAGCCCCGCCCAATCAATATTTCAACTCTTCTCTGATTTTCCGATGGTAATTTACTCACTGAAATCTCCTTACGCTCATCGCCAAGCGAGTTCCGTACTGCATCGCCCTTATCTAAAATCTCTTTGAGCATTCGCTTATCTTCATCATCAAGATAGTGCCGCCAGCAGCCCTCAAAATACACGCGGCTTTCGCTTCGGAACGCCCGTAGCCCTTCACGAAAATGCGTTTGATTAAAACCGGCGTCCCGATTGCGCAATTCAAAGAGAATTCCACACATCATTTGAATCAAATATGGATGACAGCCGGCTTTCTCCAAAACAAACGCTTTTACATCGTTGCAGAAATTCTCACTGCCGAGTTTCACTATCTCTAAAGCCTCCTGTCTGGGCATCAATCTAAGTTGTAGCTTAGTAAAAATGTTCCAGAACGGTGATTTAATCTTCTCGGATTTACATAACTCCCACAGGCTTGTTTGAGTCGCCGTGACATAGGCGAAAAGGTGATTTGGGTTATTTGCCATGCTCCGCAGAAAATCGATAGTTTCGTCATGTAGATTTTCCTGTTTTGTAATTAATTCAAATTCATCAAGTAGATACGTCAGTTGAACACCGAGGCCATTCAGCATAGCGACTGCATTCTGAAATCCGTGCCTTTTTGTTTCAGCGGCTTTATATGCTTTCTCAAAATCAGCTTTCTCAGGCAAATCATTCATTGCCGTCATTGCAGTTGCAAATAACATATCCAGCAATTCATCTTCCGTCAACTCGTAGGAATAAAATTCCCCCTGGCAATCGAAGTACACCAAGACGTGTCGCCGACTGGTGCCCCTGAGATGTTCTCTTTGCACATCGGCGCACGTCAGATGGTACAGCAAAGATGATTTGCCCGCTCTCCGTTCCCCAACTACTGATTTAGACTCTCCTTTGCGAATGTGGTCAAATATCTCCTTAATCTCCTTTTTTCTGCCGATAAATGTACCTCGAATTCCAATAGCTGGTCCACAAATGTATGGATTTTCCATTTTCAAATGTTAAAACCCCTCCTCCTGTAAGGTTTTCTTAGGCGGCTTGTTTGCTCGTATCCAAAGTCGCATCAGGTCGAACTTAAATTTATACCATTCACCCTGTCCTATCTCTTTCAAGATGTCTTCCCTGCACAATGTGTTCAATGCGGCTCTCAATTCCTTGTCGCTCAACTCAACGCCAGCGTCTGCGAGAGTTCGGCTCAGAGAATTGAAGTCAATTTGATCTGGCTGGTAAATCAAAGCATCAGCCATAATTGCTTTCACAGCATGTGCGTCTGCATCAAAAATGTTCCACAGGTATTGTAGATGCCCGCCTGCTGTAGCCTCCATAGTTAGGCTCTTCAGCACATCTTCCACAGCGTTGACCGAAACATAGTTATCGCGCTTATCATTTGCCTGTTTAACTAAATGCCAGCAGACAAGCTGGACAAAGTACGGATAACAGCCAGTAGCATTGATGATGCTTTCCACCGCTCGGTCTTCGTATTCCAGCTTGCCTTCGACAGGTTCTGTTATCAACGCCTTTGCTTCATCTTCGGAGAGCGCATCGACTTTACAATACCTCCCGCCGATGTTGAATAGTATCGACTGATACTCGCTGCCCATTTCTCTGAGTCGATGCGTACCGGCGAATATGAATGATAACACATCGTTTCGGTGTTGAGCAAGATTGCGTAGATGCCCAAAAAACTCCTTTTTTTGCTCTCCTTCTCCCATCTTCTCCTCAAGCTGATCAAATTCGTCAATCATCAACAACAATTTCTCTTTGCCAACCAGCACCGCTTCTTTAGAGCAGTGTAGTTTTTGGACGATTACGCCTATGAATTCGTTGAACGCTAAGAACGGCGAACCATCGTAATCGCTCAGTTTAGGAGACGCAACTTCGTATCCTTTCTTCGACAATTCGCTACGTATGAAGGACGCTAAATCGTAAAAAATATTCCGACTCTTCAACGATAGGACATCGATGTATAAGGGGATGTAGCCCGGCTTGACCTCTTTGGGTACACGCGCGAGAATCGAACTTTTGCCGCTTTTGCGCTGTCCACAGAGGATGCTTATCCCGTCACGCATACTGTTGGATAGATTCGAATTGATGAAGTCGAAAATATCCTGTCTGCCATAAAACACCTTATCTTCTTTGAGCGCGCCGCCAGGTGAGTAGGGATTTTCTATCTCCTCAAATTCCACTGTCCTTTCTATGAAATCAATTCTATCACCGAGATAAGTCGTGTGCAAAACATCCGCTACATCCTCAAATGTAATCTCAGCGGAAATCCTCAGTGTATCGGCGCGTCTGGGCATAACTATAAATTGCACCTCCGCGCCCGCACCGCCGGAATTGAGAACGTTGAGCGTCTTCATGTCACCATCTACATAATCGAAATCGCCCGTGTTTTGCAATTTCACTCGAATATTATTCGCAGGCCCTATGCCTTCGTTGACAAGTCTGATAGAAACCGAAATTTGACTTTCTCGAAGTAGTCGTTTTGAAGCTAATTCCGCTGATATCGGCGCTCCGCCCATTATCTTTCTTGATGCTTCGCTCACGATGTATTCCCATTTGTCTAATATTGAATAAAAAGGAAAAGGCAGTTTGACTTGTTCTGAAACATAATCTTTCGCCCCACGAATCCTTTTGATGGCTTGATTGAAGGTCAACATTTGGTCTTGTAGCTCCTTCAGTTGCTCAGATCTGGATACGCTTTCGATGATTTGCTCTAACCGATAAAACGCGTCCTTGTGCTCGGTGTAAAGCATACCGTCATAGAGAAATTTCGGCAGTAATTTCCGCGCTTGCGAAATATCCTTGACAGAACTTACCTTCAATAACTGTAAAAGTGAATGGTAAGTTATCCTGGATTCATCGGCATATTTCCAATGCTCGCTTCGCTCCAAAATGTCTATTCCTCTCTGTAAAACGTCGGCTAATCTTGAGAAGTCTTTCAAAGTCGCCATATCATAATAAAATTTGAATATATCCGACAAAGTAGATTGAGTCCACTCAGAAAGATAGTTAAATATCTTGGAATCGCAGCCACTATGAAACAGTTCTCGCACTTTGATAAGCACATCGTCTTCGCTATTGCTGAACATATTCTTCAGTGCGCCCGCTGTTTCGCGGCGAATCTCATCATTTACAATGTTACTCAATTGCTTGAAAATATCAAAAGATTCCTCTCGATACCTTGCTGACAATTCCACGAGAGCATATATAGCGTCCTTGAATACTTTTTTATCAGGAGCAGTGACAGTGAGCTTTTTTAATAGTAAGAAAGCTTTTTTATTTCCAGCATATACCAAATCAGCCAAAGTCGGGATTATCACGCGTCTTAGCTCTCTTCTTAGCTCTTCATCGTGTTCTTGATAAAATTCCTCCAACATGGTGGAAGCCTCGTCAGCATTAAGTTCTGCATAATCGTTCAGAGCTTTGACCCAACTTCTCCACACGTAAATTTCGTCATCGTGAATAGCAGCTTTCAACAATTTCGGTGCCTCGTTGCTCTGCGCCAGACGTCGAAGGACATACCCGCGCAAGTATGGACTTTCAGATTGAGCTAACTCCAGTACCCCCTTGCTTTCTTCAACCTGAGCCCAAACTTGCGAGATACATTCATGCATAGCCGATTGATTTATTATGCTCAAGACATAGACATTTCTGTCATTACTGCCAACGATGATTTCTACTTTATCATCGCCGTCAATATCGGCGCAAAAGACGCTGTTTACACCACTACCTATTTTGCATTTCCACTCGATTCTCATGTCGCTTGTCAATAGATAAACGTTACTGTCACTACTTCCGGCGATGACTTCTACTCTGTCATCGCTGTTAATATCAGCGCAAAAGACGCTTCTTACAATGCCACCGGTTTTGCGTATCCACTTAATTTTACCATCACTCGTCAATAGATAAATGTTGCCAGAATAACTTCCGGCGATGACTTCTACTTTGCCATCGTCGTCAATATCGGCGCAAAAGACGCTTTTTATCCAATCACCGGTTTTGCATTTCCACTTGATTTTCCCGTCGCTGTTCAAAAGATAGACGTTACTGTCAGCACTTCCAGCAATGATTTCTACTTCGCCATCACCGTCAACATCAGTGCAAAAGACACTGTTTACAATGTCACCTATTTTCCATTTCCACTTGATTTTCCTGTCACTGTTCAAAAAATAGATATTTCTGTCAAGATCTCCCGCGATGATTTCTGCTTTGCCATCACCGTCAATATCCTCACAAAAGATGCTTCTTATCCGATCACCGGTTTTCCATTTCCACTTGAGTTGTCCATCGCTTGCTAAAAGATAGACATTTCCGTCAAGATCCCCAACGATGATTTCTGCTTTGCCATCACCGTCAATATCCTTGCAAAAGACACTTGTTACATCGTCGCTGATTTTTGTTACATCGCCACTTGCTTTGTGTTCATATTTGTTGATTTGTCCATCGCTTGTCAATGCATACACGTTTCCATCAGCACTTCCAGCAATGATTTTGTGTTTTTCGTAGGTGTCAATGCCGGCGGAACAAACGCTCAAGATTGATGCAGGGCATTCCCATTTGAATTTGACGGTTACGACGTTTTCAGCGAGTTTGAGATAGTCGTTCAGCGCGTCCACAAAATCGCCTCTTGCTTCCTTGAGTTGAGCTTCCTGGTATAATTTTTGGAATTCAGTTTCGGTCATCATTTGAATCACCCATTAAAATAAGGCTCTCCGTGGATTGGAAGGGGAACCCAAGTAACCTTAATAAATTTCAGATGCGTAAAACGTAAAACGTGATACAGTGAATCCACATCTTTTGTTTTCTGGTTTTCTTTGTCTTCTTTTCGTTCTTAATCGACTTAATTCAAATTTTAGCATATTTTCTGTTTCATGCCAATGAAAATTTCTGTATCAGCAAATACAAATTCCTCATCACTTGTCATTCTGAGCTGTTCCTTCACTTCGTTCAGGACTTCACTCGAGGGTAAACTTCGCGAAGAATCTCAGTATCACCACAGAAACCCTTCGCTTCGCTCAAAGTGACAAAAGCGCTCTTAATCGGGCATAATCCGGGGAAATTCGCCCTCTGGGTTGCCAGTAACTTCATGAAGCAATGTCATAAACTTGCAGAGGTTTTCGAAGGTGACGAGAGGCTGAATGCCATGGTCGCCGTTTGGGAAATAGCCGCCTTTCTCCAGCAGAGGTGGAACCTTAGACATAATTTCGCGGCGGATGAGATGACTGTTACCTTCGTTGACGACCTCCTTCTCTAACCAACCCATCAAGATGAACCGCGGGTGACGTTCCCGCAACGCGAAGAGGTCATTGCCAGCTTTGACTTCGAAGGGGAATATAGCATTGACGCCGCATTCCTCCACGATGGGTACCAGTTCCATAGCATTCCCATCCGTATCTATTGCCACCACATCCACGTTACAATCCCGCGCCACCTCGCAAACACGACGGTAGAAGGGAGCGCAAAACTCGCGAAAGTGTTTTGGCGAAAGCAACATTCCATGATTGTAACAGCAATCTTCCCCTGCCGCGAGGATATCCGGGCGGACACGTTCAATGAGAGGTACCGTATATGTTTCAAAATCGCGAATCTGGGTATACATAATTTCGTGGGCGAGCGCGGGGTCATCATAGAGTACAACCGAAGCGCCTACAGGACCCATAAGCCCACGCAGGTGCCCCCACGTTGAACCACAGCCTATCGCTACTGGCCGGCCACGGTTGTCAAATTTGGCAACTCCCGCTTCAATCTCTTCGATAGGTCTTATTCCTCGCGGCGCAGTCCGTTCCCGATAAAACTCCCAGCTCTTCCGGTCGCGGACGTGGAAGATTTGAAAATCCGGCATACTGTAGGTTTCGTCATTGTTGATGACCTGTCTTGTCCGCGCTCCGGTTTCGCATTCGATGATTTCAAATTCGCCTTCTATTCGCATTTCACTTTTGATGCCAGGACCATGTATAGCTGTTGAGATGGCAGCATAGACCGGGCTGGTCGTGCCCCAATAACGTTGCCACGACCACAGCGGCTGTCCTTGATAAGGCACATGCTCTGCTCCGACCCACTCAGGCATTCCTTGTTCTACGAGGCGCTCACGGGTTGGCCCCATACAGCCGTTGCCCATCCCTGGCGCGCCTGGAAAGGCGAAAATTGGCACATAATCTGGACGCTCAAAATGTACGATGGCTTTGAAACGCTCCTGGTCAGTCATTGCTTCTTACCCCCAGTTTTGGAAATAATAAAATCACGGCATTTATGTCGCGACAATTAATCTGTTTCGCCTATTATACCATCTTAAAGCCAGCTTTAGCAAGTGCAAATAGAGAGTAATGGTTAAGGGGCAAGATGGCAAGACGGCAAGATGGTAAGACGGCAAGACGGCAAGATGGCAAGATGGTAAGATGGCTAATAGTTCTTTGTCCCCTGGCCTCCTTGCCGTTTTACCATTTTGCCCATTCAGAAACTCTCTATTGGCAACTTGAGTTACTATATTCATTTTCTCTTGACAACTTGCCTGAAAAATTCTAAACTAAAAATTGAAACCAAGAAAGGAGAAATAATCGTGGCAAAATTTACTTCATTTGGTGATACTCTGCTTTTCGCAATATTTAGTGCTGGAGTTTTTCAACAGGCAAGCGATGTAAAACAGCGCATCTACAACCATCTGCTGGAACCTCAAGAACATCCGGATTATAATCGCCGTCATGTCCGCCCGCCTACCTGGGATACATTCGGCAACTGCACTCGTTTTACCAGTCTGCGTGGATTCAGTGTGAGTGACGGAAAAATTGTCGGCTATGTCGAAGAAATTGAGAAATACACCCGTACCTATGAGTTGGGGGATGTGCTTTGGCCGTCGTATCCTATCCTCTTCGCTGAGAACTTGAGTGACCTGTTGGATGAAATTAAGCGGCGTGGATTGTTCCTGTTCGACATCTGGGGCTATGTGCCTGGCTCTGGCCCTGGAGGCTATTGGCAGCAATTCAAACCCCCCACCCCTTCCCTCCCCGCATGCGGGGAGGGTGAGGGAGGGGGCGTGTTCGACCTGTTCGAGGCAAAATTAAGCGAGCGCTGGTTGGGCATGGACGTGGGCGAACAGGATGGCCGATATGTCGGCGGCTATGCGCCGCAGATGTATCCATCTTCGGCTGGTCGATTTCAGCAATACCTGAACTTCCAACGCCATTTTGAGCGGATGTGCGATGAACTCGGCAACAAGATGTCCACGCTCGTCTCGCTCAACTTCGGCCATTACTTTTTAAAAGAAGGCGTTTACACGCTCATCGGAGCGGAAACGGCTCAAGGGCTTCCCAATGGACAGGTTTACTACGCCTTTATCCGCGGCGCTGGCAAACAGTATGGCGTGCCCTGGTTTGGCAATGTATCGGTCTACAACCGTTGGGGCTACAAAACTTATGGCTCAGAAGGTTCCGACCACGGCCCCACTAAAGGCACAAGTCTCAGTCTGATGAAACGGCTGATGTATAGCCACATACTGTACAACTGCGTATGTGTGGGCTTCGAGAGCGGATGGTTCGTGGGCGATAAACTCTCCCCCATCGGCCGCATACAACAGGCGGCAAGGCGATGGGCTAATGAAAATGGCCAACCGGGCGTCATGGTCACCCCGATAGCGGTAATGCTTGACTTCTTCTCGGGCTGGTCATTCCCAAGACATCTGTATTCAGGCAATGTCTATCGAGTATGGGGAAATCTGCCTTACGAAGCCGGCGATTATCTGACCGATGGTGTGCTGGATATGCTTTATCCCGGATACCAAAACTCCTCGTACTTCCACGATGAATCCGGATTTATCACGCCGACACCTTATGGCGATTCCGCCGACTGCATTCTCAGCGATGCAGAAGGATGGCTGTTGAACCGTTACCCGGTGCTAATTGTCGCTGGTGAACTATCAGGCGGTTTGGAGATTCGCGACAAACTTCAGGCTTATGTGGAGAGCGGCGGACGTTTAATAATCACGGCTGGCAGTTTGGCAAAACTCCCTGGCGGACTTGCTGGAATAAAAGTTGCTGGTTCAGGTGTGCGTTTTGAAGCTGGAGAAACCGTGAAGTTTGAAACGACGGAATTAGTCGAAGCCGCCTCTTTCGAGTTGCATTCTCTGGACTTGCCGGATACCGTACGTGTTCTTGCTAAGTGTGGCGAAGCGCCAGCCGTTGTTGAAGTTCTCTGCGGCAAAGGTAGTGTAATTATCTTTGCCAGTCCGTTCGGTGTGCCAGTGGAGCCGCTGACCAAAGCGCCAGTCGTCAGCGAAAACGATAAGCCGCTGCCGAAACCATATCCGCTCTTGAAACACGTGCGTGCCGTACTTGATGAAGTTTTCCGCAGTCAGATGCTCTTTGAAGTGAGCGAGAAATTGAGTTTGATAGTTTGCCGTCGGAAACCGGGTAAGTACACATTAGGAATCTGCAACAACTCCCTCTGCGCGCAGGCATTTAAGATTGTATCGCATTGCGGCTCAATAGAATCAATCCGCGAATTGCCGCTCGACCAATCTGAAAAGGAGGCTATCGGCTATCTGCCGGAAAGTTTTGAAACTGCTGATATCGGCATCAGTAACGAGGGTACTATCGCCGGCGGTGATGTCCGAATATTCGCTGTATATGTGCGTGAGGAGAACGTAGAGGAGATTGCTCACGTGTCACCCAAACCACGGCCGAAAGGCAGGGTTCTGCCTCTACGAAACGCGCGCTCAATCAAGGAGGAGGTATTGGCGAGGCCGACCTTATTCGAGTATTTCGATGGCGTTGTCGTTGATTGGCGATACCTGCGGGATAGTGAAGCGGGTATGATTAAAAGGGAAGCCGGGTGGATTAAACGCCAGGGATTGCGCGTGTTCGTTGACCTGACCTCGGGGATAAACCTCTATCCCGACCTTCGGTTAGTAAATAATATCGAAGAGGATTATTCTGCCAGCATGGCCGCTATCAGCGATGTGCTAACGAAGATGGAGATGCTTGGCGCTCAAGATTTAATCCTATCTCTGCATCGCTTCCCTGAAAACAATTTCACGGGCGAACAATCCTGGGATTCTTTCGAGACGACATTACGTGAGTTGTGCGAGAATGCTGAAGGTAGGAAGATAAATGTGCACCTGCGGATGTGTTCGGGTAAACCGCCCCGAAATGTTAAAGAAGCGCTCCAATTCATCGCCCGCGTCGGCGTGAATAATCTTCAATTAGCCCCAAGCATTGGTATGCTGTTAGCCGAAAAAACGAATCCTGATGAAATCGCTAATTTGCTCAAGAAGAAGGTAGGGTTATGGCTTGTAAGTACACCGGCATTTGACATCGGCGGACATCTTTGGAACGTAAATGCCCCGCTCGCTGGAGGAGACCAGAAGCATAATCTGGCTGATTTTTTCTCTATAGCGCCGGATGCACCGGTGGCGCTTGATGCGGTATATAAAAATCAGGATGAGGAATACCTCGACGTGTATGTGCTCGACCGTATCCTTTGCTGAGAGCATTTCTATTTGTAACCAAACTTTTCTTTAAGAAAGAAAAGTTTAATCAAAAGAAATAAGAGGAAGAAGTAAAGCAAGTCCAGGAATTCCCCATGCCTGTCATTCTGAGCGAAGCGAAGAATCTCGAAGGTCAGAAATTCTTGAGAAAAGTTTTCAAATATGGTAGTATTAATGTGACATTATCAAGAGTGTTCGAAAAGTAGCCTACGGATTCTATCTTGGCTTCTGAGCGAAAAGACCAAATTAGAAATTTGGGCTACAATCTTCTTCAAATGAGGAGAAAGATATGAAATGGCGATATTATCATACTGTTTGGTCTGTGCTTGTGTTTGGGTGGGTAACAAATTACATGATACGGATTGGGTTTTCTCCTGTTCTGCGGCCGATAATGGAAGAATTTAAAATAACGCATGCTGACGCGGGATTATTAGCGACAGCGTTTTTCATAGCTTATGCGGTGATGCAGTTCCCCGCCGGCCATTTAGGAGATAGAGTAGGCCGCAAAGTGATGCTCACCATCAGTTCATTCGGATGGGCTATAGCTGCTTTGCTTACTGGTTTAACCAGGTCGTATGTTCAATTATTTGTATGTCGTTTAATCACCGGATTAACGGAAGGCTCATACTTTGGCGGCGATAGGCCGGTTATCGCAGCATACACGCCGAAGGAGAAGATGGGCCTGGGGCAAGGTGTTTCGTTTATCGGTTTGGGCATAGGAATGTGCCTGGGAATTTTGCTCGCCGGGATGATTGCCGATGTCTGGGGATGGAGGATTGTGTTCATTTTATTCTCCTTGCCGGCATTCGTGGCAGGATTTCTGATTCTGACGCTCATCAAAGAACCTGCGAAGAGTAGTGGAAATTTGTCAGCAAATCCAGATACCAGAGAAACTTCCAGTTCACCTCAAGAAAGTTCAAAGCCATCAGAGGGGCAAGGTCATGGAACCTCATACAAATTAGTTATTAAAAGCCGTGACCTATGGATGCTCTATCTTGGCGGCATTCCCTCAATTTACGCGCTGTTTGTGGTTGGAACGTGGGCGCCGAAAATATTGCAGGATATTGGGGTGAAGAGCCTTGCCAATGCGTCGATCTATTCGAGTCTTCTCGGGATTGCCGCGATACCAGGGCTAATGATAATGGGGTATATCAGCGACAAACTATACCAGCGCGGATTCGGCAAGAAATGCACTGTTGTTGTGGCATTCATTATGTTGGCGCTCTTCATGGGCTTAATGGGATACGCTATAGACTCTGGCGCGCCTGTCTGGATATTCGTCGTCTATATTTTCATCTCGGGTTTCTTTGTCTGGGGAATGTGGGCACCGATTTTTTCCATCATCGCTGGCATTGTCCCACAGGAAATTCGCGGCACGGTGTATGGTTTGACTAACGGTATTAACTTCATCGGCGCTATCGTCGCGCCATGGTTGACGGGTTGGATTAAAGACTTTACGGGTTCGTTTGCATGGGGGCCTTATTCAGCAGGCATTATGCTCGTAATAGGCGCGATTCTTATAATGGCAATTCGTCCGGTGTTTAGATTAGGAAAGGAAGTGTCTGTAATGCCAAAAGACAATGAAGGGAGGAAGTAATATGATGCCTTTTGAGAAATGCCCGGTATGTGGTGGTGAACTATTAGAGAAAGAGGCTGAGAAACTACTGAAAGGCGGCATTCACGTTGCTGCAATCAAGATTCAGACCGAAGTTTGCCTTCATTGTGGTGAACGCCTTTATTCTCAGGAAACAGTCCGGCGATTTGAGGAAATTAGAGCGAAGTTAGAGCGTCAAGAAGTGAAGACTTTTCAACCTCTGGGGCAATCTTTTCAAGTAGCGTAACGAAAGCCATTTTGCGGTACCGCGGTTCAAACAGAAGATAAACGATGTACTTCGTAGAAAAAAAGGTGATAATATGGCAAATTTATTCTGGAAAACAAAAGAGATGACTAAAAGTCTTTTATCAACACCATTTAAAACCGAAGAGGAATTTGAAAAGATTATCTCTGAAACACCAGAAATATTGGAGGATATATTTCTAATTAAAAGACAAATAAGGGGCGGAAGCAAATCTGGTATACCTGACATTGTGGGTATAGATAACGATGGGAATATCTGTATAGTAGAAATGAAAAATGTAACCGTTGATGCTTCTATTATCCCCCAAGTTCTTCAATATGCTTTTTGGGCAGAAACAAATCCTGATTCAATAAGAGCTCTCTGGTTGGAATGCGAAAACAAGCCTGATGGCTTATCAATCAGTTGGGACAGCTTTCAGGTGAGGATAATTGTTATTGCCCCCAATATATTAAGATCGACATTGGATATTGTAAATAAAATAAATTATCCTGTTGATTTAATCGAAGTAAAGAGATGGGTCGAGGGAGAAAACCATCTTCTGTTGGTAAATAAATTAGAAGAAGAGAAAAGAGTACCACCAAAACCAGTTAGTGGATTACAAATGTATGATGAAGAATTTTACAAAAAGGAATTTGACAAAAACAGTGCAAAGAAATTCGTTGAATGTATAAAGGAAGTTGAGTTTATCATCAAAGAAAGAGGCTGGTCTCTAGAAACCAAATACAACAAACATTATTGTAGTTTTAAGGCTGGATTTTTCAATGCTTTTGGAATAAAATGGGTAGGAGCCAAAACTTTTGCCTTCTTCTTTAAGTTAGATCAAAAACAAGTAGAAACTGTTCCAATTGAAATGACAAGATATGAAGGCCAATGGAAAGAAGCAGTTTATTATATTGAACCTGGGAAGACCAGGACAAAAGATTTCTTACCCTTATTTGAAATGGCTTATAAAAGATTGACTGGAGAATAGAATGTGTCAACATGCCCAAGGAGAAACCAAATGTCTAATCAATTAAAAATCATGGCTATTAGCGCGCATCCGGCTGACTTTTGTTCTCGAAGCGGCGGTACGTTGATTAAGCATGTAAAAGCCGGCGCAAAAGTGAAAGTAGTCTGGCTCACACATGGAGAGACGGAAGAGAGCGGATTTCTATACCAACAGCGACCGGACATCTCCATAGACGAAGTGCGTCGCGTTCGGGAGAAAGAAGCCTTTGCGTGCGCGGAGGTAATCGGCGCGGAAGGAAAGATGTTTGGATTCGGAGACAATCCACTGAGGATGACGCCAGAGCGAATGGAGATGCTGGCTCAAGAGATTGGGGACTTTAAACCAAACATTATTTTGACGCATTGGAAAGATGAACTGACATATCCGACCCACTGGCTAACATCGGAGAGTGTAGTGCGGGCGGCGCAGATGGCTCGCGCCTCGTGGGACATAAGGTTCTTCGAGCCGAATATCGGAACCGCGGCGCGAGTAGGATTTGTCCCTGACCACTATGTAAATATCTCAGATGTGTTTGACCAGAAAATCGAAGCTCTGAAAAAATTGGAGGCGCAACCGCATCTTATTTCGCTGTATACAACCTGCAACCGTTGGCGTGGAATCGAATCACATTGCGAGTATGCCGAGGCGTTTGTCCGATTTGCCCCAGCGCCGCCGTTATTGAACTTATTGACAGGGTAACCGGAATATGGGGAAACCGAGTTTCTCTGAGAAACTCGGTTTCTTTCGCAAACGACAAGGAGGCTAAACTAATGAGCAAAGCATATTCGGAAACAATACGAGTCACCGAATCCCAATTCGATGCCCTGGTCGGCATGGAATTAGGGCTTGAATACATTGACGGGAGGTTAGTCCAGGTGGCGCCAACATTTACCGAACATGGAATTTTGATTATCAATTTAGGTTATATTCTTGTAGATTATCTGATAAAAAACAATTTAGGTAACCGCAAAAACGTGATGGCGGATGTTCTTCATCGGATTCCAAATGGTCGAAGAAGAGCGCCAGACATAGCTTATCATAAAGAGTTAAGGGAACCGATTGAAAAACTTCAAACCTCTCCTCCAGATTTAGCTATTGAAATTCGCTCTGATACAGAGACAGACGATGATGTTGAAGATAAACTCAATGACCTGTTCTCCTTAGGGACTGCTGTCATCTGGGTTATTAGCCTAAAAGATAGGAATGTTAAGGTTTATAAAAATTGGGAGCCCGGCGCCTCACTGGTAGACAAGGAATGTGAAACTTATGTTCTAAGGGATATATTGGATGCATCACCTGTAATTCCCGGATTAAAGATTTCAATCTCTGACCTATTCAATTTATAACTGAACTCCGGTAGTAGATTTAGGAGGCGATGAGCATGAAATTTTTCACGTACCCCCTTGAAAAACCTAAGGAGGTAATTTACCCAGAATCGGATGGTAAGCCTATGGCAGAAACAGATGCACACATTGACCAGATAATTGACCTGAGAAAGGCGCTTCAGGCATATTACCGCGATAATCCAATGGTTTATATTTCGGGCAACATTTTTATCTACTACCTTGAAAATGATACCAGAGAGCAAGTTTCACCAGATTTATTTGTAGTGAAAGGTGTGCCTAAGCACCGACGCCGTTATTATCAGACATGGGTGGAGGGGAAAGCGCCTGATTTTGTGCTGGAAGTTACTTCTAAGAAAACTACATCAGAAGACTTTAACTACAAATATGAATTGTATGAGCGGATATTGAAAGTTCCTGAATACTTCCTTTTTGACCCGGCAGGCAAATATCTGCATCCTCCTTTGCAGGGACACCGATTAGTTTCAGGGAGATATTCTCCCATTGTGGAGATTGATGGATGCCTTCGCAGTGAGGAGTTGAAATTGGAACTCCATGTTGAGCATGGACCACTGGAAGAGATTCCAGAAAGTACATGGGTTTTGCGAATTTATGACCCACTCACAGGAGAGATGCTTTTTACTGTTGACGAATTGGAGGAAGAACTTCAGGAATTGGAGGAAACACTTCAGAGAGAAACCGTAGCCCGATTGGAAGCAGAAGCGCGAGCGCGTCGAGAAGCTGAAGCTCGATTGGAAGTGGAATTGGAATTGGAGCGGCTGAGAAAGGAATTGGAGATGCTCCGAGCATAGTGAAAAAGATGAAGTGCCTCTACACTTCACAGAGGTTGAACAGCAGAAGGGATACATCAATGGCTGAGTTAATGTCCAAAATCCGAGCGGATTTTGACCGAATAGCATTGCTCTCAGAAGATGGCTGGAGCCACAACAGCCATTACCACAGTTTTCTGTTGAAGCAAATTCCATCGCACTGTATGGATGTATTAGAGATAGGTTGCGGTACAGGTGCGTTTTCACGTCTTTTAGCCGGGCGCTCAGCTCGAGTAATTGCTTTGGACTTATCGCCGCGCATGATTCAGATTGCAAGGGAGCGGTCAAAGCAATATCCAAACATTGACTTTCAAATTGCCGACGCAATGGAATGGGAATTTCCTGCTGAACACTTCGATTGCGTTGCATCTATTGCAACATTACACCATTTACCATTTGAAAAAATGTTGACAAAAATGAAGGACGCTTTGAAGATTAATGGCATTCTGATAATACTTGATTTATTCAAGGCAGAAGGACTATCCGATGTTCTCACAAGTATGTTAGCGGTACCGGTGAACATCGTATTAAAATTAATCAGGAATAGACGGTTGAGAGAACCTCGCGAAGTCCGGGAAGCTTGGGCTGAACATGGACGGAGTGATTCTTATCTTACCTTATCTCAAATACGTCAAGCATGTACAACCGTGCTACCAGAAGCCATAGTGAGAAGGCACTTACTATGGCGCTATTCTATCATCTGGAAGAAAACTACAATCCCATCGTAGCGTAAGTCTCCTGACTTGTGCTATCGATTTGAGCACAAGTCAGGAGACTTATGCTACAAGGATTTCCCCTGAAGCGGAGACGCTTAAACCAAAATAGAATCTTGGGCTACAATGCAGTCGTAGCCCAAATTTCTAATTTGGCTGTACTTCGTGAAAGCCAAGATAGAATCTTGGGCTACGGCGAAATCTACCAGAGTCAAGATAAAATTGGAGGTTATGAAATGTTTTTGAAAACTTTTTGGAGAGATATAGTATTAGTTGGAGGAATTATAGGATTATCGGCATCAGCCAATGCTGCCGAAGCGCCGCCTATCCCGGAGAATATTATGCCATATCCAGTTGTCGCCAACATTGATTTCGCAGAGGGACCCATTTTTGACCAGAAGGGTAATCTATATTTTGTCAATTACATGCGCAATGGCACTATCGGTCGATTCACACCTGAAGGAGAAGTGACTGTTTGGTGTGAGACCGGCGGACAAGCGAATGGACTAAAAGTTGACGCGGAAGGATATGTTATCGCGGCGGATTATGGAGGTAAGCGCATTTTGCGCATTCATCCCAATGGCAGGGACATTGAAGTTCTCACTGATAACTACAAGGGTAAACCGTATCTGGGACCGAATGATGTCTGCTTAGACTTAGCGGGGAATATTTACTTCACTGACCCCACTGGCTCCGGCGTTGAAAATCCCATCGGTTCAGTTTATCGAATTGCTACCGATAGGACAGTCACGCAGTTAGACACCGGACTGGCTTTCCCAAATGGTTTAGCGGTCAACCCTGAACAAACGAAGCTGTTCGTGGCGGAGTCAGGGCCAAATCGCTTGCTGGTTTACGACTTGCAGGAAGACGTAGCTGAAGTCGCCGAGACTTCAGCTACAAATAGACGGGTTGTGATTCAATTCGACACTCCAACTTTGGATGGCATCATGTTCGATGAATTTGGGCGGCTCTGGATAGCACGCTGGACAAACAAAACGGTCGATGTAGTGACGCAGGATGGCAAGTTGCTGGCAAGCATCCCCGCTGGTGGCGACCAGGTTACAAATCTCTGTTTCTGGGAAAAAAGCCTGTATGTTACTGTGGCAGGGCAGCATAGTATCCATAGGCTTGATGTCGGAGTCCGAGGAACGAAAATTATTCCTGATAAACAGTGAAACGTGATGCGTGAAACGTGAAACGTGAATTGTCTAATCACGTTTCATGTTTCATCCCTGATGTCCACCTCGTAGTCATTTTAGTAAGGGGGAAGAAAAAGTTCCATCATGCGTATCAACTTAAGCATAAATGGATGGATAATAACAAAGCACTGGGATAGAATCCCCGTGCTAAAAGAACGAAGCCCATTCGGGCCAGGTTTGAGTCCGTAGAGCCTGCTCCGTCAATAGACGGAGACTTTGCTCTCTTAGTCCGACGGCGTAAGCCTCGGACATTTTTAAATCTCTTTTCCTCATATTCATCCCTTAAGTTGATACGTATGGGGAGGAACAGTGGTAGGAGGAACAGTGGTATACCCGCAAAATAGTCTTAAGTTGATACGTATGGGGGAAGAAAAAGTTCCATCATAAAGAAAAGAAAAATGAAAAATGAAAAATTAGCTATAATGGAAAAATTTCTTTTCCATAGTGTTTCTTTTGGTCAAACTTTTTTATTCCAATTATTTCTTTTTGTCAACTTTTTCTTTCTTAAAGAAAAAGTTGGAAGAAAAGTTTGGGTGGTTACTCTATCCTGGTTTCTTTGCTTAACGTCATTCAATTTCTCATATTCAGAGGAAGGCCCCAAAATTAACACTATCCTTCCAATGACTTCTATCGCTGTGAGCGACGATGCTCTATCGACGCACTTTAACCCCGCAGGTTTGGGTATTGGACAGGGATTTAACGGCTATTATCTACGCACTTACCGTGGGGAATACGAGGGAGACGATGCAATCTTTCTATCAGGGTGGAATTATGGCTTCGGCGCTGAATTTGCTACTACATCTGATGGAATAGATTTCCGACACTATACCTTGTCGGACGGCAGTAGGTTAGGAAGCATATACATAGGTACAGGATACAGTTGGTTTACTTCCGAAAATAAAGACTATGATAGGCTTTCATTCTGGCAAATTGGCGTTCGGCACCATAGAAGATATCTCTCCATAGGCGCTGTAGGTAGAAATCTAAAGCTCCCTGATTTTTTGTTTTGGAAAGAGGAACCTCGTCCTGAACTTTTCGGCAAAGAATTGCCGCGGGTATATGACTTAGGTATCGCCTTTCGCCCTGGCACTGACCGCCTCACATTTTCAGTGGATGCGCGCCATCAATCCGGAGTCAAGGGCTTTGATTTCAACTATGCGATTGAGTTACAACCCGTCTGTGGACTACTCCTCCGTGGCAGCCTCAACGAGGATAAAAATTTTAATTTGCTATTTGGAGTGAATTTAGGACAGATTGGCTTGGGGACGTACAATACTTTTGATAAGCAGCGACATCATCAAGACGGAGTTGGATATCTCTATTTTTCCCAGGCGACGCACGCTACAAGTTATATACGACGAAAGCGGATTGTAGAAGCTGATTTGAGCGAAATCGAAAACGTACTCCAACGCGCTAAAACCGATGAAAGTGTAGTGGGTGTAATACTAAATCTCCGCGGCACTAATTATGGCATTGGACGATTGCAGGAAATCCGCGAGGTGGTTTTAGATTTTAAAAAGACAGGGAAAAAGGTGCTTTGCTATACGTCATCCTGCGGAACTGGAAATTATTTAGTCGCATCCGCTTGTGATAAAATAGCGTTGCATCCTTCAGGCGAAATTCGTTTAATCGGTATCAGAGCGGAATCCACTTTCTACAAGGGCGCGCTGGATAAACTGGGTGTGCGCGCTGATGTAGAACACATTGGAGAGTACAAATCCGCTTCGGAGTCCGTGACCCGCGAAACTATGTCACCAGCGCATCGAGAAGCCACAGATTCTCTGTTAGACGAACTATTTGAACAATTAACTCTTGCGATAGCCGAAGGACGGAGATTTGCAGTCACGGAACTGAAGCAGAAAATCGACTATGGCCCGTATACTGCAACGGAAGCACTGGATGCGGGTTTGATAGACGAACTGGCTTATGATGATGAAATTGAGGAAATTTCCCCAAAATTGATGGGGAAAAAATATCCTCTTCTTAAAGCGGCGGAATATCAAAGAATGCAAAGATACGAACCGGAGTGGCGCACACCTCTCCCCAAAATCGCTTTAATCCATGCCGAGGGAATGATAGTTTCTGGTGAAAGCTTTTCCAACCCTTTGACCGGCGATAAAATGATGGGAGGGAAGACCATTACTGAAGCCCTAAAAACTGCTCGCTTAGATTCGTCTGTCAAAGCAATAGTGCTGAGAATAGATAGCCCAGGCGGGTTCATACAGCCTTCGGATAGCATCTGGCGCGAAGTTGTTCTCGCCCAAAAACAGAAACCCATCATCGTCTCAATGAGTGATGTGGCGGCTTCCGGAGGATATTATATCGCTGCCCCCGCCGATGTCATCGTCGCTGAACCCGGAACCATCACGGGTTCGATTGGAGTTATCTCGGGTAAATATAGCTTAAAGGGACTGTATGATAAAATCGGAATCAAAAAAGAAATCCTCAAGCGCGGCAAGTATGCTGATTTCTATACGGACTATGGAGATTACCCCGAAGCAGAGCAGGCAATCATCACAAGACAGATTAAGTTAATGTATGACGACTTCGTGCATAAAGTCGCACAGGGACGCAACATGACCGATGTCGAAGTCGACCAAATTGGACGCGGGCGCGTCTGGACAGGCAGTCAGGCAAAAGCAAATGGGTTAGTTGATAGAATCGGAGGGTTAGATTTGGCGCTGGAAATTGCCAAAGAACGAGCAGGCTTGCCGAAAGAAACTGAAGTCCAAATTATCCAGCTGCCCAAATCAGACATCTTTTCACGGGTATTGGGTTTGAAACTAATGAAAGCAAGGTTTCCTTTCTCAGACTTTCAAACCTCAATAAAAGCGAAGAGAATCTTAGAACTATTTACCCAGGATAAAATATTCATGCTTATGCCATATCAGGTTAAGATATATTAATGAAATGTGATGAATGATGAGTGATGAGTGATTATTATTCACGTTTCAGGTTTCACTATTGAGGTGTATTTATGCGATTTTTTATTGTTATTTTATGTATCCTGAGTTTCCTATTTGCCAATAGTTGTGGAAAAGACAGGCAAATTGAAATAGGGAAAGAAATGTTGCGCAGTGGACGCTTTATGGAAGCCCAAACGCATTTCGAGAATATTATCCGAATTCAACCTCAAAATGCCAGAGCGCATTATCAATTAGGGCGGGTTTATTATGCTTTAGAACAGTATCAGAAAGCTGTCGAACAGTATAAGCAGGCGTTGAACATTCAGCCTCAAAATCCAGAAATTCAAATAGCGATGGGCGAGGCGTTGCTTTTCGGCGAGCAAAATATGGAGGCGTTGCGAATGTTTTTACAAGCGCTTCAGCCTTCGGGTCCCCCCCCCCAACCCCCCCGCAAGCAGGGGGGTAAAGAGCGACGCATTAAAAATCAATACGTGCTGAAAATTGCTGGACTTGTGGGCGATGCGTTTCATGTATCTCAACTGACGCAAATCGACAAGGACAACTGCTTGCCGTCATTTTCCCCTGATGGACGCTACATTGCGTTTACTTCCTACCGCGACGAAGATGGTGAAATCTACATTATGAACGCAGATGGCGCCGAACAAAAGCGGTTGACTATACATCCGCAGAAAAATGATTATAGCGCGAGTTTTTCCGCTGATGGCAAAAAAATCCTGTTCGCATCCAGTGATGATAGACTCAGTCAGGCTAATGTTACGTTGCAGTCGGATGGTTCCAGCGCGCGCAGTGAACTATTCTATCTACTAGATCTAAACGGAAATCAGATGACTCCGCTAATGAACAATTCCAGCCCGATAGGTAATCCCGTTTTTTCTCCTGATGGCAGCCAGATTGCATTCGAAGCCAATGCCGGCGGTAATCTCGACATTTATCTGATGGATACTGATGGCAAGAATCGCCGCCGCATTACAACTGAACCGGCCGATGACGGACAACCTGCCTTTTCGCCTGACGGAAAGTATATTGCTTTCGTTTCACGACGAGACGATAATTACGAACTTTACATGATGGATGCCAATGGCTCAAATCAACGCCGGTTGACTTACACTCCCGTGGACGAATATGACCCCGCCTTTTCGTCTGACGGTAAAAAGTTAGCCTATGTTTCCGCTAAAGGTCATGATTTAGAACTAATGTTACTCGACCTGAAAACAAAAGCATCATTACAACTGACCAAAACCCCAGGGGCAAATATCAATCCTGCCTTCTCTCTAAATGGAAAACTCGCTTTTGCATCTGATAGAACAGATTACTTAGAAATTTATCTCATGGATTTACGCCGTCCTATGTCTCAAACGGAACTCATCACGAACATAAAAAAGATGATCTCTGGAGAGAGTTTAGACTTCCGAAGTTTTTGAAACTTCGGAAGTCTGAAGTACAAAAAAATGGAAAAACAATCTCAGGAAAATAACCCGGTTGCTAAGACCGAAGCTGTCGTTCTTGAATATGAAAAACGTTTGAATATTGCATTAGAATACATTCGGAATAATCTCGATGGGGATTTGTCTGTGGATGTTATCGCGCGTGCCGCGCATTTTAGCCCATTTCATTTCCACCGAATTTTCAGCGCCATGATTGGTGAGACTTTACACGAGTATGTCAGGAGATTGCGTCTCGAAAAAGCTGCTTTATTACTAATTAACAATCAAGGAAAGTCTATCACTGAAATTGCATTGGCTTGCGGTTTTGCCTCCTCTTCAACGTTCGCCAGGGCGTTTCGTCAACAATTTGGCATCAGCGCTACCCAATGGCGTGCATCTGGTGGCCGGAAAAATAGCAAGATACGCAAAGAAAACAGCAAGATAGGCAAAACGAAAAGCAAATTCCGCAAAGCACCTCTGGATGAAAAATGGTACTATATTGGCGAACATCAACCATTAACTATTTCAAAAACGAAGGAGAGTTACAAAATGAAAGTCGAAGTAAAAACACTGCCGCGATATCGCATCGCTTATGTTCGCCATATAGGTGGATACACAGAAGAAGGTATTAACCAGGCCTGGGAAACTTTAATGCGATGGGCGGGGCCGCGCGATTTAATCGGCCCTAACACGCTAATCATCGGAATTTCCCATGATAGTCCAGAAGTGACGCCGCCTGAAAAATGTCGGTACGACGCATGCATTATTGTGGATGAGTCCGTCCAGCCTGAAGGACAAATTGGTATTCGGGAACTTGGGGCGGGCAAATATGCTATCTATCGGTTTGAAGGTCCACCAAATGAAATTGGCGGCGCATACAAGATTCTGTTTGGCGAATGGTTTCCAGCCAGCGGTTATCAACCAGCAGACTCGCCGTGTTTGGAGATTTATCTCAATGACCCTAAGTCACATCCAGAAGGACATATAATTGCGGATGTATGCGTACCGGTGATACCGTTATAGTCCAAACATTCCTGTATGTGCTTCCGAATGCGTAAGGCGTAAAACGTAATACGTAATAGGTCTTATTTTCAACAGATGCTAATTACGTTTTACGTTTTACAATTTGGAGCGCGTGTTGATAATCCTCCTGAGTATTGATATTAAAGAACATCAAATCATCTACATCATAACTTTTTATCTCCGCTTCGCTGATTTCACGTACCCGAACGTAAGAAAAAACCTCAATAATTCTCAGTTGATTTGCTTTCAATAGCTTCTCAATATGAGGCATGCAACTTTTTGCATAAATGGCGCACAGCGGTTCATATCCCTTGCTATGTTTAGGAATCACGATATCATATTCTTTGACAACTTGCGTCATGTATCGAAGTAAATCAACATTCAAAAAGGGCATATCGCAGGCAACTACTAAACAATAAGGTGTCTCGCTGGCGGATAAGCCGGTGTAAATACCGCCGAAGGCGCCCTTACCAGACAAAATGTCTGATTTCATGGGAATATTGAGAAATTCGTATTCTTCGGGAAAATTAGTGACGATGAGTTGCGAACTTGTGACCTGTTTCAAAGATGCCAAAACTCGTTGGATAATCGTTTGATTTCCAAGGTGTAACAGCGCTTTATTGTATCCCATCCTAAGACTTTTACCGCCTGCGAGAATGACACCTGTTAATTGGTTTTGCACGTTGTGCGTCCTTTTCGTTAGATATCCACTTATAGAGCCGCCGATTTTCAGACCGCGCTGATTATTGAGGTTAAAATCGGCGCGGTCAATAAATCAGCGGCTATTTTTTGAGGAAATTAACTATGACAATAGATTACGTCGCAGTAGGACATTTCACTCATGATGTTACGCCGCAAGGGCCAATTATCGGCGGCGCGGCATCGTATTCGAGCATTACGGTTAGGAACCTTGGATTTCATGCCCGCGTTGTTACCGCCGTTGGCAAAGATTTTCGTCAGGATAATCCATTGTTAGACCACATTGACGTGAATTATCGCATTTCTGATTCAACTACAACTTTTCACAACATCTACACACCCAATGGCCGTCGCCAGCAGTATCTGCTTGGCGTAGCGGATAAAATTTACGCCGAACATATTCCCTCAGAATGGCGCGCTGCTGAAATCGCATACCTATGTCCTGTTGCGGATGAGGTCGATTCCTCAGTTGCCAAATGCTTTCCCAATACCCTAATCGGCGCAACGCCGCAGGGCTGGATGCGTCGGTGGGATGAAGAAGGCAAAGTGGGAGTACGAGGCTCCTGCCGAGTATATCCCAAGAAATGGAAATCGGCTGCTGAAATCTTGCCTCATGTCGATGTATTGGTGTTAAGCGAGGAGGACATCGCCGCTTTTCCAGAGGAATTAGAAAGGTTCATCGAACTTACTAAAATCGTCATTCTAACTAAAGGAAAGAACGGCGCGACTCTTTACACCGAGGGGGACATCATCAAATCGTCCGCCTATCCCGCTAACGAAGTAGACCCAACAGGCGCAGGCGACGTTTTCGCCGCAGCTTTCCTGGTGAAGTACCATGAAACGCGCGATATTTTGAAAAGTTTAGATTTTGCCCACTGCGTCGCCTCTTTTGCCGTCGAAGCCAAAGGCACAATGGGTATTCCCACGATGGAGCAAGTGATACAAAAACTTAGATAAGTTTCAAAGCACCCCAACCTTCTTCAGAACATCCGAAACAGATGGCAGCGGCCTTCTCCAGAGCCAATCAACTTCAAGCCAGAATTCTGCAACTACTTCTGAACGCAATATATTTTCGTCCAGTTTTATCGGTACGAACACGTTTTTAACCTTATTTAATGAAAACGCACGAACTTGCTTGCGCGGTTGGTCGATTATCCAGAACTCTTTTGTGCCAATTTGTTCATAGTCGGCTTGCAATTGTATAATATCCATCTCTGTATCGCCTGGTGAGATAATCTCAATCGCTAAATCCGGCGCGCCTGTCAACCCCTTCTGACCCACAATATCTTCATGTTCCTTGCGCACAAATAGGATGTCAGGCAATCGCCCTCTATAAGGTGTGATAGGAACAAGAGTCCGTGAGCCACGAACCATACCTAAACCATGTTCTTCAACGTAAAGAGCAAGAAATATAAAAAGAAAACGAAACAAATCTTCATGAGGTTCATGAGCAGCCATTCTCGGTATCACCACCCCGTCTATTAGTTCGACATCATCGTCCTCTCCAAAGAACTCATAGAATTCCTCTATAGTAAGAGGATGTTCGGCAATGTAAACCACTTTGTCAGGAATATGCTCTGCTTTTAAGTTTGTTATTACTTGTGTTGTTGCTGACATTTTAATCACCACCATACATAATCTAACTTTTGAAAATGCAGAAGTAACCTGCCCTTTTCAATACAGCGACCATTATTCCTCAAGAATAAAAAAGGACTGAAAGAGCAAAATTAATGTTATGCTCTTCCAGCCCTGAGTTTTCTAACTTTGGATTCTAATAAGTTTCAGAAGAATACTTCTTCATTGAGAAGCTATCGCGCAAGGTCACTTTTTCGTAGCATTCCACGTGCCCGAGCCGCTTCCTTCACGACATTTCATAGTCCCGGACATATAATTCGAGCCGTTAAAGTCCTTACTGATGTATACCGGCTTACATCCAACCGTGAATACCAGGAGGACCACACTAGGGGAAGGATTCAAAACGAATCCTTCGCCTCCATCACCGGTGGTAAATTTCCCGAGCTTGTCAGTTAACATAGTAATTGACAGCGATGTAGTGGTACTTGGCCCAACCTCGTCACAGCCAGAAGAATTTGCGTTAGCGTTCCAGAAGAAGTTAAGGGTCCAGTTTCCTGTTAGAGGGCTGCTATCTGCTTCTTCTGCTACTGTAAAAAATCCAACAGCAGCAATAAGCCCGACAATCAGCATGGTCAAGATAAATGCTTTCAATTTCATCAATTTTTCACCTCCTCAAATTTAATTATATCATATTCTTCCCCCTAAAAGCAAGCAAAAATTAGCCAAAATAGAAAATCGAAAATTCTCAGCAATTTTTCGCTGGTTGTCATTTGTGCCAATTCACTAATATCATTTCTGTAAACTCAAATAGCTTTATATTCGTGTTTTATCATGTAAATATTGCCATTTTATTTCGGTGGCAGCAAAACTACTTAGAAAGTTGAGTCAAAAATAACCATGAAAGCAACATACGCAATTTCCAACAAAAAGAAAAGAAGAGGAAGTTATTCCTTATTATTAGTATTTTTCTTCATCAGTGTGATTCCTTGTTTGTCCCAGGAATCAACAACGGATAAAAAAGACTTTGAAAAAGCAGTAAAGAAATATCGCCAAACAGTGAGGCAAGATGAGACAAATCTCGAATTACATCGTAGGATGATTGAAGCGGCTTATCGGGCGAATGACATTGATGTGCCGCTTTATATCTATCAGGAATCCTACAAGAAACATCCTGACCATCCAATTGTACTTTATGTCTTAGGATATACTTATCTCACCAAAGGAACAAAAGAATCCTTAACAGAGGCGGAGAAATACTTGAAACAAGCGGTTGAGAACAAACCTGATTTGGCAGATGCTCATGCTGCTTTGGGAAAATGCTACCGTAAGAAAGGTATGAAAGAACTTGCCTTGAATGAGTTGGAGGCAAGCATTCGATTAAACCCTGAGTTTGCCCCTGCCTATTTGGATTTGGCGCGCTACTATTTTTCAGAGGGAAATTATCAGCAAGCTATTTCAAACTATACGAAAAGTTTAGAGTTCGATGAAAAATCCTTTGTCGGGCATTTTGAATTGGGGGAAGTATACTTTGATACAAAGGATTACGCCTCGGCGGAAAGTGAATTTCTAAAAGCTCTCACGTATGCTAATTCCGCAAATGAAAATTTAGCAAAAGTCTATTATAAGTTAGGGCAGATTAGGGCGTGGCAAAATCGACCCGAAGAGGCTATCGAGTTCTATAAAAAAGGGAAGAATTATGCGCCTGCTGACATCGCGGCGAGATACAAATTAGCGCAGATTTTTCTTGATATCGATAATGGACAGTACGCAATCCTATCACTTCAAAGTGCGCTCGCGCTTGACCCACGATATGCAGGCGGAGTTGATAAGCTAAAAAATGTCAGTGCTGTCGAGGCGGCGAATATAATTAAAGGCATGCTTGCCCAAAATCCTGATAACCCTGAACTCCAGTATTTCGTAGGCAAATTGCACCTCAAGTTGGGCAATACCCTCGAAGCTAAAGAACATTTGGAAAAGGCTAAAGAGCTTGCCCCAAGCGATGAAGAGGTGCGTGCGCAGTTAGGCGAGGTATACGAACGAGGTAATGAACCTGAAAAAGCAGCGGAAGAGTATAAGCAAGCGGCAAAACTCGGCGGCGCTCAAGTGCCGGTGCTGCTAAAGCTTGCGGATACTTATCGCAAGGAAGGCAATGAAGGAAAATTCATTGAGACCGCAGAACAAATCCTCGCTATCGACCTAAAGTATCCTGACTTGCATTTTGAATTAGCGGTCATATATGAAAAGAGGGCAAATGAAGCAAACGCGGCGGAGTCGAATTTGTGGCTTACAAAAGCCGCCGAAAGAGCTTACCAGGCGGCTATGCTTGCGCCGAACAATGCCAAATATCGTCTGAAATTAGCTGACCTCTACGCTAAACAGGGTAAGCTGAAAGCGCTAAAAGAATACGAAGATGCTATTGCCCTTGCGCCTGATTCTGCGGAAGCTTATACCGGCCGAGCGGCGTTTATGTTGAATTACCAATTTGGCGGTACCCAAAAAGCACTTTTGTATCGCCCTGAAGATATTCTTGCTGACCTTCAACAAGCTATACAATTGGAGCCAAATCTGGCGAGCGCACACTATTCGTTGGGAGTTGTTTACGACCGCATGGGAAATATCGACAAGGCGATATCAGAATTTGAGACGACGGTTAAACTGGATGAGATGAATTATAAAGCACAGCTTTATTTAGCGGAAAAGTACGCCAATAGTGCCCAACCGGTGAAAGCAATCGACGCCTTTGCCAAAGCCATCAAATATGACCGAAATAATGTGGAAGCATTGAAGGACTTTGCCTTCCTGACATTGAGATATAATGAAAAAGAAGGATGGCGGGAGGCGAAAGCCGCTCTCAAACGAGCGCTGGAACTCAGTAAGGATGACCCCGAGGCGCTGATGAATTACGGCTATACATTGTATCTTGATAAAAATTTTTCTGAGGCCATCGCAAACTATTTGCGCGCCCTGCAATTCGACCCAAATTCCGCTCAAATTCATTACAACCTCGCTCTCTCTTACGACGCTAATGGGGAGAAGATACTTGCACTCCAGGAATGGCGCAAAGTGGTTGATTTAGACCCCAATGGGCGCTTTGGAATGACTGCCCTTGAGCGTATTGTGCAGCTTGGTGAGAAGCCTTAGTATACATTATTGCTATGAGGTTTGGTTGTGAGTGGGTGAGGATTGAAATTTTTCTCTTGCGGTTGAGGGATGGTTATGATATACTTCTGTAATCAGATTCCCACATTTGTATTTTGGGATGTATTGAAATTTCGGAATATATATTCACATTGTGAGGAATGCAAATGAGTGAAGTAATTCAAATATCACTGGATAGCCAGGGGCGTATCGTGATACCATCAATATCCCGCCATCATCCTGGCTTGTCACAAGGAATGATATTAGTGGTCGAAGAAGGAGAAAAGGATGTTCTTTTTTTACGCATTCAAAAAGAGTCGCCCACGCTAATTGATAAGCAAGGCGTGTTGGTTGTCAAAGCTGAACCAAGTGTTGACTTGACAAATATCACCCAACAAGAGCGCAATCGTCGTGTATTCGACCTTGTGCAGCGAGTAAGATTATGAAAATGCTGCTTGATACCTCAGTGTTGGTAGCCGCAATGGTTGAATCTCATCCTATGCACGAGCGTGCTTTCCCTTGGCTACAACGGATTAAAGATGGAACAGATGTCGGGCTGGTTGCTGCTCATTCAATAGCTGAATTGTACGCGATTCTCACAACTTTACCTGTTCAACCTCGAATTTCCCCTGCTATTTCTAAACCACTAATTCGACACAACGTTCTTGAAATATGCGAAGTTGTATCTTTGTCCGGCGAAGATGATGCTGCCATTATAGAACATTTATCTGAAGCAAGCATTGTCGGCGGTGTGACCTATGATGCTTTGATTTTGTATGTTGCTTTAAAAGTTGATGTCGACTATGTTATAACACTGAACGAAAAGGATTTTCGTAGAATATATCCCAACCTTGCGGATAAAGTTATTTCTCCATAGTCGTTTATCATTATCATGTTTTTATGAAGGAATAAGCAGAATGCTTTATAAAGGTTACGAGTTAGATAGATTTCAGGAAGAAGCCATAGATTCCATCACGCAAGGGCACTCTGTCATTGTGGCGGCGCCGACGGGCGCTGGAAAAACAGTTATCGCGGAATATGCGGTTGAGAAGTGCATGTCGTGTGCCTTGTGCTCGTCAACGCCTTTAGTAGTGGAAGCATTGATGAGTACAAGGCACACAAAAGAGCAAAATAAACGCATTATCTACACTGCTCCCATCAAAGCCTTGAGCAATCAAAAATATCGGGACTTTTACAAAGACTACGGCGACTTGATTGGCATTATGACAGGGGATGTTGTGCTAAATCCTTTCGCGCCCGTTCTGATAATGACGACGGAAATTTTTAGGAATACGATATTCGATGATATTACGCGTCTTGATGATGTTGAATATGTGATTTTCGATGAAATTCACTACATCAATGATATTGAACGAGGCACCGTCTGGGAAGAGAGTATTATCTTCGCGCCGCAGAATATCAAGTTTGTCTGCTTGAGCGCGACAATGCCGAATTTGCGACAATTTGCCAAGTGGATGCAGTCTGTGCGCGATATTCAGATTGATGTCGTCGAAGAAACAGAACGTCCGGTGCCGCTGGAACATAAGCTATACCTGGAAGGATATGGTGTTGGAAGTTTATCTGACTTAAAGGCGGTATATCAATTCGAACAACAAGCGAAAATCTTCGATCTTTGGGCAGAAGATGAATGGTGGCATGAGTTTGAAGATGATTATAAACCACAGAAAGCGAAAGAATTGGATTGGGAAAAGCTAACTATCTTCAAAACCGACCTGATAAGTTATATCAGTAAAAAGCGGCAACTGCCGTGTCTTTATTTTTGTTTCAGTCGGAAAGGGTGTGAAGAGAATGCCCTTTTATATGCTAATAAAAAAAGTTTTTTAGCTGATAGACAAAAGAAGCAAATTCTTAATCTCTACGATGATTTATGTCAACGATATAAAATATATAACGACCCAAATATTGAAGAATTCCGACAATTAATCGCGAACGGTGTGGCATACCACCACGCGGGCATGTTGCCAACGTTGAAGGAAGTGGTCGAACGATTATTCACTTCAGGGTTGCTCCAACTGCTTTTTACCACGGAGACCTTCGCCGTTGGAATTAATATGCCGGCTTGTTCAGTAGTTTTTGAAAGTCTGGAAAAATTCGACGGTCAAAATTTTCGCTATTTAAAAACCCGCGAATATCACCAGATGGCAGGACGAGCAGGGCGGCGCGGCATTGATACCGTAGGCTATGTGTATGCGCGTGTCAGCCCACGATTTGCCGATTGCGATGAAGTAGAACGTATCGTGGCGGGCAAATTGGAACCAATCGAGAGTCAATTCAATTTGTCTTACTCCAGCCTGCTGAATTTATATGCCAAATACGGTGAGGATATTTACGATGTATGTTCCATGAGTTTGAGCAACTATCAAACTTATGAGCAAATACGACAGTTGGAAGGGCGTATTGAAGTTCTCAAACGAGAACTCCGAAAATTGCCGGGTCTTCAATGTGTCCATCAAGATGTTGAAGCGATAGAGGAAATTAAAGGATACAATCAGGTTATCCAACAAATTGAATTGGAAAGGGAAGCCCTAAAACCCAAGCGGAATGATATAAAACGTAAATATCGCGGTAAGAAAAACAAAAAACTTCGAGCCCAGAAGTTATCCCAATTGGAAAAGCAACTTGATAAATTCGATGCACTGAAAACTCAGATGAGATGCTACGGTTGTGGGCGGATTCAGGTATGCAAGCGACAATGCAAAGAAATCGACAACAATCAGCAGAAAATCAATACATCACTCCAAAAGAAAGAAATTTTGAAAAACTATCTACGCGAACAGATTTACCGTCGTCTTAAAGTGCTTGAAGAATTAGGCTATATTGATGAAGTTCCTGAAGAACGGCAAGATGGCAAGATGGCAAGATGGCAAGATGGCAAGATGGCAGAAGGGCTACGAAATTCTTTGCCTCCTTGCCCCCTTGCCCCCTTGCCCTCCTCAATTCTGTTGCCCAGAGGTAGTGTTGCATCGCAAATCTACGGTTATGAAATGCAAGTTACTCAACTTTTGTTCGGTGGGCATTTCGAGCAATTAGATGAGGATTCTTTGAATGTGCTGGTGATGGCAATCGTTCATGAATCTAAACCCGACGAGTATTATCAAAAACTCAAAAGCAAAACTTTGAAGAAGGTTCTCGCCAAAGCTAACGAGGAAATCGAATACATTCGGGATTGCGAAGCGCGGTGGAATGTCGAACAATTAACCCCGGTTTTAGATGACAAACTCAGCGCGGCTATGCTCGCCTGGAGTCAAGGTTGTGATTTTGAAGAGTTACATCAATACACTGATATTTCCGATGGCGATATAGTGCGCGCTTTCCGGTCGGCAATTGACCAACTACGTCAGATGCGGCGGGCGCTGGAAGAACATGAAGTATTGCGTGATAAAATCTCACGTTGCCTTGCCAAAATTAATCGCGATGTAGTAGATGCAGAAAGGCAACTGCGTGAAGTGGTAAATGGGTAATTGGGCAATTGGGAAGCAGGTACTTTCAAATGACCTAATTACCTAATTTCCAAATTAACGTCATAGGAGGCACAAAAATGGAACAAGAATTTGAACTCAAATTAACTTTAAAAGTTCGGGAAGCGAATCCAGATGATGCTCAATTTCTATATAAATACTGTTTTTCAACTATTCCTGAAAAGGAAGTAGAAGAAGAACTACTTTCCGACATCGAAAAGATGGGAAAAGGTGAAATTTATCGGCTGGTCGCGGTTGCCAATGACCATCCGGTTGGTAATATTCGGTTGGAATTTAATAAATACGGTGACCCAGAGTTAGCCCAGCTTGAGGAATTAGCCGTGGCACCACCATTTCGTCGTGGTACGGATGTTGCGGATAGATTGATAGAATGTGTCTCAAAGGTTGCAAGGGAAAAAGGAGTAAAAACCATTCAAGTTCAACCGCAACGTTCAGAATCAAGAGTTGTTAGTTACTACAAAGGACAAGGTTTTACTGAGCCGCCTTACGTTACTCTCCAGAAACGGTTGGAGGAGGAAGAAGATGCGGAAGAGATAGAGGGAAAAAAGGAGACTAAACAAGAAGGTGAACAACAATTATTAGTAGGAGATAAGTAATGAACCATAAACTTTTATCGCTGCTCGCTTGTTTAACTTTGGTAGCGTTTGTTTTGAGCTGTGGCAGTCAAAACCAGCACCTTTCCAAAGGGAAAGAGTTGATAAAGTCCGACAAGCGCCGAAAAGAAGAGAGAGCAGCAGTAGAATTTAAGAAAGCAGTAGAGCAGGAACCTGATAATGCAGAAGCGCATTATCTGTTAGGTTACTATGATGAAAAAGCTACTGTAGAAGCGCGCGGTGAGCAGATGTATCTTGCTTACAAATATGACCGGAAAAAATATCTGGAAATTCTGGTTAATGAAACCCTCCGGGATAGGGAGCAAGCAGTCAAAGAAGTCAGAAACTCAGCATTGGATGCACTAAGGAAAATATACCAAAGCGGCGATAGAGGTAAAAATGATGTCCTAAAATACTTGCTGAAGGCTATCAAATCGAAGGATAATCGCGATAGGTACGATGCTGGTTGGGCATTGGCTGAACTGGGGAAAGATTACCCTGGTGTGGTCTTTCCTAAATTGCTTGACCTCCTTGACCACAAGCGGATGGAAACCCGCCTCAACGTCGTCGTTGCGTTAGGTGAAATAGGGGATAAAAGTGCTGTCGCGCCATTAGTGAAGTTGATTAATTCTGGCTCAGAAGAAAAAGAGAGCAAGAGGGAAACGGCTGAAGTGCGCCGTCTCGCAGTAGAAGCTTTAAGAAAAATAGGCGATACCGATGCGGTGAGCGAATTGGTGAAAATTTTAGAAAATAGAGGTTCCTCATTGCGAGTAGACGCCATTGAAGCGGTAAGCGCAATTGGGGATGAAAAAGCTGTCCCTTCGCTGTTGAAAGTTCTCGGGGAAAAAGGTAGTAGGCAAGTAGTGGTAACATTTAAGTGAAACGTGATGCGTAAAACGTAATGCGGACTGTATAAAATTACGTATTACGCATTACGTTTCACAAGATGTCGATTGTTGATTGTTGATTGGAAGATTTTCAATCGACAATCATCAATCATCAATCATCAATCCAGTAGGAGGTAATCATGATACGCCAAGTTTTTACATTCTGCATTTTTACATTATTATTCGCCTTTTCCATTTTGGGATGTGGGCAGAATAGTTACAATGATGAACGCCTCAAAATGAGGGTGCAAAGATTAGATAGCGACCTGGAAGGTCGCTGGTCTACCAACGGAGTAATAATAACTGAAATTATCCCCGGTGGCCCGGCGCATAAATCAGGTCTGGAGGAAGGTGAATTAATTTTCTCCCTGGTTGGCGAACGACAAATTAAGACAGCCGGGGATTACAAAAACGCGATAAAGAAAGCGATGAGCAAAGATAGAAGAGCAAAATTGGTATTGGCGGATAGGCCAGAAGAACCAATTGATGTATCAGTCAGGAAGATTGGCGAAAATTTGGGTTTAAAGGTCAAACGTGAAAGTCAAGGTGTAACCGTAGTTGAGGTTGAGCCAAAGAGCGCCGCGGAGTTAGCAGGCATTAAAGTCGGGGACGTCATTAGCAAAGTTATTGACGAGAAAAAAATTGAAACACTTAAGGATTATAAAAAAGCGGTTAAAGAAATTGCGAAGTACAGTAATAGCCTGGTCGTTCACACTAACGAATTAAGTGGAATCAAGTTAGCAGCCATAGAGGCTCTGGGAAATCTTGGAGATAATATGGGATTAGACGCATTAATGGAGGCCTTAGAGAGCAATGATGTGTTCATGCGACGGCCGGCTGCACGCGCACTGGAAAAATTCAGTGAAAAAGGGGTAACTGATGAGCGTTTGGTTGATTTAATGATAAAATACCTGCAAGCAGAAAACGAGCCTGATTCTGAGATTCGCCGCAGTAGCGCCGTCATCTTAGGAAGTCTGAAATCGGCCAAAGCCATCCCTTATTTGATAGCTGCGCTGGAAGATAATATTCCAGGTGTCCGCTTCAAAGCCGGACTCGCCCTTGCCAGTATTGGCCCTGATGCCGTTGATGCTCTGATAGCTTCTCTTCAGCAGGGCAACCCAAGTGTGCAAAACATTGCCGCTTCAGCGTTAGGTGATATTGGCGGCGAAAAACCCCGCCAGGCCCTCATCAAAGCCCTCAACGAAATTCCCGAACCGACAGTGAAGCTCACAATCGCTGACGCCTTAGGAAAAATAGGTGGTGAATATGCTCTCAGCGCCCTAAAACAAACTCAAAAAGCCACTACTGACGTTGGTTTGAAGGTATTTATCGAAGAACTGCTGGGAAAATCAATGTAACGGCAAGGGGGCAAGATGGCAAGACGGCAAGACGGCAAGATGGCTTTTTTGCCTCCTTGCCGTCTTGCCCCTCACGTTATAAACAAAAGTGCGGACTTATGAATTTATCTCCATCTCTTGATGAAATTATTTCCCAACAAGCAGTTGTGTTTGCTGACCAGATTAAGCAGGCAGCAACTTTTGCAGCTAAAGAAGAGGAGATTCGCATAGAGGCGGAAAAGGCGCTTGCTTTCATCCAGCGGGAAGTGGGGATTAAACTTGAAGGCAGACATGAGTTTACTATCGGTACGGGGAGGACGGATTCGGTTTATGATTGCGTTATCATCGAATACAAGAACCCCAAAAGCCCTGATAGGCTTTCCGCAAAAAGCGACGCCGTTAGCAATAAGAAGGTTGTCGAACAGCTCAAGAAACGATTTTATGACATGCGAACGGCGTTTGGGCGTCCTCTGAACACAATGTTCGGCATAGGTTGCGACGGGAACTATTTTATTTTTGTTCGTTTTCGCGATGACAAATGGGATGTTCAACCTCCGGTCGAAGTTAATCGCCACAGCGCAGAGCGTTTTCTCTGGGCGCTGTTCAATTTAGGAACTAAGGGCAAGGCGTTCGCGCCTGAATATTTAGCGGGTGACTTTGGCTCTGAAGCGAAGCTGGCTCAAGATGGAATCCGCGCGCTGTACGAAACCATCTCCACAACTGCCAATCCTAAAGCTCAAACCTTTTTTCAACAGTGGAAAATTCTTTTCAACGAAGTCTGCGGCTACGATGTCAATAGCCCTTCGGAAAAGATTAAAAAGCTCGGCGAGTTCTACGGCCTCTATTGTACCCCCCTTATGGATTGTAGATTGTCGATTGATGATTGTCGATTGAGGGGAAAAGAAGCTCAATCAACAATCTACAATCATCAATCATCATTTGAAAGGGAGGTTGGGGGGATTTATGGCACGCCTAAGCCCGCTGAACTGCTCTTCGCCGTCCATACCTATTACGCTTTGTTTATGAAGCTCTTAGCGTCTGAGATAGTGGCATTTTTCCACAAGTTGCCTACACCGCTGCAAAAGATGATGCAAGCGGGGACTTCAAACAAGCTCCGACGTGAGATGGAAGAACTGGAAGCTGGCAGCATATTCCGACACCTGAACATCACCAACTTTCTCGAAGGCGACCTTTTTGCGTGGTATCCGGCGGCCTGGTGTGAACCAATCGAGAAACTCATCCGCGACATGGTGAAAAAACTGGATGGCTACAACCCAGGCACTTTGTCCGAAGACCCGGCTGGCAGCCGTGATTTGCTCAAAAAACTTTACCAGCAGCTTTTCCCCAGGTCTGTTCGGCACGACTTAGGCGAATACTACACGCCTGATTGGTTGGCGGCGCATGTCCTCAACGAGTTGGAATACACGGGCGACCCGGATAAACGTCTGCTTGACCCGGCGTGTGGTTCTGGCACGTTCCTTGTCATGGCGATTAACCGCATTCGCAAATGGTACGACGATAATCGCGAGCGCTTTTCCCCCCCGTTGACGGGGGGCAAGGGGGGGGGTGAAGGCGACCTTTGCCGAAAGATTCTCCAAAACATCATCGGTTTTGACTTGAACCCGTTAGCGGTGATGGCTGCTCGGACTAACTATCTCATAGCCATCCGCGACTTAATCAGCTATGTGGACCGGGTGGAAATCCCCGTTTACCTTTGCGATTCCATCATGACACCGGCGGAATATGGCGACCTTTTTACCAGTGGACTGGGCAAAGCGAGAGAACTCAAAACCAGCGCCGCCAGATTTCTCATTCCCACCGAAATAGCCACCAAACGCGATGACGTTGCTAAATATGCTAATCTGTTGGAGTCCTGCGTCCGCGACGGCTACTCTCCTGAAGAGTTCATAGAACGTTGCCGCGATGAAAATCTCCCCGTCACTGCTGAGAACCTACACATTGACCTCTACAATGAACTGGTGAAACTCGACACGGAAAATAAAAACGGCGTCTGGGCGCGGATTATCAAAAACGCCTTCGCGCCGCTTTTCATAGAGAAGGTTGATTATATCGCCGGCAATCCGCCGTGGGTGAATTGGGAACATTTGCCCACTGACTATCGAGATTCGATTGCTCCTCTATGGCAAGAATACGATTTGTTTCGTCATGGAGGGATGAGAGCGAGGTTGGGTGGCGCAAAGGACGACATCTCGGTTCTGATGACTTACGTTGCGCACGACGCTTATCTACAAGAGGGTGGCCGCCTCGGGTTTGTTATCACACAGACAGTTTTCAAAACGAAAGGAGGCGGCGAAGGATTCAGAAGCTTTACCTACCAAAAGAATCGTAAGAACGTTTATTTGGGAGTTTTATCGGTTCATGACATGAGTGAATTACAACCTTTCGAGGGAGCAACAAACCGCACGGCGGTTTTCTTATGTGAGAAGGCAATGAAGCCTTTCAACTACCCGGTTCCCTACATCCTTTGGCAGAAGAAGAAAAAAGGACAGATTGACCAGGATGCAACGCTGGAAGAAGTGCAGACAGAAACGTTGCAGAGTGAATTAGGCGCAATTCCCGTGGACAGAGACAATCCGACATCGCCCTGGCTTACTACTCCGAAGAGGGCTTTGGATGGAATCCAAAAGGTTATCGGCAAAAGCGATTACAAAGCTTATGCGGGCACTTGCACGTGGTTGAACGGTGTTTATTGGATTCGCATTTTGAAATGGTTGCCAAACGGTGAACTGCTCATCGAAAACCTTCACGATGTTGGTAAAACTAAAATCGAGCATGTCCAGGCGACTATCGAATCAGACCTTGTCTATCCGCTCCTTCGCGGACGTGATGTGTCGCGTTGGAAGGCAGAGCCGTCAACTCACATAATCCTTGCGAATCGGACGGATAAACTTGCTGGCATCCCCGAATCTGAAATGAAGCGCGAGTATCCTAGGACTTACGCCTACTTCAAGCAAGTTGAGGCGCAACTTCGACAACGCTCTGGCTATCGCAAGTATTTTAAACCGACTGACCCTTTCTGGTCAATGTATAATGTTGGTTCTTATACCCTTGCGCCGTGGAAGGTGGTGTGGCGGGACATGGGAACAGATATTTTGCCTGCTGTCGTCCATGAATTTCAATCGGCGATAGTTATCCCTGAGCACCATGTAATGTTTGTGAGTTTAAGTGAATCCTCCGAAGCGTATTTCCTTGCTGGAGTCTTATCTTCCGCGCCGTCTCGTAGCGTTGTGACTGCGTATACCACACTCACTGGCATTAGCACTCACGTTCTTGAAAATGTCTCTGTTCCCAAATTCAACCCCAACGACACTCTCCACCTCCGCCTCGCAGACCTTTCTGAACGTTGTCATGATTCTACGGCGATAGGAGATGAGAATACCGTCGCGGCGTTGGAATCAGAGATAGACGAATCCGCGGCGCAACTCTGGGGCATCACCGAGGATGAACTGAAGGCTATTCAAGACGCTCTGAAGGAGATGGGAAGCCGAAGAGAAAAAGCGACGGAAGACAAGAACTTTTAGATATTTGAGGAGGTGATTACAGTGTCAGAACCTCAGACGACACAAGGCTTGCCCTCGAACAAAGTGAAGGGACAGTTGACCTCAAAGGAAATATCAGCTTTTTTGAATCGGATTGCGGAATTTACCGAAGCTTTAAAAGTTCCTCATACTATATTTATTTCTGACTTGAGGCACGATAAGTATAAACTTACACAGCCGATTCCAGTTTCAATTGAGTATGAGGATGATACTGTCATAGTTTCTTTTTACGATGTGGATGTCTATGGCACAGGCGACGATATTCAGGAAGCGATAACAGATTTGTGCTCTCAAATTATAGAGGTTTACGAATTATATTCACAGAACGTGAACCGCCTTGGCCCAGTTCCGACACGTGAATGGAAATATTTGCAGACGATAGTGCGCCCAATTGATTAATCGGAGGGAACTATGAGAATCAAATACCATCAGGCAGCGAAACTTCTCCATAAACTGGGATTCAAGCCACCGGAGATGAGCCACCACAAGCAGTACATCTTCGAATACAATGACCAAATTATCATCAGAGCATATTATTCTCATGGTTCCGGGGATATGTTCGCTTCGCTCACCAACGACTTCGTCTTATGGAAAGCCACTAATAAGTTCAGAACCTCTCTGAAGTTAAATGAAAAGCAATTTCGAGATGCGATTCGCTGTCCCTTTGAATTTGAAGACTATATTGCTCTTCTGCGCGCCAAAGGGTATATTACATCAGAAGATAATCCGGATTTCACCTCAAAGGCAGAGTATGAATAATGCTTCGCGTGGATTATTCGCCCAGAGAAACCGAGTTTCTCAGGGAAACTCGGTTTCTCTGCACAAAGGGAGTGTTTACGCTCATGATTTATTCTGTGTTTGTACAGCCGACTAAAAAACATGTTTATAACGCTATTGTTCTTGGTTTTCCTTTTTTGCGGGCAGAAGGCTACAAAAAAAGAGGCGATTGACAAAGTGCGGACGCTGCTTGCTAACCTTATCGCTTCTGGGGAGATTATCCAGGTTGAGGCGGATGAGCTGGCGTTCGCCTCTTTAGATGAACCTTTACCCTAAGTAGGTTCACCGCAAATGAAGAATACAATGATATTGAATTCAATAGAAAATATACTAAACGCAAGGAGAAATTTGGACAACTGGAAGGGAATTGGATGGAAGGATGGGTGCCATTCTTCCATCCTTCCATTCCCCTTTCGTTGAAACAAGATTTTCCAAATTATTTCATGCGCCGAGTATATACCAGGAGGTACGCAATAATGTCCCAACCGAAAATCGCAATATTCGCTGCCAGTTTTGACCCCGTTACTTATGGGCATATCGCTCTAATTGAACGAGTGTTAAAACTCGGTATTTTTGACCAATTGATAATTGCAGTTGGCATTAACCCTGATAAGCCCGCGTTGTTCTCCGTCGAAGAGCGCGTAGGGATGCTAAAAGAAGTAACTCAAAAATATCCCAATGTCTTAGTTGAACAATACTCCGGTCTCACCGCCCACTATGCTAAAGAACGAGGCGCTTCTGTAATCATCCGTGGATTGCGCGCGTTTACTGATTTTGAATACGAACTCCAGATGGCATTGATGAACCGTTCACTCCAACCCGATGTGGATACATTATTTATGATGGCGGATGACAAATATTCGTATCTGAAATCGAGTTTAGTGAAACAAGTTGCGCAGATGGGGGCCGATAAAGATCTGGAAAGTATGGTACCACCACAGATTCTCAAAAAATTGCAGGAGAAGTTTGGTAGGTCGTTTTAATTTTGGGTGGAATTACACCATCAAAACAAAGTAGTAGGTAAGAGGGAGGTGGAGAGATGTCAATAAATGTATCTTTGATGAGGAAACTGGATATGATATCTCCTGAGATCAAAGACGTGTTTTTGTCCTTTGTGGAGGAAGTGGAACAAAGCAGGGAGGAGTTTGTCGCTAAAGATGATTTTAAAGAGCTAAAGGAAATAGTGGGAGAGATTACTGAAACCCAAAGGAAAACAGCGCAGACATTAAGTGAACTTACTGAAGCCCAGAAAAGGACAGAGCAGACTGTAAATGAACTTGCCGAAGCTCAGAAGAAAACGGAGCAGAGGCTTGATAGGTTGGAAATTGCTGTCCAGGAACTTGCACAAGCCCAGAAAAGAACAGAAGAAGAAGTTAGAAAACTTGCAATAGAGCACCATAGAACAAGACAGCAAGTAGGAGGTTTATCCCGCAGTGTAGCTTATGCATTGGAGAATGAGGCTTACCGAAATCTGCCGCCTTTTCTTAGGGAGAAACACGCTGTTGAAGTAATTGACCGTCTCATCAGGTTTGAACTCAAGGGAGAAGAGATAAATCTCTTTGCCAGGGCTAAACGCGACGGTGAAGAAATAATTCTTGTGGGTGAAGCGGTTTTGAGGTTGGATGACAAGGGTAAACTCAAAAAGATAAAGAAAAAAGCTGATATGGTTTCTGAGGAATACAGGATGAAGGTTTCGCCCATTGTAGTGACCCACTTTGCCACCTCAAAACTTATGGAGGAAGCGAAGAAGGCGGGTTTTTTAGTCGTTCAAAGCTTTGAATGGTAGGGAAGGAAGGGAAGGAAGGGAAGGAAAGGAGGGAAAAGAATATTCCCCGCTTTCCTTCCTTTACTTCCTTTCCGTTACCTAAGAAAAAATTTGATGATATGGAGAACAAGAGAGGATTATATTATGCAATGCCCCAAATGTCAGCATAAGAATCGAGAAGGAGCCAAATTTTGTGAGGAGTGCGGGACAAAACTGCCCTCTATCTGTCCAAAATGCGGCTCTGAAGTAAGACCACAAGCCAGGTTCTGCGACGAGTGCGGCGCGTCCCTCATTCCCTCACCCTCTCCTCCCCTCTCCCCAAGCTTGGGGAGAGGGACCGGGGGTGAGGGCACAATCCCGAAATTAGAAAACATGCACGCCCAGTTGCAAAGCCTGATTCCCGACGCGTTAGCGCAGAAATATTTAGCTGCTGAACAGCAAGCCACCACAGAGAATCGTCTCACAACCGCCCTGTTTGCCGACATCTCTGGATTTACCGCGCTCTCCGCTACCCGTTCACCGGAAACTATGTTCCAAATCGTGCAGGACTGCTTCAAGCAACTCGTCAGCGTCGTTGCCAATTACGAAGGGAGTATCAGCGGATTTAGGGGAGATGGAATGCTCGCCCTGTTTGGCGCGCCCATTCTGCATGAGAACGATGCCGAACGTGCGGTTCTCACCGCCCTTGACATGCGCGAAGCGATGAAAAACCAGCAGTTGCAAATCACCATCGGCGTCAACACGGCAATGATGACGGTGGGAGAAATTCAGACACAATTGCACCGGGAATATACTGCCTACGGGTCAGACATCAACCTGGCGAAGCGCTTGCAGGAAGCGGCAAAGCCAGGGCAAATCCTTGTGGGCGCAGGCACTTATCGCCTCATACAACGCGCCTTCGACTTCGAGGTATTGCCCGAACTGCATCCGAAGGGATTTCCTCAACCGGTCACCGCTTACGCTGTGCTTGGGGTGAAAGTCCACCCCGAAAAGCTACGCGGCATCGACGGACTGCGTGCGCGGATGATTGGCAGAGAAAGGGAGTTCGACGAACTGATAACCAGCGCAGAGACCTGGCTTGAAGGCAAAGGACAAATCGTCAGCATCATCGGCGAGGCTGGTATCGGCAAGTCGCGGCTGGTAACCGAGTTGAAAGCGTATCTTGAAAGGTTGAAAGAAGGAAATGAATGGAGGAATGGAAGGATGGAAGGATGGAAGGAAGACGCCACCCAACCTTCCAATCTTCCATCCTTCCATCTCAGATGGTTAGAAGGACGGTGTGTCTCGATAGGCCAACCGATAAGCTACTGGCCGTTTTTAGACATCCTGCGCAGTTGGTTTGAGTTGAGCGCGGAGGATAGCGAGGCGGAGGTGGCGCAGAAAGTGAGGCAACACGTCTCAGAGCTTTTGCCTGCGCAATCTGATGATATACTCCCATTTCTCGGATGCCTGATGAATCTGCGGTTTGGGGGCGAACTGGATACACGGCTTGCGCACTACAGCCCAGAGCAAATACGGCATCAGACGATGATGCGTCTGCGCGACCTGTTCCTCACTCTATCGCAACGTCAACGGCTGATGTTAGTGCTGGAAGATTTGCACTGGGCGGATGACCTTTCCCTTGACCTGGTATCGCTGCTGATGGACGAGTTGGTGAGGTATCCTCTGATGTTAGTGTGCGTCTACCGTCCAGAACGAGAACACCGCGTCTATCAGTTGAGCAGCATGGCGCAGCGAAAGTGTTTAGAACGGTACACCGAGATTATGTTGCAGAAGTTGCCCCCACGCGAGAGTCGGCGGCTGGTGGAGGAACTTCTTGCGATAGACAACCTCCCTGAGAGCGTGCGTCTTATGATTCTGCGCAAGTCTGAGGGAAACCCGTTTTTCATCAAGGAAGTCATCCGTTCGCTGATAGAGCGCGGCCTGGTGTATCGCGAGAACGACCGCTGGAAGGCGCGGGAAGAGGTGGTCGAACTTGAAGTTCCAGATACCATCCAGAGCGTCATCTTGGCGCGGGTAGACCGATTGGAGGCAGAGGCGAAGTATGTGTTGCAGTGCGCTTCGGTGATAGGGAGGCTATTCAAGCATCGGCTGTTAGAGCATCTGACGCAGAAGCAGCGTGAGCTTGACCGTTACATCACCGAGTTTGAGGAACGGGAATTGGTTTACGAAGAGCGGACGGTGCCGGAGTTGGAATACGCCTTCAAGCATGCGCTCACACAGGAGGCGACGTATCAGGGGATACTGGAACAGCGGCGCAGGACGTTCCACCGGCAGGTCGCTGAAGGAATCGAGCGGCTTTATCGTGAGCGGATAGAAGAGTATTATGAGGAGCTGGCTTATCACTGGGAGCGTAGTGGGGAGCGAGAGAAGACGTTAGAATATTTGGTGAAGGCAGGTCAGAAAGCCGCTAAGCAATACGCAAATGAGGTAGCGATTGGCTATTACACCAGGGCGATTGAGTTGGCGAAGAAGATGGGTGTATCGGGCGATAGGATGGCGGAGATATATGAAGCGAGGGGTTCTGTTTACAGCATTATGTATTTCTATGAGGAGACGATGGAAGATTTTTCAGAAGCCGCGAAGCTTTACACGAATGGCACTAAGCGGGCGAACATGTTCCAGGCAATAGCTGGAACGTATTACTGGACTCTCTATGAGCGTGATGACTCGGCGGTAAAATATGCGCGCATGGCAATTGAGGAGGTTGAGCCGACAGATAAGTCCCGCGATGCCTCGCTTGCTTATGAAGGCGCAGCGAATATAATCATCGCTTTTGACATTCAAGAGGGTGAAGGCCTCATGCGCAAAGCGATAGAAATCTCTGAGGAGATGGGATATAAGGATTTTCTAGCAGCCCAGTATACAATGCTGCATTGGATGTATGGTTACTACTACCTACGTGCCGGTTCCGATGAGATTCGCGAGAAAAGGGAGGAAGCTCGCAAGAAGGCGCTTTCATATATGGAATACCTCAAGCCCGATTTACCAGGTTACACGGGAACCTGCATGATTTTAGGAAATACGTCTGAGGATGAGGGTGAGGAGTACGTATACTTTCACCGGGAAGCGTTAGAGTCAGGAATTAAGTGCGGAGAAGGTTGGGCAGTTGTCATATCGTCATTACAACTTGGAAGTGTCTATCGCGCTCAGGGGGATATTCAGAAAGCGATTGAGGTTTACGAACAGGGGTGGCGGTTCGGAGTCAGGGCCAGGCATATCTTCGGTAGCTGGATGGTAAGACTCACAAATGAGCTGATGAGCCTATATATTTCCAGAGGCGAAAGGTCGAAACTGCTTGAGATGATGCTCCAGATGGTGGATTCCACGTTGGTATTGCATCGTAAGCCGAAAGTCCATCCGACGGTGTCGCGCAGATGGAATGACACGGTTGAGGAGACCTACAAGACGTTGCGCACAACTTCTCCAGAGGTTTACCGCGAGCTTGAGCGTTCGCTTGAGTCCCGTTTGAACGAAGTGGATAATAATGGCGAACGATTTTTCTATCATGGTCAGCTCATGCAACTTGCCCTACTGGACGGCCGCAAGGAATCCGCAGAGGTTCACGCGCAGGAACTGCTGAAGCTGCGCCTTTCCCTCCCCACCCCCACCCCGGCCCTCCCCGTCAACGGGGAGGGAGCAGGGGAGGGTCGGGGTGGGGGTAGCTTTGCTGAGCGGATTTCCCAAAAGATGAAATACGCTATCGAATTGATGAGTGTGCAACCAGAACAACGTCCAAAGGCAACTGAGAACTTGCTGAAGCAACTTAATCGGTTCGAGGATTTTCAGGAAGTGCTGGAGGTTATCAATCAGGTGTTGTCTGGTGAAGAACTTCATCAAGCGCTTCAGGCTGTGGTTGAGCCGTTGGTCGAATCCTTCAAAGTCGTAGAATCTGACTTTATGGCTCTCCAACCCATCAGTCAGATGTTACCCAGCGATATACTTTCCATGTTCTATGAGAAGATGGAGCTCAAAAACCCCGACTTTGCCCTGAAGGGACTCCAATCCGCCAGTGGTTCGTGGTTCCACCTTGCGCGTGCGCTCCGGTTCACTGAAATGTATTATGGACGTTCAGGACGGCAGGACATATTCCGCCAAATCTGCCGGCAATTCAAAAATGAGCAGTCAGAGGTTTTACAAAAGCTCGGTTTGACGCAACTTTGTCTGGAACCCGCTCAACCGTCCGCCGATTATAGGAGGCTTGATAGCGTGGATACATTCGATGGCGATTCTCTGAAGCCAGCGTGGGAATGGATAGACCCAAGGGGCGATTGTGCTTACGAACAGCTTATCCCCTCACCACTTCTCCCCTCTTCCTCTGGGAGAGGGGCCAGGGGTGAGGTAGGCTTGCAAATCACCGTCCAGCCGGGACATGCTTTGAATCCGGACAGCCATTTGAATTTCTATGCCCCCCGTCTGTTGCAAGCGATTTCTGGAGATTTTGCCATCGAGACGAAGGTTTCCGATGGAGGCGGCGGCAAAAAATCAGGAGGGCTGCTGGTATGGAAGGACGAAGCGAACTACATCCGTTTTGAGATGCCGTCGAGTTCCATCTGGGAAGGCGAAGTGCATTTTGAAGCCAACGTGCAGGGGGATTACCGTATTATCGGTCGCGGCCAAATCGAGGCAAATCTGTTGACATTCCGCTTGGAACGGCAGGGGTCTCGTTTCTCTGCTTATTGCAGCGTTGATGGAGAAAATTGGCTTACCTGCGGCTGGGTGGACATTCCAATGGAAGATCCGATAAAAGTCGGCTTCCACGCTCTCTGCCCTCAATCCCCTGCGACCTCGTCGAGGTTTGAGTATTTCAAGATTCTGAGACGTGATGCGTGAAACGTGAAGAGCTGGTGTGAGTGGCGGTCATTGGTCACTGATTGGTTACAGGGTAAATGTCTTCCTTTTTTGTAAAAGAGGGTAGGGTGATTTTGGCAAAAAATGATTATCGAATATATTCAAGAAGCCCTTCAGAGGGCACATTATGAATTAATTAAAGACGAAGAGCCATACTATGGTGAAATTCCGGAACTCAAAGGAGTTTGGGCTTCAGGGAAAACGTTAGAAGAATGCCGGCAAAACTTGGTAGAGGTTTTAGAAGGTTGGATTCTCCTACGCCTTCAAAAAGGATTGCCTATACCGCCCGTAGGAGGCAAAAAGATCGAGGCAGTTCAGGAGATGGAATTCTACTATGCCTAGACTTACCCCGGTTTCTTGGAATGAACTGGTTCAGCGCCTTTACCATTTTGGGTTTGAAGGCCCCTATCGTGGCGGTAAGCATCCATATTGGAAGTTTTTATCTTCCTCAGTGTTTCTTATGATGGAACTTTTCTTTTTAAAAGAAAAGTTTGGTATGATTAAGGAAGATTTTGTTTTGACTATTCCTAATCCGCATCGCCGAGAAATTAGCGTAGATTTATTGTCGCGAATCCTCAAGCGAGCTGGCATTTCCAGAAAACAATGGCTGGAGCAAGTAGATTCATAGAGCAATATGGGAAAAAACGACTGAAGTCGTTACTACGAACGTCTCATGAACGAATTTTCAGACACCCTCTGAGACGTGAAGGAGCGATACGCTATGAAAGCCAATGCAGAGGATTTTTCGGTTTATGATTTGTTGAAAACCAAGCCGATTCCCAAAGGCAAAGTGAGCTTTGAACAGTTTTTGGAATGGTGTGACGAGGACACCTGGGCAGAATGGGTCGATGGAGAGATTGTGCTGATGTCTCCTGCTTCAAGCCGACATCAACTAATCGGTGGGTTTCTCTATGGAGTCTTAAGGCTTTACATTGAAATCCGCCATCTTGGCACACTTTTGTATGCCCCCTTTGCGATGCATATTCCTTTTGTGCGTAGCGGGCGTGAACCAGATTTGCTTTACATTGCATCCGAACATGCGGGGCGGCTAAAAGACACCTATCTTGATGGTCCTGCGGACGTGGTGGTGGAAATTGTGTCTGAGGATAGTGTTTTCCGCGACTATCACGACAAGTTTAGAGAATACGCTCGGGCAGGTGTTCCTGAATACTGGTTAATCAATCCTTTGGAAGAGAAGGCGCAGTTCTACCGTTTATCGGAAAGCGGCCGATATAAGCGCATCCCTTTAGAAAAGAGGAATCTATTTCGTTCCCAAGGAGTTGAGGGTTTTGGGTTGAAGGTATCCTGGCTATGGGAAGGAAAGTTGCCCGATACTTATGAGGTATTGCAAGAATTGATGCCTGAACTGCAAACCGAAGTCCTTCAACGTGAAATTGCCGCGCGTCGCCAGGCGGAGCAACGCGCTCAACAAGCTGAAGCAAAAGCTCAACAGGAAGCCCAAGCCCGACAACAAGCTGAAGCCGAATTGGTTCGACTGCGGGCTGAACTTGAGCGATTGCGGGCACAGTAATACACTGTGAAATAAATCCTGACAACTTATCATTATTCGCGCTCAAGCAGGCATCCGCGCCTGCGGTGGTGGGGACGCCACCTGTGAAACGTGAAGGAGTGATACGCCATGAAAGCCAAAGCAAAGGAATACGCTTCCGCCGAAGTCGGAAGACGTGAAGTGGATTCTTCAGTTTATGATTTGGTAGAAACCAAGCCAATCCCTAAAGGTAAAGTGAGCTTTGAACAGTTTTTGGATTGGTGTGACGAGGACACCTGGGCAGAATGGGTTGATGGAGAGATTGTACTGATGTCTCCTGCCTCAAGCCGACATCAACTTATAGGCGGGTTTCTCTATGGGGTCTTAAGGCTTTACATTGAAATCCGCAATCTTGGCACACTTTTGTATGCCCCCTTTGCGATGCACCTTCCTTTCGTGCGCCGAGGGCGTGAACCCGACCTGCTTTATATTGCATCCGAACATGCTACGCGGTTAAAGGACACCTATCTTGATGGGCCCGCGGATGTAGTTGTTGAAATTGTGTCTGAGGATAGCATTTTTCGCGATTATCACGACAAGTTTAGGGAATACAGGCGGGCGGGTGTTCCTGAATACTGGTTAATCAATCCTTTGGAAGAGAAGGCGCAGTTCTACCGTTTATCGGAAAGCGGCCGCTATAAGCGTATCCCTTTAGAAAAGAGGAATCTATTTCGTTCCCAAGGAGTTGAGGGTTTTGGGTTGAAGGTATCCTGGCTATGGGAAGGAAAGTTGCCCGATACTTATGAGGTATTGCAAGAATTGATGCCTGAAC